>Ga0080004_1152564_pt1 | contig 23815 bp, 24 predicted proteins | sample WasSprMetagenome_FD_69207 | JGI IMG/M metagenome (GOLD analysis project Ga0080004, IMG submission 69207) | Sulfidic aquatic microbial communities from Washburn Spring, Yellowstone National Park, USA - WS (SPADES assembly) (version 2) | ecosystem: Environmental > Aquatic > Thermal springs > Hot...
GGGAGGGGAGGGTTTCCCTCAGGCTACCCCCCGACGTGGCGCCCGTCAACGTGTGCATACTGCCCATCGTCAAGAGGCAGGACTACGTGGAAATCGGAAGAAGGCTCGTGCGGAGGCTGGCCGCCGCTGGGTTCTCCGTTGTGTACGACGACGAGGGCACAATAGGTAGCAGATACGCCTCGTGCGACGAGATAGGGACCCCCCTCGCGGTTACTATAGACGAGAAGACGCCCGTCGACGGCACCGTGACCATCCGTGACCGCGACACCAAGAGGCAGGTCAGGGTGGGGATAGACGAGGTGGCGGCTTTCGTGGACATGGTCAAGCGAGGAGCCAGCTTCTCAGAGGCGGCAGAGGCCTTGAAGGCGGCGCCGGTGTAATATTTTTTAACAGGTCCTCATGTGGTGCCATGAGTGAGGGCAAAGACGTGGAGAGGGGCAGGAAGTTGCTGATACCGCCGTTCCTCTCGCCCCAGCAGGAGAAGAAGGAGCAGAAGAAGAGTGAGCGCAGAGCCAGGGTCCGGCCGGCCGGGGAGGTTGAGGAGGGCGTGGCCAAGCTCCCGCCCGACATATACGAAGCTCTTGATAAACCGGCCGAGGTGGAGATAGTTGCCCCCGGAGGCTCCTCGCACGAGAAGAAGAAGGCGTTTAGAGCTGTACCAGACGAGAAGGTTCCAAGCGGCGAGGTGCACGTATCTGCGGAGGACCTCAGGGCGTTGGGCGTCGCCGAAAACACAGTCGTGACGGTCAGAAAGAAGTAGATGATCGGAGTCCTCAGGGGACTCGCCGTAGTCGTGGAGGACGTAGAGCTTGCCCGGAGGCTCTACAGGGAGGGGTTCTACGGGAGGTTTCTAGGCCACGACAAGGTCAAGAGAGAGGAGGTGGATAAGGTCGACGCGCCGCTGATCTTGGCGCTGTATGAAGCTCTATACCTCGCACAAGGAGGCAGAATAAAAATCGTAGATGAAGAAGGCAGGGAGGTGCCGCACCAGCGGCTTGCGGAGCTCGGCAGAGAGAAGATTAGGAACTTCGACGAGATCTACAAGATCTACAGATACTTCCGGGACCTGGGCTACGTGGTCAAGAGCGGGCTTAAATTCGGCGCCTTGTTCTCAGTCTACGAGAAGGGCCCGGGGATAGACCACGCGCCGATGGTCGTGGTGTTTCTAGAACCCGACAAGGGCATCTCAGCCACAGACATTACGCGGGGCGGCCGTCTGGGACACAGCGTGAAAAAGACCTTCACCCTCGCCACGGTGCTTCGGCAGACGGGCGAGGTGGTGCTTCTCGGCTTCTCCTGGGCCAAGCTTTAAAAATAGAAGTCGAAACGATTCCATGGCAACGGCAAGCAGGGCATCCCTACCAGAAGAAATCTACCTAAGATCGCTCACCGGCTACTTGGTGGGGCAGAACCTGGTGGAGGGCTACAAGAAGGTGGCGGTGATCACGTATCCAGACAGGATATGTAGCGCCATGGCCGCTGCGCTTATGACGTCTTACATCTCCAAGGGCAACTACAGAGACGGCGCAGGCGCCGTGTTTACATACGAGGAGGGCAAAGAGGCCGAAATAGCCCAGAAAGTTAAGGAATACGGCGCCGACGTGGTCTACATCTCGTTCGGCGGCGAGCAGAAGATGAGCTACGTCGCCGAGATCGCTAAGAAGACGATTGCGGCGCTCGCACAGGCCGGCTACAAAGGCGCCCTAGGCATTCACGTAAGGGTCTGGCTCGCCACTAAGCAACTCTCCAACGTCCTCGCAGATAAGAAGCTTGCCGACTACCTGGCGTCTCTGCCGGAGATCAGGCTGTTCACCGCCGACGTGCCAAACAGGAAGTTTTTATTCCACAAGGTGAAGATAGAGGGCAACGCCGCTAAGCCGGAGAAGTATAAGGAGGTGGAGATAACGGCGGAGCACGCAAAACTGCTGTCGATTTCGCTACCGCCTCCCGAGTAATTAATCTATTTTTAACTCGGCGACTCCGTACTCACCCGCTTTTGTCACCACTATCTGTAATACTCCGTCTCTGTAGACGGCTCTTGCGCTGTCTACCCTGAGCCTAAACGGCACCTCTATCTTCCGCAGGACGGGGAAGTTCGAGATCCGCTCTCTCCTCAGCGGCTTCCCAGCCGCCTCGGCCTGGACAGGCGCCGCGGAGATCTCGATAGATCTGTCGTACACCCTCACCCTGATGTTTTCCTTCTTCATCCCCGGCATGTCTATGTATACGACCAAGTTCTCCCCCACGTCGTATATATCCACGTCTGGTTGCCTCTCCACTTTGCCCGTATTTGTGTCGTATAGCTCCTTCAAGCCCTCCTCGATTTTCTTTACCGGTTCCATGCATTTCAAGGGCCTCTGCTTAAAATCGAAGGGACTGTAATACCTAAATAGTTGGTTATCATCACGCAATCCGCCGCGCTGGGGGTAGACAGCACCTGATCTACGGCTCCGGCACGTTGAAGGCCGTGTGTTATGTTGGTGATGGGTTACGCGGTGGTTTGTGGCGTTGTGTCGTTTGTTTAGGGCTGGGCAAAACCCTGGTAAAAATTGTGTAGTGGGATTATTTTGGCTGTACGACCCCTATCACCTCGCCGTACATGTTTATAGGGAAGGAGCGGCCGCACTTGGGGCAGTTGATGCTGAAGCCTATGTTGTACCAGCTCTCGCCTATCTCCACCTCGAACTTGTGTTTGCAGTAGGGACAAGTTGCCCGCACCTTCAGCGTTTTCTCCAGCTCACCTCCTGCATACTCCCAGTCCTCGGGGAATTCCTGAGCGACCATGGGCCTCCGTATCAATACTGATATAAATCTTTTGTCCCCAGCCGCCGTGGAGTTCTTCGAGGTTGTAGAGAGTAGGCGGTCGATAAGGCGGTTTAAAAGGGTGAAGATCCCAGAGGAGGACGTGAGGAGGATAATGGAGGCGGGCAACGCCCCCTTCAGCTTCTGGCCAGACGAGGGGGGCTCTCGAGCCCGGAAGGCCCTAGGCCCTCCGGGCTGGGGCTCCGGCCGGTGAAGGGGCGCGCCCCCTCCTCCTCTGCGCGCGTAGGCGTTTGGGCGGGGCTCTCCGGCCCCATCGGCGGGCGGCTGTGCCAGGCCTGCCCCTCAGCCTGGCGGGGGCGCCTCTCCATGAGGAGAGGTGTGCCCCCATATTTAATGATTTATTGCGCCTTTATAGTCGGTGTGTTGGTTTAGTATGCCTTCGCCGTCGTCTGGATGCTCGGCGCATTGGTTCCATATTTGGAACTTCGCCGCTTCCTCTCTCGGCGCGTCAGTTCTAAATATCTGATTGGCTGATTCAAAACAGACGTCTTTTTCATTTTGAATTGATCTACGAAAACTTTCAGTTCAACGTGAGAGGGGGGTTGAGGGAGTTGCTGAGGTTTAGGGGTAGGGATTTGGCCGAGGATCGGCTTGCCCTCCTTGTCTTCGCGGCTGTAGACGCCGCCTTAGCCGCCGAGAACATGGCCCTTGCAGCAACTGCGCTGGGGTACGGCAGTTGTTTCATAGGGGCTGTGCAAAACGCGGCTGGGGAGATCGTGAAGTTGCTTGGGTTGCCGCCTCTGACTTATCCGCTTTTTGGCCTGATGGTGGGGATTCCTGACGAGGATCCTCCGCCGCGGCCGCGCCTGCCGCTTGAGATGCTGTTTCACGAAGGCGCGTACCGGAGGTATGCGGAGGAGGAGCTGGCCGCCGCCTTTAGGATCATGGCGAAGGTCACGAGGTCGGGGGATTGGTTGAGGCTTCTGGAGAGATACGCTGGGAGAGGGGGCTACTTCGAGACGCGTGGCGGGGAGATGCGGAGGCTTTTGAGGGAGCTAGAGTTTTTATAATCGCGAGATTGGTGTGGCATGGCAACTATTAGAGGCGTGGTGGTGTCTAAGCAGCTGGTCTACGACCCGACAGGCGCCCGCTATGTGAAGATAGACATAGTTGAGGAGAGGGAGTTGCCCGGCCCAGTTGCGGCTTTTTCCGCGCAGGACGAACAGGCGGCGCAGCTGATGCGCGAGGTTATGCCGTTGGTTAGCCAAATCGTCAGGTCTCTGCCGTTTGGGGGCGGCAAAATAGCGGTGCCCCGCATTACGCTTTGGCTTACCGACGAGGAGGTGGAGGTCTTCGGCGACGTGGACGTGGGCGACACGGTGGTCATATACGTTGAGAACAACGAAATTAAACTAAAGCCGGAAAGTTAAAAAAGGGGTGCTGGGGGCCGTCTCGTGATTTCAGACGCCTATAGGCTGAAGTACACCTTCGGCGTTGATTTTGGGACGAGTTATGTGAAATACGGCCCGATCGCTCTTAACGAGCCTAGGGTTGCGCAGACTAGGGGCCTATTCCTGAGGGATCTGCCCGAAAGCGTGAAGATGAGGATCCCGCCTGAGGTCCTCTCCCGCGGCCTTGTAGTCGGCGACGAGGAGGTGCGGAGGTACCTCTCCAGCGTGAGAGACGTCCAGCGGAACCTGAAATACCCGCTTAAAGACGGCATAGCTAGGAGAGACGACGAAGATGCCTGGAGGGTGCTGAAGGAGCTTGCTAGGTACACCCTGGCGCAGTTCCCAGTTTCCGACCCCGAGTTCAGGGGGTGGCTTGTCTCTATCGCCCTATCGGCCTTGGCGCCCGACTACATGTATAAGGCCTTCTTCGACATATATACAGAGCTCGCCGGCGAGCACAGGGTACACGCCGTCACGATACTGCCTCAGCCCTTGGCTGTGGCCATCGCGGAGAACGCGGTGAACTGCATAATTGTGGAGGGGGGCCACGGCAACATCCAGATAGCGCCCATAAGCTTCGCCCTTATAAGGGAGGGCCTTGTGGCGCTGAACAGAGGCGGGGCGGAGGCTAACGCCATCACGCGGGAGATCCTGAAGGACATCGGCTACAGCGACATCGCTAGGGAGGAGTACGCCGTTGAGGTGGTGAAGAGGGCCGTGGGCCTTGTGCCGAGGAACCTAAAGGAGGCGATTAAGGCGGCTAAGGCGAACCCGGACAGATTCGTGGCCAAGGTGCGCCTCTCGCCTGTGGTGGAGGTGGAGATTCCCAGGGAGTACGCCTGGACCAGGTTCTTGATTGGGGAGATAGTTTTCGACCCAAACCACGAGGAGATCAAGAGCTACATCGAGCAGTCTCGCCTCCACATTGAAAACGCCGTGATTGGAGACGTCACTTTATACGGCGAGATGGACGTGGCGACTGCGATAATAACCTCGCTGAGAAGCGTCTCGGTGGAGATACAAGACCGCGTGGCGTCGCAGATAATACTCAGCGGAGGCGCCTTCAGCTGGCGGGTGCCGCCGGGCCTAGAAGACGTGGCTGTAGACAGCGTGGGCCGTATGAAGATGGCTCTTGAGGAGAGGAACCCGGTCTTGGCGTCTAGGGTAAACGTCCGCCTAGTGGCGGAGCCTCAGTACTCGGTGTGGAGGGGGGCCGTTATATACGGCTACGCCCTGCCGCTGACGCTGGAGTGGTCGGACTCCACGAAGGAGGGCTGGTACTTCGTAGGGGGCCGGTGACGTGGATTTTGTAAAGTTGCTTCTTGTTAGGTATTTTTCCGAGACTCTCGGCATGAGATACGTGGGCGAGAGCGGCGGCGTCGTGTGGTTTGAGGAGGGTCTCAACAGGGTGGCGGTGTTGCCGTACTTCGCCGAGGTCTACGAGGAGGCGGAGGTTTATAAACGCGTCGGCGAGCTGATGGGCGCGGCCGCCGCCAAGGTGTACCTAGCGGTCCTGCCCGAGGCGTCTCCCTTCGTGGACCCCAGATACTTCAAAAACCAGGGCGTTGGCCTAGTGGTGGTGGACCCCGCCAAGGGGCCCGACGGCGTGGAGATCAAGATCTTCGCAAAGCCGCGCCCGGCGCCCGCCGCCGACTTGGGCAGGGTTGCCGAGTCCCTCAAGGCGTCTCTCGCCGAGCACCTAGACGTGCAGTTGAAGAAGCTGGAGGCTTCTCTGTATGAAAAACTGCGACGCTACGTAGACGAGAAGATTGAAGAGATGCGCCGCCAGCTTCTGGCGTCTGCCAGGCCTGAGGCGGCGCCGAAGCCTCCCGAGGCCCCTCCGCCGGCTCCGCCCAGCTCCGTGACTGACAACGAGTGGGTGCGTATCTTGCGGTCGAGGAGGAGGGAGGGTTAATATATAAGTCTCTACCACCTGTGTTCTGTGGATATATTGATTGAGGAGGTTGGGAAGGTCTTTGGTAATACAGACGAGGGGAGGCTGGCGGAGAGGCTTATTTCGGCGTATCGGGCGGGGGGTCCCAGCGCCGTTAAGGCGGTTCTGGTGGAATACCTAAAGACGCTGGGGGTCGATGTGGAGGCTGGAGAGGATTGAGCTGGATAATTTCAGGTCCTATAGGGGGAGACACGTCGTCGAGTTCGGAGGGGTGAATGTGGTCTGGGGGCGGATCGGCGCCGGCAAGACCTCGCTCCTATACGCGGTGGAGTTCGCCTTGTTTGGGAGGCAGCTGGAGGTGAAGGAGAGGGTGGCCAAGTTGGTGGACTTGATAAACACCGAGTCGCACGAGATGGGGGTCGTCTTGACGCTGACGAGAGGCGGCGACGTCCTTAGGGTTGAGAGGAGGCTCACACGCCGAGGAAGCGAAAAGGTCGTCCTGCGGTTCAGCGGTCTGGAGCTCAGGGGGAGGGAGGCTGAGGAGAAGCTCGCCGAGCTTCTAAACGCCGACGAGGACATCTACGAGAGGCTGGTCTACATCTCGCACAGGACTCTTGAGGGCTTCATCTACGGAACGACGCAGAAGAGGGCCGTGTCTGTCGACAGGCTGTTTGGGATAGACGTCGTGGACGGGGTGGTGAAGGCCGCGGCCTCTCTGGAAAAGGCCCTCCTGGAGCGGGCGGAGGAGCTAAGGAGGCGCCTCTCCGCCTACGAAAAGCACAGAGACGTAATAAGGCGATACGGCGGGTACGGCGCCGTTGCCTCGCGGCTTGACGCCGTCGGCAACGAGATAAAGACGCTTAGGGAGAGGGAGGAGCGCCTCGCCAAAGAGGCGGAGGAGCTGGCCAAGGGGCGGGCCGCCTACTTGACGAAGCTGAAGGAAGGCGAGGACCTGCTTATGGAGTACTACAGAGCCAAGTCGGAGCTTGAGCTTCTTGAATCCGCCGCAGGCGGCGAGGAGGTCGACGCCTCGACGCTGGAGAAGATAAGAAACGCGATGCGGGAGGCCCTGGAGGAGTACGAACACGTGGTCGACCCGCGGCTCGCTGAGAGGCTGGGCTCAGCAAGCGACTTGGAGGCCCTCTCTGCCGCGATGGCCGAGGCCTACGACGCTTTACTTAAGCTGTATAGGGATGTGGAGTCCCAGATCTCAGACACGAAGAGGATATACGACGCCTACGTGGCCAAGGTGAAGAAGATAGAGGAGGAGATAGGAGACGCGGAGGCCAAGCTCCGCAGGCTTGAAAAGCAGTACATAAGGTTCAGAGAGCTCCAGAAGACCTTCCGCTCGCTGGAGGCCGCCAGAGCAGCTTTGGCCGAGCACCGGAGGAGGCTTGCTGAGGCTGAGAAGGCGGTCTCGTTCTCGTCTGCGCTCAGAACAGTAGCCCTGTATGTAGCCGAGACGGGCCTGGAGAGGTGCCCCATCTGCGGGGGGCCCGTGAGCCGCGAAACTGCGGCAGACGCGGCGAAGGAGGTGGAGGCTAAATTCGGCGACTTGATACGCGAGGTAGAGGCGCTTCGGGAGAAGGCGAGGGAGCTTGAGAGGGCGGTTGAGGAGATGGAGGCGTTGAGTAGCGACGTGGCGGAGTACCTAGCCGCCAAGACGCGGCTGGAGGAGCTCCAGCTGGAGAGGGAAGAGGCCGTAAAGAGGGCCCTTCAGGCGGAGAAGGCGTTGAGGCAACTGGAGAAAAAGGCGGAGAGGCTCCGCCTCCTCCTCGCTAGGATAGACAGACGCACCATTTCAGACGCCGTGTCTAAATACGCAAGAGGCATCAAGATGCGGGAGTTGCGGCGCCGCCTAAGGGAGATTGAGGCCGAGCTGAAAAACGCGGGGCTAACAGACGAGGCCTTGGCGGCTGAGATTCGCTGGCGTGAGGTCGTGGAGGAGCTGGAAAAGACGTCGAGCCGCCTTGCGGAGCTCTACAGGGAGAAAGCCGCGTTGGAGGAGGTGGTGAGAGAAGTCGGCGGCGACGCAGACGTCTTGAAGAAGGGGCTTGACAACGTGCTGTATGCCTACAGTCGGCTCCAGGAGCTCAAGGCCAAGCTCGAGCTGGTGAAGATAAACGCCAGGGCCAGGCTTCTGGAGGTGGCGAGAAACAGGTTCAACGAGATATTTCTCTCCCTGTATAAATACGGCGACATAGTAAGAGTAAACGCAGACCTGGAGCAACGCAGAGGCTACTACGAGTTCTACGCAGTTACGCCCGCCGGCGATAAATACGGCATCTCCAAACTCAGCGACGGCCAGCGCCTCTCCATAGCGCTGGCGCTGGCCCTAACCCTCAGGGAAATCGCGCATACAAACCTAGGCTTTGTCATATTCGACGAGCCGATCCCCTACGTAGATGCCAACATCAGAAAAGCCTTCGTGGAGCTCGTCAAAACGCTGGCTGGCCAGCACCAAATTGTGGTGGCCACCCAGGCTAGAGACTTCGCCAACGCGCTGAAAGAGGCGATACCCGACGCGAAGCTCCTCGTAGTAACCAAGAGAGAAAGCTCGGAGGTCGAGGTGGAGTAACGCCGCGGCTCATTTACCATTATGTCAGCGCTCCAGACCCCCTTCACCTCTCGTCGGCCCCACTTGGATTTTCATCACAGCCGACGACCACACATGTCTATATAACGTTAGCCCTCCGCCACACGTGGTCGAAATACGTCCGGGCGACCTCGATGAGGAATTTGTCGTTTGTATATATGCCCGTTATGTCGCCGCCGTATTTGACGTAGATGGTCACCGCGGTCCCTATGGCGCCGCCGCCGAACATCTCCCGGGCGGCCCTCACCTCTACGCGCGGCGGTAGGTCAAACCTAGTCCTCAGACGCTCCGTTGTGAGGATCTTCACGGCTAACCGCTTCGACTCCTCGCTTATCACCGCTAGGAGCCGGTAGTCCACAAGCTCCTCAAATGGAACTGCCAGATACACCTCGTCCTCAGCCGTAGCCACCACCTCCTGGATAAGCTCCGCCACCCTCTCGGCGCCGCGGATCAAGGTCAGAAAGGTGGGCGCCACGGCGGCGTACCGGCTTTCATACGCCATCTGCAGACTGTCGAAGAGAGGCTTGAGGGACTTCAAGACGTCGGCTGCGGCCCCCACAAGTTTTTTATAGACCTCGGCGGGGGGAGTCGCCTTGAACTTGGCGGGGCGCGCGGCGCGTTCAGACGAGATAAGCCCAAGGCTCCCCAGCTTATCCAGGTAGGCGTAGATCTTTGTGTAGGGGATCCCAAGCTGGTCTGAGAGCTCCCTCGCCGTTAACGGCCCCTTCTCCACCAATGCGAGATAGATGTCGATCTCGCGCTTCCCTACCCCAAGAAGCGCCAGAACTCTGGAGAGGACCTCCACGGCTTCTCAACGGCTCGGGTTTTTAACTGTTTTAACGGTATATAGTTAAAAAGTTTAAATTAGGCGCTTCTTTAGCGGGTTGATGAGTAAACAAATCGTGGAGTTACAGACGCAACAGCCGCGGAGGCTGGTGGATATTTCAAGGTTTAATCTCGCCGAGAGGTACAAGTCCACGTTGCTTAACGAGAAGTGGCAGTCCACGTTGAAGAGACAGTATGGGCTACCTGAAGACACGAGGGTCGTGAAGGCCACGCTGTCGCTGTGTCCTGTGTGTAACAGTAGAATACCCGCCGTCGTGTACGAGGAAAACGGCGCCATCTGGCTTAAGAAGAGATGTCCAGAACACGGAGTCTTCGAGGATCTCTACTGGGGAGACGCCGAGATGTACTACTTCTTCCTCCAGTGGGACAGGCCGGAGTACATCGCGAAGGGCCTAGCCAACCCCTACACGGACCTCGAGTTCTACAAAGACATGGGTTCATGCCCGGAGGGTTGCGGCCTGTGTCCGGTGCATAAATCCAACACTGTGCTGGCGATAATAGACGTCACGAACCGGTGCAACATGGCTTGTCCGGTCTGCTTCGCCAACGCAGGCGCCGCCGGCTACGTCTACGAGCCGACGCTGGAGCAGATAGAGTACATGTTGAGAACTCTGCGGGCTCAGAAACCCTGGGCGCCGAATGCTGTACAGATCTCAGGAGGCGAGCCCACACTGAGAGACGACCTGCCCGAAATAGTGAGAATGGCTAAGAAGCTGGGCTTCACGCATATTGAGATAAACACCAACGGCATCAGGCTCGCCAACGACATAGAGTACTACAAGGCTCTCTTAGATGCCGGCATCTCATCTCTCTACCTCCAGTTCGATACCATAGATGAAAACAACGAGGGTGTATGGAGACACAGGATGTACCACCCCAAGGCCTACAGAGTAATAAAGGAGAAAGTCATCGAAAACGCGAGGAAGCTAGGCCACAGATCCATAGTCCTCGTAGTTACACTTGCGAAAAACTACAACGACAAAGACCTCGGCAAGATAATCGACTTTGCCATCCAGAACAGAGACGTGGTTAGATGGATCAACATACAGCCAGTTAGCTTCTCCGGCCGCGCGAAGCTTTACAGCAAAGAGGAGCTCAGGAAATACAGAATCACGATACCCGACACCATCATAGAAATAGAGAAGCAGACCGGCGGCCTCATAAGCAGATGGGACTGGCGCCCCACAAACTGGCCGGTTGCTTTCGCCAAGATGGTAGAGGCCCTCACAGACTCCCCCAAGCCGTTGTTCTCCATGAACCCCGTATGCGGCGCCGCCACCTTCATCTACTACGACGAAGATGAGAAGCGTATCTACCCCATAACCAAACTCGTCGACGTCGACGCCTTTGAGAAAGGCGCCTGGGACATATACCGCACCGCAGTCAAAGGCGGCATATACAAACAAGCCGCCAAAGTAAAGGCGCTTAAGCTACTAAAAGCTGTGAAACACAAGAAGGTGAAGGATCTTATATACGAGGTGTTAGTCAAGAGAGACTACGACTCTCTTGGCAAGTTCTTCTTCAACGTGGTGGGTCTCGGCATCATGCACTTCATGGACACCATGAACTACGACATAGAACGCGTACAACGTTGCGACATTCACTACGCAACGCCCGACGGCAGAGTGTTCCCATTCTGCACATACAACGTCGTAGGCCACCGCGAAAAAATAGAAAGCTCCTTCAAGGTGGATGCCAAGACCTGGACGATTGCGACCGGTCTTTCGCTCACAGGTTGGAACAAGCGGAGATTCGCGGAACTAAATAAGTAATTTTTTAGATTTTTGTTTGTGGAATAGGTCGCATGTGTCTAGCCCTCATTTCCTCACTCGCCTTTCGCCTGTGTGCTGGCTCGTCTCCTCCAGCCACCTCTCTATGGCGTCTGCAAGCTCGGCGTAGTGGGCGAAGCCTTCTAGGTGCCCCTCGTAACATTCTATCATTATCTTGTCGTCTTTCATCTGGTACACCCTCGGCTCTCTTCCCGTCAGGGCCTTCACAAGCGCTGAGAACCTCTTGGCATCTGTCTCTCTGCCGCCGGGGGCGTCGGCCCTGGCGTAGGCGCGTCCAACGGTCGTGTTGTCTGTGCGCCTGCTGAAAGTTATTGCGTATTCATGCACCACGCGGTCCACAATCGTGTGCTCGCTCTCCACGCGGCCCACCTCCGCCGTTATCCTAATCCTCAGCAACTTTCTGCCGCGCCGACTCTCCTCAATCTCGGCGCCCCAGCCTGTGACCTTCACGACGTATATCCTGCCACCCACTTCAACCCTTCCCTCGAAGCCCTCCAGTCTCAGGGAGCTCCACGACCTGCCCTCGTTTACAATCTCTAAGGCCTTTCTGTACACATTCTCGCCCTCCTCCTCAGCCCTCTGGAGTATGTACTCCACAAACCTAGCCGCCAGCCTCTGCTGTTCTCCCTCGCCGTGTACGGAGAGCCAGGCGGCGTGCGCCAAACCCTCCCTAAGGATCCTCACGTAGCCGTAGCGACCCTCCTCCGGCATCTTCACCGAGAAGTGGACGCCCCTCTTAAGGCCCATCTTCTCAAGCCGCTGTGTCTCCCGCTCTATGCTGTGGGGGTTTGTAGAGCGATATATGACTACTAGCGCGCCCTTTGCCAGCCCTACGTAGTACTTAGGCCAGCCCTCCACGCGGCCCTCCTGACAACCTCGGCGAGAGCGTCTCTGAGTTCTTTGCAGCTGGCCGCAAGCTTGTCGGTGGAGGCATCGATGTGCCACACATCTCTGCCGCCCTCTTTCTTCACCTCCGCGCCAAACCTGCCACAGCCTCAGTCCATCTACGCCCCCTAAGCGTTGCCCCCACCTCTTAGACCTCGTCTCTGATAGCTGGCACAGTCCGCTATTAAACACGCGGCAACCCTCCCTGTTCACAAAGGCCGCAGAGACACCTTTAGCATCAAGTTGTCCTCAGAGATGCCCAACCCAGCTCCGGCTACGCCCGACTATCTTCTCCAAGACCATAGGGAGAACCCACCGGAGGCGGTCACAGCGGCTATGGGCATGTAGAGCTTAAGCGCGCCAACCTCTAGGGCGCGGCGCCCACGGCGTAAGGCATAAACAGCATAGCAACCGTCGCGATGGCCTTTACGAGGAGGCTCGATCGGAGCGTCTCCGTCGCTTGCCTACACGCCATCTGGCCACACTGGCAGGATGAATAGCCCGACGGGTCTAGGCTCTACGAGGGTTAGCCTATGGCTTAAGTATTGCGGAAAAAGGCCAGGGGACACTTGCATCCCACGCCGAACCGGCACTCAGGCAGAGCCACGAGCAGATATGTGCCGCTTGAGGTACATCGGATCCTAGTGCCGAGGTACAATACAACATTATGATTTAGCCAAGCGACGGTGAAATATTTAGATGCCAGGATTAGCTTTAAGCTATTAGAGTTAGAGAGTGCTTATTTCGGCGGGGGCCTTAATAATTCCTTGATACGTTCAAAGGGTATGAGGTGGGCTACATACAACAAAGCTACAGTGGCTGTAGTGGTGAATTGTCCTCGTTTTGCTGGTTGCTCCTGCTCCGCAAGTCCTATGAGGTCTTTGAGCTGATTTAAATCGCGGCGTTTAACGGCGTCTTCTATCGCGGGCCACACATCGCCGGGCGGCGTACCCGGCTTAACGGTCCAGAGACCCCGTTTAAACCCCTCTTCGCGCATCTTTTGAGACTGGTCGTAGATAAGTCTAAAGAGCACATTTAACCTCTCTGGATCTGCCAGAATATCCAGAGCGCCGCGTGCATAAGTATGCTCGAACCTGCTACGTGTTATTATATCATCGCATTGCACGAAATCGCAACCAGGTATCCAACGCCCATCAGGCTCAGACCCGATGAAATAGGTTCTTACCACACGCGAGGCGTATTGGGGGAAGTCCAGGGGGTCGCTGAGCGCAAAAAGCGGCGAAAGATCGCAAGTCTCGGTTTCGCAGATAATGTAGAGGCGGTGTGAGAATTGGGATAGAGACGTGGCCGCAACGCTGTCCGGCAGTATCGCAAGGTGATAAGTTCTCGTCTGTAGCCTCAGAGTAAACCACATACCTTCAGAGGGTTCAGTCCCATATGTTAAACACACAGAAGTTATAGACGTAGATAGAGTTTTTGCATGGGGACCTACATCCATAGCTCTATACATAGGCAAACTAACAGAAGGCCACAAGAGGATACAAGTCCACGACGGCGGCACCTCGTCGATAGGCGGCGCCCTTCCCGCCTTGGAGAGCTCCGTATCGGCAGGAGTCGCAGGCGCCAAGAAACGCCAAAAAGCCCATCCCCCGGGAGTCAAGATATGGCGGAACTCCTCCTCCACCATAAAACAGCACTTCGAAATGTTTTTGAATTTAACGCCATTCCTAACGTGGCCGTATCATACCGCAGGTCAAGCGTCTTATTATTTTTAAATATCAATATTTCGCTAAAGATATGGAGAGAATCCAGCCGGAGGTTTGGAATCTTCTTTTGCGTGGCTTCAAATACCTCGTCATATCAAGCGCGATATCTATATTTTGGTGGTGGTTTATCCCCCTTCTAACTCTCGGTTCTGGAATAGCAGTACTCGGGATTTTAAAATATATCCGTGTAGCTTTAAAGGAACTTAGTAAAACAGATAAGGGATTCAAGACCTGCTATAATGGAATTATTATTCTCTTAATAGGTTATATAACTGCTTTCGCTAGAACATATATAGTTTCCGTATTTTTGCTTCCTCTAGGTATTATCCTAGGTCTTACCTTAACTGCATTTAGGCTATATAAGATATATAGAGATTGGCGATTCTTAGCGGCAAGTATTATATACGTCCCAGAGGCGATCGCCTCTATCTTTTTACTCGTGGGCGTGTTTTCGGTGGTAGGCCATATGCTAACCTATAGCGCTCTAAAATCAATAACAAAAAAGCTCTCAGAAATTACCTCGTAAATTCTTAAAATAGAATATTGTAAGTTCATCAATTTCTATGTCACTATATTTCTAATATCATCAGTAAGTTTTTGTTTATAAGTATCTTACTAGAGAAAAACATGGTTATCAACCCTGCAACTTATAAAGACTCAAAATTTTTAAGCATGGGATGAGATTAGTTAGTGTGGTTTTTCGGTCCAAATATCTTCGATGCGATTGCCAACGGCGAAGTGGAGAAGGTCAGAGATATCTTGGAAAGGAGTACAAGAGCGTTACAGCGGCGTAAGGACGGTTTTTCTCCTCTACACTATGCCGTGCATTACGTGGCGCAAGAGAGGGATACGGCGATGAGACGTAGGCGTCTCGACGTCGTAAAGTTGTTGCTGGAAAAGGGGGCGGACCCCAACGACAGGGAAGAGTCGCGGGGAAGGACGCCCCTACATATAGCCTCCGAGTCTGGCGACATCGAACTTGTGGACCTCCTTATTAGATACAGAGCTGATGCCAATGCACAAGATAGGGATGGGAACACTCCGTTGCACTACGCCGTGATGAGGGGCCACAAACACGTCGCGGAGTTTCTTCTAAAAAATAGAGCCAATTCTAATGCGCAGAACAAGGATGGAAGGACCCCTCTCCACATCGCGGCGTTGAACAACAACATAGAGCTTGTGCAACTGTTGTTGCGCTACGGCGCCAACCCTCGGAGAAGGGATGCGGCGGGCAAAACTCCGATAAACCTCACAACAAATGAGGAACTTGCGAGACTTCTTGAACGGGAATACGGAGCCAGGCCACGTGGGGCTCAACGCGCCGAAGTCCGTAATATGGTTGCCGGCCGGAACATCCCCGTGCAACTACCTCCGCCCCATGATGCTCTTAGACACGGCGCACTTCGCCACCATAGCCAGCCTCGCGAGCAACTACCTCCGCTCCACGACGCTGCGATGAATCGGAATCCGGGTTTACTAAATCTGCTCTTGAGTAAAGGCGGTAACCCTAACGAAGTAGATAGTCTCGGCAGAACCCCGCTTCATATCGCCGCAGGTGCAGGTTGTCGCGAGTGCGCCGATTTACTCATCCAGGCTGGCGCTGACGTAAATGCTAGAGACAAGAACGGTCGCACCCCGCTTCACTATGCTGTGTTGTACGGCCGCCTCGCAGTGGCCGATCACCTGCTGAGAAAAGGGGCGGCGCCAGACGCAATAGATAGTACGGGAAACACGCCATTGCACTACGCCGTTATGAAAATACGCCCTGATCTTGTGGAGCTTCTTCTACGACACGGCGCTGACCCGAACGTGAGAGGGTATAGAGGCTGGACACCGCTATATTATGCAGTGGTGATAATCGAGAAGGTTAATAAGGGAGAGAGAATCGCCGATTTAAAAAACATCCTCGGGATGATCGACCTTCTATTAGAGAAGGGGGATCCCAACATACCTAACATAGACGGCTGGACGCCGTTGCATAAAGCCGCCGCGGTGGGCGCCGTGGATGTTGTGGCAAAACTCCTAGAGCGCCACGCCAACCCTAATGCAACAGATAAGATCGGCCGAACACCGTTACATACAGCGGCGCATAAAGGCCACGGGGCTGTCGTAAAGCTTCTACTCCAGTACGGCGCAGATATCTGTGCAAGAGATCGTCAGCGTAGGACGCCTTACGATTTAGCTACGGGAGATGCAAAAAGAGAACTAGAACTGGTGTTGAAGAAAAAGGGCTCTATAAATTGCTGAAGTAGTCCTCTATCCGAAGAATTCTTTTTATAATGAGGGCTGTTATGTTGTCTCTACTTCCCTTTTCCATGGAATATGCAACCAGTCTATCAACGATCTTATTCTCATCTCCTTCCTCAGTAATTATTTGCCATATTTCGTAGTCGTTTAGGACGTCAGTTACGCCGTCTGTTGTTAGCAATAATCCATCGCCTTCGTAGAGTCTTAATTTGAAGAGGTCGATTGGCTCCACCCTTCCGTAGTATCCCACTAGGTTTGTTATGGTATGTGCCCGGGGGTGCTCAACGATGATTTTTCTCTTATGTTCAGCGCGTTCTTTAAAGTCCATCGCCGCCAGTCTGCGCATTTCTTTCTCCAGCTCGCTCCAAGCCACTGAATGATCTCGGGTTATTTGGTGAATCTCCCCGTCTCCGAATAGATAGAGGCGGGAATCCCCCACGTTCACCACGTAGGCGTTATCATCCAATATGACGACACCTGTGAGGGTAGTACCACCGCCCACGACGCCGTCTAAGACGACACTATTGGCGTAATTCACCGCGTCGCGGAGAATTTCGGCGATAAATACATCATCATAGATAAGCGACGCGCCTGCGAACAAACGCTCAACGACTCTTGCAGTGAAGGTCGCGACTGCGACTCGGCTAGCTACATCACCAACATTAAGTGTACTTACTCCGTCGGCGACGGCGGCGACCAGCCCGTAGCGGCCGTTAAGCTCCGGCCTACAGATAGAATATGAATCTTCGTTAAGTATCTTTCTACCTGCGCTACTTCTGGCGGCTACTCTATACATTGCCTAGCTTGAATTTAAGAACTATATATGGTAACCGTAAAACCTCACTAAACGCCAGCACTATCTCATCGCCGTCTAGAAGCTCTACCGGCTTGCTTGGAGTACCCGGACACATGCGTCTACAGCCCGGCGAAACGACCATGAAGCTTCCACGTCTCTTGATCGCCGTGCCGTTTACGCTACCTAGGTCTCTAATCAGCCACATATCGCTCCCCTCGTCGTATTTAATCTCAACATGCCTATCCTCGAGATAGCCATACGGGTCGTCAAGCGATATATCTGCACGTCTCCCTATCGTTACAGTGGCTTTTTTACCTGGATCTAAGACCCATTTCTGGTCCTTATAGAAAAGATTGGCGCGGCGTTCTTGAACCAGCGCATTACTAAGCTCCACGCCATCCCAGAATCTGTTGCGGTAGTCGGGATCTAGGGCCTTAGACAGCACCCACGAGAGCTTTCTTTCGTACTTACCGCAGAGAACTAGGTTGCAGGGAATATCTATGAGGCGACCATCCGTGGCAATATATCTCGCGATTCGTTGTTGCGGCGTTAGTCTGGCAAGTGGTGCATTGAGTGGCTTTAGAATGCTCAAGACAGTAGCACCCCACATATACACGTCGGAGGATTCGTAGTACTCACCTCTTATTATCTCAGGCGGCGAGAAGCCGGGTTTCGCGACTTGCGTCCCTTGCCCTCCCCCTTTCTTGGCTGTGCCGAAATCTATTAACACAACCCTGTAGTTATTGTGGGGCTGGATTATGATGTTATCAGGTGCGAAGTCTCTATGAAGTCTCCCAATTCTATGAAGGAAGGCCAGCGCGTCTGCGAGCTGAACCGCGACGTTGTACCCCACATCAGGATCGAGTCCGCCAGTCTTTACAACGTAGTCAGCTAAATTCTCGCCCTCGACGTATTCCTCAACTAGGACGGGCGTAGCGCCTATGTGTCCAAAATCGACGAACTTAACTATGTTGGGATGACCGCCGTATTTGTTCCATATATCTCTCAAAAATTCCGCCTCCTTCTCAAGCTTCTCTACGATGAGGTCTATTGGGGCGTTGCCGCCGGGATTCGGCTGTTTTATTACCACTTTCCTGCCGCCGCGGTCCTCCGCAAGATAGGCGATGCCCATCCCCCCGCAACCTAACACGTCTCTAATTACGTACCTGCCCAGTACTACGTCCCCTATTTGTAGCGGGGCTTGGCAGGAGCTCACCCGCCTACGTTGGAGAGCCTGTCGATCCTAGTCTTACCGTCCAAGCTTTGCGTACCTGACACCCTCTGCGCAAGCGCTGCGAAGTATATATCCCTAGCCATGAGGCTTCTGGCAACGGGCTCAGCAAGTAGCTTGTTCAGCTCGGCGAATTCAGCATCTGCGTTTAGGTCTTGCTTCGTTTTTTCTAGTATCTTCGCGGCGACGCGGGCGACCTCGTGGTACAGTCTCGCCTCTGGGCTTTGCTCATCTGTGCTGTCGGCCGTCACGAACTCCACCTCCACGGGTCTTGTGACGGTGCCAAACGATACGGTAGCAATTTTCCGCCTCCCTACATCTCTAGAGTACGTAGCAACCCTAAAGCTGACCATTATTATATCACGGGCAGAGACGGCGCCAACGTCCCACGCGGCGGCGCGGGGGTCCAAGGCCCTGAGGGTGGGATATATGAGAAAGGCCTCCTCTACCGTGGTGCCAACCTCGGTCTCAACTTTGAGGATAGGCTTCTCAATTACAATATTCTTTATAACTGAGACTATCGCCTGCGTAAGCCCCTCGATCTCCCTGGCACCTTTTACATGTCTCATACGGCCGCCGCCTATCTTAGCCATCTCTTCGCAGAGGGCCGGGTCGTAGTCATCTCCGATGCCGTACACAAAGGTTATTATGTTGTGTTTCTCTCTCGCCAGCTTTATCAGTTCCAGCACGTGGTTCGGGTCGGCAACGTCCGTCGGTCTTCCGTCGGTGGCGACGATCATAACTCTCGTATAGCCCGGTTGGGTCTTAGAGAGGACGTCTATAGCCGTGGTCAACGCTTGGTATAGAGACGTGGAGCCGCCGCAAGGGAGCGACCTAATTACCGACTCGACCTCGGCTGCGGCATATTTCTTTGTTGCAGAATTTATAGCAACTAATGCAGAAGTGGAGAAAATGATTAAAGACAGAATATCGTCGTCTTGCAAGTCGTTTCGAAACCTCCTTAATATGGCCTCCTTTGCCGCCTCGATCTTTTCCCCACACATCGAGCCGCTTACGTCTAGCACAAATGCCATATGTACCTTTCGGGGGTTCTGAGAAACGAATTCCCTCAGCTCCTTCGAGGGGACTATCTTCGCCAGTATGTACACATCGCCCTCTTGGCCCGCCGTGAGCGTTTGTCGGTTTTGGTATATCTCCACCTGAAGAGGACTTGCCATATTACACCTGGCTTAAAAGTATTTAAATTTTAGTAGCCTTTTTCCTCATGCCCAAGGTAAGATGTTTTAACTGCGGGGCAGAGTTTGAATACGACCCAAACAATCCGTTCTGCCCCGTATGCGGGGCGGCGATCCCTCCGACGCTCGCTCAGTCTCAGCAAACTGCGGAATCCCCACCTCCGACCCCTGCTCCGCATAGACCCCAGCGGTTCGTAATCTACGCAGTAAGAAAAGACGGCGCGCGGGAAAAGGTGGCCGAGGTTGTGGAATCGGGTCCTGAAGTTGTTCTGGGGCGGAGGGAGCTGGCGGCCTATGCGTGGAGAGATCCCGACACCATTTCGCGCGTCCACGTCAAGTTTAGGGCGTCAAACGGTAAGCTGTACACAAGAGACGATGGCTCCACCAACGGAACTTATGTTGACGGGGAAGACATCAGAGGCAGAGGAGATGTTGAGGTAGACCAGAAGAAAGAAATTTTGTTGTGCAACCCCGCAGACCCAGTGGTGAAGCTGGTGGTAGAGCGTCTTTAAGTCACTAGACAGCGCCTATCCTGATGAACAGTAGGCACATAGAACAGCACCAGCGATACTAAAAGGACATACAGCCATCTGTCCGCGAGCGTTGCGATGGTCTCTGAGAAAACTATTTGCCTAAAGTTATTGATTGCCGTCATATACGGCCCCGCATGAGACCACGTCATAACGACGAGAATTGGTAGCGCTATGCTGAATGTCAGTAATTTAATTAACGCGTTGCGCCATCCAAATCTGATACCTTCACACATAACCACATGAAATACATACGTAAGCGCAATGGCCAAGAACAATCCAGCTATTGTATCAATAGCTACAAATGCAAGCGCGAGGAGGAATATTCCCACTAGTTTCGCCACTTCGCCACATCCGCTCCCCTCTCCGCTGGTAGACAGAGAATAGGATTCGCGCATATTGGCGACTTGTAAGCTGGCCAACGCCCATCCGGTGCCTAACTTCTGCAGAGTAGCAGTACCGTTATGGAAGATTCCAAGACTCTCGACTTTGATCGTCAAGTTAAACTTCTTACTGTCTGCTCTATCCTCTACAAGGCGCGCAACTAACTCGACCCTATGGGGAGGTATCTCAAAAGATGTAGCGTCTTCAGATTTTCCGCGGTGTACCAACCTGCACAAGAGCTCCGATATCTTCTTCCGTAGTAGTTCTTTTTCAGAGAATAATCGAGAGTTACCTTCAGCCTTTTTTAGGTTTATCCGCGGGAAACTTGAATAAGTAGCATGTAAAGTGTGAACGATTCTAGAAGCTGGCAGAAGAAGCAATGTTAATTCAAGGGCTAGTATACGGTCGCTTGCGCTCAGCAGTACAGTTATGAGTAGGGTTATAACAAATATAGACACATAAAGTATATTTAATATGATTTCGCCAGTACTAAAACGCATAGCTGAGTAAAGATATCTTAAGATTAGCGCTACATATATAGAAAGAATCAACACAGGCGTCCATGCTATATAATAAGAAATAGGCATTCCGGTGTATATAGACACAGACAATATAAATATTAAAATCACAAATATGTATAATATTTGTTTATCATATGTATTTATAGATATAAAAAGATAAACTGCAATTAATAAAAGCAAATAGGCAATTGAATATAAATTATAGAAGATTAATGGTATGAGGTTGACTATAATTAAAAGTGGTACAAATTTATATGTAATGTTATGCATACTTTCTTTAGTAAACAGAAGCAATATGTAGCCAATAAGAAAGATGAGTATAGACGCTTCAATTGATAGGTAAAGCGCAACGTCCGCAGTTAATCGATAGCTTCTATTTTCTTCAAAAATGCTTAGTACTGTTTTCAGCAAGTAGCTTATTGGACTTGTTGGATACATCTCTAGTGTACCTGCGAAGGTAGTCACTGTTGTCTTATAGCTGTACTCCGGCAACACTATGGTAAGCGAAATATTAGGCGGCGCCTCAATTACGTAGTCCTTAACAGGTCTTAGGTAGAGGTCGTGCACCACTATTTCCATCCTTGTGGTGAGCAACGTGTAGTTGCCGTCGGTTTCTACTGTGTAAGTCATGTTGGTTATGGGGTACTGCACGCGGTAGGTGTATCTGGCTTTGGTGGCGCCGGGAATACAGAAAGCCTCCACCTGCCCTCTACCAGAGACGACCGGCTTACCGTTGAAGAGGACCTCCACCTCTAGGGGCTCGCCGGTGGAGGTCCGCCCTACGAAGAGACAACGCCTCCCCTCCACAACCACCGTGGCGTTGGGTCTGAGCGCTATCCGCCTCCCGCCGTATGTGAGGTAGCCTGTGCCGAAGAAGGATACTACGCCATCTCTTTCTACAACCACGCCCGGCTCGGCCATGAGGCGGAGAAACTGGGCGGGGACGGGCAAGCCGTCTCTTCCAACTACAAGGGCTCTGTCGGGGCCTTTAGGCGCGGTCAAGACGACGTAGGCCACCTTTATCGCAGACTCGTACTTGTCGCTCCAGTACAGCTTAACCGCGCTCCCGTTCCCCGATACCACCGAGCGGTACCAACCGGTGGAGACCGAGGCCGGTCTCCACGAGCCGTTGTAGAAGACTTCTCCCCTCGCCGCGTATTTGCCCACAGTACACACCAATATGTTGCCGCTGGTCTCCAGTTGCACCTCCCACGGATTGGTCTCGCCTCGCCCCGCGAAGTAGGGCAAGGTCAGTATCTTCATATTTATGGGTTTCCCCACTCCGAAGTTCACCAAGAGGTATGCCTCAACGTCAAGGTTCGTCTTAACCCTCACAGGTCCAGACACATTTCCCCAAAACTCCGCGACCCACAGGTTGGGCTGGTAGGCGTCATCTACCCTGTAGCGTGTGTAGTTAACAGGAACTTCGGTGTTTCCTATGTAGACACGAATTGGCGGCTTCTCCGTGGTGTTATATACAGCCATCATGAAGCCGTAGCAGCTTCCTTTACATGTGCCGAAGTCACTAACATAAGCTCCACATCGGTAATAAATATCAACGAGGCCGCTGTACTTGATGGTGGTGGCATGGATTAAGGCGGTTGAGAGGAAGAAGACAAAAACTAAGCTCAACAACACTCTCCGCATATTTTTGTCCTATATAGCTGTTTTTAAGCATTCTGAAGTATCAGTTAAAAGTTTTTCTCTAATAACTCCAAATATGTGCCCAAAGTAACACAGCAGGTAGCCAGGTTTTCTCTAGGTAACGCTCGCCGACAGATAGCGAACGGCTATAGGGTATTCAGGAGCTGTCGGCGGATACAGGTACAAGGAGACTACGCACCTCTCTCTCGCTTCTAAGGTTTGAATTTTACCTCAGTGTTAAGGAATGTGAGGCGATGGCTCGAGGCAGCCTCTTGTCATTAGTAAAAGCTGGATTTGCAAGTTGCAGGACATATCTCGCATTGTTACTACTCATAACCGTAGTGCACCGCATATAGTCGCTTGCCACAAGATCCCCCAAGCCGACGTCGCCTTGACGGAATAGGCTAATTCAGACAATAGGTACCTGCTCCTCGCTAGGTACTGATGCCGTGTGCCGCTTCGGTGCAACCCGGCGGTGCGTTAATCACAACATTTATAAATACAGGCACAAAAAATATCATGGAGGAAGACGTTAGGTCTGCGGGTAATCTCGGGTACATCGGCGTTATTATAGAACTCGCGGGGCTTATAACGGGCGGCATAGCGACGCTGGTAGGCTACATAATGGAGCTCGTAGCCCTAAAGAAACTAGCTGAGGCTCTCAACAGGCATGCCATCTGGGACAACGCCCTAAAGGCAGTGGTTGTTGTCGTTGTAGGGACCATAACGTTGATAGTCTTATTCTTAGTCCTCCTCTTTGGGCCTACGTGTTATCGACCCCTCTGCACTTACTTGTCGTGGCACATCTTCGAAGTCTTGGCGGGTTTCTTCGTTCTCGCCTACGTGTTCGCACTACTCACAGGAAAATATTATAGAGACGCCTATAATGAACTCGCCGTCGCCACAGGCGTCAAGGACTTCAACGAGGCCGCCAAATGGACTTGGCTGGGCGCCCTCCTCTTCATTATTCTCATCGGCGGTCTGCTGTCTTTCGTGGGCAGGGTATATGCCTTAATGGGCTACAACGCATTAAAGAGCTGGAAACAAGCACAACAATAACTACGGCCATTTTCAGTATTATTTTTATTTACTCAAAATCTGCCGGATGCAGTTATCTTTATTACAACATAGATTTTATTTGATAGCTTAAGGCTCATTCGTGATGAAGTAGGCCATCCAATGGTAAGGTATGGCTGAAGCAGTGGAAAGACGGCATGGACCTCGCGGGTAAGCTTGGAGGTCTATTCCCGTTACGGACATGGTGACCGGTTTTCCGCTTTCCAAGACGAACTTGACTGACAGGAACCTCTATAC
>Ga0080004_1068746_pt1 | contig 23798 bp, 18 predicted proteins | sample WasSprMetagenome_FD_69207 | JGI IMG/M metagenome (GOLD analysis project Ga0080004, IMG submission 69207) | Sulfidic aquatic microbial communities from Washburn Spring, Yellowstone National Park, USA - WS (SPADES assembly) (version 2) | ecosystem: Environmental > Aquatic > Thermal springs > Hot...
AGCGCATTAACGAAGTGCTTCATCTAGTTCTAGTTTATTCGTAAATTTTTATGTTGGCGTTACGTTATCTAAACTTGAGGTAATGGTTTATGGGTGAGAAGAAGGTTGTGGATAGGAAGGTTGCTATCGCGCTCGGGATAATGTGCGTTGTTCTCGCGGTCGGCTTAGTGGGGGTGGTAGCGTACTACATGTCAATAATAAGTGGGTTAAACTCTCAAATAACTAGTCTCCGCAACCAGATCGCGGATAAGGACAACACTATAGCTTCACTAAATTCGCAGATAAGCCAACTTCAGAATCGGATTACTTCGTTAAATTCTCAGGTAAGCCAGCTTCAGAGCCAGGTGAGTGAGCTTAGGGCGATAGTCAATCTTGAGAAGTCTGAGACCTGGGTTTCTCAGCAGACTGTGAGTCAGCCGGCAGGATATTATGTTTACTGGATTTTCTCAGCGAGTTATGCTGGGTATATCGTTGTCACCGTCCATTCCTCGACGACGAGTAACACGTACGTCCGCGTGATATGGTCCTCCTACGGCGTTGACTATGACAACACGGTGTACGTCGGGGCGGGCGGGACGGCTGTCTTCCCCGTACTACCTTGCTCAAGAGTTGAAATAAGGGTCGGTAACACAAACCTGCTGAGCGGGGCTACTCAAACTGTGTCGATAACGTACCGCTACTAAACCCCGCCCAACCCCACTCTTCTTAAGCTAAGCCTTTAACTCACGACGCCCCCACGCCAAACCTCGACACAAAGAACACTCCCACCCCTAAACTAGGGGTCTTAATCTCCACACAGACTTGCGTAGCTACCTTCACGTCCTCAAGCATGGAGGGATTGCTTCACTCATCTGTAGATGTGGTGGATGGGTCCCGTCCCTCGGCGAGCTCCATAAGATGCTCAATGAGTAGTTAACAAAACCTTAGCGCTAGTGCTAAGGAGTGCTGAGATCCGTGACGGGGTTATCCTGAAGGAGATTGCTAGCTCCTGCAACTTCTCGCAGACCTTGCCCCCGAAACCTTGACGACCTTAGCGTAGGACATGCTACCCCGACCACCTCAGACCGAGACAGACCGCGAGGGCTTACAACGGGTTGCGATCCAGCACCTTAGCATTGTGCGTTTGAAGCCGTGCAACTGTAGCATTTAGCGTTTAGCAAACGCGGTTAGCAAACTTGCTAACCCACGCTTAGCAAACCTTAGCAAATTGCTAAATCAGCGTTAGCAAATTGCTAAATCAACGCTAGCAAGCTTGCTAAACCCCCAACCCGACCGAGACGGCCCGTAACAAGCCAAGACGGACCTTAACGACCCGCGACGGATCGCGAAGGGCTATGACGTGTTGCGGTTCGGCTCACTAGTGTAGCGCGCTTAATGTTGCGCTAAAAACTGTAGCAACTTTAAGCGTTAGCAATTAGCAAACACGTTTAGCAAACGACGTTAGCAAACACGCTTAGCAATAATTGTACTTTTGCTATTTGCTAATTGCTAAACACCATCCCCCTGACTATCCCCGACCCTCCCCAACACCATCCTCGGATATCCCTCTCCCAATAGAGAAGACTATTCCTGAATGTCCCCGCGTCATTCATAAGGTCCTGAAGCAGGGATACCCGGACGTGGAGCCAGCCGAAGAGGAACTGGGTAAAATGAGGAGTCACTAGATTTCCACGCGTGCTCCTAGGCCAGGATTCAGCGATGAACGAACATCTCATAAACGCTGAACTCTAAGTACGGCTTACTCCTCACAACAACTGAAACACCAAATCAAGCAACTTCACAACCCCCACACCCCCTAACCACCTCAATAAGTCCTCCTACAGAGCTACACTACATGACTAAGCCTCGCATCAAACTATTACTTCAGGTGTTATTAGAAGATCTTCTCGACGATTAAGTACGCGTACGCTAATAATATTTTATAAGGGGTGTTAAGGATTTAGTTATTGGTGACCCTAGTTATGGTGGGGCGGGTTTCTGCCTTACTTTTGGTAGTTGCTATAGTCTTAACTATACTGCCAGGTCTATATGTTCCGTCATCGTTGGTTGTGGGGGAGCAGGTAAGGCTTGTTAGATCTCCTGCTGAAGTATGCTCGGGGTAGCCTGTCCTAGTCTTCGCTTACGCCCCTAGTGGTAGGAGTGTTGAGTTGGAGGTTTCAGTGTATATTGAAGCTGGAACAAACGTCTCTTTACCGACGTCCCCGCCGCAACCTATGGAGAAAACTTATAAGATACCTATGGTTCCCGTCCCTTGGGCTCTTGGTTGGTATGTATCGCACATACCGGGGCTACCCTCGAAATCGTGGGTTTTTGACGTTAGGCTTCTTTCAAGGACTATAACAGTGAAGTTTACCGTGGCTAGTAAGGTCGTGTACAAACTCATTGTAGACGGCGGCGTTGTTGCGACTGATAGCTACGTTGTTAAGGAATCTGAAATAACTAAGCAGCTACCACCGCTTGTCTACGCCTTCGTATATGACGTACTTAACGATACGAGCATAATCAACGAGACTTTAGGGTTAGGACCTCACGGCTGGGTTCTTGGAAGCGGGGAGATCATGAAAGTTATGATTTTAGCGTTTGATGAGACGAGCCAGCCAGAGGTGGGTTTCGAGTATAGGGTTGGTGAAGGTTCTTGGATCACAGCCTCAGCTGGGGATAGCGTTCTCATGAACGAGTTGAACTCTCTTGCTGAAGGAGTTAACGACTTTATCGGGATTGCGGAGAATTGGGTCAAGTCTTACAAGTCTGACTTAACAATACCTAGGTCTAGGCTAACCATTAAGTTAGCTGAAGCCTCCATACCAGCACAGAACGCAGGTACCTACGTCATGTTTAAAGCTACTGCTCGAGACGTTGACGGGAACGTAATGACCTCGCCGATAGGGTACTACTACGTCATCAACAAGAGTAGTGATACGAGGATTCTAATCCTGGACCCGTATGTTACGTTATGGCTTCTTGAAGAAAATCTAAAGGAGTTGTTTAACACCCTGAAAACTAATACGGATCATGGAGCACCTGATGAGGTGGCGGCTCCTCTAAGACGTGCGGAGAATATATCAAAAACCATTAGTGATTACGGTTTGGTACAGTTCCATCACTGGGAATACTTAGGTAAGTACTACAACATAATCATTGCTTGGCCCGGTAAGGGGGTTGCCGACATGATCGAGGAGTTCAAACCCAACGTGATAATACTCAGCAATCTAATTCTCGGGACGGAGTACGGGGAAGCATGGGACTGGGATCTTAGGGATATTGAGGTTGACGGGGAGAGCCTCCTACAGCGCTTGATATCCTACGTCAGGGAAACCCACGCAGGAGTAATCGCTACTCACGCAACACTCAGTGATGAGATCGTGTGGCTGGGTTGTGAGGAGAGGGTGAAGTTAGGGGCTAGGGGGCATGTAGGTTATGGTTTAGATGACGTGGATATAGTGGATGAGCAGACCGTAGCGGCGCTTCTCGGGATGCCTGAGCTCGCCTTATGGGAGTACGTGCGTGATGAAGTCGCCAACGCTCTCTGTAACGCGTCGAAAGCCTCCGAAACAACACAGCCGCAATTAGCTGCACTGCTAAAGGCTACGGCATCAGCTATTGGCTCAATCCCTCTCCAAGTACCTCACGTCCCGTGGAACGGGAGTTTAAAGCTGACTCCAGAAGCTGAGGAGCTAGGGTGGGACATTCCAAGCGAGTTCGCGGTGGAAATGCCTACACTAGCCGGTAAGTACGGCTTTAAAGCGTATACGGAGGTGGGCTGGCAACTAGCCATCCCAAGAGTCGTAGCCTATAGGGCATGGGATGAAGTCTTTAAGGCAAGAGGAAATATGAGCAAACTCGTAAGCAGGGTTACCTCCCTCTACGAGAACATCACCAACGGTTACGTGAAGTCACCGGAACTAAACATGTACTTTAGCAGAGCTGTTGAAAGAGAATTAAAGAACTTTTACAGAGGGTTGAATGGAGCGAGTATTAGGGGTTTGAAGCTAGACGTATCAATACCTATCCCGGAACTTAATGAAGCTTTCAACATTACCGTAAACATGAGCAGGAAGGCGCTGATTAACTTACTGCAGAAGCTGCCTGTTAAGATTGCCGCTCTATCACCTGACGGACTAGCCGGGATTATCGTTCACGACAAATTCTGGGATTCAGGAGGTTACAGGTCCGTATACTTCAGCTTCGAGGTAGAGGCATCGAGAGGGGAAATTACCGAGAAGCTACTTACTAACGCGGTTGAGTGGGTGAAGAAGTGGCAGTACAAGAATATAACCGAGCTTCTAGGAAACCTCGTAAGAGTCCCTAAAGAAACGGCTACGAAGTTCAAAGAAACCATAGCTAAAGCACCCGGTAACGAGGTACTCACAGACGGCATGATACTAAACGAGGAAGGAAGTTCTGAAACAGAGTTAAACGCGGCACCCGGGAAACTCCACCTAGTCATTGCTCACCCAACAACAGACATCGTAAGCGTGGAGGTTATGAGGGGCTCGGCCAGAATAATCAACATAACCAAAGTTAATGAACACGTAACACAAGTGGTAATCATAGTTGATAAAGCCGGAACAATAACAATAACATTAAGAGCGGGCTCTGACGCGGCTTTAAACTCAGCATACGTAACAATAAAGTACGAAGCCGTACCTACAACAACTACATCACCGACAACCACGCTGACTACAACAACCCCAGCAACCACACCGACAACAACCCCGACCACGACTAGCCAAACAGCAACACTTACGAGTCCCGCACCCGCGGACAACACACTACTCTACGCAGGAATAGTCACAGCAATAATCATATCGGGAGTCCTAGTATTCATCATGATAAGGAAGAAGTAGAAATGTAAGATTTTATGTCTGTAAAAACACTAAAACAAGCTAAAACCTTCTGGGAAATTACCTCGTAGTAGGCAACTGTTCTCTCATTACGTTAGGTAGTGTCTATAATTAATTGTCTTAGCTAAAAAGCTTTAGCGACTTGTCTCGGTGGGTGCTTCACGGACCTTGTTTCTCTTTATTTTCTTATTAGTCCTAGTATTGCGCCGATTATGAATCCTATGCTTACGGGGCCTACCGTCATTAACCCTAGAATAGCCGCGAATTTCTTGATTGCTTCAGCCGCTAACCCGAGTTGTGTGAGTACTTCTGTGGGGGATGTTCCCAAGCTCCATACCGATAGGAAAGTGCCTAAGACTAGTATGGCTATGAACGCTAGTATGTATTTCAAAGCCTTGATTGACACATACCCTAACGCGAGTCCGAGGAAGAATTGTATAGCTATAACCGCAATCGCCTGCGGTTGAGTGAGGATTGAAGTTATTATCTCCTCAATAGTTAATCCGGCGGGCGTGCTCATCACCAACACCACCATTATATCGTTAACAACTAATATAAGTATAGACCCGAGCATGGAGTGGTTAACGCGCGGAGCTTGATTCACGGAACTTAACACACTACGCGCTAGCTCCGCTAACCAAGTATTTAAGGGTTGGCGGGGGCGTACATCGTTTTATAAGTTTAGCTCGATTTGATTAAGTGATGTGGTGACGTGAAAGACTTCGTGTTTGTTGTGCATCGGTTTTTCTTAGCTTAAAATATTTTTCACACGTAGATCTTGTGTAGTTTAAGGTATTCACGATATTTAAACCCCTTCCTAGAACATTATGTGGAGGTGACGTCAATCAAAGTAAATACTCGTTTAATGAAAGCGATCACCACAGCACTACCTATCCTCGCGTTACTCACGCTGTCTTTGGTGTTGCACGGGGCTTTGGTCGCGTACTCTCAGGCAGCCGGGGGAACGACGTTCAGGGTTGGTTGGGGCGGTACCTCGTTCGATACCTTCAACCCCTTCACGACCTACGCGCAGATATCTTTGTGGGCGACGACAGACGTCTACGACACTTTGATCAGGTTTGACAAGACTTACACTAAGTTCATACCTGACCTCGCTGAGTCGTGGACTATTAACAGCACTACCGTGGTATTCAAGCTCGTTAGTAACGCGACTTTCCACGACGGCGTTAAGGTTACTGCCGAGGACGTTAAGTATAGCTTCGAGCTAGCCGCTCAGAGCTGGTCTAGGCTAGCGCCGAGCGTTGAGATGGTTGAGTCTATTCAAGTCTTAGATAACTACACGATAGCGTTTAAGTGTAAGTCTACGGCTATATTCATGCTCACAGCCGCGTCAGCCATACCGATAGTTCCCAAGCATATATGGGGGAACGTCTCAGACCCCTCAACATACCCTGACTACCCGCCAGTAGGTTCAGGACCCTTCAAGGTCACGGACTATAAGGAGGGTCAGTACATAGTCTTGGAGAAGAACCCCAACTTCTTCAGGAAGTCCTGGATACCGAAGGTAGATAAGATCGTGATAGCTTTCTACTCAGACGTGACCGCCGCGGCCAACGCGCTCAGAGCGGGCGACATAGACGCTGTAGGCCCCTACATACCTGTCGCGATGATAGACGAGATAAAAGCTAACCCTAACATGGAGGTGATAGTCCCGCCGGGCACCATGTACTTCTACCTAGCGTTCAACATGTACCCTCAAGGTAAGGGGAACCCAACACTCAAAGACCCCGTTGTTAGGAAAGCCCTAGCACACGCAGTAAACGTCACGTACCTTGCGGAACTCGCTTGGCACGGGTACGCTAAACCGATAGCTACACCCCTACCCACCACCCACATGTTCTACCATCCCAACCTAACACCGTACGAGTTCAACCTCAGCCTAGCTAGTAAGATGCTTGACAACGCAGGATACGCCATGAGCTCTGAGGGCGTGAGGAAAGCGCCTGACGGAACCCCGATGAGGTACACCCTCCTAGTACCGAGCAACATGCCGGAAGCTGTGAGAGCGGCTCAGCAGATAGCTCAGTGGTGGTCTCAGATAGGGGTTCACGCAGAGGTCGAGGCCATGGACACAGGAAGTATGGCGGCGATAATATGGACTAAGGACGAGAAAGGCAACACGACGCTAGGTCACGACATGGATATCTGGGATTGGTTCTTCTCACCGAACGACCCAACAGTATTATCGATATTCCTATCAAACCAGGTGATTATGGGAACCTCTGACAGCGGCTACGTAAACCCAGAATACGACGCTCTATACGACGAGATGATGAAGGCGCCCGACATAGAGACTGTCAGGGAGCTCGCGTACCGCATGCAGGAAATGCTGCACGAGGATCTCCCGTACCTACCGCTCTACGAGGTCCTTCCACCGCAAGCTTACGTAAAGAGCTTCACAGGCTTCGAGCTTGACTGGCCTGGAGGACCGTTCGGAGGTTATGACTGGACAGTGTTCCTCAAGGTACAGCCAGTAACTCAGCCGACAACACCCACATCCACGCCCGTAACAACCCCGGCGACCACAACACCTACTACGACACCGACATCAACCCCGACCACGACCCCGACGACCGCCCCGCCTGCTGCGTTCCCGACCGAGTTGGTTGTCGGGGTGGTTGTGGTTATCTTAGTGGTTATAGGCTTGATCATCGCGTTAAGGAGAAGGTGAAGGGAGGTTCTTAGTGGTCTCGAAGTACGTGGCTTACGTGGTAAGGAGGGTGGTCGCAAGCTTAATAGCTATTTTTGCTATAATGACAATAAACTTCATTTTATTCCGTGTTCTCCCCGGCGACCCGATACGCCTACTCTTCAGGAACCCTAGACTCACTCTAGAGCAGATAAGAGCTCTTGAGAGGTAGTTCGGGCTTGATAAGTCTTTGTTGGAGCAGTTCTTCATATTCTTAGCTAACGCGTTTCAAGGGAATCTCGGGCTCTCATTCTTCTATAAGATGCCTGTCACGGACGTCCTGATCCCCAGGATAATCAATACCGTGATCCTCGTCTTACCGGCGACAATAACTTCCGTGGTTTTAGGCGTGTTGACTGGGATGATCGCTGCTTGGAGGAGAGCTAGTAAGGTTGACGTAATCATCACCACGACCGCTATGGGGCTCTACTCACTACCTACTTTCTGGCTTGGCGGCGTCTTGATACTCCTCTCCATATACTACCTCAAGCTCCCTATCTCGGGGATGCTGACTTACGGCGTCACGTACCCGGACCTCACATCATACCTAGCGGATTTCTTCAGGCACTTCATCCTCCCATACATAACGCTGACGCTAGTTACTTACGGGGAGTTCACCATAATCTTGAGGAGCGCGTTAATAGATGTCTTGACCGAGGATTACATAATGGCGGCGAGGGCTCAGGGACTCCCGACACGCAGGATTCTAGGCGTGTACGCTCTCAGGAACGCCATGTTGCCGACCGTGAGCATAATAGCCATAAACCTGGGTTTGGTCGTGGCCGGCGCGGTCTTAACGGAGACGGTCTTCTCGTGGCCGGGTGTTGGCAGGCTGATCTACGACGCAATACTTAATCGTGACTACCCGATACTTCAGGGCGCTTTCATAGTGGTGACGGTGTCGGTCGTCTTAGCGAACTTCATAGCCGACATCATCTACGGGTACCTGGACCCGAGGGTGAGGCGGTGATGCCGGGACTAGCCAGGCTCGCGGCCTCCCTAATCAATTTCTGGAGGGTATTCAAAGGGAATAAGCTAGGGTTGGTTGGGTTAGCTATAATAGCTTTCTTCGCCGCCGTCAGCGTCTTAGCGCCGGTCATAGCTACTCAAGACCCCTACAAGACAGACCCGTCTAAGTATATGCTGCCCCCAAGCCCTGAACACTGGTTCGGAACTAACGAGGTGGGTCAGGACCTGTTCGCGCTAAACATATACGGCTCGAGAATATCGATAATCGTCGGCGTTCTAGCAGCTCTTGTCGCGGTCTCCATAGGTACTTCAGTAGGGCTGGTCAGCGGCTACTTCGGCGGGTTGGTGGACGAGGTCTTGATGAGGGTTACAGATCTCTTCCTAGTCATACCGCCTTTAATACTGATGATAGTTGTTGGAGCGATCCTGGGGCCTAGCTTAATCAACGTCATACTAATCATAGGTCTCCTGAGCTGGAGTCCGACGGCGAGGGTTGTGAGGTCGATGGTTTTATCGATTAAGGAATGGCCCTACGTTGAGTCAGCTAGAGCTTTAGGTGCCAGCAACTTCAGGATAATCTTCAAGCACATACTACCCAACGTCATGCCGGTGGTTTACGCGAACATGGCTCTAGCAACATCAAACGCGATATTCTCCCACGCAGCACTCGTATTCCTCGGCGTAGGGAACGTGAACGACATAAGTTGGGGGATGATACTCCACTACGCCTTCGCTTCAGGAGCACTCTCAACAGGTAAGTGGTGGTACTTCGTCCCGCCAGGCATGTTCATCCTCCTCCTAATATACGCGTTCGTTCTAGTCAGCTACTCACTAGAAGAGATCTTCAACCCAAGACTCAGGCGCATCTGAACAACCCGAACACCCCTCCCATACACTGAGGGAGGGTTTCAAGCGCCTAGCCCTCATCATTGGAAATTTTATTATTGTGGGGTACCTCACGTGTTTCCCTTGCCGAGTTTAAGTCCTTAGCTCGCGGATTGCGTGCTTTAGTAGCGGGTCCGCTATTACGTACTCGTTATTGATTTTTTCGACGAGCCCGTAATCAATTAGTTCTTTCAGGTAGTGGGTGAGTTGTTTGTCGCTAACCTCTCTTTTAAGCTTAGCTGAGAGTCCTGCCTTAACTTCAGACCATCTCAACGGGTTGATCAGTAGCTTCAGTATGGTGAGGTATCTTGCCCTGGCTTGAGGTCTTAACGAGAGGAAATTCTCTAACTCTCCCATGACTAGCTTGGACCCTTCCTCGAGAGTCTTGATGATAGCTCCTTCGTGACCGAGTCTCAAGGCTTGGTAGCCGTAGTAGGTAAGCCACCCTATCACGCCGTCGAACAAGTTCACGGCTTCCTCCAGCAGAACCTCATTAACCACTATATTAGCTTGCTTAAAGCCTTCCTTAAGAAACTCCAACGATTCCTCCCTGGAAAGCCTCCTCATAGTTATCGTGGTGTACGGCCTCCCTGAGAGCGGGGATTTAACATTCTTAACCCCCAGCAACTTATCGAGCAAGCCGATCTCCGAACCCGCTAAAACCAGCTTGACGTGGCTTAAGTAATCGTATACGTGTGCGAGGAGTGAGTCAAAGCGCGGGAAGTAGAGGAAGTCTTGAGCCTCATCGAAAACCAATACCACGAAGCCCCCGATATCCTCACCCCACTTATTCAGTGCTTCAAGAACCTCCGCGAACGTCGAACCACCCCTAGAACCAAACTCGATAGTCAACCCACTAATCGAGATGCCTCTGATCATCCCTAAATACTTACTGACAGACCTCCTAGACTCCAACAACCTAGCAAGCGAATCTGCGAGAATCTCGTAAAACGCGTCAACACTGAAATACTCAAACCTCCTAGCATCAAGTATTACGTGAGGCAAGCCGGACACGCTCAAACCAACCCTAATAAGCGAGGACTTACCAGTCCTCCTAACACCCTTAACAACGATCATTCGAGTCGTTTGATTACTTAACTCCCTAACCAACGTACTCAACTCAACGTCGAAGTTAAAGAAATCCTCCCTACACTCCTTAACTCCAGGACTAAAGTACAACTAACACCCCCTACTATTAACTAACACCCCCAGTTATTAAAACCCTGCTAACACTTAACGAGAATAAAACGTGTAGAACACTTGTATTATGCAAAACACTACGCCGATTACTCTTGTTAAGCTTGTTGATATGTGGGTTAATGAAGTATTCTAGTTTCTTAGAGGGTTGGAGGTCATGAAACCTAACAAAAATTTATAAGTCTGGAAATACAAGCATATTTTGAGGTGAATTATTAATGAACACAGTATATGTGTTCATCGTATTGCAAACCTTAGCGTGTTTAGCGCCTGTGGTTGTCGCGATTGTAATTCTCCGTAAGCTTAAGGGAGAGGGATAGGTGAGTGTGAATGAGTTCAGAAATAATAATCGCGACAATAATAGTGTACTTCATAATCTACGGTGCGGTAGGTTTCCTTGCAGCTAGGAAAGTTAGGACGCTGGAGGATTACGCTGTAGCAGGTCATAAAATGGGTATTATAGCCCTTACGGGGACTTACTTCGCTACATTCATAAGTGCACTCTCATTTCTAGGAGGTGTCGGCGGCATATACAGGTTAGGGATCACGAATGTAGTGTATCCTATCATGTGGGCTACTGGGAGTGCTTTAGGTCCTGTAATAGCTTATAAGTTCAGAAGAGTCCTGCTAACAACTCCGACAGAATTCTTCGAGAAAAGGTACGGTAGCCGCTATCTCCGAGTATTGATAGCGGCAATAAGTAGCGTATCACTCATACCCTTCTTCATGGTCCAGTTAAATGCTATGGGAGCAGTTTATATGTTTGCTACTGGCAGAAGCTTCTCTGAGGGAGTTATTCTAGGTGGGGTTGTCGTAGCTCTTTACACGATTTTAGGCGGCATAATTGCTGTAGCATGGACAGACGTTATTCAGGGATTCATACTAACGATAGCGGCTATAATAGGCGGTGTAGCCGTTCTTCAACTATGTGGTGGTCTAGATAATATAATCGCTAGTGCCGCCACCATATCGACGCCGCCAGAGGTTGGGATGGCGGCGACAAAGCCGGGGAGTTTAGTAGCTGTCGCGTCATTCTTAACTTTGCCTTGGTTCATAGCTCAATGGTTTACGCAGGCTCCAGGCACTGGGGCTCACCCACAATACCTTCAAAGGATCCAGGCAGCTAAGGATATTAAACTCTCACTACGTATGTACATATACTCGTGGATAACTCTGGCAGTAATATACTTCTGTTTCGTGATTATAGGTTTAGGTGGCAGGGTTTTAGTGCCTACGATGCCTGAAGGTTTCAAGTCTGACTGGATATTCCCGTATCTTATGCTTAAATACATGCATCCAGTAATTACCGGCACGGTTTTCGCAGGAATAATAGCTGCCGCAGCGTCAACTCTCGATACTCAAGTGCACTTAACTTCCGTGTTCTTATCTGTAGATGTCATAAGAGGCTTAAAGGAGGAGATCTCAGAGAGGAGTGCTTTGCTGATATCTAGGATTTTAACGGGGGTGCTTGTTGCGGTCGGTATATACTACTCGATCTACCCAGCGCCGGAGTTGCTTACGTTGGGTGGTTACACTCTGGGGCTCATGGGCGTACTCTGGTTCGTCCCAGTACTGCTCGGTCTTTACTGGAAGAGAGTGACGACAATAGGCGTGGCTGTCGGCACTATAGCCGGTGTCATAGTGTTCGTGGTTTGGCAGACGCTATGGGGCTTCAGCATTTACGGTCTGCCGCCTGTCGGTATGGGCGTCATTACGAGCTTCTTACTAACCGTACTAATATCATTGTTCACTAAACCGCCTCCTGAGGAATGCATTAAGCCTTACTTCAAGTAAGGAGGAGAAGATGCCGGGTAATACTCGCGGCGGACTAGCAGGTAAGATCGCTTTCGTAGACCTGACTAAGAGGAAGATCCGGTTAGAGGAATCCGAGAAATATGGCTGGTTAGTCGGTGGGCGAGGGTTTGGAGCGTACCTACTCTTTCAAGAGCTAGAACCCAGCGTTAAACCCCTCGACCCCGATAACTTAGTAGTGATTTCCCCGGGTCGCTTAGTAGGCACTGAATGCCCTCAAGCAAACAGAACTAACCTGTCGTCGAAGAGCCCCGTCACCGGTGGGATAGGGTATTCCAATGTTGGCGGGTCTTTCGGGTATAGATTGAAGCGAGCCGGCTTTGACGCCATAGTAGTTCATGGAAGGTCTGAGAAGCCTGTGTATCTGTGGGTTCTAAACGACTCTATAGAGGTGAGGGACGCTACCCACTTGTGGGGTTTAACGACCTCGGAAGTTTTTGAACAGCTAAGAGAGCTTGAGAAAGAGGTTAGCGTCTTATCTATAGGACCTGCTGGGGAGAACCTGGTCTTCGCGTCCGCGGTAATAGTTGATGAAGGGAACGCTGCAGGCGGTTGCGGTATAGCCAGCGTCTTAGGATCCAAAAAGCTTAAGGCTGTAGCGGTCTACGGCGATAAGGAAGTTCCGGTTGCTAACCCCGAGAAACTTCACGGGTTGAGGGAAGAAATAATTAACAGGATAGAGAAATCTAATCATGCCAAGATCCATAAGACTCACGGCTCCGTCGGCAGGGTATTACCTAGATTTCAGAAGCTCTCGATGCTGCCTGTCAGGAATTATGAGGATGATACTTGGGATGAAAGAAAATTAAATAGGTTGCTTGAGGGGGTTTCAAAGCTTCGGGTAGGCATGAAGGGATGTCCTCAGTGCTTCATGCAATGCATGAACGTACTTGAGATTCGGGAAGGTAAATACGCGGGAACCAGATGTGTGGGACTCCAGGCAAACGCAGGTTACGGTTTTGGCCCTAGGTTTGACGTTGACGACCCTCTAGTAGTAGTTAAAGCTAACGCACTCTGCAATGAGTTAGGGCTTGACATAGATAACGCCGCAACCATCATCTCATGGATCTTCGAGCTATACAATAAGGGGTTGATTAATAGAGATGAAGTTGGCGGCTTAGACCTTAGGTGGGGTAATGGTGAGGCATTGCTTGAGATGCTTAAGAAGCTTGCTTACAGGGACGGCGTAGGGGAGATCCTAGCTAGAGGCTTTAAGCAGGCAGCCTCAATAATAGGCAGGGGCTCAGAATATTACGCGATGCAGGTCAAGAACCAGGGCATAATAGACTCTGTTAGGACTGCCATAGCGTGGGGTTTCGGGCATCTAACGTCTGTTAGAGGGGCGAGGCATCTTGACGGGTCACCGACTACTGAGGCGAGAGACTACACACCAGCACAATCCTTCGAACTCTTCAAGGTGCCTACAGCGTCTATTCAGACAGTCTATGAGGGAAAGGCTGAGCTAGTTTTCTGGTTCGAGAACTTTAAATCGATTACTGACGCTCTCGGGATATGCTACTTCGCGACTTACTGGGGTAACGCGCTGGAGCTCCTGGGGCCTGAGGACTACGCGGCACTGTATCATGCAGTGGTTGGCGAGGAGGCGTCGCCCACTGAACTACTCTTAGTTGGGAGGAAGATACGTGAGTACGAGAAAGCGTTTAACACGATACACGCTAACTTCACCAGAATCGATGACATGCCCCCGCCAAGAGTGTTCGTGGAGGGAGTTAAGAGCGGCCCATTAAAAGGCATTAAGATCGACTGGAAGAAATATAATGAGATGCTTAGCGAGTACTACAGACTGCACGGATGGGACGAAGATACAGGACTTCAGAAAAGAGAAACCTTAAGTAAGCTCGGGCTTCACGACGTGATAAGCAAACTTGAGAGGTTCGGAAAGATCGATTAACCCAGTAAGCAATAACATTTTTTAACTCAATAATATTTCCTCTCCAGTTATTAAATAACTCCATGACAAAACCAATTAACGCTATAGCAATAGCGACTCACTATGTTGGAGGCTTCGCTCTTTAGGGTGAGGGGCTTCCGATAGATGAGGGAAAGTCCTAGAGGGTGCAGAACCCCCGCTCTTCAAGGCGGGGAGCCGCCAGCACTATTTGAGGAACCTCAAATACTTGCGATTAGGTCTTTTACGGTCTCTAACGTGGAAAAGTTTAATTTACGTGGAAATACATGATATTTCAGGTGTTTAAGCATGTCGTATAGGGAGGAGTGGTTAGGTAATTTTAGGTTTGTTGAATACGAGGAGTTTAAGCTTGAGAGGCCTAGCGTGTTGTTTGTTGCGTTGCCTGATACCGGTCTCGTGGGGGTTATAAGCGCGTCTTACATGACCTCTAAGTTGGGGGGTTCAGCTCTCTGTGGTCATTGCCTCATCTTTGTTCCCCTGCATCCCGCTCGGGTTCTCATCGGGCTTGGGGGCGTTCAGGGTCACCCCAAAGACCCCACATCTTGAGTGTTTAGCCACCCTCGGGGAGAGCTTCATTAACGACGGGCTCTTCACCCCTCATAGAGTAGCTCGCCAACATATACACTTGCTTTAAAGTTTATAAGTGTTTTGTCGGTATTTAGTGTTGGTGACAAATAGTGGCTAGATTCATATATGCTGAGTGTTCCGTGATAAAGTTTAGAAAGAACGCTGTAGTACTCTACCCGCTAGCAGAGAAAGTACACGTAATAATTATAGCAAAAGAATGACACCAACCCTAACAAACCTACATGAAAACCAAAACAGTTTCACGACGGCTTAGTGAGGTCGGAGGTGTTGACTCACCGTATTTCCCGCCGATAGCGGTGATTCATAAGGGTTTCTCAAGACCTCCTGTAAGGATTTTTGCTGGGGGTAGGGTGATGACGGTCTTCACTGAGGTGAGTTTGCTGCCTGACGTGCAGGCGCAGCTAATTACGTCTTTGCTGGATTACGCTAGGTTAAGGGGTGTTGATTATGTTGTTAGCTCTACGGGGATCCCGGCGCATAACAGGCTTGACTTAAATGATTTGAGGACTTTCTACGTGACGTCGGTTGGGGGGCGTGACGACTTCGTTGAGGGTGGTGGTGCTAGGATGCTTGAGAGCGGGTTGTTGATAGGTCCCTCAGCGGTCTTGCTGAAGGAGGGTGCGCGTAGGAGGGTTAAGGTATTGATTCTCCTCACCGAGTCTTTCCTGGAGTTCCCGGATCCTGAAGCGGCTGCTAAGGGACTCATAGTGTTCTCGAAGATATTCGGTTTGAAAGTAGATGTCGCAGATCTCATCGAGCAAGCCGAGATAATTAAGTTGAGAGCTAGGGAGACTATGAAGCAAGCAGCGAACATGATGTCCGCTATGAGGAAGGATCTCGAGTACGGGATGCCGCTACACATGTAGGTGGGTGGCATGAGTGACTCAATAGACGAATTCTTTAAGAAGCTTGAGAAGAAGCTACGTGAGATGGAGGAAAGCATCAGGAAGGACGTAGAGAAATTATTGAGTGAGTCAAGATCTGAGGCAGGCACTACCAGAATAAAAACATTCGGGGAGGTCATGGAGCCACTCTACACTATGAGAGACATGGGGGATAGGCTGATAATATACGTTGACCTCCCGTACGCTTCGGAAGGAACCATAGACGTGAGATTCGAAGACAATAAAATGATAATCTCCGCGGAACTCAAAAAGACGTTAAGCCTCAACAACTGGTCTGAAAGGTATAAAGGCATTGAGGTAAAGCAGTATAAGACGCTGACGGCTCCCCGCCACGAATAGCGGGGGTTCTGCACCTTCTGGGGCTTTCCCTCATCTTTCAGAGCTCCTCACGGGCGCTGCATCACTTGCTCAGCCCCCGCCGCCAGCTCCGGGGAGGTGCGGGCTCCTCGCCTGCTAAACTCGCCCACACCCAACACCAAACACATTATTAAAGCAAAAGCTTATAAGCTTTTTGGCGATAAAACACCTCCCCCTCCCCGCCCTAAAGGGTGAGGCTTCCAAATGGTGATAGACCTCTCCTTCAGCCCGAACCCGGAGAAAACGAAGGTCAGGGTTAAGAAGGGGGTCGTGGAAGTAATTATTTTCAAGACATAACCACATCATAATCAAAACCCTTTCAGGGTGGGACGGAGGTTAGTCGTTAAAGATGCTGGCACCTGTTTTGCGGATTTATTAATCCTGACGTAGGATATTATGTCGAGGTGAATTTAATTATGCCGCCACCGTGTTCACCTGGTAGGATACTGCATGTTGATTTATCGGCTGAGAAGGTTTGGGAGGAGCCTGTTCCTGAGGATTGGTATAGGCTGTACGTGGGTGGCGAGGGGTTTGGTGCTAGGTACCTCTACGATAACCTGAAGGCTCACATCGACCCTATGTCCGAGGAAAATAAAATTCTGTTTATAACGGGTCCTTTAACGGATACCGGTGCCCCGACTTGCGGTAGGACTGTGGTCATGTTTAAGTCCCCCCTAACCGGGACTATGTTCGCATCCAACGTCGGCGGATACTTCGCTCCTCATATTAAGAGGAGTGGTTACGATATGATAATTATTCACGGCAGGGCCGGAAGACCCACGTATCTTTACGTGCATGATGGTGTGGTTGAGTTTCTGGAGGCTAGGGAGTTGATGGGTCGCTCACCTAGGGAAGTTCAGGAAGAGATAAGGAAGCGCCACAATAATAAGGATATTCAGGTAGCGGCTATAGGGGTCGCCGGGGAGAGGCTGGTTAAGTTTGCTGCGATAATGGTTGACGGTCATAGAGCTGCAGGTCGTGGCGGCGGCGGTGCCGTGATGGGTTCTAAGAACCTGAAGGCCGTCGCCGTGTACGGCACGCGCTTTAAGACTAGGGTAGCAGACCAACCTAACTTCATGGAGGCTGTTAGGAAAGCCGTAAGCGAGTTGTTTGAGGAGCCGTTCGTTAGGGATGAATTAAGGAAGTACGGGACGCCCTCATTCTTCGACGCGATGAACGCGGTAGCTCTGGTACCGTTCTATAACTGGAGGAGGAGTAAGATGCCTGAATTTAATGATTACCTTGGTTACAAGACTTACCATGAGAAGCTTTCCGTTAAGCCTTACGCGTGCTTTAACTGTCCGATAGCCTGCGGTAGGCATACGGTGGTTCCTGAAGGGAGGTTTAAGGGGGTTGAGAGCGGGGGGCCGGAGTACGAGTCACTCGCGGCGTTCGGGGCTAAGACAGGTGTTAAGGACCTCTACTACGTCGCTACAGCAAACTACCTAGCGAACGAGCTCGGTTTAGACGTGATATCTACCGGGCAGGTCGTGGCCACGGCTATGGAGTGGTTCGAGACAGGAATCATAGATAAGGCTAAGACGGGAGGTCTCGAGCTCAGGTTCGGTAACGGTGAGGCAATGGTCGAGCTTATTAAGAGGATTGGGTTGAGGGAGGGAGAGTTCGCGACCCTGCTCGGTGAGGGTTCGTTGAAGGCTGCTCAGGCGCTAGGTAAGAACGCGGTCTATTACGTCATGCACGTGAAAGGTCTTGAGATGGCTGCTGATGAGGTCAGGACGAGCAAGGGTGAGGCGTGGTCCCACATGGTCTCTCCGAGAGGCGCTGATCACTTAAGACCTTGGGCCTCTATAGTTGACGCGTTCGGGTATCTGAGCGAGGAGCTCGGGATAACTGAGAGGCCGGACCCGTTCAAGGAGGAGTTCAAGTCCTGGGTTAAGCCGCTTGAGGAGTACTCGATGCTCACTAACTTACTCGGCGTATGCCTCTTCACAGTTATAACGCTAGCGATCAGGGCTGAGACGTGGACTAAGCTCTTCAACTACGCTACAGGCTATAACTACACGATGAAGGAACTCCTGAAGGTGAGTGAGAGGGTCATAAACCTTGAGAGACTATTCAACGTTAGGGAGGGATTCAGTAGGAAGGATGATTACCTGCCGGAGAGATTCAGTAGGGAGCCGGGCGACGGCACCGTAGTAGATCAGGACAGACTACTGGACATAATTTACGAGGTAAAGGGTTGGGATAAGAACGGGATACCGACTAAGGAGAAGCTGAGGGAGCTCGGTCTCGAGTGAGGATCGCTGACTGGACGATACGTCTGAGGGAGGACTCCCACCCGCGGGAACTGATGGTAGAGATTACTACGGCCTGCAATTACGCGTGCCCACACTGCTTCAGGTTCTCTATTAAAGACTTCAGAACATGCTACATGGACTTAAAGCTCTACCGTGAGGTTCTTAACTCAGCTCTTGACGCGGGAGTTGAGAAGATCACGTTCTCCGGGTGGGGTGAGCCCACAGCCCACCCCGACATCATCGAGATTGTTGAGGAGGCTAAGAAGAGGGGGTTGGTCGTAGTACTCAACACTAACGGCTCCAAACTTAATGAGCTCTCCGCTGATTTAGTTAGGTTAGGCGTGGACGAGGTTTTCGTGAGTATTAGCCTGCCCGAGCTAAACCAGAACACCTTACAGGGCCTTAAGCATCTCAGGACTCAGAGGATACTTAAGAGAGCTGAGAAACCGATCATCAAAGCCATCTACACAGTAACGAAGCCTAGCGTTAGGGGTGTGAAGGAGGTAGTTGAGCGTGTTAAGGAGTTAGGTGTGAGGGAGGTATACTTCAACTACTACATACCGTACCCTGGAGGGCTTGAAGAGCTTGACTGCCTCAACGATAGTAAGTGTAGGGAGGAATTCAATCGGTTACTGAGCGATACCACCCCGAAGATCCTGGGAGCAGGCATCCGCTTCACACACGCTGAGGCAACCCCGAAATTTACTAGAACCTGCCCCTTCGCCGCCAATAGAGCGCTGTTCGTTAGATGCGACGGTTGGGTAACCCCCTGCCTCTACTACTCTAGGTCTTGGAGAACGAGGGTCCTCGGAGTCACTAGGGATTTGAGTGAGGTGTTGCTGGGTAGGGTTGGAGAAATAAGCATCACCGATATTTGGAGAGGTAAATACGCTGACATGTTCTTCAGACTATACTTCAACTACCTCCCATCATACCTAGAATGCCCGTTCATGGAGGGATGTAGGTTCACGTCAACGAACGAAGCTGATTGCTGGGGGAACGCGCCGAATTGCGCTCACTGCCCATACCTACATAAACTCTCATATTGCCCGCTATAAACCCACAAAATAATTTTTTCTTAAAAGAACGCGTGAATTAACGTGTTTAATTTAGCGTACGCTTCTCACAGGATATTGCGTTCCTTAAGTCTTACGTAACCTCACTCTAACGGATTCAGCGTGGTTATGGAGACTTCCAGAAGTAGCTAGGTTTTCGTAAGTCTTTTAAGAAAGAGTGTTTTCAGAGCCTCCACGGTTTCTTCCGGGAGGCTGAATGCTTTTCCTAGTAGTTTAGCTAGGATATATGTTTGAGCTGTTCTCTCAACAACCGTTAAGACTTCTAGGGCTTCGATAAGGGTCTTGCCGCACGCTACGATCCCGTGATTAGCGAGTATGGTGGCTGACCTATCCTTCAAGGCTTTAACAGCGTTCTCCGCTAACTCCCTACTCCCGAATGGAGCGTATTCAGCAACCCTGACATCGCCGCCCGTATATATCACCATCTCCTCGATGATCGGGGGTAGCGGCTCTCTAGCAACCGCTAAAACGCTGGTGTATGGTGAGTGTGCGTGTATAACAGCTCGGAAATACTCGTAATTCCTGTATATCGCTAAGTGTAGCGGCATCTCGACCGTGGGGTTGCGCCCACCCTCAACAACCTCCCCATCCATGGATACTACGAGGATATCCTCCGGAGACATCTCAGCCTTAACCACCCCGCTAGGGGTGATTAAGACATGGTCATCACCAACCCTCACGCTGACGTTCCCGGACCTACCGTAATTAAGGCCTCTCTCCCCCATATACCTCATCACATCAACTATCCTCCTCCTCACATCCTCGTACAAAGGGACACCCCCAATATCCTCTAACGCAAAAACCCATTTATTTTCCGGAACGGCGTTGGCGGGGGCAGTGAACAGCGTATCTCATTTTATTTCAATTTATTCTGGTTTATAATATAGTTGATGTGGGAGATGCCGGGGTCTTGAAGCTGGAGGATTTGGTGGTTAGGGTTCAGAGGTTTGAGGAGGAGTTGAGGAAGCCTTTCGTCGGTAGGGATGAGGAGTCTAGGGTAGTGGTTCTCGCGTTGCTTACGGGGGAGCACGCGATCTTCATCGGGGAGCCGGGATGTGTTACCGGGGACGCTATAGTAGCTTCCGATGACGGGAGGCTCTTCTACGTTGAGGACTTGGCTGAGGGCTTGGTTCCCGGGGTCTACGGGACTGATTTCCAGGTCTTCCCTCCCGGTAAGGCAACGGAGCTTCACGTGTATGATGTTCGAGAAACATACGAAATAATCACTGAGAGAGGCTTCAGGGTGAGGGGGACCGCTAACCACCCGCTAATGACTAGGCGTGGCTGGGTTGAGTTAAGGGATCTCAGGAGCGGTGATGAGGTTAGGGTCCTGACTGACCTGCCTTCACCGAAGCACTACGCGGCAATACCCTACGCGGAACGCCTCAACGCGAGGTACGGGCGTGGAGGCAGTAAGGTCTTGGATAAGGAGATCGCGGAGTTACTCGGGCTTTTCTCCGTTCGCGGCCGTTTCTTGAACGAGGAATCCGTAGGTTTTGAGGTGAGGAGTGGCGAGGTAGCGTTGGTTCAGAGAGTGAGGGACTTGGTTGAGGGGGTTTCAGGGAGTAGTGAGTGCTTCATTGCCTCAGAGGATGGGGTGCTTGAATGTGTTTCCGCATACTTGGTAAGGCTCCTCAAAATACTTAGTGATTCGGTGAGTGAGCGAGTGCCTAAACACGTTCTCTCATCACCTAACGACGTGTCGGAGGCTTTCTTGAGGGGGGTTTTCGAGAGCGCTGACGTCGTGGTGGGTGGTGGAGTGCCTTACCTAGTCTTAAGGAGCGGGAGTAGGGCTTTCTTAGAGGGGGTTCAGTTATTGTTGCTACGTAGCGGTATTTCATCATCTATCCGTGATTGCGGGGAGGGCTTGAGCGGCTGCGGCCCTCACGAGCTCGTGGTGGGTGGGCGGGGAAACCTAAGAGTATTCTTGAGTAGAGTGGGGTTCATTGCAGAAAGTAAGGGTCGTGAGCTAGCTTCGCTAATCAAGTCTGGGGGGCTGGGCGGGGACCCGCCGAGTGATTTAGGCTGGGACGTCGTTAAGTCTGTGAAGAGATTCGAGGGTTTGGTGAGGGTCTACGACTTCCACGTGCCCGGAACGCACTCTTTCTTCACTAACGGGTTGCTATCACATAATACTGCTAAGTCAGCGCTGGTTAGGAGGGCTGCTGAGTTGCTTAACGCTAAGTTCTTTAAGTATTTGCTGACCAGGTATACCGAGCCTTCAGAGCTTTTCGGTCCTTTAGATATTAGGGCGCTTGAGGAGGGGAGGTACGTTAGGTTGACTGCAGGTAAGTTGCCTGACGCTCAGATAGCTTTCCTAGACGAGATATTCAAGGCTAACTCAGCTATCTTGAACGCGCTTAACACACTCCTCCAAGAAAGGATACTCTACGACGGGTTCACGGAGTTAAGAGTTGATCTATGGACTCTCTTCGGCGCTAGTAACGAGGTGCCTGAAGACCCTGAGATTCAGTCAGTGTATGATAGGTTCTTGCTAAGACACTTCGTAAGACCTGTTCAGGAAGACTTGTGGAGGAATCTGCTTAGGGCTTCCTGGGAGTTAGAGAAGCAGAGTTCGTTGAGTCTTAAGAGAGGCGACGGTAGTAGGCTGATAAGCATAGACGAGATCAAGAAGATTAACGAGAAGTTGTTCGAGGTAGACTTAAGCGGTGTTGAGGGTAAGCTGCTGAGGCTCTTCGCCGCCTTAGAGAGTAGGGGTATCCACTTAACCGATAGACGTAAGGGTAAGTCCCTGAAGATCGTGGCGGCTAACGCAGTGTTGAGTGGCAGGATGCACGCGGTTGAGGAAGACCTGCTCGCGATTAAGTACGTGGCCGTGAGAGACTGGGAGGACGTGGAGAAGGTGAGCGCCGTATTAGCGGAGGAGTTGAGGACTCCGTTCAAGTACGTGAGGGAGTTGAGCGAGATAAGAGCTAATTTGAGGGAGTTATACCAGTACGTTAAGTCTTTAGAAGGTATTGAGAGCTCATTCGTTACGGCGAAGTTCGAGAATATTGAGAGGGAGCTGGAGATAACTAAAGCTAAGGTAATCAACATAATCAGGGATTCTCAAGACTCTCAAGTTCTTAGGTTGGGTGAGGACGTGCTACACTTAATAAGCAGTATTATGGAGATCGTCAGCAAGAAGGTCGGTAAGGTTGAGTAAGGGTTTCTTGTTAGGGGTTGATTACGGGGACCCGGTCATCCAGTATAGGGGGGAGAAGATAGTTAAGCTCTCGTCTAAGCTAGGCTTGAGGAAGGAATTCATTACTGCCGAGTTAGCCACGGACTTCTTCTACACGCTCTACCTACCCCACGCGCTAGTGGTTGAGGGTTCCGAGGTAGATAACCTGCACTACAACCTGATTAAGGCTCTGAACGAGTCTGAGGAACTACTCAAGATAAAGAAGTACACGATACTGGACTCATTCATATCCACGCTCACGACGATCGCTACCCTGCAATACTTCACTGAGTTTCTTGAGGATAAGAGGGAATTCATCAATGTGAGGGAGTCGAGGAGCGCTCAAAACGAGGTCCTGAGATCCGCTCTAAGAGAGTCTTTAAAGAGTGTGGCGCAGGAGGTTGAGACTATGAAGAAGCTTGAGCGTCTCTACACGGCAGGCCTTCAGCCAGGTGTTGGGAGCGAGTTTGATTTAGAGGAGGATGCTGAGAAGGTCTTAAAGCTAGCTAAGACTGCGGACGTAAGCAAGATCTTGGAGGTCCTCTCGTTAATACCTGACGTAGTCAGGAAGGCTAAGAAGAAGTACGAGAGATTCAACAGGGGCGAGTTTAACGGTTACGACTTAGGCAGTGATTTAGAGAGGTTGGTTCCCACGCAGCTAGCCTTCCCCCGCGAGTATATCTTGCTGAGCTACGTTGAGTCTAAGCTCCTCCTCTACGATAAGAAGATCAGCAAGTCATTAGGCCCTCTCTACCTACTAATAGATAAGTCGGGCAGCATGGAGGGGGAGAAGATAGAGTGGGCTAAGGCGACCGCCATAGCTTTGCTCATAAAGTCTAGGAGGGAGGTGCGTGAGTTCTACTTAAGATTTTTTGACGGCGCCCCCCACGAGTTAATAAGAGTTTCTAGGAAAGCAAGCTTCTCCGAGTTCCTGAGTCTCGTGAGGAACTTAGCCAGAGTCAAGAGTGGTGGGGGGACAGACATAACTAAAGCTATAACAACGGCGTGCGACGATATAATCGGTAGTGGGGTGGTCAAGAGGGATTCCGACGTGGTGGTCATAACGGACGGTGAGGACACGCT
>Ga0080004_1129826_pt1 | contig 23790 bp, 25 predicted proteins | sample WasSprMetagenome_FD_69207 | JGI IMG/M metagenome (GOLD analysis project Ga0080004, IMG submission 69207) | Sulfidic aquatic microbial communities from Washburn Spring, Yellowstone National Park, USA - WS (SPADES assembly) (version 2) | ecosystem: Environmental > Aquatic > Thermal springs > Hot...
TGCCTTCGTCCAGTTCACGGGGTTTCCTATTCTTATGGCTGTTGCTACTGTCTCAGGCCTCTCAAAAGGCCTGAAATCTCCCCCTTCCTTGAACATCCTGACGAGAGGAGATGCTCCCTCAGCCTGTATCCCCACCATCTTGGGAAGTTTGTTTATTATTCCGGCTTCCTCCATCTCCTTAAATCCCTTCCATATGGCTGATATATTGCCCCCATTTCCAACAGGGAGGATGACAGCATCTGGAACAAATCTTAACTGATCGTATATCTCAAATGCGGCTGTCTTCTGTCCTTCCAAACGGAAGGGATTTACTGAGTTCAGTATGTAGGCTCCTATCCCCCTGCTTGCTTTGAGAACAATATTTAATGCGTCATCAAAGTTTCCCTTTATTTGGACTATGTTAGCTCCATGTATTATGGCTTGGGAGAGCTTTCCGACAGCGACCTTTCCGCTTGGCACAAGGACATAGCACTTCATCCCAGCTTTAGCTGAATAAGCAGCAAGAGAGGCAGCTGTATTTCCAGTTGAGGCACAGATCACCTTTCTCATACCAAGCTCAACAGCCTTGCTCACCCCGACAGTCATGCCCCTATCCTTGAAGGATCCCGTCGGATTTGCTCCCTCGTTCTTCAGATAAACTCCATCGCTTAGTTTGTAGATAGGAGTTCCTCCCTCTCTGAGAGAAACCCTTTCATCAACTGGAAGGAAGCTTCTGTACTTCCAAAGCGTTATATCCCTTCCATCAAAGACATTTCTCGCTTTATCCAGATCTATAACTACCTCCAAAAGGCCCCCGCAGTTGCAGCTGTAAACTACCTCATCTATTTCGTATCTTCTGTTACAATTGACGCACCTCAAGTGCATATTGATCCCCCTTTGGCTGTTCCTTTATGAAAAGGCTTTATAGCAGCAGAACTATGTATATGTCCATATATTGGTATTCCAATAGAATAGCTAACAGGTTTCTCCGACACCCACAAGACTCACCCATTATAGGGCATAAACCTTTCCATATATAAATTCGATCCACAGAGTTTTTAGGGTGTCTAAGAGATTCATAGTTGATGAACAATGTCCCCACTTACTCTTTAATAACCTTATTAATAACCTTAAGATCGCAGTTCTGAGCTTCTATTCAGAAGTCTTATATATTCTAGGCTCAGGGAACATAAACTTTTTATATTGTGCTATTCTCTCTCCTCCCAAATTTCTGGAGGAGGTGTCTGGGTGGGAATGGAAACCCTGTTAAGCGTGTTCGCGTGAGAGCTCCCGCATCTGTGGCAAATATTGGTGCTGGTTTTGATGTCCTTGCAATGGCAATAGAGGGATTCTTTGATGAAGCAGAGATAACCATATCGAAGGGAGAAGGAAGGATAAATGTGAGTTCAGCTGGTTTTGATGTTCCCTCTGGAAGAGAGAACATAGCACATGCAACCGCAGAGGAGTTTCTGAATCGCTATGGGATCAAGGGAGTTGATGTAAACATCACACTGCACAAAGGAATACCTCCCTCCCTTGGGCTTGGAAGCTCAGGGGCATCGTGTGTTGCAACTGTATATGCACTCTCCCATCTATTTGGCATAAAACTGCCGTTAAGCGAGTTTCTTGAACTAGCAGGTCTATGCGAGTGTTTCACTGCAGGATCCCCACACTACGATAATGTGGCTGCCTCAGCCCTCGGAGGAGTTGTGATAGTCGACTGTGCTAACAAAGAGGCCTACAGAATAATCCCTCCTGTGGATATACACATCGCACTTTTGATCCCGGAGCCAATTCCGAGATGCGAGAGAAAGACAGCTCTTGCCAGAAGCATCCTGCCTAAGCAAGTTGATCTCAAGACCTTAGTTTATCAGAGCTCAGCTGTTGCAAAATTAGTATATGCATTCATGACTGGAGACTTGGAGATATTGGGAAAAGCAGCATCAACAGATTTTGTGGCAGAGCCGAAAAGATCCGCCTTAATCCCATTTTACTGGGAGCTGAAGGGCTTTTCTCTCAGCAATGGGGCGCTGGGATTCAATATAGCTGGTGCTGGACCGTCTGTATTTGCCATCTGCAGATCTCCTGAGGACTCTCTCGCAGTTGCTGATGCCATGAGGAAATTTGCTTCAGAAAAGGGTTTGAAAGCTGATGTTGTCGTGACAAAAATAGCTAGGGAGGGGGTTAGCATTGTTAAATGAGAGAAAAATCGCTGTAATTGGATTTGGATCAATTGGAAGAACTTTTGTGAGGCTTTTAACAGCGAAATCACATTATATCAAGAAGCTTGCAGAACTAAGAGTTGTCGCTGTAGCTGATTCAAAAGGCATGGTTCTCAAGCCTTCAGGCTTCAGCGATTATGAGCTCATCAAATTGTGCGAGCTTCCACTGTCAGGTCTGAGAAGTCTGCCTGAATCTCTTGATCTCGACATAGATCTGCTTTACAGCGAGGTTCAGCCGGATATACATGTGGAGCTCACTCCTGCTAACTACGAGACTGGTGAGCCCGGACTTAGCAACATAGTCAATGCTATTAACAACCATGCACATGTTGTGACAGCAAACAAGGCCCCTCTTGCCCTGAGATTTTCCGAGCTCATGGACCTTGCTAGGAAAAATGAAGTGAAAATAGGGTTTAGATCAACTGTGATGGGTGGTACACCTCTTATAGACATGCTTCTCAGCATCAGAAGCTATTCTGTCGAATCGATACATGGCATACTCAATGCGACAACGAACTTCATGCTCACAGAAATGCATGAAAAGTTGATACCAATGGAGGAAGCCCTTAGAAGGGCTCAAGCAATCGGAATTGCCGAGACAGACCCAAGGCTGGATTTAGATGGATGGGATTCAGCTGCAAAAATTGTCATACTCTCAAATGTCGTGAGAAGGGAAATCAAGCTGCAGAATGTGATAAGGGAGCCCCTTAAGGTTGAGCTAAGCGATATAGCTGAATGCCTCCGCAACAACAATGTGATAAAATATGTGGCAGCTCTCGAGCCCGATGGAAAAGCCTATGTCAAGCCAATGAAGCTGAGCAGGAGGGATCCTCTAGCAGGAGTTGATGGAACTCTCAATGCCGTGAGAATTGGCACTACAATAGGAGAGATCACACTTGTCGGGAAGGGAGGAGGAAGAATCGAGACAGCACACAACGTGCTTGATGATGTAATAGGGGTGATGCTATGATAGTGGTGAAGGTGGGCGGATCTGTGCTCAAAAAGCCTGAGGATTTCCTATATACAGCAAGAAGGATAAGGGAGAAGTGGGTTGAGCTCAATGAGATCCCGATTATCGTAGTCTCGGCGATGAAAGGGGTTACAGATGAGCTTATTTCTGCATCTCTTGGCTCAATGGAGCTGTTGGAATCGGTTGAACAGAGATACATGGAGGTTGCTGATGAACTGGGATCAAGAAAGCTTGCAGATAGAGTTAGAAACGAGATAAACAGGGTAAGAGAAGCGCTGAAAAAGCCATGTAATGGAATCCTTAGGAGCTATGTGGTGTCTCTCGGGGAGAGGCTCAGCAGAATCGCAATGACCCAAGCTCTCGAGGCAGAGGGAGTTAGGGCATTTGAGGTGGATGCAACAGATGTGATAGTGACAAACAGCGTTCCGGATGACGCCATAATAGAGTACAACATAACAGCTCGAAAGCTGCTGGAATTGATTGACCTCTCTACAAGGCTGAAGGCAGCTCCTGTGATAGAGGGCTTTGTTGGAGCTGACCTAAACGGACTTGTCACAACCCTCGGAAGGGGATCTTCAGATTACACAGCCACAACAATAGCTTCTATCTTGGGCACAACTGCATATCTTGTCACCGAGGTACCGGGAATAATGACAGCAGATCCCGCTGTGGTGCCTAGTGCAAGGCCAGTTGAGATCCTGAGCTATGAGGAAGCCCATGAAGCAGCATGTCTAGGGGTGAAGGGGATGAATCCAAAGGCAATAGAGCCCTTGATGATGTTCAACTCATCAAGTGTGATTATAGGCACATGGGACTTCTGGGGGACAAAGATAACAAGCAGAAAGGTGAAAGGACCAAAGATATTGTGCCATAAGGGCTCTGCCATCTCTATTGTTGGACATGGAGTTAACAGTCACGAGTTTGCACTTAAGCTTCTTAGGTCTTTGGAGAAGCTATCAATAAAGGTAGCGAGCATGGAGTTCAACGAACTAAAGCCATTGCTCAAGCTTTCTGCCAAATTAGAAGAGGAGACGAAGGAGATCCTTGCAAGATTGTATGATAAGCTGTTTTCAGAGGTGAGCTAGATGAGGAGAAGAGCAGCTGTCCTCGGTGCCACGGGAATCGTGGGGCAGAGGCTTGTCTCAATTCTGTCCAGACATCCATGGTTTGAGCTTGTTGCAATAACAGCATCCGAGAAAAGCTCGGGTAGAAAGTATGGAGAGGCTGTGAACTGGGTTATAGAGGATCCGATTCCGGAGAGCGTTAAAGACCTAGTTTTACAGCAATCTCTCACAGATGATGTTGATATCGTGTTCTCCGCCCTTTCAGCTGATGTAGCTGCGGAAGTGGAGGTAAATCTAGCTAGAAAAGGGTATTTTGTGGTGTCAAATGCGAGCAACATGAGGCTGGATAGCACAGTCCCATTGCTGAATCCTGAGGTGAATGCTGGACATATAGAGGTCTTGGAACTTCAGAGAAAGCTGTATGGATGGGAAGGAGCGATATTAAAGGTTCCAAATTGCGTAACAGCTATATTGACGCTCGCATTAAAGCCTATTTTCGATGAATTCGGGGTGGATCTGGTAGTAGTCTCCACAATGCAGGCAATATCAGGTGCTGGCCTAAGCGGGCTCCCTGCCATGTCGATACAGGACAACATCATACCTCACATTGAGGGCGAGGAGGCAAAGGTGGAGAACGAGACAAGGAAAATATTTGGCAAGTTGGAGCAAAGAGGAATTGTCCAGTGCAGTATAAATGTGACTGCAAGCTGCCACAGGGTTCCTGTCCTAGAGGGACACTCAATTGCTGTGTTCGCAAGGTTGATGAAAAACACAGATCCTGATGAAGTTATAAGAGCTATAGAGAGCTTTAAAACAAATGAAATTAGAAACTTTGGACTGCCGACAGCACCAAAGAAGCCTATTATCGTCCGCCGTGAGGTTGATAGGCCACAGCCTAGGCTGGACAGAAAAGAGGGGATGGCTGTTGTGGTGGGCAGAATCAGAGAGGACAGGGCTTTGGGAGGCATTAAGTTCTTCGCTTTAGGGCATAACACGATAAGGGGCGCAGCTGGCACAGCTGTGCTGATAGCAGAGCTTGCAGTTGCGAAGAATCTTCTTTAAAATTTACTTTTTTCGCATACAGGGAACTCGTTGATTTCATAATTGACAGCAAGCCTATGTCAAGCTGCAAAACCTTTTAATAGATGTGGAGCATCAGGATCATGTGATAAGCGAAAGAGTCAGAGTTATGAAGAACAGAGCTCTGGAGTTCCTCAACCTATCTAAGGAGCTCTCTGAGAGAGGATTGGAGGATCTCTCATCGTTTCATGCGCACCAAGCCTGTCAGCTGAGACTTAAGGCCTCAATTCTCAGGATCCATGGGGATATCCCGAGAATACATGGCATAAGGGAGCTAATTGGAATTCTTGCCAAGATTCTGGACGAGCTGGATCGCAAAAGTGAGTCAAAATCCCTCATAAATTTCTCCAGGGATCACAGAGATGCCCTTATTGATCTGGAGGATGCGTACACTAGATCCAGATATGCGGTGGAAGGATTTACGAAGGAAGTTGTAAAGGAGATGATAGAGGCAGCTGAGGAGCTTTTTAAGCTCCTTGATGAGGTGGAGAAGAATGTTCTGGGTTAAATATCATATAGATCACTTGAGAAACTGGAGAAAGGCTGTTGAGGCTATTGCGAGGGCTGTAAAAGATATCAACAGAGAGGCTAAGGTGTACGTGATAGGAGGGGCGGCTGAGGGGAGGCTCACAATAGAAAGCGATGTGGATGTGGTAGTCTGCATCCCTGTCGGCACTAATGATAGAAAGCTCAGGAAAGAGATAATGAGAAGGGCCATTGATGTTTATGGAATGCCTTGGGATTATCCGATAGAGCTACATTTGTACGAGGAGAGGGAGTGCAAGGAAATTCTGAAACAACTGAAATACATAGAGGTATCCTGAATTAGAACTAATATTTTCAGACTTACATATTAATAGATATTATCTTCCACAACAAGACAGGGCAATCAAAACTGCGGATCGCAAGACTTTACCAACAACTGCTGAGTGTACCGTCTGGGAACTGTGAAGAATGTTTTGCAACAGCAGCATCTGTTGCCAGCCTGACAGAACCTGCTGCCTTCAGCATCAGAAGGCCGCCGAAGGATTGTTGGTAATGTTTAACATTCTCAACAAGAAATTGAGTGTGCCACCTCTATCCTCCTTTACGAATGAGAAATGATGTTTCAGTATGTTATCAATGAATTTACCCTTAGAAAGCACGAGTTTTTAAATAACTGTGTGCGGTTGTTTTCATGTGGATATGCTTGAGTTTGTCGTGCTGCTCGGCACAATAATCTCCTCCTCCGCAGGCTTGGGATACTGGCTTGCAGGAAAATTCAGCAGCCTAGAGATGAGAGTGAGCAAATTGGAACAGGATCTCAGCAGCTTAAAGCAGGACTTCACCACGCTGAAAGAGGATGTGTCCGGATTGAAGGGGCTAAGAGAGGACTTCAGCGGCCTAAAGCAGGACTTCGCCACATTAAAAGAGGATGTGCGCACTCTTAAAAGTGCTTTTGAGAGGCTTGATGAGGGAGTAAGGACGCTAAAAACAGGAATATTTGGGTTCAACGAGCTCCTCCTTGAGGTCTTAAAAGAGAAGGATATCATAACGGAAATTGAGCATACCTCCATGATGGGAGCTTTGAGAGCATATATTCCCACCTCCACATCCAAGTACTACACAGAGGAGGTAAGGAAGAAGCTGATCGAGATCCTGAACAAGAAGCCTAGTGATTACACAATGGATGATGTTTATGAGCTAAGGAGGATAGCTGATCTCATGATAAAGGAGTACTGTGAATCCGGAAGGAAGAGGGAGGATCTTCTTGATTATGCAGGCCAGCTTTATGTCGCATCTCTCATGATAAAAGTTCTCTATGTGAAGCCAAAGCTCCTTAAAGCCGGAATAAAGCCACCTGAGGAGAGATATGGATAGGGTTTACGACACAAGTTACTATTACTCATTAAATACTGTTTTCTCTAGAGCTTTTTATTAGGAAGTCTTGTTCATTGAAGGATCTGTATCTTTAAAAACATTAAGTGCTTGAAATACTGGACTACAGTTAAATCGCTTTCTCTAATGCAGTAACTAGCTCAGAGAAAAATCCGGAAGGTTAGCTAAGTGAGATCAGGACTTATCAGCAATTTAGATGGACAGCACCTCATACCATCCGAACCCAAAGCTGCTCCTCTTCCCTATGTGGGAGAGCTGGCAGAACAAAAGAGGCCTCCTTATGTGCAGTGAGATTTTGCCTGAGTACACTAAATCCCCCGATAAGAAGATCTGGTCCTCGTTCTTGTACTTGAACTTGACCTCCCTTATCCTCTCCCCTCTTAACTTCACCTTAAGGCTCTCCTCCAGCGCTCTTCTCACATCCACATCAAGCGTGCCCACATACTGTTGCATTATAGCAGAGTACTTCCTCAGCATGAATGGAAAAATATTGTAGAAATCCATGTTTTTCACAAGATCTCCACCTTTGACAAGCCTGAATGGGGTGATAAACCTGAGCATGAAAGTGTTTCCCATCCTTCTGGATAAATCTCTCGTGTTTATCCAAGTATCAGACTCATACAAATCCCCATTTTCATAGAGAATGCTTCTCTTCTTGAGAAAGGGGTTCTCGACGCATGCTCTCTTCAGCTCAAGTCTTCCCATCTTCTCCTTTGTTCCTAGCCCCTTCCTCCCCATCTCCACGACAGCTGACAGAAGCTGCTTCTCAAACCTAGTTGAGTCCCCAAAAAGAACCAAAGAGAACTCCATCTTCTCTCCCTCGGAGAAATCCGTTTTCTCAGTAGCAGGAGGTTTTATCACATATGGCTTTGTGAAACCACTGACCTTCCTCAATATCAGGCCCTTTGACGGCGTTCTGTAAAGATAACCGTAAGGACATCTGAAAATTAAATTGCAGTTTAAACAGTTGCCATCTGATATGCAGAACTTTCTCATCAAATGCATCCCAATTGCTCCTCTTATAATGTTCCCTTTCCATCTTGGGAGCCTTGTCCTCTCGAGAAACTGCATCTCGAAAGTGTAGAGCTTTGCTATCCTCAACGCTTCCATCTTCCTCGCGAAACTAAATAAATTTGATCTTCTGGATATACAGGAAAACTAGCTGCTATGAGAAGGCTAAAGGTAGGCTCAGGTATACATTTTGTGCGAATTTCTTTGCTAGAAGCTGAAGTGAGTCCTTTAAAGTTAGCAAATCACACGCTCTTCAGCCGATAACCCCCTCTAACAGGACTTTTAACGCCACTGCTTCGCAGAATTCTGAGACCTCTTGGCTCAACACCAAGTGCTTTGAGTTTATCGGCAAGTTCTGATAAAGTTGGTGCTTCTGCCAGAATACTTCCTTCCTTAAGGGCAATGTATTTGATGTTTCTTTCCTCTTCAAGCACGGCTAGGTAGCTTCTAAGGGCATTTTCAACTATTTTTGACATTCCTCTTCTCGATCCGTAAAATCTCTCAGCAACTCTTCTTAACTTCTCAGCAAGCTCACCATCTATGGAAATTGTTATAGTGCCCACATAAAAACAGGGCTGAATTCTATATTTAAGTTTAACTAGCTCTTATCTTTCGATATAAAACTTATAAGTAAGTTGCCAACTTAATATCGGAGTGAACATGGAGGGAGAAATTATTATCTAAAAATGAGTACAATATTTGTCAGGTTCTCATTCTTAGAGCATTACGAAAGGATCTACTTGCTGTTTGGCTCTTATGGAAGAGTATTATCCCAAACTGATGCCCGCCGAGGCATAGATGAGGCACACTTCACTATCGGGAGTGTGATATCATGAGAATGAGTGCAGCCAACATCTACATTGCTTTCTCTGGACTAATTGGGCTGGTTTACAACATAACCGGGGCTTACTTCATCATAATGCTCTATGAGTTTGGAATAACCTTGGAGAAAATAGGCATCATACTCTCGGTTTACACACTGACAGTCCTCCTCATAGATTATCCGACAGGCGTTGTTGCCGATATAATCGGGAGGAAGACAACTTACTGCCTAGGCTTAGCTTTGGAGGGCTCATCCCTCGTGATATTCTCCCTGAATCTCGGTTATCATGTGATGATCTTAGCTTCTGTGATCTCCGGATTTGGCGTTGCCATGATGAGCGGGAGCTTCTCAGCATGGGTTGTTGAGGAGATAAAGAAGGAAAGGGGGGACTGGGGGGAAGTTATTTCCAGAGTCTTCAGTCTGTCAAGTGGAATAGGAACAGCAGCAGGTTTGGCCTCAGGTTTTCTAGCATCTTTAATAGCGATTTTCGGGACAAGGTATCCAGTTCTCGTATCAGGAGCCCTTCTAGTGATAATCAGCTTGTTTTTGCTGGTAATAGGAGGGGACAACAGGGGAAGGCTGGAGAAGAAGCCCCTGAGGATAGTAGTGGAGGGCCTTAAGCACCTGAGGAGGAGGGAGTTCTTGCTCTGCGTGATATCATCCAGCATGATGTCGGGGGCCTTCTGGGCTTTTGCAATAACTTGGCAGCCTCTCTTTCACGATGTCCATGGGCTTGGTAAGGAGGGCTATGGGATGCTCTTCTCCATCATGCTTTTGGGAGTGAGCTTGGGGAACTTCTCTGTCCCAGTTTTATCCAAGCTTTTCTCAAGATGGAAAATATTGATCTCAGCTCTTTTAATGCGGATCCCACTGTTTATAGCATTGGGCTTGACTAGGGAGCTTTATTCAGCTGTGTTTATAGTAGTCTTAATAGAGTTCACGCTGGGGGTTGTAGGCCCATTGATGGCCACTGTTTTCAACCTCCTGATACCTTCAGAGCTGAGAGCATCCCTTTTATCTCTGAGCTCAAGTGCTGACTCCCTAACAAATACGCTTGTCGGTCCTCTAGCTGGGTTAATAGTAAGCACTTTAGGGTACTCAGCTCTCTACAATCTAGCTGCACTTATGTGGCTGGCCTCTGCCCTCTTGCTGCTTCCTGTGCTAACTGTTGTTAGCAGGACACGGACAGAGTAGCAGGGCGATGACAACCAGAAGCTCTATAGAATGTTATTTTTACTCTAAGAGGAATTCAGTAAACTAAAAGGGACTAATTAATGCTAAATGGTAAAATTAAGAAAGTATGTGATTACGCTCTCGTCAAGCTTAAAATCTCTGGCAGACATATCGAATATGAGTGTGAGTATAGAGACTATTGCAGAAACCCTCGGTTTAAAGAAAGAGGAGCTTATCAAAAACAGCATTAAGGCTTATCTAGAATCGGAGTTGAGGCGTGTGAATGCTGAAATAAACACATTGTACACAAGATATGGCGTAACATCGCTTAAAGAATTGGATGAGAAAATAAATGAAGGAAAGCTGAGCGAGACAGAAACCTTCGAAGACTTCACGAGACTTGATTACCTGGAAGCTAGGAAAGAGAAGATCGAACAACTTTTAAAGGTGCTCACTTGAGCCTAGAAATAGATGAGATCTATGCGTAGGATTTTATGAAGGAGGTTGATGGAGTGAGATTGCCTGGAATGCTTTATATTCTTGTTTCCTTCATTCCATGGATTGTTTACTGGATCTTATGTGGATTTGGAAATCCTCTAGGAATTACTGTCCCTCTCATCATTTCCATAGTTCTCATTCTGCCCCAAATCCTAAAACGGAGCTTTAACTTAATGGATCTTGTTTCCCTCATCTATTTCAGCTTAGCTTTTATTAGCACATTTATCCTAAACTTGAACATATTTTTGGAAAATAGTGGTTTTCTCGGGTATCTCGCTTTGTTCCTGATGGCATCTTTTTCCATAGCCATAAGGCAACCCTACACCCTGCAGGTTTCAAAAAGGGATTATCCAAGGGTTTACTGGAAAGATAAATCTTTTTTGACCATAAACAATATCATCACAGCTGTTTGGGCCGGGATATTCTTGTTGAACTCTGTTATTTTTCTGTTTCTCCAGTTCCCATTGACAGTTGTCCTCTCAAATCTATTTATTGCCGTTGGCATATTCTTCTCCGTTGTCTATCCTCTGAAAGCTCCTGCCCATTTTGCTTTGAAGGAGTTTAAGAAATATGATTGGAGAGTATTTGTGGATACCAGCAAGCCCAAGGCAGAGGATGAGTACGATGTAATTATCGTTGGTTCTGGAGTGGGAGGCCTTGTCTGCTGTTCTCTTCTCTCAAAGTGGGGTTATAAAGTTCTGGTTTTGGAGCAACATTATCAGGTCGGCGGTTACTGTTCCTCATTCATGAGAAAGGGGTTTATTTTCAATGCTGGGGTTGAGGATGTGAGTGGATTATGGGAGAAAGGGCCCATCACATACCTACTCAAGGAGCTCGGACTGAGAAAGGAGGACTTGTTTGTGAAAAACACCAGAGAGTATGTTTTCAAAGGAAGACACATAAGAGCTGAGAGCTTGGAGGAGTTCATCGAAATTCTCTCAGGGATGTTCCCGGATGAAAAGGAGAATATTAGAGCCTTCTTTGAAGAGGCTGAAAAAGCATATGAGGAATGCTATAGAGAGGCTGAAGTTTACGGCACACCGTTGCCAGCCGAATTGATAGTTAAAGTTTTTGGCGAGAGGAAGCTCCTTGATTATCCAAGGGAGCATCCCCACTTCTACGACTGGATAAACAAGAGCTTTAAGGAGAAGCTCGATGAGTACTTCAAAAATGAGGATTTAAAGGCTCTTCTCTGCGCATTGCTGGGCTATGTCGGAACAACACCGGATAAAACTCCGGCAAGCAGTGCGCTCACAGCGTGTGTTTCATACTACCTTCATGGAGGATATTTTCCAAAAGGAGGAGCTCAAAAATTTGCAAATAGCTTAAGAGACTTCATTGTGAACCATGGAGGCACTGTTCTGGTAAATCATAAAGTGGACAGAATACTGGTGGAGGATGGAAAAGCTGTTGGAGTAAAATCTGGGGACAGGATCTTCAGAGCACCGATTGTCGTGTCAAATGTAAACGCCAAAACAACCTTTTTAGAGCTTGTTGGAAGAGATAATCTGAAGAAGGAGTTTGTTGAGTACATAATGGGGTTGAAAATGTCCCCATCCTGCTTCATGGTTTTCCTAGGATTGGATATGGATCTATCCAGCTATCCCACGCTTATCAAGAACATGGATGATGGCTATGAAATTGTCATAAACTCGAACGCAGATCCAAGTTTAGCACCGAGAGGCAAGGCAAGCATCACAATATTAACCTCTGCCAGCTATGAGGATTTCCCGGAAAGAGGAACAGAGGAGTACATGCGCAAAAAACAGGAGCTTTCTGATATCCTGATAAAGAAAGCAGAAAAGTTAATTCCCAATTTGAGCAGGCACATAGTGGTAAAAGATGCAGCAACACCAAAAACATTTGAAAGGTATACTTTCATGCCTCAAGGAGCAATATATTCATTCGATCAATCAATTGGGGTAAAAAGACCGTATTTCAAGACTCCAATAAAGGGCCTATATCTAGTGGGTGCCTCCACATTTCCGGGAGGGGGAATAGAAGCAGTTACAATCTCAGGAATAATCTGTGCTTATGACATATATGGCTGGAAACGGCAAAGAAGAGATGATTTCAGGGCAATCGTCGCCCGAAGCTATTGTTACATCATGCCTTAAATTCGACAGAACTTCTTAGATGCTTCTAAGGGGATTCCCATGAGAAGCAGAAATGTGGCTTTGACAGCCATTATAGCAGCTCTCTATGCAGTTCTTGTCATTGTATTTGCTCCTATATCCTTTCTTCTATTCCAAGTGAGGATAGCGGATATGCTGATACCCCTATCATTGATATACGAGGTTCCTGCATCAATAGGCCTATCATTGGGATGTCTTGTGGCGAACAGCTTCGGCGGTTTGGGATGGGTGGATGTAATAGGAGGGAGCATAGCTAATTTAATGGCCGGCTTGATAGGATACATAGCAGGAAGAGGAAGGGGAAAGCTGGGCAGGTTCTTCGCAACCGTGCTGCAGACAGCAGTAGTAAGCATCATTGTTGGGACATATCTCTCCTTTCTGCTCGGAGTGAGGCTGGAAATAAGCATAACTGGAGTGCTTATCGGATCCCTGATCTCGATAAACATCATGGGCTTTATGCTGGAGGAAGCCATCAGAAGGATGAAGAGCTGAGCTATTTGCAACAGCTTCCACAATTAACTATCACCCAAGATGAGGGATTTTTAATATCCTTGTTAGAATTTATATGCACCTCATAATCTCAGATGCTCACGCTAATTACGATGCCCTCACTCGCATACTTGAGAGCGTGAGATACGACAGCGTGATATTTCTCGGAGATTCTGTTGATTATGGTCCTCAGCCTGCAGAGACCTTGGATCTGCTTAGAGAAGTCGGATCCATAATCCTTAAGGGAAATCATGATGCTGCAGCTGCTCATGGTATAAGCTGCAGGTGTGCTGAGGAGTTGAGGCCATTGAGCGGGTACACTAGGGAGAAAGTTACGATGAAGTTCCTCTCGAAGGAGGATCTAATGTTTCTAGCCGGGCTTCCGGAGAAGGTTGAGATAGAGGTAGACGGAAAGAGGATATATGCAGTTCATGCTTCGCCTAGAAATCATCTTTATGGCTATGTAATGCCGGATATTAGCGATGAAAAGCTGGCTTCCGAGCTATATGATGTGGATTCATTGAATCCTTTTCCAAGAAGACTAGATCATGACCTAATCCTCTTAGGCCATACACATAGAGCAATGATGAGGAAGCTCAAGAGCATAATTTTGAACCCGGGATCCGTCGGACAGCCGAGAGATGGAGATCCTAGGGCTTCATTCGCCCTTCTAGGGGAGGAAGTGAGGATTGAGAGAATTGACTACGATGTGGAGAATGTGGTGAGGAAGATAAAGGATTTAAAGCTTGAGAAATGGGCCGAGGAGTCCCTGATAAGCATACTGAGGAGTGGATCCACAAATAATATTAGTCGAGCGTAAATCTTATCCCTTCCTTATCAGCTTATTTGATAGCACAGAGAACTTATGGTTGAACTAACTTTGCTTGAGGGATCTGAGATGAGAGTGAGCATCTTAGTGATCCCGAATGCAAGGAAGAATGAGGTTGTAGAGGAGGGAGATCACCTTAAGGTGTATGTGACAGCTCCTCCAGTTCATGGCAGGGCAAATGAAGCTGTTATAGAAGTGCTGGCTGAATTCTTCGGTATTAAGAAAAATAAAATAAGGATAATAAGAGGGGAGAGATCTAGAGAAAAAGTTGTCGAGATACAAAAATGAAAGCTTCAGTAGCTCGGATTTATTGAAGCTTGTGCTTAAAGCACTCAAATCTGACCTCTGCTCCTAGAAGAGTATTCATCAGGTTCTTACACTATGCAGATCATTTTTATCCTTCAGCTCTTATTGTTTAAGGGTGATTTTATGGTGGAGTATGTCTTCACGGATAGGGCTCCGAAGCCCATAGGTCCCTATAGTCAGGCTGTTATAGCTGGAAATTTCGTTTTTCTGTCAGGGCAGATACCCATAGACCCAAAGACCGGAGAAATTGTTGATGGTGGAATAAGGGACCAGACCAGAAGAGTTCTGGAGAACATTAAGGCAATTCTTGAGGAAGCTGGATGCTCCCTGAACGATGTGGTCAGCGTTACGGTCTTCCTAAAGGATCTATCGCATTTTAATGATTTCAATGAAGTATACAGCGATTATTTCTCGGAGAACAGGCCTGCTAGATCGACAATTCAGGCTGCAGCCTTGCCCAAGAATGTTTTAGTGGAGATAGCAGCTATTGCTTACAAGAAATAAATAGCTCATTCCACGATCAATGGAACACAGACCTCGAACAGGTCCCCCTCTCTGTAGATCTTAAGATCAATGCAGTCCGAACCATAACTATCCTCAATAGCATTCCTCAGGTCGCTGGCTTTAACAAGCTTCCTCCCAGATGCCTCGATTATTACATCTCCAGGCCTTATGCCCTTTAATGCCGCTGGTGATCTTGGGATAACCTGAACAACTATTAACCCTTCTTTTTGGGGTATACCATACATCTGCGATATGCTGGGGTTCAATGGCGCAACTAAGACTCCTATCCATGCCTTTATCGGCCTTCCATATTTTTCTATCATCGAGAGGAATCTCTTTACGGAGTTTACCGGAATAGCGAACCCTATTCCCTGAGCAAATGGTATTATAGCAGTTGCAATGCCAATAACCTCCCCTTCACAGCTCACTATGGGACCTCCGCTATTACCTGGATTTATCGCAGCATCAGTTTGCAGTAGATCATCAAGGTATATACCGTTCGCTTCATCTATTATAATCCTTCCAATAGCACTTATTACACCCATGGAGACTGAGGTTCCCGTCAATCCCAGAGGAGAGCCTACTGCAAAGACTATCTCTCCTATCCTCACGGTATCAGAGTCACCCATCCTTAAGGGAGGAAGATCTGTATCGGTCTCTATTATAGCTAGATCCCTCATAGTATCAATAGCCCTCAGCCAGCCCTTGGAGCTAGATCCATCGCTGAAGACTATGCTTATTTCCTTAGCTCTAGCAACAACGTGAGCATTTGTCACCACTATGCCCTTCTTTGCGATAAACCCAGAACCCGCTCCCTGAAGCAATCTAGGGCCAAAGAAAAGGGATATCTCAGGAATCATCGTGTATACAGTTACTACGCTCTTGGCGATTTCTGAGACCATTGATGTAATCCTATTACTCATCTCTCTGAAGTCCACGCTCAAGCAACCACCATGAACTTAAGTGAAAATGAAAGAATATAACCTTTCCGCTCAAAGGAGGTCTTTTATCAACTTATACGCGTGCGCATTCGCTCAGGCTCATTATTTAAGATTTCTGTGCTAGTTAGCTGTCAAGGAATTTGGAAATTTGAGAACTTGACTTGTAACTGGAAGTTGTGTAAAATATAACTACTATTGTCTCAAATTGAGAGACATTGCATTCAACACAACAATCACATCGCTCATACTCATTATTAAGGCTCCCATAGCAGGCCCTATAACTATTAGCCCCGCTAAAGCTCCAGCCGCAATGGGAATTGTCAGCGAGTTATATCCTATGGCCCATAGCAAGTTTTCCAGCATCTTCTTGTAGGAGGATCTTGCCAGCCTGAAGAAATAAGCTACATCCTCTATATCGCTCCTAACTAAGATGACATCAGCGCTCTCAATAGCTATATCTGTCCCAGCACCTATGGCAATACCTACATCAGCCTGTATAAGGGCTGGGGCATCATTTATCCCATCTCCAACCATGGCAACAGCCAAACCCCTCTCCTGCATCTCCTTTATTATATTGACTTTCTCATGAGGCTTTACCTCTGCATGATAGCTATCTATTCCCAATATCTCAGAAAGCTTAGAGGCAACAGCTTTTCTATCTCCGGTAAGCATGTGTACTCTGTAACCCATTTCTTTGAGCATTTTAATGGCCCTCTCAGCCCCCTCCTTCGGCTTATCCTCAAACTCCATTACTCCAGCTAGCACTCCATCTATGAGGATCTGGATAGCTGTATTTCCTGATTCAGCTATCAGCGATTCCGATCCCACATTATTAATGGAGACCTTTTTGCCTTCCACGATCCCCTCAACACCGCTCCCCGGAACACTCCTGAATTCGCTGACCTGAGCCAGATTTATTCCCATCTCCTCAGCCTTCCTCACTATAGCTCTAGCTACTGGATGGTTTGAGAGGGAATCCAAGGAGGCAGCTAGCCTGAGGACCTCAAGCTCGTCAAACCCATTGAAAGTTTGAATTCTTTTGGCACTAAATCTCCCTTCTGTAAGAGTGCCTGTCTTGTCGAATATTATCATCTTGACGTCCTTAGCTCTTTCTAACGCCTCCTTCGACCTGAGCAATATTCCCCTGCTGGAGGATAGCATAGCTGTCCTCTGTATAACTATTGGGATCGCCAGACCCAATGCATGGGGACAGGCTACCACAACAACCGAGACTGCTCTCTCTATGGCGAAACCCAAGCTTGAGCTGTTTAATAACCAGTAAGCTAGAGTGATTATCCCGGAAGTTATGACGAATATTGTGAGGAAAAATGCTGCCCTATCAGCTATCTCCTTAAATCTAGATCTTGAGGATCTTATCTCCTTGATCAATCTCTCAACTTGCCCTAAATAGCTTTCCTCTCCTGTCCTTGTGACTTTGATCTTCACAGCTCCCTCTAGATTAATACTGCCTGCTATAACATTTCCGCCCTTCCCCTTGACTACAGGAGCGGACTCTCCCGTCAGAATGGATTCATTGAATGAGGAGATGCCATCTACTATCACACCATCTGCAGGAACTTTCTCCCCTGATTTAACAAGAACTAGGTCTCCAGGCTTCAGCTCCCTCACAGGGACGTCCTTATAACCATTATCCGAGATTAGATGGGCCTCATGGGGGAGAAGCCTTACCAGTAGATCCACTGAGCTTGTAGCTGCTGAGATCACCTTGGCCTCTATGAAATGTCCTATCAGCATTATGTCAATCAAAAGAGCGAGTTCAAGGTAGAAGGTTTTTGGTTCTCCTAAAATAAAGGAATATAAACTATAGAGAAATGAGGCTGATATCCCAATGGAGACGAGCAGCATCATCCCGATATTTCTCTCCTTAATCTCAGATATTGCTCCTCTGAGGAATGGATAGCCTCCATAGAGAAAGAGAAGTGAGGCTGAGAGGAGACCTATGATATCTCTATACCTGAGCAGAAGCCCCAAATCCTTAGCTACATCCGATGTTAAAAAAATTGGGATTGTTAGAATGAGAGAGACAACGAGCCTTTTTCTGAGGTCTGAGATATGATGGGCATGATCCCGGTGATGGCCTTCACTCAAATAGCGTTGTGGATCTTTTGAGAACTCCTCCATGCAGACTCTAGAGCAGAAATAGTATTCTTGCCCTTGGTACATGAGTTTGTATTTTGTCTTTTTGGGATCGACATCCATCCCGCATACCGGATCCTTAACCATAGTTATCTAGGGCTCACGGCTAACATCTTTTTAAAGTTTTATAATAAAAATAAGGATTTATACACTTCTAACACCTAATTCGTTTGTATAATCTATAGTATGATTTCTAATTTATGTAATCTTGGATCCTGTGTGCTGCTAAAAGTTTGTCCTGATAGAAGACAGAAATTGTTATATTCTGTTCTCTGCTAAGACAGGATGTGGAGATAGCATTTGAGGAGTGGAACCTATACGCTAGAAGGAGGGAGTTAAGGGAGAGAGAAGTCGATTTCTCAAGAATAGAGTCAAATGCAAGGGATAAGATAGTTGCAATAACCGGGATAAGGAGATCCGGAAAATCGAGCCTCCTCATGCTGCTTCTGCAGAGGCTGCTGAGGAGAGGTGAGAGAGCTGCTTACATAAACTTGGAGGACAGCAGGATAAAGAGCTCAAAAACAGCTCTAGATGACGTAATAAAGTGGTTTGGGGATTCAGGATACCTCCTTCTAGATGAGATAACAAATGCCCATGACTGGGAAAACTGGCTCCTCAGAGCACACGAGCTTCTGAAGGGAAGGCTTTTTCTGATAGTAACTTCATCAAGAAGGAGGCTTATAGTTCCTTCCAAGCCCCTCAGAGGGAGGATAATACCTGAGGAGATATATCCCCTCTCCTTCAGGGAGTTCCTCAGGTTCAAGGGGATAGAAGTTGAGCGCACGACAGCAGGTATTGGGAGACTTGAGAGAGCGCTTGAGGAGTACCTGATCTATGGAGGATTTCCCGAGGTGGTGCTATCAGAGGATAGAGTGGATAAGATAAGGATATTGAACTCATATTTCAGGGACATAATAGTTCTGGATGTGGCCGAGGTGGCTGAGGAGAGCGTAACTCTGACGGAGATATTCGGGAAGTATGTCATTGAAACCCCCTACTTCTCGGCCTCAAAGTGTCACAATTTCCTGAAGAGCCTTGGGTTCAGAATCGGGAAGGATTCAATTCTCAAGCTGGAGAGAATATCTCAGGAGAGTTATCTATTCTTCTTTATTCCAATATTCTCAAGATCGATTAAGAACAGGCTTCAGTACCCGAGGAAGGCATATCTTGGAGACACTGGCTTCATGTATGCCATATCGGGAAGAGTTGATATGGGGAGGATATTCGAGAATACTGTCTTTCTTGAGCTCAGGAGGAGGATGAGGCCAAATCAGAACATAGGATACTGGAGGAACAGGGAGGGTCTGGAGGTGGACTTTCTGTTGCTCGAGGGGATAAGAGCTGAGGGGATGATCCAAGTCTCATACGATATAGACAGGTCGGAGAAAAGGGAGATAAAGGGATTGATATCTTGCTCCAAGGAGACGGGGCTTAAGGAGGGCATCATAATAACTAGGGATAAGGAGAGTATAAGAAGGGTTGATGGAGTTGAGATAAGGCTAATTCCCTTGTGGAAATGGCTTATTGAAGGATAATTTGTTGACTTTTGTGTTCATATTTCAGGTATTAATTGATTATGTTCCCGCATATTATCTTTATTCCAAGCTCTTTAGCCCCGTCATAGGCCTTCCTGTCCACATTTACCGTCACCAGCAGCATTTTCTCGATTCTTTTCCGGGAATATTCTCCTTTATGGGAAGAGCCTCACATGATCTAGCTCAGCGCTAGACTTAACCTCTATCAGAAAGAGCTGCCTCATGATTTTCGATAAAAGTAGTTCCTCTCTTTTTTGAATACCCATTATTAATTAGCTTAATTATATGGATCCATTCAGCAAAGACCTTAAGAATCCATAAAGCACCGACTCGAATATGAAGGAGGATGTTAATAAAAACACCGAAAATATAGCTAGCTTGACCGAGAAAGCAGATAAAAACACAGAGAACATAGCCAAGCTTACTGAAAATGTCAGCAAGCTCCTTAAAGAAACAGAAAGGCTTAGAGGAAGGGATGTCGAGCTGAGGACAGTGTTAATGCTACGGGAATGGTTCAGAAGGCATGCCCCGGATTATGAGGTTTTCATGTGGGATGGAACAGGAGCTGATCTGCTTGTTGAGGGAAAGGGGATTCTTGCATCTATTGAGATAACTATAAAGCCGAAAGCAGAGGATATAAGGCAGATAAAGAGCGGAATTGGTGCTATAATGGATGATTGGGGTAGAAAACCTGATCTTCTGATAGTTTACTCCAGATCCGGGATCATCCCAAAGAAGGTAGCTGAAATAGCAGAGAAAATGGGTGTTAAGCTGGCAAGAAGGCCTGCAGATATAAAGAGAATGCTGAATCTACAATCCTCCTCGCATTGATCGTGTTCTCAGCTTAGAAGTTTTTCAGCAAAGCTTCGCATCGGCTTAAATATTCCTGCTTAAGAATCACTGGATAGACAACCATATCTGCCCTATAATGGCAGAGCCTCATTGAAAAATTTCAAAGAAGTAGAAAAATTGAAAATAGTAATTTCGCTCAGCAAGGTAAAAAAAAGCGCCAGTTCATCATGCCCTATGGACAGGGATATCGAGAGCAAAATTATATATTTTCAGTATTGCGGTGAGATAAATACGGAAAAGGTCCTTCATGCAGCAAAATTGAGGTGCGAGGAGAGGGGGATAAAGAAGGTTGTTATAGCATCCGAGACGGGGAGAAGTGCGATAAAGGCGCTTGAGATATTCAGGAATACAGGGATAAAATTGATAGTCGTGACCCACTATCCTAGCAAAACATGGGGGCCGAGGGGAGATATACCGATAGGGCTGAGGAGGAAGGAGTATGCCGAAATCCTGAGGAAACTTGAGGAGAATGGTGTAAGGGTAGTGCAGGGAACAAGGCCATTTGTGCCCCCATCAAGGTCTATAAACTGGGAATATCCCACTCCTGAAGCCATAATAGACAGGACACTTGAGGTGTTCGGGGCTGGGACGAAGATAGCAATAGAGGTAGTTTTAATGGCGACAGATGCAGGTGAGGTGGAGCCAGGAGAGGAAGTGGTATCATGTGCTGGTACATATAAAGGCTTAGACACAGCACTTGTTGTGAGAGCTTCTCACAGTGGGGGATTCTTCAAGGAGTTTGAGGTAAGGGAGATAATAGCAAAGCCCATCAGAAGGGTAAAGGAGCTGCCTGAGTACAAGTATGAGGGCTGGAAGGGGGATCTAGACAAGTATTACAGAATTCAATGAGATGCGCGCACATCTCCTCTGCAGGAAAGAAAATCTCATCTCTGCTCAGGCTCAGGAGAATTAAGTAATCTTCCACGCATGGAAGAAAAAGCTGCTTTCGAGACTCTTCTTCACCTTCTTACTTTCCTCTTTATCAGCTTCTGTCTAACTCTTCTGCATAGATCTAGGTCCCCTTCATTAATCTCTTTCCGAATATAGAGGCATTTTCCAGCCGTTGGATTCCTGCTAATATTTATTAATATAAATATCTTAGTAAAAAATAAGTAATGCCCATGGGATTACCAATAGTAATGCTTAAATAGATTACTTTTTGTTATTCTTTTGGTGATGCCATTGCGTACTATCACAGTCAAGGTGGATGAGGAGCTCAGGAGGAGGATGAGCTCCATCGAGATAAACTGGTCTGAGTACATTAGAGAGGCTATAAGGCAGAGGATAGAGCTAGAGGAGAGGAAAAATGCAGCAAAAAAGCTTCTGGAGGAATTAAAGATAGGAAAGCATGCTGTTCCAAGGGGATTTATAAACAAAACAATAAGGGAGATGAGGGAGACCCGTTGACCGTCTACGTAGTGGATGCCTCCGTTGCTTCAAGATTCCTTCTAGTTGAGGATTTATCAGAAGAAGCAAAGCTGGTCCTTGAGGGCTTTCTTGAGGGAAAATTTGATCTAAGAGCACCGAAATTAGCAATATATGAGGTCGGAAACACGCTGTGGAAGGCTGCCAGACAGGGGTTTATAAGTCAAAAAGAGGCAGTTCAAAAGTTTTCATATTTTCTCGGTCTCAAAATAGGCTCAATAGAGCTTGATGAAAGAGAATATGAGGAAGTTCTGGAGTGGAGCATTGAGAGAAATGCGACATACTATGACAGCATGTACGTAATGGCCTCAAAGAAGATAGGGGCAATCCTCCTGACAGCCGATGATGACCTGTATGAGAAGGCTAAAGGAGAGATCCCAGCTCTGCACCTGAGGAATTATCGGAAATATAAATAGGAGAAATCTGGTCAGGAGAAAGGAAATCAGCCTAATGGACGTGCGCATAGAACCAAATTTTAATAAGCTCTCCAAAAAATGGATCCCCGTGCTAAGGCTTCCTAACAGAAAATGAAATTCAGTTATAAAGCTAAAAATGGGAATACTGCTACTCCAGCCTTCATAACACTTTACCTGTCAATGTCCTTCATTAGACATGCACCATGCTTATTTCTCCAATGCAGCAAGAACCTCCTTTATAAAAGCCTCCCTATCATCGAGTATGAAGGAACTTATGAGCCTACCGTTTACAATTACACCTTCGGAGATCCCGCGTTTCTCAGCCTCGGCAGGCTCCTCCAAACTGTTTATCCACCTGATGCGCACGTTATGTACAGCCTTCTCTATCTCCTGCCCGGACTTCTTTAAGAATAAATATGACCATGGACAGAAGGAAGAGCCATAGATTATCACCACCTTTCCCTTGTCATCCTTCTGCGGCATGTAGCTTGGTCTGCTTTGCTTAACGGGCGTGTAGACGAAGCCGTGCTTAAGAGGATAGTACAACAGGCTAGGGTCTTCTTCCACTTGCTTGAAACCCATGTCTATAAAGAAGTTTCTAGCTGGATACTGGCCGGGCATCTCCCCTGGAAAAGGCTTAGTCACGAGCGCTAATGGAGGTTTACCACCGAACCAGCTTTTAGGGCTCCTCATATCCTCAATGAGACTAGTTAAGAGCTTTTTTCCAACACCCCTCCTCCAGTGCTCCTTGTATGGGACAAATATGCAGATTATGCGGACAACCATCTCATCAGGAACAGGAGTATATTGGATCAGCCCGGCAGGAGATTCTCCCACATATGCGATCTTGGCAACTGAACCCCAACGCTTGAGCATGTCTCTTGCCCAAATTTTCTTCAGCTCAACCCCTTTCATGAAGACAGGATCATTCTTCCTATCAGGTGGCATGCATAGCATGCAAAGATCATCGAGATTATTCTCAGACGCTTCAACCACTGTTATGCTCACATAATATTTTCTTTCACTCACTATTTAAGATCTACTGCTAAGGTTTTAATATATTAAAGGTATTTTAAGCTAGCAAGAAGGTGAAAATATGTTGTTTAGGGATTTCGAGAACTTCGCCAAATGGTATGCTGAGCTCGGCAAGATGAGGATATTCTGGGCCAAGCCCGTGAAAAGCATTAGTTTGTTGAGCGGGGAGAGGAAAATTGTTGGCGTAAAATGGGTTATCAGAGGCAAAATCAGGGATGCAGTTCTCCTCATCTCAGAAACACGGAATGATATCGACCTTGAGGAGTACAGTGGCTCAACAAAGATATTGATTGTTCCCGAGACCTCTCCTATTGATTTAAGCCTTGTAGATGCCAGATCAGCTCTTTACTTCTGGGATGTGAATTCAAGGATATTGGAGCCAAATGAAAATGTGGAGATAAAAGCATACTCTGAGTGGGATAAAGGCGAGCTGGAGAAATTTAAAGGGATACATAAGCAGAGCTGGGG
>Ga0080004_1115371_pt1 | contig 23783 bp, 43 predicted proteins | sample WasSprMetagenome_FD_69207 | JGI IMG/M metagenome (GOLD analysis project Ga0080004, IMG submission 69207) | Sulfidic aquatic microbial communities from Washburn Spring, Yellowstone National Park, USA - WS (SPADES assembly) (version 2) | ecosystem: Environmental > Aquatic > Thermal springs > Hot...
ATCTATTTCCTCTCCTTTAATGCTTTCACAATATTGACCAATGTTTCATAGTTTAGCTCATTCCACTTGTAGCCTAAGTTGAATGCAAAGAATCGCTTTATTTCATCTATACGCTTTATGCAGTCTTCACATATTTCTACTGCATGGAAATGATATTCCTTAACTGGTTCACCGCATAGTTTGCATATTAATACTTCTGGTGTTGGTGTTACGGTTACACCCTGCTGTTGTTGAAGCTTTTGGAAGCATTCATTGCATATCCATTTCTCTCCATATTTCATTACATCCTTTCCGTATTCACCACATATGTCGCATTTCCCCTTGTAGTAGTGTTCAATCATGTCTATTTTACCTTCACGTGACATTTTATCTCCAATTGTAATCATTGTTTCAATTGCATCACTACGTTTAGCTTCATCTGGAATGCTCATTATTGCAGTAGCAACTGGTAATTCAATTGCACCAGTAATAACAGCTTGTTTTAATTCTGATGGGAAGTTCCTCACCCTACTCCATTGTTTAATGTAATCGTATGAAAAACCAGTCAGATCAGCTATCTCTTTAAGTGAATAGCCCATTTCAGTAAGTTTATCAATTGCATTAACGATCTCTTTTGGGTCAAGTGAACCTCTCGCTCTATTCTCAATAATGTTTATTAGAAGGGCATCAGCATCAGGTAAATCCTCATATATTTTTGCTTCGATTTCATCCATATTGTTACGCTTCGCATATTCAACTCTGCTTGCACCAGCAATCAATTCATACTTGTCTCCTTTGCGTCTAACAATTATAGGCTGTAGAACACCATACTTCTTTATACTTGCATCAAGACTTAGGGAACTCTCACTGTCTTGGTAGCTTCTTACACGCTCCTCTGGAATAATTATATCGCTTATTCTAATTTTCTGAATACTACTTTTCACTTTCACTCACCTCTCTCTGTCCACTCACCAATGTTAATAGCATGTTCACTAGATTTAAAGCATACTGCTCTTCAACAACAGTGCTGTTCAATTCTTTACGTGAACCTAGAATTACTGCATACATTTTCTTTGCCAACTCCCAGCTTACATTTACCCTTATGGCTATTGGTGGAAGCTTACTGAATGTCTCATCAAGCTTTTCCAGTGATACAGAATCACTCTTCATTTTCTTCACCTCTCTCAACACTGAATATTTCAGCTATTTCATCTATAGCCTTCAATACTTTTTGGAATAATCTAGGATGTTCAGCCTTCTGATATGCTATAAAGCATATGGCAAAGTATAGTGCCTCTTCTGCAGTGAAGCCTACACTAAATAAGTGTTCAGAAACTCTTTGTGCTTTCCTCATCATTTCTTCAATTATCTCAATTATGTTTAACATCATGCTTCTCACCTAACATGTCATCATCTGGAAACATGTTCTCAATATCTTCATAGCTTAACTCATGCTTATGTAAACTGATAATCACTTGTTTAAGTTGCTTAACATAACGTTCTAACTGTGCTATACGTCTATGCAATTCTAGATTGTCATTCTGTAAATCAGATATGCATTGATATAAATCGTCTATTGCACTATCATGTATTTGAACCCTTTTCTCAACATTCTTCACTTTATTTACCCCCCAAATCCTTCTTATCCAATATTCTGAATGCATTTATTGTAACTCTTAATCGAATTTCATCACTTACTTTCAAAATATTTGCTATTTCATCTGGAATTTCAATCTCCATTGTCGGTAGATAACTACACATCACTTCCATTGAATTAACATTTGAACCATATCCTCTTTCTATATATATTTGAACACGTGGATCAAACTTTACCTTCATTTCTTTTCACCCTCACCACTTACCTCGCATCCACTTGCATCAAATAAGCACATCCAACTGCAGAATGAATATATGTTCTTTACATCTTGCCCCTTAAACTCTACAAGTATTAGCTGTGGAAACTGTATCTTTTCTCTACAGAATGCACATGTATATAATTTTGAATCACCGCTATAGCCTTTAATTATATCTGGAAGCTCTGCAAGCCATTCCTTCCTCATTTCGCTTATTTTATCATCTAACTCAATGTACTCATCATTATCTGCTTTAATCATTGATTTAGGTATCCATGCTGATTTTAATTGGAATGTCTTGTTTAATGGCTTAATGAATATGCTGTATCTAACTAGAATAGCCTTTTGCGTTTCTCTTACTTTGCTTAGTGTAACAGTTACACCGTCAGTAACAATTGAACGCTTAAGTTTGATTGTCATTTAGCTTTCACCACCAACTCCTTCAAGTAATCCTCAATTGGAATCACTTCATTGTTATCCTTAATAACAAGCACTTCCCTATTCTTTAGGAATGGGTGATTGGTTAGTACTCTCCTTAACCCACGCATGCCGTAGACAATTAGAAGTTTCTTTACTTTGCCTTCAGTCCAAACAATCCTATTAGACATTCATATTTCACCTTCCATCACTCTTTGGGAAATCGTCGTCCTGTTCAAAGGAAATCTCATCCTCATGCCCCTATACTATAATATAATATATGTATATATATACCTTACTATCATCAAGTGAAGGCAATTGATAAAAGTTTACTTATATCAGTTTTATCATTGATTCATTTTTTAGTGTTTGTTGTTTTTGTAGTTGTTGTATTGCTTTTTTGAAGTTTTGTATGTTGGTTTTGAATATGTCTATTGTCTTCATGCCGTTTGGCTTGTATGATTTATTCCATGTCAGCCAAATCTTACCATATTTACCTGAGTATGTTTCTGGAATTGTTGTGTCCATTCCATCGAATGATAATAGTACTTCTGGGTTGCTTTCATTCCAGAAGCCTAAATACCATTTCTTATATTCTTTGAATGTGTTCAGAAACCATTTCAAACTGTAATCTCTAAATGCCTCTCTATGTGGAAACCCTACATAATCAAATTGAATTGCATATTGTAATTCACTCTTCCTATGCAATGGATATATCCATTTGATGTTTGGATATTTCCTCTTCAGCATATATGCATTTCGATATTGGTAGTCTGGTGCAATTGCATACTCCACTTTGTATCTGCGTATATGCTTAATTATCCATGTTACTTTGCTTCTACCTGTTTGAACATAGTGATTGTCAATGAAAGTTGGATAGGTTATGAATCCATGCTGTTCTATTAACTCTCTTTCTTTCACTGAAAAGTGAATGCAGGGCAATGCAACTATTAAACTCATCACTAATCACTTACTTCATTTGTAGCTTTAATTTCTTTTGCTCTTCTTCACTTACTATTTTTACTAGTTGCTTCTTCTTTTTGAGTTGTTCATATGCATTCTTCAGCAGGTCTTCTGGCTCTGACATTGTAGTAGCCTCTTTCAGTCTTTTTATTTGTGCTTCTATTCTTTTTAGTTTCTTTTCAAGTAGTGGTATTTTGTATGTGTTGTAGTAGTCAAGCTGTTTGGTGTAACGGTTACACTGCTCCTTCAATCTACTTGTCTTCTCTTCTAATAGCTTTGAATACTTTAGCTCTAGTTCTTGTGTTCTTAATTGGAATGCCTGCATCAATGCATTGTATTCTGTTTGTAGTTTTTCAATTGCTTTTGCTATTTCAAGATTCATCTTTTCTTGTAATGCTTTTACTTGCACTTCATACTTCTGTTTAAGTTCAGCTTCTTTAATTTGTAACTCATACATTTGCCTATAATCCTTTGCCACTTCCTTCTGTTTAGCAATCTTCTCTAACTCAACATTTAGAATGCCTTCTAGCTTTTCTATTTCAATTTGATATCTCTTTCTGATGGGTTCTTCAATTTCTGATATACGTTTTGATATCATGTCTAAGCGTGGTTGATATTCAGCTTTAACACGTGCTAATGCAACTTCCTTCTCCTTATTAATTGTTTCTTCAGCCATCTTAATTTGATTCTTCAATGATTCTATGCGTTCTTCAAGTTCTGGAACTGTAACAGTTAATACTTTACCTAAGTCTTCAGCTACATCTGCATACTGCACTTCCAAAGCCTCTATTCTATCAACAATTTCAAGTATAACGTTAGCTGACATCACATCTATTGAATCATCATTATATCCATGCACCATCAGAATAGCTTTATATTCATTTAGATTGATAATTCCATTTTTGAATGCCTGCTCAGCTTCACTTACACTAAGCACCTTGCTTCTATAAAGTTGGTTATAGTATTGCTCAAGTGGATCAACTACTGTTGCTTTGAATAGTGGGCTGAATACAGTCCATGACAACCAATTTAACCCTAATACGAAATTAAGTGAATAAGCCCATCTACTGAAGCCTCTAAGCCCAATTTTTGTTCCCATTATTTCCAGATTTCCAATGCTATCTAATGCTGTGCCAACTAGATGCGTAAGGTTATTGATTGATATGCTGATTGAAAGATATTTTGAAGCTGCATCAATAGCTTTGTCATAGGTTGCTGGTGGCTCATAGGTTATTCCATTAAATAATGCTTGAATAACATTGATGAAGGGTTTCTTCCATCTTTCAGCTTCAGCTTCAGTGTATATCTTAATTATCTGCTCGAATACTCCACTCATGAATGCATTTAATGGCATTATTAATGGCTGAATAATTGCAAATATCACTTGCCCACTAGCCTTCATAACTTCAGTAACAAGTGTTCCAATTGCATCTGTAATCTGCTTATCAGTTAAGAAATCTGCTATGTATGGTACACCTAGAAATGAAGCAACCTTCTTGAATACTGTGCCTAAATCCTCTAGATTTGATGTTGTTTCATCTTTGAATGCACTTAGTATTTGACTTATATCTGCACTTGTAATTCCAATTTTACCTATACCTTCACTTATCTGTGAACCATACAATTGAATTGTTTTAACAAGCTTCTCATCTGGCTTAGCCTTCTCAATTTCAACTGTAACTTGCTTCTCTCTTACCTCTCCCATTAGCTTTGCTAATTCTTGTTCATCACTTCTAATATATGCTTCCAATTCTGATTTTCTACGTATAAGTAGATCCCTTTCACGTATAGCTTCACTTTGCTGTGATAGCCACCAATGAATAGCCTTAGTTTCAGTTCTAAAGTCTAATGCATCAATGTTAGCTTTAAATGAACGTATAGCCCTATTCAATTCCTCTATGCGTTTTTCAATATCAGCTAATTGCTTTCTTTCATCCTCTATCTTTTTACGTAAAGTTTCAATTGCAGCTGTACTCATATTTATCACTTAGCTTAGAAGGTGTGCAGTAGCTTTAACGAATAACTGCAGATAATGATTGACAAGCTTCCAATTCTTTTCACTTACATATTTGCTAAGCAATTTTAGAATGTCATCAACAGTTAATTCCTTATTTGTTACTATATCAAATACCTTCTTAGGTTCACTCATCTAACAATCACCATAATAAATGTAGATGAACACCCATATTAAGTATGCGTAGAAGAATAATGGGTAAACTATATTGGAAATAATGAATAGTGCATCTTCATTTACTATTCCAAGCCCATACATTCCTTCAGTTAAAGCATAGGTGAATTGACTTATACAATAGCTTTTCAATACTCTACGCTCAATGAAATCAGTTTCATCATCTAAACAGAAATAGCATATTCCAAATATGAGTGTAACAGTTACACCACCACTTATTCCAATGAATAGCCCATCAGCAATAGAATGAAGCGGCTCATTCAAATTGAAATAGCCACCTGCAAGTGTAAACTTAACATAGCCTTGCTTATAACCTAAGAGATATGCACAGAACCAATGTCCCCACTCATGAATTGAAATACAAGCTGGAAGCAAGACTATATTCAAAAAAATGTAGAAAAATATTGGTTTAAATTTTTGTGATAATTGCTGCAAGAATGCCAAGTAAACCACCTAGAATAATAATTATGGCATTCATTTTACCCTCTAACTTGCTCAATCTTCTCTCAATTCTAAGCATCCATGCCTTCAATTCTGGGTCATTGTTCTTGTTGTTGTCGTCTCCAACCATAGAACCACCCCAATGCAGCACCTGCAAGCATCATTAATCCTTCAGTATTCTTTGTGTATATGAAGTATAGTGTTGAGGCTATTAGAATGAATGCCCCCACAATATTAGCTAAAGTAGTCTTCCACCATCTTTCAGCTGTCTCTTCATTTCCTTTTGGTGTTTCAGTCATATCAATCACCATTCTAGGCTAGACTTCATAACCATACATTGAACCCCATTCTGTTCCACCACCAAACTCCAATGTTATCTTTGCATTTTCACCAAGCCTTACTGGTATTGGGAAAACTATTGTTGCAGTCTTATATGCAACTGCCTCATGAGCTACACTGTAAATTACAAAGCCCAATTCATCATAAATCATTGCTCTACCATAATATGCTCCAGTATTATAGCATGATACTGCAATAAGATAACAATAGCGACCTGATGGAACACTGTATAGCGTATCACCACTAGTAGTTTTACTTGCACATACAAGCTTCCTTGTTCCAATCTGTTCAAGTCTTCTAAGCATTAAATCCCTAATTGTGCTTAACGTTATGTCCAAATTTGAAGGGTTTGGAATGCTTTTAACGTCTACTGCTAAGTTGCTTTCTTGGCTTTTTATATGCACGTGTCTAATTGGATATTGTGACATGCTATCACCACACTATTATATGCTTAACAGTCTTTTAGCTTTTTTTATAACCCACTCACATCCATACAATGTGCCATCATTTCCCCTTCCACTGTAATCCTTCACAGTGTTTCCTTCATAGTCGGTCATTGGGAGACATAGCACAACTGAATCTTTTGGAATAATCTCATATTTAGCTAAATCATTAACTTCACTATCACTTAATGTTCTCTCAACAACAATTGGTAGATATATGAATCCGTAGAAGTAATACATGTTTACGCCTATATATGCATTATAAGTTGGAGTTTTAGGTGTATAAGCAGCACCACTCCATACTTTTTTGCCGTCAAAGTAAACTTCTGGGTGTGAATCACTCATAATATTCACCCATACATGATGCCAGTCTGTATCAGTTACATATATTCCAGTATCATACCACATGACAAGGTCGTAGAGAACTCTCAGCTTACCGTCAGATACACCTCCATTATTGATGGTTACACTGTAACCATCAATTCCTTCCATATCTGCTCCAACATTGCCAACATGAATTATACCTTGTCTTGGCCTACGATAATCTAATGTCTTGAAGAATGCACCGAAAGAAACATTAGCAATTTTAGATGTTGGAAGGGGGGTTTTAACGTATGCATTTCTACCATTGAAATATAATCCACATGCTTTTAATACTCTAGTAGTCATTTAGCTTTTACCCTCCAATCCAACCGAGAATGTGAATGATGGTGTAGTGCCTCCAATAACCCATCTAACCCTAATGTATCTGAATATTAAATCTGTAATTGTAAGCCAATATGTGCCAACAGCATTAATCCCAGTTTGACTCCAAATCACTTTGTATTTACCGCTAGTCTGGTCTTTACCCTCAAGGTAAACATCAAGGGTTGGATTTGTCCCGCTAACTGCGGTTACATCGAGACATACCTCAGCCTTAGCGAATCTTCCAACATCAATATCCACAGTATTACCACTTGTGGTTCTTTCACCACTCGGTAATAACGCTACACTTTCAGCCAGATGGTCTTGAATATCAACTGGTTGCTTGATTGTTGTTTCAACAAGTGCTATTTTTAGGTTTCCGCTAGCTGTAAGTGTTGTTGGAAGTCTATCCCTAATCGCTTGCAATGTTGATTCTTTTGCTAATCCAACAGTATCCTCTAAGATTGCTGTTTTAAGGTTACCAGCAGTTGTTAATGAAGATGGTAGCCTGTCTCTTATTGCTGAAAGCGTTGATTCACTTGCTCTAGTAGACAGCAAAACATCTAAATTATCTGTTTTAGACTTAATAGCACTTAGTGTACTCTCAGAAGCTCTAGTGCTTAACAAGACATCAATATTATCTGTTTTAGACTTGATTGCAGCTAAAGTACCTTCCGATGCTCTAGTAGATAATAAAACATCTAAGTTTTGCAGTTTTGCAAAGTCTGAAGACCAATCTCTACCAGTTAAAGCAGTTCCAGCTACTTTAGTTAAATTGAATGGACTTTCAGGTAGTGCGTCAACCACTGAAGTCCTAAACTTGTCAGTACCTACGCTAGCTAAGGCGTTCTTTATGGCTGATAATGTTGATTCCTTTGCTAATCCAACAGCATCCTCTAAAATTGCAGTTTTAAGGTTACCAGCTGTAGTTAATGAAGATGGCAATCTGTCTCTTACTGCAGCTAAAGTACCTTCTGATGCTCTAGTTGATAATAAAACATCTAAATTATCTGTTTTAGACTTGATTGCAGCTAAAGTACTTTCTGATGCTCTAGTTGATAATGAAATATCTAAGTTTTGCAATTTAGCAAAATCTGAAGACCAATCCCTAGCAGTTAAAGCAGTTCCGCTTATTTGAGTTAAATTGAATGGAGATGTTGGAATAGAATCCACTACTGAAACTCTTATTTTATCTGTTCCAACTGAAGCTAAAGCATTCTTAATTGATGATAATGTTGATTCTTTTGCTAATCCAACAGCATCCTCTAAAATTGCAGTTTTAAAGTTTCCAGCTGTTGTTAGTGATGAAGGCAATCTGTCTTTTATTGTAGCTAAAGTGCTTTCTGAAGCTCTAGTAGACAATAAAACGTCAATATTATCCGTCTTTGATTTTATTGCAGTTAATGTACTTTCACTTGCTCTACTGCTTAATAAAACATCCAAATTTTTAACATATGATGAAAGCTCACTTCCAGTAGAATCCTTCAAAATTACTGATAAAAGTGCAGTTGAAAGTTTTGTATCAATATTCTTTATGTAGCTACTTAAATCTGCACCAGTAGAATCCTTTAAAATTGCTGATAGTATTAATTCCTTTCTCAACATCTCAATCAATATTCTTGTACTAACCATTTATTTCACCGTCCTACCCCTACTCATAAGACTTATAAATATCTTTACAAATTCCTCAACATCTTCAGGTGTTTTAAGTGTTTCCCAGAATGCCTTTCCAATTGCCATTTGATTTAACACTTTGCACCTCATATACCTCCAGAATAATTCTTCGACATCACATGTTGTTCTCCCCTTCTCAGCCCATATTGGGCATTCAACTTCATTTGGAAACCTCAGAATCCAGAATGTAGCATCAGTTGCAACGGTTATATCGGTTCTATTTACAACTCTAAGTTCATAGGGTTTTTCAGGTGAAGTGAAGCCCAATTGGGGGTAAACAAATCTGCCTCCAACCCCAAGTGAATGTACAAGTGGATCCCAATGCCAATCCATCCATTCACCACACCTATGATATATGCCTATTTTTGGAAGTTTATTCACGTATTCTGTTGGAGTAGGCTCATCCCAAGTATTCGTTGCTGGGTCGAATACATATACACTACCAAAAGTCAAGCCAATAATCAAGCATTTAAACTGTTTTGAGGGGATATAAAGTAAATCAAATGGCTCTGTAAGTGGGGGGATTGCCATTGTCCAAGTATCATGCCAGAATACCCCTCTAAATGCCGTTGCAAACTCGGCAACTGCCTCAGTAAGCCATGAAAAGCTCACTCCACCTTCACCACCACAACCCTCTTTTTATCCTTCTCATATCTAGGCGTAATTTTACCAATATTTTCTTGTGAACTTATGATTACAAGTTTCCCCTTCTTAACCTCATCCACCACACTCATCTAAACCACCAATTAAATGAGAGTTAAACAAAAATAAAAATGTGTTGAGTTTAGGTAACGGTTGTGCTGGCTAGGTTTGATGATGAATCAACATCAATCTCAGTGAATACTACTCATCAACTCCAGTCATCAATACATCCATGCTTGCAGCTGAGGCAATTGCCTTAAATGTTCTACCTGAAGGTATAATTAGTATGGGATGCTTCTCATTTGTCATTGCCAATGAGCCTGGTGATGAAATTGTAATGTTGAATGATTTCTCTAGTGTTGTATCCTTATATATCCTCAAAGTCAATGTGTTTGGGCCAGTAGAGGTATTAGTAAGTATTACAACATATATCTTCCTTGTTTTGCCCACTGGTGTAGTTGAGCTCCCATTTGGGTATGGTGCTAAATCAACCTCACTCGTCCCAACAGTTGCAATAATGTTGAAGTGTTCACTCATCCATCATTCACCCCCTAATCAACCCCATAATGTCTTTTAAACTGTATGTGAAGCCTTTGCCCTCCCACTCCTTTGGAACAGTGTACTGTATCTCCGCTAAGCCTCCAACACTTATGAATCTGCATGGTATAACACCCTTAACCATCTTATCCACAATCCCCTTATCAGTCAAAAGCCATGTATCATATCCTGCACCCAAAATGTGGAGTTTAGGTGTAACAGTTATTGGCTCATCGTTTCTAAATGCAAAGTAAACACTACCCTTCAGCCACATCACTGTTTCACTAACCCTAGTTGGCTCATCGAATGGTGAAAGGTTTCCATCGAAATAGTCGAATGGGTCTCCAGCTTTAGTTGGCGTAACCCTACTCCAACCAGTTGCAGTGAAGCCTGAAGGTTGCTGTTTCCAAACCTTCAAATTCTTTGGGTAAACTCCAATTCCAAAGTGCAGTATTCTGTAGGGCTTCTCATCAGCCATCTTGAAAATATCGTCTCCACTACCCAAGCCACCTTCACCTAGATATGTGAAGTCTTGCAGTATCCCAGGATCCATTTCAGGCAAAACGTAAATCCTTTCAAGAGGATAAGCCCTTGCAACCCTAAAGAAGTATAACTCGAAAGTCATCTCCTTCCTAACGTCCCTTGGAAAAATTAATGCAAAGTTCATGTTCTCTTTAAGGACTAGTGAACGTATAGGCGTCTTCCAATCATAGTATGTTGCCTCACTCATAATTTTCACCTCACATCAGCACCTACACTTCCAGTTTCAGTTGCACTTGCAGTTGAGCCTGTTCCACTTGAAACTCCACCATGAAGATGTGCTGCTATTGAGGGCGTATGTTTATGAGGTTTAACTCCTGGAAGCTTTCCAGGTAAACTGCAACCTTGAATTTCACTGCTAATTGTGGCTGAGGATGCCACACTATCAGTATTGTCAGTCCCAGTGGTTACTCCACCATGGCTGTGAGCATCAACAGTAACGTTATGTGTGTGAGTTGGGTCTCCAGGCAAATGCCCAGGCAACCCTCTATCATAATACTCCCTACTCAAAGTTACTGTTGAAGTGGCTGAACCCGTTGAACCTGTTCCAGTTGTAACCGCATCATGAGTGTGGGATGAAAATGTAATTGAGTGTGTATGCGTCTTCATAGAAAAAAGTGGGTTTACCATTTGTTGTGTTCACCTACCCATATTCATTTATTTTATGGTAGTCCCTTGAATATTGAGCCTAGGCAGACGTGTAGACCTATTGGCAGATAGGTTATTGAGCCATTTGCACTTTCAACTCTACCCTGCAACCTAATGTTTATGTCTGCAACCAGTGGGTATGGGAACTCGAATATGTGTAGATCTGTTGCAAGCCAATCCTTCCTTGGAACAACGACCTTCTGTGCTTCATCGTCCACGGTTGCCTGTATCTCGAATACTGCTGGCGTGGAGTCGAGGCATATGATGTCGGTTAAGATTATCAGCTCCTTGTCGGCTGAGAGGCTGTATGCTCCTCCAGTGCCACCTGGGTCGAGTAGATCGATCTTTGTTGGAGGAGTTAAACCGCTCCATGATATTGTGAAATCAGACATGTTGAATATTGCTGGTCTATATAGTGGCTCGATGACTATGTCATCTGCCTTTGCAAATTGCACTGGCATAATGTTCTTCTGAACCTTCTTCTTGAACCCTGTAACTGCACCTTGAATTATCCCCTCATTCCAAGCCCTCTTAATTCCTGGGATAACTATATCCCTATTCGCAATCCTTAGGGTTGCAACCTCGCTGACCACGTCTTGAAGCACAGTGTACTCAGTTATCTTCTCATATATCACTCTGCTTAGAACGTTGGCTGCCTCTGCACTTAAAGCCTTATATGTCTTGAAATCTTCAAAATTCAAGTTTAAACCACCTCACATAAGCCTTCAACAAGGGAAGTAATAAATGTAAGTGTAACAAAATTTATAAGATTGTTACACAAAAATGTAATTATGCCTGAAGAGGAGGGATGGAGCCCAGTCTTCACATGTCAAGTGGAAAAAAAGTATAGGATATGGATACCTAGAACTATAAGGCAACTTCTAAACCTATATGAAGGAGACTACGTTGAAGTCAAGATACGCGTCGTCGAGAGGAAGGGGCTTATGCGAAGACTAGCTTAAATTTTCCTGAGAAGCTCAGATCCAGCTTGTTCTTGAGTCGTCACTGGTCTCGGTGGAATATATGTTGTCGGAGTTGGAGCCGCCTTTACGGCGGCAGTCTTAAAAAAACCTCCCACAGCCTCCTCAATCCAATCCCAAACCTTCGTTGAAACGTATCCTCCGACGATGTATACTGCTTCCCTAGCACTCCAGCTAAGCCTCCTCCAGAGGGCTATGACAGGTGCAACAATGCTCGTTCCAAGGAAGACGTAGAAGCTTGGCCTCATGTATATCGGTTTACCTTCACCCCAAATGCTGTCCGCATACTCAGATAATTTGAGGAGCCCCTTCCCAATATGCTCCAAACCATAATATCTCGCAATATCACGCATGGCCATTCAAATTCACCGATAACAAATATGCTTTTCCACCAATATATTCTTTTCTTTAGTCATGATCGAATAAAAGATTTATATGGATCATTGGTATTATGATTATTATGGGTGTTATTATGGTAAGACTGAAATGTCCAAGATGCTCCTATGAATGGGAGTATAAGGGAAGGCTATTGAGGGCAAACTGTCCAAGCTGCGGTAAAAAGGTAGATGTGAAGAAGCATAGGGTGGAATAAAATGAAGAAGGATAATGAGGGGTTCCTAACCTTAACTGTTAGGATGAAGGTTAGGCCTGAGTCCATGGACTCTTTTTTGAAACTTGTAAATCTTATGAATAGGTATAGAGATGGTCTAAACCATGCTATTAGAGCCATCATTGAGAATAAAGCTTTAACTTTGAGTAAGGTACATAAATTGCTCTATAAAATACTAAAAAATAAATATGCTTTGCCATCTAAAATTGCTTCTAACTGCTATAGAGAAGCCATCATAATTGCTAAGTCTTGGCTTAATAACCCAAACAAAGGAAATATACCTAAAGTGTTTGCTTCAGGAATCTTATTAACAAATGAATATAGTTACAGAATAAAAGATGGTTATGTTGAAATTCTTGGTGGATATAGGCTTAGAATTATTGGTTGGGATAAGAGATATGATCAATATCCAAGTAGGGAGGCTAGATTAATCTATAGAAATGGAGAAATGTTCTTAATGGTTGCTAAGAGGATTCCTAAACCATCAAAATATGTTCCTAGAGGTGTATTGGCTGTTGATGTAAATGAGAGGAGTATAGTTTTGGGGAATTGTACTCTTGAATTGAGGTATAAGACTGTTGTTGAGAGAGCTTTACATTACAAATTGCTTGCTGAAAGACTTCAAGAAAAGTATTCGTTTGGTAAGTATAGAGCTTGGACTAGAAGAAAAATACTAAAGAGGATGAAGTATTTTTATAGGAAGGCTAGGAATATTGTTGAGGATTGGGCTAAGAAGACATCACATGAAATAGTATCATTAGCTAAACAATACCAATACGTAGTTGCAAGGGAAGATTTAACAAACCTAATAGAGAACTTAAGAGAGCTTCCAAAGAAGCATAGAATTAAAATGATCATTTTAAGTTATAGGAGGATTTCATATTGGATTGATTGGCAAGCTGAGAAACATGGAATACCTATAGTTGTTGTAAAGCCTAAAGGAACATCATCAACATGTCCAATATGCAACTCAAAGTTAAAGGAGAATGGGTATAGAAAACTGAAATGTAGTAGATGTGGATTTGAAGGTGATAGGGATACAATAGCAGTATTGAATATTGAAAAGAGGGCTATTCAAAAGATGTGGGGAGCTCTGACCCCCCTGAATGCCCCACAAATGAAACATGTAAACCCAAATAGATATGGGGAATCCCTAAAAAGGGAAGGTCAGACCAATATATATTTTATTTTTCAGTGAAGCATGCCTTTGAGGAGATTTTCAAATGCCCTCCTCAAATGATTGAAGTCTCCATAATATGAGTATAATAGTAGGCTTATGCCGAATAGCAATGGCATATATGCTTCCCTCAAACCTTTCACATAGTCATTTTTCATGCTCCCACCAGCTACTTGCGTGGTCTCGTAGCCAATGCAATAATTAATGTTGCAGCTGTACCTGCAAGTACACCTTGCTTCAATCCACCATACATTTTGACATCTACATCTATGCTTCTATCTGGAACTTCAATTGTCATTGACCTTGGAATATACCATTGCTTCTCAACCCTCAAGCTATATCTTCCACTTGCAATGTTCGTGAATGAAGCCGTCCCATCACTTCCAGTTGTGGTTGATGCTCCATTGAGCTTCACTGTTGCCCCCTCAATTGGCTCATGGGTCAATGCATCATACACGTGGATGTAGACGTTCACATTGCCAGTTGGCAGAGCCCTCTCCGATATTAAGTCGATGGTTATCTTCGTGCTGCCTGTGAAGTTGAACTTCCATGTTGCAGTCCTATAGCCAGATTTAGAGACTGTCAACGTATATGTGCCTGGAGATGGGAGAATTATTTCTGCAACACCATTACTGTCAGTTGGCTTGGAATATGAGTCTATGCTTACATTTGCATCCTGAATTGGCTGATGCGTATTTGCATCCCTAACAACGACAGTTATCGTTATGGCTGTAGGTGGAGGTGCACCTGCCTCCCTAACATCAACTGTTACAATGTTGCTCCAGTACTGCGTATTATAGATTACAGTGTTAATGGCGTAGGTGTGAATACCCTTAGATGGCTTATACTTGTATGTGAAGTCTCCACTAAACTTCGATATTGAACTATACTTCCCCTCAGGCAGAACCTCAACCAATTCAACAGTCTCCTTTGATGGTTGATCGTTAACCCTCAAAGTTCCAGTGAAAGTTACCTCTTCACCTTCAGTTATAAGTGTCCTGTCAACTTTAAGTTCAAGCTTAACATTCAAAATTGGAATTAAGCCTACACCTATCTCGCAATCCCCCTGTGGAAGTGAAACTTTGGTTGAATAGTCCCTGTAGCCTGGACATTTAACCACTATGGATGCATCCCTACCACCCTGAACATTCGTGAAAACTGCTAAACCATTATCATCAGTAACCTTTGAAGTTGAATCCAAAACTACATTTGCACCCTTAATTGGTTGCTTTGTATATGCATGGAAAACCCTAACGGTAACCGTTATGTAAACTGGGGGTGGAGGCTGAGCTCCAGTATAATGCAGTACACCTGAAATTTCAACGTCTCCACCCTTCTCCTGAATTGATGATGTTTCACCGATAAATGTGTAGAGTGGATACACATCGTATCCAGCCTTCCTCGCATAGACTTTAAGCCGACTTGTCACATCATGGACTTCTATGATTGCAACTCCATTTACATCCGTGTATCCATGATAGCTCTCCCAAGGCCAATCCTTCAACCTCACTTCAACTTCAACTCCCTCAAGCCTATTCCCCTTCTCATCAGTTATATATGCCTTCAAAACTGGATATCTAACCTTCACAGCTCCAATTTTCTTGTATTGATTCACATACCACAAGAGGTATAATGTCAAGTCGCCAACATGCCAAAACTCGCCTGAAATGTTCACTGCATCCTCAAGTATCCCTCCATCACTACTATGCAATGTGGCTGAACCAAAAATGAACCATCCACTTACCCCTGGAACCTCATAGCATAAGTCTAACTGTAGCTCTCCACCTTGGGGAAGATGCTCTTTAACCCAATCCACAAGTTCAGGTATTGTCTTGGGATATATTGTGAAAGTATATTTGACGCCGTAAATATACTCCGACATAACACTCTACCAAAAGTAAATATGAAAGTGGAAAAAAATAAAGATTTAGTTTTATTGTTGTTGCAACTTCTTAACCTTCCTCTTCGGTGGCGGAGTGCTCAGCTGCCTCAGAAGTGTAGAGACATCACATATTAGCGTTTTAACCTCACTGCTCCCCATAAGCTCATTCATATTCCTAAAGAAACTTGAAACCAAACCTACAAGCTCCCTAGCATTACTGCTCTCCAAATACCTTTTCTGAAGCCTATCAATTATTAAATCAACAGTTTTTTGAACTCCTAGGCGGAAGCCAAGATAAATTCCAAATCCAGTCATTATGGCATTGATTACTGCTGAAAAAATTATGAGTGATATTTCATCCAAATCTACTCGCCCTCACTCCATGTGTAATTGTATAGGTAATCATATAGCTTTGCACATTGCTCATTTAGGTAGTTGATTCCCTTTTCGCTTGATATTACATCGGAGTGTTGTGGGGCGATTTTGAGTAGCAGTTCATATATTTTTTGGACGTTGCATATTACGTCCTCTATTTCGGGCCAATAGACTCTCATCAGCATTTTCGCTAGTGGTTTAATTACATCGTTTTCCAGGTAGCAGTTCTCCCTTAAGAGTTCAGCTAGATCCCTATTGTTTTGTATTGCTTCAACAATGTTTTCGGATGTTATTACGTTGGAGAGCAGCCATTTCACGAAGCCCTTTACAACCTTCTCCTTATTTCTTGCCTTTAGAGCCTTCTCCAGCTTCTTCCTCACTTCCTCCAGTTCCAGCTTCACTTTTTCCCTCCCCCTTCACTTCTTGTTTTTGCTGTTCAGGTTTAACTTCTGGTTTTGGAGGTTGCTCTTGCACTGGTTTTGCTTCAGGCTTCGGCGTTTCAATTTTCACTTCCTGTTTTGGAGTTATAGCCGTGGTTTCAGCTGGCTGTGGGATTGTAATTGTGGGTTGAGCTGGCTGCGGAGCTTCAGCTGGCTTCCCCTCTGGGGGAGGCGTTGGCTGTGGAGCAAGCATCCTCTTTATCTCCCTCCTTGGGGGTGGAGGCTGCCCCTTCGTCTTCACATATTCCTCCATTATCTTCAATGCACGGCTTATGTTCTTATCTATCATTTGAATTACATCTTTGGTTAAGTCTCCAGTGGGCTTTATTGCCTCTTCATGCTCCTCCCTCTTCTCCTCCCTTCCAGCTCCAAAGACGGTTGCCTTTATCGTCTCCTTAATCTTCTCCTTCATATCATCGCTTATTTCTTCAAGTGCATCTGAAACAATCTTTTCAATTGTCTTCTTCTCCTCTTCACGCTTTTCAGGTGGAACTGATTTAAGCCTCTCATCGATCATTGATTTAAGCGAGTCAAGTGTGCTTTGAAGGTCTTTAAGCATCTCCTTATATGGCTGAATCTTCTCCTCAACCTTCTTGCTGAGCATCTCCTCCTCAACCTTGCTCTTCTCAATTGCCTGCCTCTCCTCCCTAAGCCTCTTCAACTCTGCTTCAGCTTCCTCAAGCTTCTTCTTGAGGAGCATGTTCTCCATTTCCTGTCTGAACTCGCTGAACCTCTTCTCAAACCGCTCCTCAAACTTCCTCAAATATTCCTCCAAATCCACACTTCTATTCTTCCCACCCTCCAATTCCCTCCTCCTACGCTCCTCCTCTTCACGCTCCTCACGATCCAATGCCCTAAGCTCCCTAATGAGTAGAATATACTCGAATGGGCTCAACTTCTCCTTCCCCTCCTCACCAAATAAGAGCCTCCTCTTAATCTCCTCCCTCAAACTCTCCCTCTCAGACCTCTGCGGTGGGGGTGAAGGTGGCGGTGGAGGTTGAGGTGGTTGCCCTTGAGCTGGAGGTTGAGTTTGATTGCTCATCTCCCCTCCCCCTCCGTAGGGTTTTCCTCAACTGCACCAGTCAAATATGTAGCTATCATGTCTGCATAGAAGTCTCCAACACTTGTCCTTGCAATGTCCACTCCAAGAGTCCTCTTGCATATTGCACGTGCAACAGCAAAGTCTGCAACTATGTCGAGGCATCTCTCAAGCCTATACAGTGGGTCGGTCATCCTCTGAAGCTCATACACAAGTCTCTCAAGCTCCTCAACCCTCTCCTCAAGCCTATCATACTTCTTAGCCTTCTCGAAGACTTCTGGAATTATGAGTTCAGGTCTAGCCTCCTGTGGATTTAAACCCAGATGCTCAAGGTAATCCTCATAATGCATTCTAACAGCATCCCCAAGCCTATATGTGGCTTCAGTCATCTCCACAGCCCTCCTCGAAATCCTATCCTCAACAGTTGCATCAATGCTTGCCCTGGCAACCCCTTGACGTTGAAGAGTTAAAGCCTCCATCTCGGGGCTTTGAGTTACTGGTGGAAGCTTCCTCCTAGACTTAGCTTTCCTGAGCTCCCTAATGAGGGGTTCAAGTTCAACTTCATGCATGGTATAGTATGGTTCACCCTCATCATCGAACATTATCACACTCATATTCATAAGCTCCTTAGCCACAGCGAGATCCCTACTTGAAATGTGAAGTTGACTCGTAATCTCAGGCCCCTTCTTCCCATCCCTAAGCATCTTTGCAGCTTCAAGAATCAAATCATAATTGATTTCAGCCTCTCCTTTCGGCATTCCTATACACCTCCAAAAGCATCCTAATAACCTCATCCATAGTTATATATCTTCCCCTGCGAAGCATCTCAACACCCTTAAGCTTCATAAGCTCCTCATAGGTGAGCCTCTTAACCTTAACACTCTTCAACTCACTCAAAATTCCACCAATTCTACTTGGTAGAAAGAAATATATAAAAATTTAGCTTTATCTAAGCTGACCTCCTCCCCGCCCTGAAGGGCGAGGGCTCCATTGGGGCGGTTCACAAGTTCCCCCCATCTATTCGTGGCTACATCTGTCATTTGAGGGGCAGTCGGGGTAAATTTATTTTGGTGGAAACTAAAATATTATGTTGGTGAAAAAATAAAATGTCATATTTCCCAAGCCAGAGTAGAGAGGTTGCCGTATCAGTTCTCCAAGCATACAGCCCATCGCTCAGCATCACAACTCCCCCTCCAAGTACAGGTAAAGCTGGGCAGAGCTTCACAGTTGCAGGAAAAGTGTATGGAATGGAGGGGGGATATCAGTGGTGGCCTCAATACCCCTATATAAGCATACTGTTCGATGGAACTGTAATTGCCAGTGGAAATGGGGATGTAAATGGAAACTTCAACATTAGTGCAACAATACCGAGCAGTGCAAGTATGGGGAAGCATACCATTAGAGTGCAGTTCAACGATGGATACTACATTGTAGACTACAATGGGCCTAAGGATAGTGAATACCCAAAATACGTGTACTGCTCAGGAGTATACAGCGACTACACCATAACGATAGGTGTAGAGACAGCTTTAACCATTTCAGTTTCACCCGTAAAGGTTACTCCAGGCTCAAAGATAACTATAACTGGGAAGCTCACTAGAACGGATACTGGAGCAGGGCTAGGTGGAATGACCGTAGACATATATTGGCGTGAACCCTCCACGAAGATTGCCTCAGTGACAACCGGAAGTGATGGAAGCTACAGTGTAACATACACCATACCATCAGGCATAACTGCTGGAACATATTATGTGAAGGCAGTGTTCGGGGGCTACGGAATATATGCAGCCTCCCTCGCAGAGAAAACTGTAACTGTAACAGCATGGATGCCAATTGAATTGAAAGCTGAACTTGTAACCTCAGCCTCAGCAATAATTGTTGGAACATTCATGACAATGTATGGGGGGAGGAAAATTGTCCGTTAAAACGCTTGAAAGCCTACCCGTATTCATGGATCATGAGCTCAGGCTACCGATGTTCTGGAGCCAAAACAGTGCAAGCGTAGCAGTAGACGTTGGCGGAATATTCAGGAGGAAGCCGACATATGCAAGGATAAGTGTGAAGATAGATACAGTTTGGCCTGCATGGGTTCAATATGAGCAGAACATTTGGTTCACTTTGAAGGTGAATGGGAAGGAGAAGTTCACACTGCCACTGAGGCCGACCGACTGGAAGGAGTATGATGCATTGGACGTGATAACTGTTGGGAGAAACATATTTGAGGCAGTAATATGGAGTACGGTTCTAGTGCCATATGAGAGGGGATGCAAATTCACAATATACCTTGACATCGATGCCCCAACAGAACAGCACTATCCAACACAGCCTCCACAGATATGGTGGTATGCATTGGCAGGATTGGTTGGATTGACGTTCATAGCTGTATTGGCTAGGAGGTGAGAAAATGCTACTATACAGCTATGGGAAAATGCCAAAATACAGGAAATATGTAAGGGTAGACTTGGAAACCATGGCTGAAGCCGAGAAGGGGAAGGAATACTTGGTGATAGTTAAAACTTCACCCATACCAGCTGAGAAGGCAAGTGAATTGGCTGAGAAATTGAAGAGTGACTTAAAAGAAGAGTTCAATGCAAAAGTTCTCTACATGAGCATAAAGGATGATGAAATATCAATGTATATTATGGGAAGCCCATTCACATGGGCAGCATTAATTGCATGGCTACCAGCAATACTTGGATTGTTCGGGATAACGATGATTGGAATTGGAATATGGAATGCAATTGCATCAGTTCCAAGCTGGGTTTACGCAACGTTGATAGGTGGAATATTCATACTATACATGTCCCCATACATCGTTAAACTGGTGACTAAGAAGTGAGGAGCATAGAAGCTGCAACTGAAACGGCTAGGATGAAGTTTCTCCCAATGAAAGGTATAGTTGCAGTCAGCCACGATGGATATAACATTATATTCTACGTTGAAACAGAAGAGGATGCAAGGAAAATTCCAGCAACCTTCATGGGGTATCGTTGCATAACGAGAGTCATTGGCAAACTGATGAAGCTATGAGAGGTGATTTGCAGTGAGCGTGGAATCACATGAGGTAGTGAACATTCTATCGCAGAAGTTTCTAATGCAACCTGGAATTGTAGGCGTGGGAAGTGGGGGAAGCATAAGGGTGTATGTTGAGGATTGGAGCTATGCATACATGGTTCCTGAAACTATACTTGGATATGACGTTGAAGTCAAAGTTATTGGAAGACTATACACGCTTCAAAGGGTTAGACCATTGGTCGGTGGAATAAGCGTTGGCTCGCCAAAGATAGGGGCTGGAACATTATCCTATGCAATAGTTCTGGCAGATGGTAGAATTATGCTTTTAAGTAATAGACATGTATTCTATGGGCCTCCTGGAACGCCGATACTCAATCCAGCTCCACTTGATGGTGGAAGAATCCCAGATGACGTTGTAGGCTACATTGACGGATACATTGAAATTAAGCCTCCGCCAAGCTTGAACAAAGTGGATGTTGCACTTGCCACCCCAACAGCTCCAGCATCACCAAACGAGATAATGGAAATTGGAAAGATAAATGGAATTGCAACTCCAACTGTGGGAATGAATCTGAAAAAATATGGTAGAAGTACAGGTTTAACCTATGGCTCAATAATTGACGATCATGTCTCAGTGAAGGTTTACGGGTATGAGGGGATGGAGTATGCATTGTTTGAGGATTGTATAGTGACAACTGCAATGGCTAAAGGCGGCGATTCTGGATCAACTTTAGTTACATTGGATAACATGATTGTTGGATTGATTTTCGCTGGAAACGATAATGTTACAGTGGCATGTAAAGCAACAAACATTCAAGAAGCTTTAAGAAGCTTAACCATTCAAAGAGGAATACCAGTTAACTTGATGGGTTTAGCCCCATTACTCGTCGGTTCAATCATATACTTCGGTGGAAAAATATTGAAATAGGTTTTTAGTCAGTAGCTATCCAGCCCTTCTTCTTTGCATAGTGTATTATACCAGCAGTAATTAGGACTCCAGCAAATCCCCCTAGCCCTAATATGATTGTCCTAGTCCAACCTTTAATTTCAATCATCCCTTTTTTCACCTATTCTAACAATTAATTTTCCACTAATATAAGTTTATTTTCGTTTCCGCGTTGTCTGCTCAACTGCTTCTTCAGCTTTCTCCTTTATCATTGAAACTTCTTCCTCTGAAAGCATACCTTCCTCGATGAGCAGCTTCTCGTAGGATTGTGTTAGAATGTATAGGTGGCTGAATAGTATTATTGGGTGAATATTTCTTTTGCTGGCTTCCCGAACCAGCCTTTCACATAGCTTCGATGCCTCCTCATTCTGCCTTAAATATTCCTCATTGCTCATTTCAACCATAAAATATGTCCACCTCCATAAAGTTTATATGCATATTTCTTATTAGAAGATTTTGAGCCCAACCTATAGGGTATAGGGCTCTGGAAGCCGAGCCACCCACGCTATGTTTCACGTGGGTTGGGATGTCCTCTTGAAGGTTGCAGAACCTATATGGGTCTGCAACATGTAAAGGGGGAACCGTAAAAAGTAGGAAAGGAAAAATAATGGAGAAGCTATGAAACGCCATATTTTATCTGCCTCCAATGTATTGCTTTAAGATGGTTTCTAGCATCATTTAGACTTCCAAATTTACATCCACATAGCCTGCAAACATACACCTTCATCGTCCCACAGATTTCAGGGTTATGCCATGAACTCCATGCAATCCGTTTAACTGTAATGTAGCTTTCAAGCGGAATATCTTCATCCATTAAAATTCAACCTCCACAAGTAGTTTATCCTCTCCAACTATCTTGTCAGTCACATACAATATAAATGTTAGCATTAGAGCCTTGAGGAAAGTTGTCGGAAGATGTAGGGCAATTCTCCCAAGCCAATTAAGCTTAGGGTGAATTAGACATATATCATAGGATTTAACTAAACCATCCAGGCGAGCTAAATCACGTGCATAAATCCTATATAGAATCCTTTTATTCATTCTTCATTCACCTCTCTACCTATGATTTCAATTTCCTGTACTGTTGGGTTTAGGATGTATTGGTATTTCCTTCCACATTTCTTGCATTGGAAGATCTCTCCATCATGCCCGCACCATTCATTAATCTTTTCTCCACATTCACATTTAAATTCAACCCAGCATGAATCGTCGAGACCAATAAAATCAACACCCTTAACCTCCCTCTTAACCTTCACCAACATTTTTTCATTCCTCAATTCACTTCATCTCCTCTTTTAATGGGCAGAAGTTTGGGCTTCTATTTCTATCCAACCCTAAATTGCAGATGTATGCCTCCTCAACTTGTTCACCAGTATAGATGCCTAAGGTATACTTGTGAACGTGAGCTTCAACTTTAACCCTATGCCTACAATTCCTACATACTGGCCAAGTGTAATCCTTAATTGAACTCAATTCAACTTCACCCCTTCCATTGGCTTAACCTCAACTATTTTTGACATTGTAGGTTTTGGAATTAACCATTTACCACAACGGGGACACCTCTTCGGACTCTTAACTCTCGGAATCCATTCATATCCACATTTTGGACATTTCATACTACAACACCTATTATTACAATTATAATTAGGAATATATAAACTTATTGTTTCATCGTTTTTAGCTAGAGGAAGTCAGCCAAGACAGCTGCTTCCGTTGTCGGATAATTGAGATTTGTTACTATCCGTTCCACCTTGGCTTTATGGGCTTCATGGGTGGCTTTCAGGGGCAACGGAGCTCCCCTCATCCTGAGCATATTTAAACATGCGGTTATGTCTCTGTCGTTTTTGTATCCGCATTTTTTGCATTTTAGTTGCCTATGCCCATTCGATGCTAATTTCCCACCACATATTGGGCATAGGGTTGAAGTCCCCTTCGGATCAACATAAATGACTGGTAACCCCTCAAGCTTAG
>Ga0080004_1113764_pt1 | contig 23768 bp, 21 predicted proteins | sample WasSprMetagenome_FD_69207 | JGI IMG/M metagenome (GOLD analysis project Ga0080004, IMG submission 69207) | Sulfidic aquatic microbial communities from Washburn Spring, Yellowstone National Park, USA - WS (SPADES assembly) (version 2) | ecosystem: Environmental > Aquatic > Thermal springs > Hot...
GCTTCTTTGCATACACAATGTTGAGTGGAAATGGAATCAATATATAACTCAGTAGCTTGAACTCCCCCTCTTTAAGGATCTTCAACACCTCTAGTAATCTCCCACCTCCCTCAAAATAACCCCGCAGTAACTCATCGAGGATTCTTGGATAATTATTAGTGAGTACCCGTAAATAGCCCTCCATAGATAGCGTGGAGATTAAAACGAGTAGATCCCAAGCAGCATAACGTATATTAAACTCATTTACCGCCTGTTCAGCGTCAACAATATATGTTTTATCCCCTATCACTACGAAATTCGAGGCTTTTGTATCCCCGAGAAACCAGCCATTCTCATGGCATTCCCTTAGGTTTTTACCAATCAAGTAGTGTACTCCGGGAGGTGCGTTAAAACCATAGACTGTACCCCTAACGAACTCCCTAACTAATTTCAACCTCTTATAGTCAACTAGAAATATCTCTGGTTTTTGAAAACACCTATCGGTTTTATACATGAATTCGACTTCTCTACTTAATCTATCAACTGGGTTTAATTTAAACGGGTAGATTCTAACCGCTAGGTTGGATGTAACTATTAAGTACCACTTTAACAAGCCAACTTCGGAAGCATAGTCTTTAACAACATAGCTTCTTTCATTAATAAATAATAACCTCGTCTGTTTAGAGAAGTAATCAAGTACTCTAACAGGGCTTAACAATGTATTCTCCACAAAACCACCCAATCATATATTAATACTAGTCAAAAATAAAATTAATTAACAACCGGTGGCCCAGGAGAGAACCTCCGCTCACTCTCCCCCATGAGGGGGTGTTGCGGAGGTCGTCATAATATATAATGCTATTTTGGTTTAAAAGCTTTACTCTATTTATTTTACTTGAACATGTTTGTATATAGTAAAGATCGATATGGTTTTATTTAAGTTTGAAGATTAATTTGTATTAAGGTTAATACTAAGTGTATATTTAAGTATGTCAATCTTTAACTTCGTCTTGGTGTATTCATTGTATACTGCTGATATTAGCAATGTTAGCAATGATTCTCGAATGCGTGGTATTATCATTGAGCTCCCGTTGAAGCCTAGGAAGAAAATGGTGTCTTTAAGACTGGATGAAGATGTGTTAATTATACTTGATAGATTTACGGCTATTAATGGAGAAGTCTCGAGAACACTATTGTTAACTAAAGTTGTTGAAGCTCTTGCTAAGGGATTGAAGGAAACAAACTACAACGCCTCGAGACTCGAATTAAAATTTGTTGTAGATGGCACTAATGGAGGAGCTAAAAGCGAGGTAAATATTGTTATTCCTCTCAAAACGCGTGTTAAGTGAATCTACTTCTTACTCGCTTTTATTGAATCCAATATCATTCTAACAATATCTGCAGGCATACTGATCATATGTGCTAGTTGCTCTGGGGAAATAGTGTCTCCATATATGCTGTAGTATTGTTGAACAGCTGTTATTGGCTCTAGGTAATATATCTTCCTCCCCTCCTTGATCTTAGCTATGATCCCGAGTTTATTGAGTTTCGCTAAATAACGTGATTCAATGGTTCTTGCTCTACCCGTATATTTAGCTACATCGTCAGCTGTTGCTTTCTTCAAGCTTATAACAGCATCGAGTGTTTTAAGGGTTGGGGGAGTAATGATTATTCCTCTTTTAACTAAGAACCTAATATCGTAAATACCACATATACCATGCTCTTCCATACTACACACCCAGAATAAAACTTGTTAAAGAAACTAATAAATGTTTATTAATACGTAAACAACGACTGTTCAATCTAGGATTTTACATGCTATAACTAGTTTATAATGACTCAATAATAGTTATATGGATTTTAAGTAGAAATACTTAAATACACTTAGGTATCCAGACTATATATAGGTGAAACATTTGAAAATTAGTGGAGGGAAGCTCCTGGAGGAGTTGCACTCGGCACTATTGAACCATGCAGAACTAGTGGGGAAAAGCGTTGAGCTATTGAGAAAAATACTTGTAAACTACAATGAACTTAGAGTTAGTGAATTAAGCGAACTATACACTAGTCTAAGCGATATTGAGAACAAAGCAGATAGCTTAAAGAGGGAAATATTCAACCTAGTTAAAATAAGTAAAATCCACCCAGAGGACAAAGAAGACTTTCTAAGCCTGGTATTTTACACCGAGGAGATTGCAGGGTTGTCTAAAGCTATTGCTAAAAAACTACTGATCTTTAAACACCTGGGCATATCGATTCCAGCAAGTCTATACAGCTACCTCGGTGAAATGCTGAGTAAATCTGAGAATGCATCAGTGAATGTAGTTAAACTAGTTAAAATGTACTGGAAGAGTGGTGAGAGTGGATTTGAGCTAGCAGCCTTGATTGAGAAGTTTGAAAAGGAAGTTGATGAACTAAGGCTTAAAGCACTTGAAGAAACATATCGTATATGTTCTTCAGAATACAATGTCATCTGTATAGCCATACCCATAATGATTGACGACATTGAGTCTATTACAGACAAATGCGAGTCTATAGCAGATATCTATAGATTACACATTGTATCGCGGGGTTTAATGGGATAGTAGTTTGATAGTTGCAATAGTTACAGCTGCGGGTGAGAGCACTAGGTTTCCATGGAATAAGCTACTATACAATTATTCAAGTAAGCCATTAGTAGTTCAGACCGTGGAAAACTTGGTTTTATCAGGGTTTATTGAGAGAATTATTGTCGTTACTGGATATATGCACGACAAAGTAGAATCAACTATTAGGAACTATGGATTTAAAGTAGAATTCGTCTATAATCCAAAATATAGAGAGGGCATGAGTTCCTCTATTAAGAAAGGAGTTGAATACATTCTCGAAAATAGAATAGACGCCGATGGCTTATTAGTAAACCCCGCTGACTGTGCCTGGATACATCCAGGTATACACGCTTTAATCGCTGTAAAATTCTATGATTATCTCAATAAATACCATGTATTCATAGCTAGTTACAGGGGTCGCAGAGGTCATCCAGTAGTTTTCTCGAGGGAGATCATAGCCGATCTATTGTCAATCAGTGAGGAGAAGAAAGGGCTAAAGGAAATAACATCAAGGTATGCAGATAAAACACTCATTATTGAGACAAACTATCCAGGGGTAGTACTAGATCTAGACTCAATAAACGACATATTAAGAGTAAAGTCCAGCCTCTACATATGAATAGTAGTGAACTAGGCATACAATTCTTCATGCCTTACGAGCTCTACAATTAACTCACCATTTCTCTCTCTAATCACTATTTCGGGTGCTCCATATATTAAGTTATGCTTCATAGCTAGTGTATCCTGATATGCCCCAGTATCTAGAAATACAACGTAGTACGGCTCCCCCCTGCTGGGTAAGTGTAATGGCACTCCTCGTAGTTTTAACTTATGACCAGGGATCAGGATTATCTTTCCATCAAGAAGGGTGAAGTAGGGCTGTGTCTCCAAAACCCCTCTTCCATTGCTAATAAACTCCTTCACTTCACCCATGCTATCGCATGTTAAATCACTTAATGTCGCTAAAACATGTGGTTGTTCATTTAATCTCTGTGCGGGAACTGCTTGGAAGTACTGATCCACTAATACAGCGTCGGGGATATCTGCAAATATAGACATGTTTAATACAAACCTCTTAGTGGGAGATGTCATTAACCTCTTAATCTTCTGGTCTTCAATAATCCGCAAGGGCTCTACTTTACCAGCTTTAACAAGGTCAACTATTTTATTAGGTATGTCTTCACGGAGCACTGCGATCAAATCCTCGTAAAACCCCCTCTTTCCATTATCAAGCAATTGCTCAGTGCGAAGTTCATGAATTGTTTTTTCAAGTTCCTCGAGGAAACTCCTCACTTCATCAATATTATTGAAATCCCTCACTCTAGTCACTTGCTCGTGGATCATGTGGACTGCAGAATATGAACGAACATCTACAACTCTTGCAGCCACAAGTCTATGTGATGATACAATAAATCTACCTCCCTCATAGACAATTAGTGGATTAGGAGTAAATGAACTTAGAGTACCTAGCAATTCTTTAAAGTAATCAACTATTGTATAATCTGGAGACTCCTCCTCGCCATCTCTAGCATCGAGATATGGGTATGCCATTCCCCCGCCAGGATCAATTAATTGAATGCTATAAAATCCAAGATTTCTAAGCTCTGAGTAGACCTGCTTGATCTCTGAAAAGAAGTTCCTTATATCGCTTAATCTGTATATTTGAGACCCTGGATGCATATGGAGGAGTGTTGTACGCTCTTTTAGGAATTTATATTCGGACGATAATTTAATCAGAGTATTTGTCGTCATTCCAAATTTACTTCCAAGGCCCACAGAGCCAGACCATTTTCCATGTAGTTTAATAATTGGCTTTATCCTAATGCCAATCTCGAATTCTGGGTATTTTGATAACGTCTCAAGATCGTTTTCACTCTCAACATCTACAAATACCCTCCAGCCAAGTCTATGTAGCTTTAGTAACTCCTGGGCAACATTCTCGGTTGTAACTCCATCAAATATAATTACCCTGGGTGAGTACTCTTCAGCATAGTTGAGTAGTGCTTTTAACTCGCCAATAGAGCCGGTGTTGAATCCCCATCTATACTTCTCACCATACTCAAAGATAGCTTCTATTACCGTCGAATGAGGATTAACCTTCATAGGGAAAACTGGTTGTAGACCACCACTATATCCAATTAACTCCGAGATTGTCTTGTATGCCTCATAGACAAGCTCCATCGATTTCCTCAATGCCGGTAGGATGCGGATGTAGGCAACATCTAGTTTGAAATTGTCCATTAACTCCTTGATTCTAAATTTCCTACCATCTATATTGATTACAAGATATCCTTCTTCATCAATATCAATTAAATTGCTTCTTGCATAGTTCTCTAAGCCATACACTTTCCTCGCTATTTGAATACTCCACGCTTCTTTCATTTCAAACTAAGCCCTTTTCAAGCAACTATAGTTATAATATAGCCTTATAAGCATGACAATCACTCCTTAGAGTTAAAAACTTCACTATAAATACTTTCCCTTAACCTAGTTAATAACGTCTTCAGCTTCCCCTTCTCTTCGTCACTTAACTCACTTTCATCAATCTCTATTTCGAGATTAATTAATTCCTCAAGTAGACTTAAAGCCCTTGAAACCATAATGGAGTTAAAATCACTCGCTCTAGAAATGATTTTACTAAGTGTATTCTCCAATCAAACCCCACTACTTCAAATTCAATATTATAAATTAATAAGGAGTGGGGCAGTAACGTTTATTAGAATTCTTTGGCGTTGCCTATTATGGTTGATGAGGGGCATGCCCCGATAAATCGAGCAACTCTCAAGGGGTGCGTGCCGTTCACCCCGATGCCCATTGAACCGCTCCCAGAGGTAGCAGTGCTACCAGTGAAGGAGTGGGCGAGGAGAAAGCCCCTAGATGCGACAAATGAAAATAGATTAATGAGAATGAGCATCTAGGGACAAACGGTCGGGCGGTCCGTGAACCACTCATCAGTCGTCTAGGAGGACTCACCTCATCCCTTTAACAAAATAATTTATTTGGCTATTTTTATCTCTTACTCATGGATCTCTTTAATTTAGCGCTAGCTCTCTTTAAAACCTCGATAAGCTCCTCGCTTGGTACATATCCAGGTACTACTTCAATGGGCTTAGCTCCATAGATGTCATAGTCATCCACTCTATTGATCGCTATGAATGGGACGTATTGCACCATGTATTTATCGGCTTCAAGAGGATTCTCAAAAGCCTCTATAGTCTCTATAATGATACCTGAATTAACTAAGCCAACTTGATTGAAGAAATCAACAACAATAGGGCAGTAGGGGCATTCCGGCGTTACAAAAACCTTGACGTGAAGTGGTGTATCAATAGACTCAACTTCTTCAATGACGTTTTTTGAGAGTTTAACCCCATTTGAAATGTATTCATGTATGAAAATAAATGGAGCGAACTCCTGACCGCTTGGTAGTCCATAATACCTAATGTTCCGCGTCTTTGTATCGTATATGAATGCAGGCAAATACCTTGGCTTTAAAAACCTTCCTCTCTCAGCATCAAGAACTTCAAATTTAACCTTTCCGCTACTTATTTTTGACAACTCCTCTGCGAGTAATTTAGCTTCTGGGCATGTTTGACAACGACCTGTTTCCCCTGGTTTTTCAATGGAGTCCACTATTAAAATATCTCTCATAGTCTTTGTGAATCCCCCAAAGATCTTTTTTAACTCCTCAACGGTATCTTGGTCGAACAAAGCACTCATATAGTGCACCTATAACTCGGTTATTATTTGAAAGAATAAAGCCTTTATAAATTTAATTTATACATGGAGGTAGATTTTGAAGAAGACCCTTCGACAAAAGATCTTGGAGGAGGTAAAGAGCAATCCGGGCTTGTCTTTAAAAGAGCTATCTAGACTACTCGAAGTTAGTCAAAATACATTAAAAAATATAGTCTACAAGTTGAAGTCGGAGGGCTATATTGAGAAAGCTGGTGATGGCTATGTTATTACACCGCGTGGGGAGAGGTTTTTGGATTTCCTCGAGAAGCGGAGAACCACTATCCTGGGGGAGGAAGTAGGGGAAAAAGAGCCTGGAGAGCAAGTAGCGAAAGAAGAACCTACCCCCTCAACGCGCACTCAAACAATAGCTAGAAGTGAACAAGAATTATTGAATAACATAGTTAATAAACTGAGAGAACTTGAAAAGAAGATATCAATGCTTGAAGCACAAATGAAGAACCTCGAGCTAGCAATAGCTAGTTCTAGGCATAAGAGGGAGGGGGTTATAACTATTGATCCACCTATTCAACCCATTAATGAAGCTATCAGTAAGTATGGATCTTTGATAGATAAGCTGATCAACGAGAATAAACTAGTTAGAGTGGGGTCTCTTGTTGTTGACGCGTCAATATACCAGGAATTCAAGTCCCGGTTCCCAATAAAAACAAGTGATATAGATAAATTGAATCCACTTGAGAGGCAGTTACTTGAGGAAATGCGTAGAGAGGCTATTGTAATACTACATGCTGGAAAGGAGTATAGGTTAGTGGGCTGAATAACTAACATGCAAATGGAGATATGCATGGATTTAAGCTGATTCTATCTCCTCATACTCCTCTGTAATTACTGGAGTATATTTCTCCGGGTGTTCTACACCCTCCGGGCAGCCTCTTCCATGCCTTATGGGTTTTTCAAGTCTACTCAATAGCACTATTCTACTTGGAATAGACTCGCTTAACATTCTGTAACCCGTTAGATCGCTCAATTTCCCGGCAACCTCCCTGATCTCTCTATGTGATGGCATATTAGATTTTGTAAGCCTAGATCTACTGCCACCAATAAACATGTAAGCTTTAACCTCAACGTAGTGTGGATAGCCACGCTCAATGTACTTAGCGAAAGTCCTAAGTGCTTCATCGTGGTCGTTAAAGCCGGCAACAACGGTAATTCTAAATACCACGGGAGACTTAAACGAGCGAACATAGTCTATGGTTTCCTGGAACAACTCCCAAGCTCTTGGAACTAGTGGACGATTGAAGTATTCATAAGACTCTCTACTCCACGACTCAAAGCTAATGTAGAGCTGACTTGGCTCTTTTTCGAGGTTTTTCAATACATCTGGTCTAGTGCCGTGAGTCACTAGAAATGTTGTTAAACCACGCTTATGATACTCCTCTATTAACTCACTTAGTCTAGGGTAGAGCAGCGGCTCCCCCGTTAAACTAATAGCCGCGTGTCTCGGATTCATCGCCTCTTCAACCATCTTCTGATCCGCTCTAGGGTTGCCCTTATACCCAGCCATAATTTGCCTATGCGTAATAATGCTCTCCTCCACTAAAACCTCTGGATCATCAATAATGGGTGGGCGGGTGTCATCCCAGTGCATTCCAATATCCTCGGGCTGAATTCTCCAGCAGTGTAGACACCTATTCCAACACCATGCTACAACGGGAGTCATTTGAATACATCTATGGCTTTCAATACCATACCATAAGCACTTATAGCAAAACCTATGCCTCAATACAGCTTCCTTTGTCCAGTGACACCTCTTTACAGCGCCAATTGTCCCTATTAAATGATACCCTTGCTTAATCAATCTATCATATATAGCTTTGTAAACAGGTTCTTTAGTCCAAAACTCCTCCCTCTTCTGCTTTAATGACTTAAGGTCTAGGCTCAACGAAGACCCCACTATAACATAGTTATATCTATCACCTAATATACTCAGATTCATACAATGTATTTATTTGAGGAATTAATGTATAATTAATTAATGGTGATGAGCGAACCCGTGGCGGATCGATGAAGATGGTTGGCGTTACTGAGGCTGGTGAGAGTTGCCCAAGATCTACCGTGTGAAAACAATGCTTGGCTCAACCATAGAGTTAGAGCTAGTGGAGAAAACCAAGACAACAATAGTGTTTAAAAATAGAAAGAGCGGTCAATTATACAAGGTTACTTTGGAGAAGGCAAATGACAATAGATACGTCCTCAATATAAATGGAGAAAAACACTACATACACTCCACTGAGAAATATATCTCAATAGATTTCACCCAGCCACTAGTATCCGAGTTAGAGTATGAGACTATTGAAGAGGAGAAAGCTAAGCCGCGTAGTGGAGTAGTGCAGCAAGTTGAGCAAAACGTCGTGGTTTCACCTATTACTGGTAGAGTTGTAGAAGTAAAAGTGAAACCAGGAGTGAGAGTAAATACTGGTGACACAGTAGCACTACTGGAGTCTATGAAGATGATTATTGAGATAAAGTCGCATCTATCAGGTGTTGTTGAAGAAGTATATGTAGTGCCGGGTAAGTCTGTCAATAAGGGAGAAAAAATAGTTAGAATACATCCATTATAGTGGAATATTAGTGTGCTTCCTTATAGGAGGCAACTCCGCTCTCTTAGTGGATAGCAATACGAGTGCACTGTAAATTTTCCTCCTAGTATCGGCTATATCTATAACCTCGTCTATATAACCCAGCTCCGCGGCTCTATATGGATTGGCAAAGACATCTCTATATTCCTTCAACTTCTCCTTGAATAAAGCCTCTGGATCAGCAGCTTTCTCAATCTCTCTCCTATATAGAATTCTCACTGCTCCCTCAGGCCCCATTACAGCTATCTCTGCAGTGGGCCATGCGTAGTTTACATCACTTCCAAGCGATAAACTCCCCATGGCTATATATGCACCTCCATAAGCCTTCCTCATGATAACAGTTATCTTCGGCACTGTTGCCTCTGCGTAGGCGTGAAGTACTTTTGCACCGTGCTTTATTATACCTCCATGCTCCTGGTCTACACCAGGCATGAAGCCGGGTGTGTCAACGAGCGTAACAATTGGTATATTAAAAGCATCACAGAATCTAACAAACCTAGCGATCTTGTTGCTTGAATCTATATCTATAACCCCGGCATTTACAGCTGGTTGATTTGCAACAATCCCTACTACGTAGCCGCCAATCCGTCCAAAGCCAACGACAGCTGATTTAGCATAATCCCTGTGAACCTCAAGGAACTCCCCATAGTCTACAATAGACCTTACCACGTGTTTAACGTCAAACGGCTTCATGGGATCTAACGGTACAACCTCGTATAGTTCTTCAAGCCTCCTATCGACAGGATCATCGGTTTGCACAAAAGGAGGCTCCTCAGTGCTATTATTTGGGAGGTATGATAGGAGTTTTCTAATAATCTCGAAAGCCTCCTCCTCAGAATCTGCTACAAAGTGTGCAACACCACTAGTGGATCCATGTACATTAGCTCCTCCCAGTTCTTCAAAACTCACTGAAACCCCTGTTGCCGCCTTCACTACCTCAGGTCCTGTTATAAACATGTATGAACCCTTCACTATTATGACAAAGTCCATTAAGGCAGGGCTGTATGCAGCTGCTCCAGCGCAGGGGCCCATTATGACAGCTATTTGTGGTATAACCCCACTTGCCTTTACATTTGCATTAAATAATCTCCCGCAAGCGTGTAGTGAAGCAACACCCTCTTGTATCCTTGCTCCACCCGAGTCATATAACCCAATAACTGGGACCCCTACCTGTATAGCTCTCTCTATTGTTCTAGCGATTTTCTCCCCGTGGACTTCACCAATACTCCCCCCTAAAACCGTGAAGTCTTGTGCATAGATGTATACTAATCTATCATTTATTCTACCATAACCTGTTACAACGCCGTCTCCATAGTATTTTAATTTATCTAGTCCGAAGTAAGTTGATCTATGTACTCTCAACCACTCTAGTTCAACAAAGGACCCGGGGTCTAGGAGCTTCTCTATTCTCTCGCGAACCCACAACTTCCCCTTCTGCTTTTGCTGCTCGATCTTGTCTTTACCACCACCTAAAATGGATTTCTCCCTTAGCTCACTTACCTTCTTTAATAAATCGTCATGGCTACTCATTACCTAACCCTCTTAAAAACAGAGACAATGGCGATTGTACTAATACCTCCAATATTGTGCGTTAACGCAGTCTCAGGACTACTAGCCTTATACCCCGGGAAGTCTCCTCTCAACTGCATTACAGCCTCTGCTGCTTGATAAATACCCGTTGCTCCAACAGGGTGGCCTCTCGCCTTGAGGCCCCCACTAAAGTTTACCTCGGGCTTATCACCCCTCTGGAATTTACCCTCTTTAAACAACTTAGCACCCATTCCCTTCGGTGCAAAACCAAGGTCTTCAAGGGCCACAAAGCCTGTTACGTGGAATGCATCGTGTAATTCAACGTAGTCAATATTCCTCTGTTCAACTCCAGCTCTCTGCATTGCATCACGAGTAGCCACAACTGTAGACTCCATTGTGAGCAAGTCGTTTCTAGAGGCTAGATCAACACTATCAGTCGCCATCGCAACGCTTGACAATTCAACTAAGACATCTCTCCCAGTTGCTTTAGCTACTTCTCTAGCCTTATCTTCTCCTTTAACTAGGATTACTACTGCTGCACCATCACCAATTGGTGCAGCGTGGTACAGCCTTATTGGATCAGCGATCAACGGGCTCTCAAGAATCTCCTTCATCGTGGTCTTCCTAGGTAGCTGTGCATATGGATTAAAACTCGCATACTCATGCATTTTAAGAGGCCAGTATGATAAGTCCTCGTCACTATAGCCAAATAGAGACTTATATAGCCTTGCAACCATAGCATTCAAACCCGTGAAGGTTGCACCATAAAACACCTCGAAGTCTGCATCAGCAGCCTGAGCAAGAGCCCTAGTTACATACTCTGTATTAGCTTCAGTTAACTTCTCAACTCCACCAGCAGCAACAACATCAACAACCCCTGATTTAACCAATGCATATGCAGCATATAATGCCGCTCCACCACTACCACAGGCCGCTTCAACTTTAAATGCAGGTATACCCCTCAACCCAGCATAGTTTGCAACCAATGCACCAAGACTATCCTGACCCATTAAAACACTAGAAGTCATATTGCCCACAACTATGGCCCTAGGCTTCAACCCGCCTGCATCATCAATAGCCCTCCATAAAGCCTCAGCAAACAACTCCTTAGCATGCTTCTCGAAGAACCTACCTATTTTCGTTAATCCAACACCAACGAGAAACACTCGATCCAACTCAAACACCTGCCTCTTATACGTATTTGGGGAGAGGTATAAAAATAAAAAATAAATAACACTCTAGAAGCTACAATTATAACTCTTAATGATGAATTTTACAACTAAAAGCCTCGCCACTCATGGCGGGAAGGAGGACAGTGAGATTTCTAAGAACACCACCAATGCTAAAAATACTATTAGTAGTATATGAACTAGTATAAATAGTGAGGCCCGTAGGAGATTGCTTCTCGCTAGGCGGGCGATTAGTAATAGTAAGCCGCCATATCCATGAAGAATTGAAACTACGACTAGTGTAATTCTCAAAACAGCATCTGTGTGAATAACTCTAGGTCTGGGTATTAATTGAATCCCCGGGTTCAATAGCTGATAGCCTGTAACCAAGTATAGAAACCCTAGTACTATTAGGGGTATTGAGGTAGCTTCAACCATTAATAATGCAGCCCTCAATAATTTAGGGTTCATGGCCCCCTCCTCGACTCCTCTATAAAAACCCATAAATCTTCAAAACTTGTTTTAACTGGTTGTTTAGGAACACCAATTGGCATTATATACATAGGTGTCTCCTCTGCCTCGAGACCAATGACTGATGCTACTTCATTATCGTAGAAAGCGCCAACAGCCACAGTTCCATAGCCAAGTGCAGTAGCCACTAGGTAAATATTTTCACCAACATGGCCAACCTCCATTGGAACATACCTAGAAGCACCCCTCTCCCCATAAATCCTCGTAGTTCTCTCGAAAACAGCTGTTATAACAATACTGATAGGGGCTTCTCTAACCCACTTCTGATCAAGAGCAGCAGATGCAAGCTGATCCCTGAACTCACCCTCCTTAACTAATACTAAAACGTGCTTTAAGGGATCATACCTATATATCCCTGGTTTTAAGTAAAGGCCATCGCGTATTAAAACACCCCTCACTCCAGCCACAACGTATACCTCCAGTGGATATGTTGCACCAGCACTGGGTGCAGCTCTAAACTTTAGTCTAGGATCTGTAATACCTTGAGCACTCCATAGAATTAGAGATAAGTGTTCGATTAGAACGGGTTGATCAGTATAATCCCTAATGCTCCTCCTCTTCAAAATAGCCTCCTCAACGGTTATATTAGACAGCACCCTTGGGTATTGAAGCTCAATTACAGGCCCTTCAATAACAACCTGCTCTCTCACGGTCCCATGTGGGTTAGTTAATGTAATTACATAGATGACTATAATAATTGAGGCGATGAAGGAGATTAGAATCGATAATATACGCCTCAATAATCCCCCTTTGAGAGTTAATAATTCAAGGGGGTTAAATACTGTGAAGTACAAAATCACCTCTACACATAGTCCTCCTACACGTAATGCTAGAGTAGCATCGTACTGCATCTAGGTAAAATGCTACAACAGAAAATATAGAGACAAGCTCAAGTATAGCCTTTTGCAACTGTGTTGAGTTTCTTAAAGGTTTATAAGGTTTGAAGACAAAAATATGGCTAGGTGAGCTACCCTGTGAGGGGTGAAGAGCCACAGGGGCTCTCCCCGAGGGTGGCTCAAGATGTGGGGTCTCCGGGGTGGCCCTGAACGCCCCCAAGGCATATGCAGACCCAAGGAGCGATGCAGGGGAATAGAGATGAGGCGATGACCATAAAACAATACGAATCAATATAAGAGCTGAACCCCACTCCAGGTGGGTTATTATGTCTGACCTCCTCCCCGCGCTTGAGGGGCGAGGGTTTCCTTTAGGGGGTTCACTGGTTCCCCACATCCCATAGGGGCTTAGGAGCAACCACGTTCACAAATAAACTCATCACCAAGAACAATTAAAATAAGGGAGTTTATAAGCTTTCTCCTCCATCCCCGCCTTTCAAGGCGGGGCTTTCGGTTGTTAAGAACAAAACAACAACTAAACCCCTATGAATAATATCATTCCCTGAAAAACCAGGGACTCTACATGATCAATACCCATGATCTCTTTTGATCAAGCCCTTATGAACACCATGAATAAAGCTTATAAACCCCTCCATACTAATTTAAATATGAATCCAATATTAAGAAACTTACATCAAGGATCAAGCTTAGAATCCAATACAAAGAATTGAAAGCAAGTTCTTTGTCACCAAGCTCAAAGTATTTATTGATTTTTCGATTATCTCCTGTAAATTCAAATCAACCACTTCTCTATATGTTTAAATTCTAGTTCATATCTATTTGAATATAGAGTATATATACGTAAAGATATTTATACCTGTTCTATTTATAGAATTCTCGGTGTCTACATTGGCTAAGAAATTTGTTAAAGAATTCTATTCTGCTCGATTGAAAGAACTATATGAGAGAGGAGAGTTCTGGGAGATTAGGAGGGTTATGAGCCCTGCTGGTCCTAGAGCAGTTGTTGAGGGCCGTGAGGTAATTGTTCTCGCATCAAACAATTACCTAAACTTAGCGAACGATCCTAGGTTAAAGCAAGCCGCTGTTGAGGCTATGGAGAGGTATGGTTGGGGTCCTGGCGCTGTTTGGGCTATTGCAGGTTACCACGAGATCCTAGCGGAGCTTGAGAGTAAGATCGCTGAGTTTAAGAGGACTGAGGCTGGACTATTCTTCCCAACAGGCTTTGCCGCAAACCAGGGCACTATACCCGCACTTGTCGATCAAGGTGACTTGATACTATCAGATCAATTGAACCACGGTAGTATCATCGACGGGATCAGGCTCTCTAGAGCGGAGAAAATCATCTATAATCACTGCGATGTAGGGGACTTAGAGGACAAGTTGAGGAAGAATAGAGATAAGTACAATAAGGTCCTAATTATAACGGATGCAGTGTTCTCAATGGATGGGGATATAGCACCACTCAGAGATATCGCTAAACTAGCTGAAGATTATAATGCAATCTTCTACGTTGACGATGCACATGGAGATGGAGTCCTAGGAGAGGGGCATGGAGCACCAGCACACTTCGGAGTCGAGGATAAAGTGGACATACACATGGGTACATTCTCCAAGGCCCTTGGCTCTAGTGGTGGGATGATCGGCTCAGACAAAGAGATCATTGAGTACATTAGAAACAGAGCTAGAAGCTGGCTACTTAGCACTGGCCCGCCAGTCCCCGTAATAGCGGCTAACATTAAGGCAATAGAGATAGTGATGAGCCCTGAGGGAAAAGAGAGGATAAGGAGACTACACGAGAATGCAAACTACTTCAGGAAAGAGCTCCAATCCATGGGGTTCAACACTGGGAAGAGCCAAACACCCATAATACCAGCAATTATTGGCGACACCAAGAAGACGCGTGAACTAGCTAAGTCGCTATTCGATGAGGGAATATTCGTTGTCCCAATAGTCTACCCCATGGTGCCTAGAGGGACTGAGAGAATAAGGAATCAAGTTAGCGCAGGACACTCTAGAGAAGATCTGGATAAAGCATTAGCGTCTTATGAGAAGTGGGGCAAGAAACTGGGAATAATTTGAATTAAGAGGTGATTTTTTATTGACACGTGCATTAGTAATAGGCGCCACTGGTCAGATCGGCTACGAACTTGTGCCAGCCCTCAGAAAGCTTTATGGACCCGACAACGTAGTTGCAGGATACCACTTTAAAAAGCCTACAGGCAAACTCCTCGAGGGCCCTATAGAACTTGTGGATGTTACTAGTAGAGAGTCTGTGGAGGCAGCTGTAAAGAAGTACGATGTAGACGAGGTCTACAACCTCGCAGCGTTACTATCAGCTGCCGGGGAGAAAAACCCCCAGCTGGCATGGAGAGTCAACCTAATTGGGCACTATAACGTATTGGAATTGGCTAGAGAGTATAAATTTAGGGTGTTTTGGCCTAGCACAATAGCTGTATTTGGACCAACAACTCCGAGAGATAATACGCCACAGCACACAATCATCGAGCCCATAACTATGTATGGCATAACTAAGTATGCGGGTGAGCTCCTGGCGCGCTACTACGTGTACAAGTATGATCTTGATGTGAGGGGTGTTAGGTGGCCTGGGATTATTAGTAGTGAAGCTCTGCCTGGAGGCGGGACTACGGACTACGCAGTGGAGATTTTCTACTACGCGATTGAGGGCAAGCCATACACATGTTACCTCAGGGAGGATGCAGAGCTACCAATGATGTACATGCCCGACGCGTTAAAATCCGTTGTTGACTTAATGAAAGCCAATAAATCGAAACTAAAGCTATTCGTAGGCTACAATGTGGCAGCTTTTAGCTTCACACCTAAGCAACTCGAAGAGGAGATAAGGAAGTATATACCAAGCCTCAAAGTTGATTATAAACCAGACTTCAGGCAGAAAATAGCTGATTCATGGCCTAGAAGCATAGACGACAGCGTCGCACGTGAAGAGTGGGGTTGGAAGCCGGATTGGACGTTTGAGGCTATGGTTAAAGACATGTTGGTGAAAATAGCTAGTAAACTAGGAAGAGAAATACACTTAGACTAGGTTAAGTCGATGAACTCTCTATATATAGACTTAGTTTTTTCAGCGGAAGCCCTCCAATTAAACTCCCCTGCACGCTTAATGCAGTTCATCCTCAAACGCCTAACCCTCTCCACGTTCTCCCCTTTAGGTTCAACAAGCTCAATAAGCCTACCAGTAGCCTCAGCCAATCCATAAACATCCCCAACATTGAAGAAGAGGCCAACTCCATTCAAGGGGTCTCTCTCAATATCTACAACTATGTCGATAAGTCCACCTGTTCTCGCAGCAACCACAGGGGTTCCAGAAGCCATAGACTCCAATGCCACCAAGCCAAAGGGCTCGCTTCGACTAGGTATAAGTACGGTGTTTGATGCATAGTAGAGTAGTACCGTGTTCTCTCTACTCAATACACCCGGTAAAACTCTGAGGTTTCCAGGATACGTTAAAACCGCTTCAATCCACTCTTTAAGCGAGTCATCTTGGTATCCAAGCGGATTAATTGAGAGAATTAGTTTAATTCTCGGATTAATTAATGTGAGCTTATCTAGAGCGCGGAGTATGTAGTCAAAACCCTTTTGCCTACTAAGCCTACCAATAGAGAACACTAGTGGCCCATCATCACTAAATACCCTATTGTACACTATACTATAGTGGTTTAATATATCACTAACCCTCCTCTTCGACTCTTCATCTAGGAATGAGACTTCAATCTCACCAATTAAATTAGTTAATAGTGTTCTCCTAAAACGAGCTCTCTCCAAAGGATCCTCGGGGTTTTTAACACCCCTACTTGAAACAACCTCAACGACATAACCCCAATTAAATGGAGATGCATTAAAAACGTAGTCAACTTTTCCAGCTGCATGTAATCCAATGTACCTAGCCATAGTCTTCGAGAAACCCCTACTGACAGTAAGTACTTTATCGGTAGTGTAACCAGCAATTCTCTCTAATATTCCACCCCCGGCATCATAGTAGTACTTAAATTCTCTTGCACCATGATCCCCACGGATCACTGTGTTCTCGCACAATCCGGCGTGGCGACATAGATCAGTTAATTCAACTCTGTTCTTAGTAGCTAGGTGAAAGTGGAGTATTAGGGGTGCTGATAATTCACTCTCGAATAATAGTGAGTTTAAAGATAGCAGGGTAGGTATAGAGTGCCAGTCGTGTCCATGAAATACGAGTCTATCAGTAAATCCCTTTAATCTCTCGGAGAAGTACCCTCTTAAAACCCTGGCGAAAACAAGTGTTTTCAAAACAAGGCTTTGCGGGGAATACACAACCGGGTCGTCTAAAACACCTCCACCAACAAGGTAATGCAATGGTTTAACTCCCTCCAGCCTCTTAATACAGTATAAGTTATCCCCCACCCGCACTGCGTAATCAGGATTACTGCATGTGTCTATATATCCATGGTTAGGTAGATAAAGCTCTGCATCAACCCCGATTTCAATTAATGCACTGGCTAAGCGCGGTGGGACCTCAGCTAAACCCCCAACTTTCTTCGTGTATATAGATTCAAAAGTAAACATTACCGCCTTTACCAGGTGAGACACCTCACACTACTCTACGACATGCTCGATCTCTAGCTCGAAGAGACTCCCTTTATTTAACTCAACTTGCTCAACGAGCATTACTCCAAGTCCTTGAGGCACCTCCATTAAGCCCTTTTCAGTCCTAGCATAACTCGTTAGTCTAGCAACCCACATCTCGATGGGTTTACTTGTTTTAATAATAGTAGCTGGATGTGTAGCTGACTGTAGAGCTATACTTGATGCTCTACCAGTGTACCAGTGTGTGATATCGTAGTTTCTTCCATTAACACTAAACCAAGGTGGTCTACCCTGATCTCTATCTACTTTCCAGGCGAGGTGATATTCAAAACCTACCTTACCCTTAACAATGGATTCACCATGGTTTCTCAAAGTGATCTTAACAATGTAGCCTTGACTCAGCAACCTAATGGTTTTCTCAACTTGTATGGTTGAGGCCTTTACACCATGGTAGTACACTCCTCCAAAACCCCTAATGTGGAATACACGTGGATCCTCTGTAAATGCTACGTGGTGTTTAGCTTGAGCAATATCACTCATATCTCTAAATGGTGTATTAAACATCCAGTCATGTATTGTTGTTTCAGAACCCCAGATGTGTAGCCTCCAACTAACTCTCCTATACCAATCTGGGTTTAATCTATATCCCTCTAGGTATGGCTCTCTATACCTAGTCATTGTATCCTGGAAGTTGTGCTCTAGACCGGGCTTCTTGTAGTCTAATTCAAAGAGGGTTCCTCCATCCCCTAAGTCTATGTATAGGTTTAATAGTGGAGACTCCACTAGTAATTCATCTGAGCCATCGTAGTCGAAGTCTAATAGAATTCTCTTCACTCCATTGGAGTTATAGTATCCCATGAGTTCTTCCATGCTTCTCTCTGATCTAATGAGCTCCTCATATATAGCTTGTCTTAAATGCATTAAGTAAATGCCGCCAAACAATCCATGCCAGTATGCATCATTACAGTAGGCTAGTAGATAGTCTAATGGTGCTTCTTTAACTTTATCCCTCGCTCTATCGATCTTCCTCTTAACCCATAGCGCCTTCTTATGCATATTATTACTCTCAGCGTATTTCACAAGGAAGTTTCTAAAGAAACCACCACTCCACTCGAGCATTTTATCATAGCTTCCTGTATCAAGGTATATAAGCCCCTTAACACCGTGCTCTTTAAGGTACTCGGAGGGGTGAGTTATTTCAATGCGCTTCTCAAACCTCAATTTACTAAGGAAGTCTCTTAGCCACCACCTACTACTCTCACGATCCCACCACTCTCCAAACTTCTCGGCATCACTACCCCATAATAATAGCGCATCTGGATCCCCGGAGTATGAAGCAATGTAATCTATTACGCGGTCAGGGTGCTCCCATGGTAGAATATATCTTAACCTCTCATCAATAAACAATACTTTGATAACATAACCGCTCTCCTCGGTTAACCAAGCATACTTGGTTTTCTCACTGGACCAACCAGTCTTCCTCAATGTCGCATCATCGATGACAACGTATTCAAGCCCAGCTCTACCCAAGACCTCCGGTAGCCATGGCTCCCATACTCTCTCAGGTAGCCAGAATCCACGTGGCTTGTAGCCGGCTATTCCCTCAAATACCTCAATATACTTCAATACTTGTGTAAGCCTAAGATCTCCCGGTACAAGGGGGAGTATGCTCTCACTAATTGTTCCAGCGACAAACTCTATGGTTCCATAATCACCCAGTTTTAATAAGTCCTGGAGCCAATCCGGGTGGTTTTCCCTCATGTAGAGTAGTAGGGGTCCACTAATGTGAACTGCAAACTTTAAATCACTATACTCTCTAAATATGTCGAGTAGTAGCTTATAGCTATTCTCATAGATTCTCTCAATCACACTACGTAATTGACCTATTGGCTGGTGGAAGTGTATTAGAAATACAAAGTTTGATGGCAAATCACACACCCATTAATCAGTAATCCATAACTTAATAGCTTTCTTCAATTTATCAAGCTTCTCATTAATATCACCCGGTTCACCCCTAATCTCTGCGATCTCCTCTGCTAACTCCCTTGCATAGAATACATCGCTAACCCATTTCTCTATGTCGCCGCGATTTAAGTGGAACAATATGGACTCCAAGGGTGCTTTCTCAAGAGCTACCAATAGCTCCCTAATAGACCTCGCAGAAACCCCTACATACTCACCACTTGGTAGATTGAAGTAAAATGCCCTTTCACCTGGTACTTCAAGCCTACTCAGAATCCTCCGGGGATTCTTCTTTACTTCTTCAACAACAACTTGTAGTAGTCCACCAATAGCCTCAATGAATAGAGAGTATGCAATAGAGGCGTTTTTATATGGTGAAAAATAGGCGTGGACTTCACCAATACTACCAAACTTTGTAGCCATGTAGTAGAAGTGGTCACTTATAGTCAATTTCTTCCAAATTCTCAACAACCCCGGGTTCTCTAAAGCCCTAATGTAGGGCCTCAGATCAGCGAGGATCTTGAAAGCCTCAATCTGCAGCTCATTTCCAAACCAAGCAGATAAATCCCTCTCATCAGCCCAGCTTATCGTAGTCCATGGCGGGACGTCATATATATCTCTAGGTTGATACTTCTCAATAACCTCCATGGGTGTTGTAAACTCCAGGTTCCAGTACTTCCCAACCTCGATTGGAAGCCACCTAAGGAACTCGTAAATACCTGTTTCAGGCCAGTGGTGTTCTCCAAACGTCTCATAGTCTACCGCTATTAAAATAATGTCGCCTGGTGTTGCAGACAACCAAGATGCGTATTTATCCGCGGTTAGTGGGTATTGATCCCATTTCCTATCGCTAAATCTAAAACCAATGTCATCGCTCAACCTATAATTCCTAGTTAGAACCCGTATATCGCAGTCTCTAGCTCTATAGACGTAATTTGGACTCCTCCAACCAAGAACCCATTCAACACCCTCCGTTAACACTACTTTATAACCCATGTTTTCAAGGAAGCAGGCTAAGTCATTATTATATGTGAACTCGGTGTTTTCAATTGATAGTGGCGTGTAGTTGAATAACTCTTGGATTATTCTCCTATGCTCCAAGATCTGCTCTCTCAACTCCTCGAATCCATAGTATGGCATGAACGCAGCCATACTGTGGTAGTATGTTTGCTCAGTTAATTCAACCATACCTGTCTCAACTGCTCTCTGGAATACCTCAATAACATCTCTCCCCCACTTCACAGCCTGCTCTAATAACACACCACTAATACTGAAAGTTACTTTGAATGGCTTACTTGTGTTTTTAAATCTCTCAATGTTCTCTATGATTATCTTTGTCGCTGGAATATAACATCGATCAGCTACTCTATTCAACACATATCTATTCAGCTCGTTGTCAAATATGGCCTCCTCTAGATCGTTTTGATCAAGCCTCCCTTTAAGCGACTTCTCTATGAGTTTAGCGTATATATTTCTACTGAGCCTGTATGGTTGGTGAACTTCGAAAAACAATACTATACTAGGCATTACTAAATCAACCCTTCAACGAGATTAAAGAGGGAGAGGTTAATAACTAGCGTGCTAATAGATATCTCTTCGCTTCAAGCAATCCTACTATGGGTATTGAACACCAGAGGGGCCTATAGTGAGACTCATAGTAAAACTCATATACTGCCCTCTCAATAATCCATGGATATAGATAATGCCAAATCTCCAATGGTGACTTAACTATAAAACCCATAAGCGGGGTATTCCACATTCTAGCTAAGTAACTATAAGTCATTGAAACAATGTGCTTAAATCTCCAATCCCGAGAAGGGTCACCTCTAGTCATAATGAGGCTTACTTCGTGGCGCGTCTTATTCATAGAGTTCATTATTGCAGCGTGTGATAAGTAGTGAAAACTCCTAATCATTGATGCTAAATCCCTCAATAGAGGCTCCTTCATTAACCTCTCCTCGGTCGATCTACCAGGCTCACCCTCAAAGTCCGTTATTACGAAGTCCAATACATTATCACCAGTATAGATCATTTGACCTAGGTGGAGATCTTGATGGATCCTAGCTTTTAGTCCACTAGTGTATAATCTATGAATTTTGTCAATAGCGTCTTCCACTACTTCCCCGGCCCTCTCAGCTATTGATCTCCAGTAGCTGAGCTCGCTGTGCTGGGGCTCTTCGAGCTCTTGTACTACTTCATCAAGCCTCCTTAACGCACTTGTGTACATTTTCTCAATTCTCGAAGTCCATTGAGCTAAATCTCGATCATTTACTTCTTCAACACCGAAGAATTTATCGGATGGATCAGTGTTTAGATATATGTGTAGCTCAGCGATAACTACACCTAGTTTAGCGGCCAAACCAATCTCGTATGAATCCCTAAGGTTTTTCAAGTAGTCTACGAGGGAGTTATAGAATGGTGTACCTCCGTCTCCAACGCCTTTGACATAGCTCATTAATATTCCAGAGGCTTTGTTTCCATAAGTGAGTATGCCGTGTATTCTTGGAATATACCTATAGTTCCTCCTACCAAGGTGTTCTAGTATTTTTGCTTCAATGTTAAAACCCGGGATTAGTCTATAGCTCTTTAATACCAGTACTTCACAGCTTGTTTCATACATAGCAATGGCATTTGTAGACTCCATTGTAAGGGGTCTCGCTGATTGAACCGTAAAATTGCTTATTGGAGTTGAGACCTGCCTATAATCCGCCATTGATAACTTGAGAAATTCCCCTAGATACCATGGAGTGTACTCTGCTTCAACGAAGCATTTTCCATTTACACAGAAGCCACGTGGTTTTAATTCCAAGGGGATTTCATATAGTTGAATTAATGGTAGTTGGAATAATTGGTTTTCATGCCTTAATAGTAAATAGTGTAGTTTATTAGTACATTCATATGTTTGAATATCCACTCTTCTCAACTCGCTTTTCCACGGCCACCATCTAGCCCTAGGGAGGTAGTCTTGCTCTATTTTTTCCATGATCTCTTCAATGACCAAAAGAGACACCAATGATGAGTCAAGCTCACTTAGCTAACAGAACTTTCTCCCTATCTAGTGTTTTTAGGGATATGTAGAGTAATACAGTGGATAGTGTGAGTAGTATTATTATACTCCTAATCGATGTGTATAGGTCTCTATATACATAGCTCTGTATGGCGAGAATAGAGTGTGTATATGGGACTATTAATAGTGGATTGAGAACCTCACTTGGTAATTTATAGAAGTCTATTACCCAGCCAGCTACGTAGAAAGCTAAACCCAGGATTGAGAATAAACTAGCGAGATTACTAGCTGATCTAATCCCCTTAGTCCTCGTAATGAATGGTAGAGATATGGATACAGTTACTAGTATTGATAGAAAAGCAGTAAATGAGTGAAGCAATAGGAGGACTGGGTCGAAGACTGCTAGAAACCATGCTCCAAGAGCAATGACTAGTAGCCCATAGTATAGTAGTAGGCCCGCGAGGTCTGAAAGAGATGATATTAATCCTATGAGTGATGAAGCCATTATCTTGGAGACAATCAGTTCTTTTAAACCAGCTGGAGAAGCTAGTAGCATCTCCATGGTTTTCCTCTCTCTTTCCCCAACAATGCCGTCCACTATATATGTAGCAGCTGGGGTTACTATGAATGAGTATGTTAGAATTAATAATCTAGCTATGAATGGTCTTAATACATCTTCTTGCTTAGCTGGTTCCCCAGTTGGAGATATATAGATGGGTACTTTTACCTGTATAGGGTTCCGCACAGCCTCAACATTTATATCTGGAATACCAGCCTTGGATCCAAGCTCCTTGATCTTGGATGATGAAACCGCCTGGGAAAGAGATGAAACCACATTTTTTACATCTTCCTCTGCTCTACTAACTCTATCCTCCGATACACTCGTGCGCTTGATTACTTCAATATAGCACACTCTATCTATTCTAGTCAAATTATCTGAAAACCCCTCGGGTATAACTACGATTAAGTCTATGGTCATGTTTCTCAATACACTCTCGAGGCTTGTCGTAGTGCTCACCACGTATCCCCTGCCCACGAGGTAGTTCAAGACGTTATTTACAAACCAATTAGCACCCTCTCCATTATCTTGTGAGACAATAGCGATGACTGTTGGCTGGTAGTATAGTAGCGTGGCTGTGAGAAAAGCTATAGCTGTAAGCGATAGTATGGGTGTTGTAATAATTGTAGCAAGGAATTTCCTATCTCTACTTATTTCC
>Ga0080004_1115343_pt1 | contig 23741 bp, 35 predicted proteins | sample WasSprMetagenome_FD_69207 | JGI IMG/M metagenome (GOLD analysis project Ga0080004, IMG submission 69207) | Sulfidic aquatic microbial communities from Washburn Spring, Yellowstone National Park, USA - WS (SPADES assembly) (version 2) | ecosystem: Environmental > Aquatic > Thermal springs > Hot...
CAACCAACCAACCAACCAACCAACCAACCAACCAACCAACCAACCAACCAACCAACCAAACAAACAAACAAACAAACAAAACAAAACAAAACAAACCAATATTGTTTGAGGGTAGGTTTAGAGGTGTTTGCACCAGTAGCAGGTATGTTCGTCTTTTGTTGGGAAGCGCTGTTCTTTTAGACACTTTACCATTATGGTTAGGTTGTGGAGGAGTTCGTTGGTTACGTCTTTCTTTTTAACTTCTACCGTTTTCCAGTCTGACATTCCTAAATAGATGATGATTAGTTTTTTGAACTTTAGGTTGTTGAGTGTGTCGTATGCTCTGATTTGGAAGACGTTTTCTTCGAATGGGAGGTCTTTTTGGAATTCGAGGTAGTTTACTGTTTTTAGTTCGTATAGGATGTTATCTTCTATGTAGTCTGGATGTCCGACGATTTCGTATTCTTTTTGGTTAAGAGTAAATGTTTTTTTCAGTTCTACTATTTTGAAGTCTTTTAGGAAGAAGTCGTGGATTATCTTCCCCCTGACAAAGACGTATTTATCTTTGAGGGACATAGGGATTCCGAATACAGTAGGATTTCTGAACATTAAGCTTTGTCGTAGACAGCTAGTTAGTTCGCTGACGTAGAAACGGTTGGGAAGATACTCAATCTCTTCTCTACTTTCTTCTATCTTTTTTGTTATCCAGAGAGGTAGTCCTCCTGATATTGAGATGGCGTCGTTTTTAGCGATTTTGTTGCTGAGTGACGGAATGGAATTGTTGTTTTGGAGTTCGGAGACTATGTTGTTTATACGATTTTCTTTGTCTGGTTGGTTGTTTGTACGGTTTTCTTTGTCTGGTTGGTTGTTTGTACGGTTTTCTTTGTCTGGTTGGTTGTTTGTACGGTTTTCTTTGTCTGGTTGGTCTTCTTTATTTATACGATTTTTCTTATTTCTAAGTGTTTCTTTCGGTTTGTGATTTTCCATATCCAGACCTCGAATTTTATATTATTTTTTAAGCAAAAATTCTTTATGTCGTTTAGTTGTTTGATTTCTCGACTCGTCGAATAGTATTTCGTCTGATGGGTTTGTTTTACTTCGACAATCTTCTCGATTCGATTTTTGTTGATACACAGGAAATCTCCTCGTACAGGATGTTGGCCAATCGCTATCTTTATTATTGTTGGATACTGTTTTTCGAGTTCTTTTCGAGTCCAGTATTCAGCTTCGTATCCTTTTCTCATAAACCCACTTAGTTGTTTGTTGGTTGGTTATACGATTTTCTTTGTTTGGTTGGTTATACGATTTTCTTTGTCTGGTTGGTTGGTTGAAAAAAGAAAAAGAAGGAAAGTCAGTCTTCGGTTTGTTGTCAGGACTACTGGTTGTTTAGACGACTATTTGGGTGAATCCTGTTTTTTCGTTTACTGTTGTTTCTACTTCCATTCCGATTTCTGGTAATTTTCCGTACTTTCTGATGAAATTTCCTAACTTACTATTCTTATTTTGGAGTGACTGAACTACTCTTATTTTGTTTGTCGTAACGAACTTTCCATTTTCGTAGCTAAGTCCTTCTGGCAGAGTGAATACGTCTCTAGCGTTGTTTTCTGTAGAGATTTCTAGTACAGGTCTTGTAGATTTTGCTCTGTCCTTGAAAATCTCTTTTGGATTTTTGACCTCTATCTTGACGATTTTCGATTTCTCTGATACTCCGCTTTTTAGTAAACTAACTATATCGAGTTCTTCCATTTTACCAACCTCCTTTCTACTATTTGTCATGATGGAACTCATATTCGTCTTTTATCATTCCATCAATATTATATATATAACTACTAATATTTATATGTTATGTATATATATACTTTGAAGCTGATTACGGAGTATATATATACAGCAACTTAACTTTCTATAGAAAAACATACTCTATAGAAAGTTACGGTTAACAGATTCGAACCCTATATATAATACGAATTTTTAACTTCTAACTTTCTATAGCAGTCTCGATTTCCCTTATTTCCCTCTTTTTCTGTTTAAATTCTCGTTTTTTGCCGGAATCCACTTCCTAAAAATTATGGTTTGCACGACGTGATTTTACCCGATTCTCACATGGAAATCATCCAAATTTTAATGTAAAATCCGAAAATGTACCATGGGGTAAATAACCTTTTTAGCCGCAATATCGTCGATTTCCCAAAATCACATGGGGAAACATCCAAAAATTAAAGAGGGTAGAGAAGAGAAACCGTGTTATATAACCTTTATTGTGGCAATATCTTGATTTTATAAACCATACGCTTTTTATATATTTTTTCCATACTTTTGACCACACGAAAAATCACTCGAAAAACGAAAAATTACACGATTTCCTACCGAAATCCTAACTTTCTATAAAAAGTTAGTCCATTATTGGCCTCCATAAACTTTATATACTTAAACATATTAATAATATTTATGGAAGATAAAAAACTCTCTTCAATCCAGCTTTCAACTGATACGAAAATGAGACTTCTCGGAGTAAAGAGGATTGTATATATTGAAAAACATAAATTGTTAAAAACTTACGAAGATATAATTAATTATGTAATTGGAGAGTGGTTGAGTGAACGAGGCGTTAAAGAAGTTGATAGGAAAGAGAGTTAAAGTTGTTTGTCTTTATCCCAACTCTCAGCTAATTTTCTATACAGGAATTGTTAAAGAAGTAAGAAAGGATACTCTAGTTCTTCTCGATAAGTTTAACAATATCGTTCTTATCGATATTGATATTATTAAGGAAGTTTCTACTCTGAATAATTGGAGGAGCGAGAATGGATGCTAAAAAAATCTTAAATAAGAGCGAGATAACGGATACGGATTACATAAACTTTGTCTTAGAAGCATCTGCTTCTTCTGCTAAGTTTGGAGTAGTAAAAGAGAAAGAAGATGTAAGGAAGAAGTATTTTGTAACGAGAGGAAATATTCACGCCATGCTCGTTATGCCGTTTGGAAGTGGAAAGACATCTTCGTTTCTTGATATAGAGAATGCTGTATATGCTTATGATATTACGTTTCCTGGTTTAATAGGAACGATATCGAAAGATGGAGAAGTAGTAGAGAGCAGTCTGATGAAAGCTGGAGGAAAAGTATTAATAATAGATGAGTTTCAGCTGTTGGATGAAGCTACTAAAAATGCTATGAATTCTCTCCTCGAGTATCCTCATAGTTATTCGAGAAATTTAGGGTATAGGATTAAATCTCCAGTAAGGAAAAGAGGTAAGTATTACAGTATAGAAGCGAAAGGAAACGAACTAAGAGTTTATGCTAAGTTTTCTTGTATAACTGGAGGAATGTACGTTAGTAAGAAATCTACGATAGCGAAAGCTTGGTTTTCTAGGTTTATTCCACTCAGATTTACTCCATCTCTCGGTTATTACGAAAAGCTATCGAAGGGAGAAAAGTCGATTAAAATTAATCCAAGAATAGTAGAGACTGATTTTTATTTTCGTGATTATCTTTCTTTTCATAAACTGTATTGGGAAACGCTTAAATCTCTTCCGATAAAAGAGTATTTCGAGAAACATCCTGATGAATCAGGATATACAGTTAGATGTTTGCAAGATATTGCTAGACTGAGTTGTTTTATAGCGAGTCTCGAGAAGAGAGAGACTGTTAAGAAAGAAGATTATGAACAGGCTTTACGATTTCTACCGCATATGCTTTCTTCATATCTGTATTCTGGACTCGATGAAGTCGATTTGTTCATCTTAAACAACATTCATACTATGAAGCAGACGGAAATCGCTGAACGATTAGGAATAACTCCTGCTTCAGTTTCTGCAAGGATATCTATGTTGAAGAAAATTGGAGTGATATTATGAGATTATTAGATAAAGACTATCGAGTAGTAAACGCTTGGTGGGATGAAGAAAACGGAGAGCTCGTTGTCTTTTTTGTAGTTCAGGCAGAGAACAGTAAGAAAGTCTTAAAACTAAAATCAGACTCGCCTCCATATTTCTTTACGACTGATGAGAAAGCTAAAGAGAGAGTTAGATGTTTGAACGGAGAGTTTGGAATCGTAAAATGTAAGCTTCCGTCTGATGTTGTTACTGAAAGAGAGAAGTATAAAGATAGATTCGAAGCTGATATTCCTTATGTAAAGAGATTCTCTATCGATAAGAGAATTGAGTTTGGAAACAGTTTTCTCGAGAAATGTTACATCGATATAGAAGTAGAGCAAACAACGAGATTTCCTGAACCAGAAAGTAACAAGATAATCTGTATAGCTCTCGTTTCGAGTGAAGAAGAAAAGTTTTGGTGGATAGAAGACTTTAAGAATGAAAAAGAGATGCTAAACGATTTCTGGACTTACGTCTTGCCCAAATACAGTTTATTGTTAGGATGGAATTTTTTAGAGTTTGATTTTTCGTTTCTTATTACGAGAAGTAGACTGAACGGTTTAACTACTCCGTATTGGAGATTTGTACAGGCAGGAGATGTTCTCTTTATGTTTAGAGAAGTTATGACGATGTACAGTGAACCTCAAGCTTCTTACTCTCTCGAATACGTAGCAGAGAAATATCTCGATGCGAGAAAGTTAGAAAAACCTAAGGATTGGAAAGATAGAGAAGCAGTCAAACAATACTGTATGATGGATGCGAAGTTAACGAAGATGATAGATGAGAAGTTTGGTCTATCGATGCTATACGATAGTATAGCTATCGTTGCCAATACTCTTTTTGAAGACACACAAAGTTTTAGTAGAGTAGTCGATTTTATGATGTTGAGATATAGTTTTAACGAAGATTTTTCGAAGAGATACGTTCATCGTTGTTCTGAGTGGACTGAAGAAGTAAGAGATGTTTATACAGGAGCTTTTGTTATGACTCCTGTATCTGGAATTCATAAAAACGTTGCTTATATAGACTTGAAAGCTCTGTATCCATCTATCATTCTCAACTATAACGTTTCTTTCGATACGATTGATTTTAAAGATGACTGTCCGTTTGTTATCTTTCCAGGAAACGGACTGAAAATTAGAAAGGACATCGAAGGAGTTCTTCCGAAAATGATTAAAAACGTTTTAGAGTTAAGAGTGAAGTATAAAAACGAGAGGAAGAAATACCATCCTGAAAGTCCTGAGTATGCTGTTTTCGATGCTTTACAGAATGCTTGCAAGTTTTTGTCTTGTACGTTTTACGGAGTATTCGGAGCTAAGTTCTTCAGAACTTATGATAGAAGAATATCTGAAGGAATTACGTTAACTGGACAAAAGATAATCAAAACTATAATTAGATGGATAGAGAACAGAGGGACGAAAGTAATTTATGCTGATACAGATTCTGTCTTTTATTACGCAGGAAGTATAGAAGAAGCTCTAAGAGATGTAGAAGAGCTTAACGTTTTCTTACAGAAAGAATTCGGGAAAGAGATTGAGATAAAACTAGAGAAGTTTTTCGAGAAGATAGTATTCTTAAGAGAGAAGAAGAAGAAGTATTTCGGAAGAGTAGTTTGGGATGACGGAAAGGAATGTAACTATATTAAAATAACTGGGATGGAAGCGAGAAGAGGAGATTGGTGTGATTTAGCTCGAGAAGTTCAATCTCGAGTAATCGAGATGATACTCGAAGAGAAAGTGAATAACGTGATGAAATTTTTACGAGAAGTAAAAAAAGACTTGTTTGCAGGAAAGTTAGACAATAAGCTCGTTATTTCGAGAGGTCTAACGATGACCTACGATTCTTATAAAGCTAATTTATCTTACGTAGAACTCGCTAAACGTCTTAACGTAAAGCCAGGAGATAAAGTTCAATATGTAGTTGTGGGAGTAGATAAGAAGACTGGTAAACAGATTGTTGGTCAGATTGGCAGTAAACCCGATTATGATTATTACTGGAAGAAATACGTTCTCCCAGTCGTGAATAGGATACTCGAAGGAATCGGGATATCGATGAACCGAAGTTTAAAAGAATTTGTTGGAAGGTGATAAAATGAAAGTGATAGTTCTTCCTCCGATTGCTTTCATAAACAAATTTAACATATCAGACATGCATCTTCTTCTCGCTCATATATTACAACAGAACGACGAGTATTTTAAAAAGTATAAAGAAGTCGACGGATATAAGATAGTAGATAACGGAGCGTTTGAAGGAAAGTTGATGAAATTTAGAGATGTAGTTAGACTAGCGGAAGCTGTTGGAGCTCACGAAGTTCAACTTCCAGATTATCTATTCGATTTTGAAAAAACTTTCAAAGAAGCTCAAGATGCTCTCGTGAGAAACGATGTCAGAGATAAATTCAGAGTTCATTTTGTTGTTCAGGGAAGTAGTAAAGAAGAGTTAGAGAGAGGAGTTCAGTTTGCTATAGATAACGATTTAGTAATAGGAATTCCTCACGAGCCTTGTCAGATGGTTTACCGAAGAGATTTTATTCCTAGAGAACCGTTGCTAGTTTGGATAGAAAAAGAGTATGGAGAAGAGATGTTGAAAAATGTTCATCTGTTAGGATGTCACGATATGTTCGAGTTCTATTCTACTTACTATCAGAGATGTCGCTCGATGGATACTACATTACCGATTAAATTAGGAATTCATAGAATAACTCTTCCTTCTCTCGAAGATGTAAAGAGACCTACTGATTACTTTACGATTAATCATCTTGACGGGAATCAGATGGACTGTATTTTAAGAAACCTCAGATACATAAAGTCGATTGTGGAGAACGAGTATGATGAACATATATGATGGAAAATATATGTTTGACTATAATAAAGTATTTATATGCGTCTATATAAATAATAATTAGGAGGTTGAGAGAAATGGAAAATGATGAGCTGATTAAAAATATGGAGGAAGGTCTAAGCTTTTTGAAAGAAGCTCTAGCTAAGAAAGACTCGACGATTGCGAGAGTAATGGTTGGAGCTCTAGGAATTTATCTTTCTGAACTTTCAAGAAATCTAGACCTTCCTTATATATGGACTGAAAGAAAATCGGAGGTAAGTAAATGACGTTTTGTAAAAAGCTGTTTTTAATGAATGACAGAAATACAGGACATTCAGTCGTTGTTTTTCTCGAGAACAAATTCAATTACTTCGATAGGAAGTACGATTGGTTTCTCGTCAGAATCATAAGCGACGGAAAGAATGCGAGACGAGAAGAAAAGAAGATTCCTGATGAACTCGCTTTTAGACTAGGAGGAATTGTTTATGGTCGAGTTGAAAATAATAAAAGATAGAAAGAAGTTTCAGAAAGAAAGAGTTCCACAAATTGGAGAAGAGTTTAAACTAACGAAAATTACTGTAGAAGAAAACACGTTTAACTATCAGGGAGTAGTCGCTCTAGCTCCAATCGAGTTTTCAGCTAAATGTGAACATCATCTCGTTAGTATTCACGGAAACGTTTACTTTGCTTACGTTCCAGGAAGATACATAGTTGGATTATCTCAAATCGTGAGAATAGTCGAGAGTTTTCTTAATGTTACGGCAGAAATAATACAGGAAGAAGTAACGAAGAAGATTGCTGATTACTTCGAGAAGAAGTTACAGCCTCAAGGACTTTGGATAGTAATAAAGGCTAAACACGAATGTATGACAGCAAGAGGAGTTAGACAGAGAAACTGTCTAACGACTACTTCTGAAATTCGCGGAGTTTTCTGGCAACAGGATTTAAGACAAGAGGTGATGGGTTTATGGAAACTATGAAATGTGTAGCTGTAATTTCTGGAGGAATTGATAGTATTTGTTACGCTATCTACAATAAAAAGCTAGGTTATAAAATCTGTCCAATCATCTTTAAGTATGGTCAGAAAGGAAGTAGAGAAGTAGATGTAGCAGTTAAGCTGTGTAAAGAATTAGGATTCCTAACTCCTCTAGTCTTAGATATTTCATTTATGAAAGAGTTGTGGATAGGAAATCAGTTAACAGATGAAGAAGTAGACGTAGAAAAAGAATATACTCCTTCAGTAGTCGTTCCGTTAAGAAATGCAGTTTTCTTAACAATAGCTTCTGCTTACGCTCTAGTCGTTAGAGCTAAAAGAGTAATTTACGGAAGTCATCTCGATGATTGTTTCCCCAGTAAAGAAGAAAACAACTTTTACTTTGCTATCTATCCTGATTGTAGTCCTGAGTTTATTCAGGCTTTAGAAACGGCTTTAAGGTTAGGAAGTTTTAGATTCGAGAGAGATTTCGAGATATGGAGTCCAGCAAGAGAAGGATTAACTAAACAGCAAAATCTCAGAAGAGCTTACGAGATATTGAAAAAAGAAGGAAAAGAGAAGCTTCTATACGAGACTTGGAGCTGTTATAAGTCAGGAGAAAAACAATGTGGTACTTGTGAGAGCTGTAGAAATAGAAAGAAAGCTTTTAAAGAAGCAGGTATACCTGATTTAACTGAGTATGAGGTGGAGGAATGATAATAGAATGTTCGACTCTAGAACAGTTTAAAGAGATAGCAGAGACTTTGAATAAAAATGTTTACGTCCTATATCTAACGTCTGATAACGAGGCAGTTTTAAGACCTACGGTTACTTCGAGAGGAAGAGATACCGTTTTGTTAAGAAACGTTAGTATTGAACAACAAGACGAATTAGAGAAGTGGTGGGGAAGAGCGTTTAGATGTAAGACTGTTCACTTTAAGGAGGACGTGATACTATGAAATATAGAGTAAGAGTCGAAGACCATTTTGATGCATCCCACTATATTCCAGGACATTCTAAATGTAAACAACTACACGGACATACATGGAAAGTTGAAGTTTTCTTCGTTAAAGATAAGCTTGATGAGCGAGGAATTTCTCTCGATTTCAATCTAGCTAAAATCGAGCTCGCTAACTTACTGACCGATAAATACGACCATAAAAATCTTGGAGGAAAATCAGCAGAGCAGATTGCTGAAGAAATTTATCTCTCGTTTAAGAATACCGGACTTCCAGTCGAGAAGGTAAGAGTATGGGAAGGAGAAGGAAAGTATGTTGAGGTGTTTGAATGAAGGTTAGTGAAATATTTTACAGTATTCAGGGAGAAGGAATAAACGTAGGAAAGCCAGCAGTATTCGTAAGACTACAGGAATGCAATTTGAGATGTTCTTTTTGCGATTCTAAATATACTTGGAATTCTAAAGAAGGAAGGGAAATGTCAAAGGACGAAGTAGTAAAAGAGATTAAAAAGTTTAAGTGCAATCACGTAGTCTGGACAGGAGGAGAACCATCTCTCCAGATATCAGAAATCGAAGACATAATGCTATTCAAGTTATTCGATTACACTTGTGAGATAGAGACTAACGGAACTATTTACTTCTTTCCTGATCCTTTCGACTTAGTTACAATTTCTCCTAAGAGAGGACACGTGAACTACAGAGTGTTAAAGAAGTTTTCGAACGAAAACAATACTCTCTTTAAATTTGTCATAGCAGATAGAGGTGACTTGAGATATTGGCTAAGAGCTATCAAGAGACTTAAACTTTCTAAAAATAGATGTATGTTTATGCCAGAAGGGAAAGATGAGAAAACGTTAAGAGAGAGAAGTTTATGGTTAGTCGAGAAGTGTAAAGAGCATAACATAAGATTTTCACCGAGACTACATATAATATTATATGGAAATGTAAGAGGTAGGTAAAGATGTACGATATGATAGAATGTCCAAAATGTGGAAAACTTACGTTAAAAGTGTTTAAAGAACCTGTAAGACGAACTCTTGTTCAATCATCTCGAATTAATTGGTTCGTGTTTACTGACCGTTATCATTTGTTAGTTGATAAATGTCCTGAATGTGGTTTACCAGCGAGTGAGATTAAGATGCATTATAGAAAGTATGGGTGGAGTGTAGTATGAAGTCGAAGAAAGAGTTAGTTTACCAAACGATAAAAGAACTAACATCTTCGAATCCAATAGTAACTATCTGGGATATAAAACAGAAGACTGGACTCTGTTACTCTACTGTTCATAAATGGGTTAAGATACTTCAGCTTGAGAAGAAGATTAACATAGAGAAGATAAGCGGATGGTGTAACTTGAAAGTCGTTAATAACAATAGGAGGAAGAATAATGGACGTCAGACTTCCGTTTAGATATCTATTTACAGTTAGACTGATTAAGCTTCCGACTCTAGCTACCATAGGGATAACGAATAGAACAGAAGACAGCTATTTTCTTCCTTTCTTCGATTACGACGAAGTCGAACAGAAAGTAGTAGAAGAAGATATCGACTTCTTTCAGAAGAACTTCAAGATAGGAAGTTGTCTACTTCTACAATCGAGCATCGATTATTCCAAAGAGACGACAAACGTTGGAAACTATCACGTAATAGGATTAACCAAGTTCACGTTTCCAGAAATCAGAGATATCATTTATCTATCGAGAAGTGACGAGCATTTTAAGAGAGGTTGGGAGTATCAAAGCAGATGCTGGGTTCTCAGAATAGCAGAAAAAGTAGATGCGAATGGTCAGGAAGTAAAAATGAAACCTAAGCTTCTCAAAGTAGTTAAGAATGAAACAGATAGAGAAGCGAATCTCGCTATGATTAAGTTTCTCGAGTTGTATTATAAAGTTAGGTTGAAAAATTTATTCTCCAAACTCGACAACTCTCATAACGTTGAGTTAATCGAATATCCAACGAGGTGAAGAAATGAAAAAAGTTTATACGTTAGGATTGTATGCGAGAATATGGGATAGTCTAAGGAATAGGTATAACATTAATCCAGCACAATTTAGAACAGAAGAAGAGCTCTATGCTTTCTTAAGAGCTCAGAACGATAGACTCGCAAAGGCAGTAGGAAAACTAGACTTTTGGAAGAAAACTTCTCATTTGTTTAGAGTTCGGGTAACGTATGTGAAAAACGGAAAATTGATTTCGTATGCTCGAACTCACAGTAAGTTCACTCCCGCAATCGAGAAAGAGATATTAAGATTGAAGGACAAAACTGCAAAAGAGATTGCAGAGTTTGTAGACAGAAAGTTCGATAAAGCGTTTACCGTGAGTTCGATAAGGATGAAAAGATGGAGACTGTTAAAAAAGTTTAAATAGATGAAAAATGTATATAAATATGAGAGGAGATAAGAATGCAGAGACAAGAAATAAGTTCTGACGAAAAATTCTTCTTACCGTTGCTCGTGATGAAGGGGATGCAAGGATTCGATGAGCTTAACAGTTTGATGACTGAGAAGTTCAACAAAAAGTTTTCAGTTTCAGGAGAATCTAAGTATAAAAACTTTAGATTGAAATCTGATAACTTAATATTCGAATGGACAGACGATATAACAAATTTCAGGTTAACGGGTAGAGCAATTCTCTATAAGAAATCTCTGTTCAATAAAGAAGTAGTCGATGTTTTTGACGTAGAAGTAGACAGGACTAACGGAAAGTATGAAATCATCCCTGACAAAAAGAGAGATAAAGTTTTGTCTCTTCTTTGTTTGCTCGTAATGGAAGCTATAAGGAGCTTCGCCAAAGAGGTGAAGAAGAAATGAAGATACTAAACTGGAAAATCAAGATGCTCTTAGCTCTACTCAATACTTTCTTCAACATAGCTATGCTCGTTTTCGGATATCTAAACAACAATCAGATAGTTTTAGCTTGGAGTATCGGTTATGCTTCTTTTTCTACTTACTATCTCAACCAACAGATAAAAGAAGTAAGGAGGATGTTTGAATATGGACGGGAATATGGAAGAGTGGCTATCAAGAACGCTTGATTTAATAAACAAAGTTAGTCTCGATGTCGTGAAAAGAGGAGAAGCTACTTATAGCGAGATAGACGTCTTGCTTTCTAACATTCAAGCTAATGCTCTCGTCACGAATCTTAGTCCAGAGATGAAAAACGAGATTTCTCTTTTCACTAACCTTCTCGAAAAGCTAGGAGCTCTTGTAAAAGAGATTCATCTCGTCTTAACGTCAGTCGATTACGACGACTGTTTTACAGCAGGAGAATACGTTTATTTTTACAATTACAGATTGGATACCTACTTAAGGTGGGAAGATTTATTAAAACTGAACGAGAGTTACAGAATGGCTATTAATTTAATTAAACAGTTTGCTCGAAAAGCGGTTTATCTAATACTCGCAGGACAGCGAGAAAGAGTAGAAGAAAAACCTGTCTTGATTCAGCCCGTTCTTCCTCAGCCAGTTCAACCTCAACAAACTCAACAACAAACGACTCAACAACAAGCGGTTCAACAACAAGGAGGTGTTAGTTGATGTTTGGTCTCGGAAGAAAAGAAACTATATTCGATGTAGCTAAGAGAACAGGAAAGAAGATAGCTTTCATAATCTTCGAAGACAAAATTTTCGTAACTCTCGCAGAGAAAACAGTAGAAGGAAAAGTTAAGCTGAAAGTATACAGAAATTACAAATGGGAAGATATCGAAGTTCAGGTAGAGCCATCACAAGAATTTACTATTCACACACCAAGACTTTCTCTCATGAAAGTTCATAACGTTTTTAACTATCTTATAGATAGAGATTTTGCAATTTCTTCTCCTTCTGATGTCTTTCTCAGCGTAGAACCTTATAACGTAGAAGGAATCATAATCGTCTATCCTTACGAAGTTTTAAGTAGAGAAACTCTCAAACTGATGGGATTAAGAGATACAGGGAAAGTTAAGGAAATAGATTTAACTAAATTCGGGATAAGAGAAAAGAAACACGTGAAAATCTATTCTCCAGATATCTTCGCTCTTGATAAACAGAGCATAAAGATGGTTTCAGCTAGAAGCAGGATTTCACAGATAGATACGATTCTTACTATGCTCAAAGAACTCGTTGTTAAAAGTGAAGGATTGATGAAAGCTCCGTTTGCAGTTCCAGGACTTTCTGGAATTAAAACATTATTAGCTAAGAAAGAGTTTTGGTTCTTGATAATACTCTTAGGAATTGCTATAGCCTCTTTAATATTCCTTCCAGGCATGCTATCTCATATATCTCAAGTTATGAGACCTATAAGTCCTCCAGTTATACCAAGACCTAACATAACTGGAGTAGGAACATTTCCATAAATATTTATACTCGAAAAATAAAATAATAAATAGGTAGTGAAATGATAACGATATATGCTTTCATAAGTGTCTTGTGTTTAGCAGGAACTCTTTATTTCATCTGGAGAGTCTTGAGTAAGAATTTGAACTATTGGATTATCCCATTACTTCTGTTAATCGTTTCGTACTTTTCTTCTTCTTTTACATACGTTGAGTCGATTCGCTCTCTTTCTTCTATAAACGAGACGAATACTAACGAATATACAGCAGTTACGAGCTTTCTTTCACTCAACAACTATCTTTTAACTTTGAACATCTTAGCGTTTGTTTTATACGTAATCGTTGCTGTAATAATGAAAGCCGTCGTAAAAATAGAGACGAGAAAAACAGTTTAAGTTTTTCCTAGACTCAGAATCCAAACTACTGCTAGAAATATTTCTAGCACTACCAAACTTATCAAATCTAAAGAAGTATGGAAGTAAGAATTCATCCAGTAAGTTAAAACGATAATCAGTAAGTTGATGAAACTTCCTGCGAATAAACCTTTGAGTATTCCTCCGATAGTCATTACGTAAGCTAAAGCTATAAGAGAAAAGAAGAGTGGAGTAAAGTCTCCAAAAATTAACAGCGCATTCCAATCTAAAAATACCATGTCATCACCTCTTTATGCCAAACAGTAGATAGAATATCATTCTTCCTATATCTGTTATCAAGCCAACAATAGGAGGAAGTATTATAATCCAGCTCGCTACAGTTCCTACTTGAACTGCTATCGCATCACTTACTCCAACGACTATCAGAATGTTGTTTACGAAAAAGTTCATTATCCATCTCAACAATAGGACTCCATTCAAGAAAGCTTCAATCATTAATCCAAACACAGAAATTATGAGAAATGGTATCGCTACTGCAAAGTCCATTCCTTTTGCGTTCTGTATAGTAGAAATCGCAGAGTTCAGCATACTGCTACCAAAACTCAGAGATGGAAGAAAAGATAAATCTACAAAGCTGAAGATGGAATTTGCTATCAAAAAGAAAAAAGTGAAAACTATAGAAAGTTTGAAGATTGAAAAGTATAATTCGCTTCCAGTTTCCAAAATTCCCATAATTATTTTTTCTTTCTTTGAGTATTTAAACTTTTACAAAAAAGAAAAAGAAGGAAAGTCAGCTAACGTAACCTTCCTTGAATTACTACTTTTAAGCTGTTCTTACTGGAACTGGAACTGCTCTAGCTGAAGCGATTAAGCTCATAGCATAAACTACTATTCCTAAGACAGCTCCTATGAACAAAGCAAAGATTGATATGTACATCGCTAGCGGATATACTTGACCTCCTGCTCTAGTTACATCTCCAAGAGTGTTAGCTCCCTTGTCCAAATTACTTAAAAGAGTTGATTTGTATGCTTGTGTAGTGTTTATGCTGTTCAAGTTTGTTTCTGTAGAAGATGCAAACATTCCATATAGCAAGCTGTTGAAAGCTTCTGAAGAAGATGCTATGCCACCTATGATGCTTACTAGGAAGGTTACAAACAACCCATCTATTACATAGTCCCAAACATTTTGCATTCTTTTCACCTAATAAATTATTACATTCTTACCCTAAATAAAATTTTCAACTTTATAAAATGCTAGATTTTATAAAATCCAAAAAGTATATAATAATTGATAGCATGCTGTTTCAAAAGCCTGAAGTAGATGTAGAAAGACACGTAGAAATGCGAATGAGAAGGATCTTTCCTGTATCTCTGGAAGGTTCAATAAAAGAGAGCTACGAAGAAGCGTTGAAAAAACTGAGAGAAGCAACAGAACTCGAGAGACAAGCATATCAGTTAACGATGGAAAGAGCAGTTTTAGAACACAGATTGAGTATTTGGGATTGGCTAGGAAAGAACTTTGAGCAGTTGTCACGAGCTCTAACGTCAGGAAGTTACGAAGATGCTAAAAGTCTTATAGAACAAATACGTCAAGAAGCTCAAAGAAGACTTCAAGAAGAACAGCAACTGCTGAAGCAAGTTCAATCTGGTCAGTCGGTTTCAGCATCTATAAAGACTCCTGTTTTTGCTGGAAGTAGTGGTGGAGGAAGTTCACAAACTCAACCATCAGGAAGTTCGCAAACTCAACCTTCAGGAAGTTCGCAGGATTTGATTAAACAGAGAGATGAGCTTTTGAGACAATTGGAACAACAATCAAAACAAACAGGTCAGACTTATATTGTTCCAGCAAAATCATTTGGTGCAACGGGAGGTTATTACATAATAACTCCACAAGGAGGATATTCTTCGTTAGTTCCTTATCCTCCAACTCAAACAACTTATAAGCCTTTATTTTCTCCAGCAAACGTTCCAACCTTTAATCCATTCCAGCAATCAGGATTCTACAATCCTTTCAGATGAATAACCTAGAGAGGTGAAGGGATGCAGAAAGTTTTACTTAAGGGTAATAAGGGAGTTGTTTTGAATACTTTTCTTTTTCTCATTTTAACTTTTCTCCTAATTCTCGCAGTTTTCGTTATAATAGCTCCATCTTTAAGTATATTCTATACTATCTGGAGCCAAACTCAATCTCAAATCGATGTAGGAATGCTAGGAAACGTAACTAATTCAACTAAACAGCTAATCGATGCTAATGAAAACGTAAAATCTATACTTCCTTACTTAGTAGTATTCTCGTTTGTTTTGGCAGTTTTGATTTACGGAGCTTATACTGAACTACAGAAAGGTGGTGGATAAGTGACTGATTTTGCTCCATCTGATTTTTATTTGAAACATCCAACTGTTACTGCTTCTTCAGAGCAACTGAAAAGATGGGAAGAACAAAACAAACTTTTTCAACTCCAATCTCAATACCTAAGAGAAACTGCAGGAACGAAAACTGCTGAAGTTGTAGATGTTACTCCTCAAGGAACTCCAGTAACAAGAGTACAAGTACTACAAAAAGAGATAGGAGAAGAAATGGAGAAACAATTTCCGAAAGAAGTTATCTTATTAATTCCTGCTTCTGTTTCACTCGTAGCTCCTCAAATCGGAATTCCTATGTTAGTTGGAGAATTAGGTTCTATAGGAGCTACTGGAGTATTTGACGTTTTAGAAGATGTTATAGCAAAAAGGCCGTTAAAAATAGATTATCCGAAAGAAACTTATATAGCTTCAGGAATAGGAGGTCAGGTAGCAGGTTTAGTCGGAGCTTATATTTCTCCATTTGCTACTTCAGGTTTAGCTAAATTTGGAGCTGGAGGTTTGATTGGAACTACAGGCTTATTCGCTAAAGATATAACTGAAGAACCTTTGACAGGAAAACCTATAAAACTCGAATCTCCTTTGACGTATGCTTCTACTTTTCTCCTTTCTGGAGGAGCTTATTTGGGAGCGAGCAAAGCTGTAGATTGGATATCGAAACAATCAGAGCAAGGAAAAATAACTTGGATAAAACCAGGAATAGTTGAAGAGAACGGAGAAACTTGGATTGGAGTTTATAAAGAAAAAGCGACTGAGGCTCAACCCCTTTTTGGACTTAGGATAAGAAGTATGGGAGAAGGAAAATATGACTTGTCTTTCGGTAAAGAGTTAGCTTTCACTTCTTATTCTCCTCTTACAGAAACAGGAGAAATCAACTTACCTAAATCTCCAATAGAAACTTACCTTAAACTTCCTGCCATGAAAGAGTTTTATCAAAAAATGGCAGAAGGAGGATTAACACCAGAGCAATTGGATACAGCGAGAGAGTTTTTCAACAAGATTTATACTCAACCAACTCCTTATCCTGTAAGCTCTCTTAAAGAAGTGATTAACAGTATGGAAAGAGCTGAAGGATTCAAAGAAGACGTGTATGAAGTCCTTTCGAAATTCTTGAAGAAAAACGATATAATGATTTACGGTTCGGCTTCTCAAAAGATGTACGGAGCTCTAGGAAGAGAAATCCATGACTTAGATGTTCAGGCTTTGAAACCAAGAACTGCGGAATCTCTTGTCAACAAACTTCAAGAAGAATTAGGAGAGAATATAGTTGTTAAAGCTAAGTCAGATGGAACTGGATACGAAGTTCTGAACAAAGCAGGAGAAAAAGTTATGGAGATTTTCAAATACGGAGTTGGCTATTCTCCTTACTCACGTTATTTGGGTTATGGCTATTATCCGAAAACTCCTCTTAAAACTGATGAAGGTTTATTCATGAGATTAGAAGAACAGGGAGCGAGAAAGATGATTTCTTCTTTCACTCCTCAAGAAACTAGACTTTTTCCAGCAGAACATAGAATAAAAGATGTTGGAGATTTGATTAGTGTAATGAACTACTATGCTAACAAGAATCCAGACTTGAAGCCTTTATTTGAACAATTCATAAAGAGTGGGAATAAAGAAGTAATGCAGAAAATTTTATCTCAGATACCTGAAAAACTAACGTTCGCTTTTTCTTTCTCATCTTCGGTTCCTCAAAGTTCAATTCCTCTTTACACTTCTATATTTGCAGGAAGTTCTGCGAGTTCGATAGCTTCTTATTCGGTTCCATCTCCGTCTTTATTTGTCAGAGAGTCTAAATCTAGTAAGTCAGAAGAATCGAAAAGTTCTAAACCTGAACAAACTTCACAACCATCAATTCCCTCAGAACCTTCTTATTCTTACATACCATATTCTCACTTTCCGAGTTTTCCGTCTTATTCTTATTATCCGTATACATCTCCTCCTTATCCTAGTTATCCATCATCCCTACCATCTCTATCAAGTTCTTCTTCTCAAAAAACTGTTCCTCCATCTCGACCTCTTTCTTTACCCCTACTCTTCCCGAGAAACATAGATTTAAATAAAAGAATTGATAAATTATTATATAGGAGTACATGGAGGTCTGAACTGAAGTATGTTTGAAGGTGAACGGAAATGAGAGTCTTTCTTTGGCTAGAAGGAGAAAAAGTTATCGGAACCCTAATATACCAAAACATCAACACTCCGTATCTTTACATAGCAGTTTTAAATCAGAAACCGACATTTCCTTCTTACAGAAACTTCAGTATCGGAGACTATGTAATTGTGAAGAACAACAGAGATCAGTTTGTTGTGCTCCGAAAGTTAGATAAACCTATTAATCAAATATCAAACGAATGGATAGAGGTGGTGTAAATTCCTTGCCATTCAAAAAGAAAGAAAAGATAAGGTAAGTATGAAAGTCTTGAAGAACTCGATGATTTTCCTAGTTTTCTTTAGCTTCATCTTTCTACTTCAAACACAAAATGCTTACGCTTGGCTTTCTGGTTGGAACTACAGAAGAGCAATAACAATAAACAACACTCAAAATACAAACACTTTAACAGATTATCAAGTTGCTATAAATTTAACTTACGATACTGACATGCAACCAGATTTTAGCGATATAAGATTTACAAATTCAACAGATGATTTGCTAAGCTATTGGATTGAAAGCAAGGTAAATTCAAGTTGGGCATATGTTTGGGTTAAAGTTCCTTATATTCCAGCAAGCTCAACAACAACGATTTATGTTTATTATGGAAGTTTTGGGGCAACTTCAGTAAGTAGTGGGGTTAATACTTTTAATTTCTTTGATGATTTCTCTGGGACAAGCTTGAATACAAGTAAGTGGAATTCAGTTTTGTTAGGAAGTGCTGGTTCTGTTTCAGTTTCGAACGGATATTTGAATCTAACAGTCCTTGGAAGCAGTACTAGTTCTGCAAGCGTGAATTCGAGCTATTCTTTTACAAACAACATAGCAATAATGTTCAGCAAGTATGCTGTTGGTAACGGTCAAAATTATTACTCACAATGGTCGATAGGTTATGGAAGTTTAGTAGGTGATGGAGGAACAAGTAATTATTGGTACACAAATTATAATAATGGTTATTCTTTTAGAGTTGATGCAAACACTGCAAACCAAGACAGTAATTATGGTATTGTAAAAACGAGTCCAGCAAACACTTATCTTGGAAATGTTTCCATGAACTTCCCAACAGATTACAACACTGAAAGAAAATGGGAGACTTATGTCTGGAGCAATGGAACTCTGCAAATATTTATTTACAACACAACAAAAAGCTTGGTAGGTTTTGCAATCGATACAACATACACAGCAAGCACAAAGCAATTAGCTTTGACACAAGGTGGATATTCTGGCTTGGCAAACACGAAAACAACTTATGTGAACTGGATAGCTATAAGGAAAATAACAGACCCAGAACCAACCTATTCAATAGGAGCAGAAGAAACAGAAAATCAACCGCCAGCAATTACGATTTATTTGCCAGCAAACACAACTTACTTTTATTCAAATAACTTTCAATTCAGCTTCAAAGCAACAGATGATAATTCAACAATATTCCAGCTCAAAGCTTACTTAGATGGAAGTTTAGTTTATGATAACTCTTCCTATCAAAATAACACAGAAATAACTTTAAGTCAAAACTTAAATCGAGCAAAACAGTACAACTTTACAGTCTGGGCTAACGATACAGATACAATTTCGCCAAAAACTTCAAGCTTAACAGTAATTTTCACGATAAAAGATTTTGAAATACAGCAAATAACCTTCAACTCGATAGTTTATGAAACAACAACTCAATCGTTCATAGAAACCATAAGAGTCAATTTTGATTTGGTTAGCAACGTAACAGCTAACTTGTTTTGGAACTCGACAGACAAAGGCTTATGTTCTCAAAGCATAAACTCGACCCACATAATTTTGTCTCTATCTATAGACATTCCGTTAGTCCAGACAAACAATACTCAGATAAGTTTCTTCTTCAGAAATTACATAACATATATTAACGGTTCTTCTACAACTACAGATTCTACTTCAAACAATCAAAACATCCTGTTCGCCTATCAACCAACAGTCTCTCTTTCTGGTTTGGTAACATACAACTCGACATACTATTCAAACTCGACTACTTTTAACTTTACTCTGAACAACTTAACAGTTTCAAGAGTTAACATAAGGATATACGCAAACAGTTCTCTGATAAAGGATGATGCTAATTTGAATTTTACCCACACTCCATTAACCGATGCTCTTTACCAATATCAATACTCAATATCCTTTGGAGATAGTGAAAGATATTTTGGTTCTACAACTAACATTTATTATCTCTACACGATACAAATGAACCACGATCTAAACATAACTTTTGGTTTCTGGGATACGACTCCTCAACAATCATTCAACTTTAGTGTTTATTCTCCGTATGCTCCATATGTCAATTGTAGTTTATTAAATCTTTACAACTATACTTACTATAGGGATAATATGAGTGTCTGGTACACTTACAACTTTCCTGTAAACAGTTCTCCAATCTCTCTCAACTTCATCTGTAGAGATTTCTTCAACGTTAATTCTTCAGTTTACGAATATCCGATTTACATAGTCCAGATAAAACCTGTAGATGAAGAGGTTGGAGCATATAACGCTTCTCTCTGGTTAGACCCGTCAACAAACAAAACAGCAATCATAAGATTCGTTGCAATATCTCCTCTCTTCAACCAATCTATACTCTATGAAAAGCTAAATTCAACTCTATGGCTAATAGTTCCTACGAATACGTGGATTTTAACTGTTCAAACTCTTTATTCTCTGCAGTACTTTACTCAGACATATGTTTTAAGAGATTGGACTAAGTACGATATGCCTATCTGCATTCCGGAGAACAAACCGCAAAATCTTCAAACTGCTTATTCTACAGTTCCAATCGATTGGAGCTTCATAATAAGAAGAGGAGATACAGGATGCGTTAAAACGATTGATAAAGCGACAAATTCCTTAGGAAATTACTTCGGCTTCTACTTCTACACTCTACCAGGAATTTATACAGTTTCAAAACTCGAAAACGGGACAGAGATATTCATCTCAGCACTAAGAGGAGAGAGTGAAAACTTAGTTGACTTGCAGAAAATAATCTACCAATGGCAACAAACATTAAGAAAGATAGCTACTATAGTTAGGATAACGACCGTAAACGTTTTAGGAGGAGACAACTCAACGATAGTTTACGTAACTACGAGTATAGAGGACGACTATAGATTAGACGTAGAAAGAGACGGAACTGTAATTTACTCTCAACTGTTTCCGAGTTCCCAAAACTTCACTCTAACTCTTCTCTGGAGAACTGTCGGAATAAATCAAGATGATAAACTAACTTTCAAACTCTACGGAAGTAATGGTTTAATTTATCGAGTAGTGTCGACAGCTACAGGAAGGATTTACAAGTACTCTGCGATATTTACAGGAATCATTTTAACGGTATTACTAATAATCACTTTCCTCAAACCCATCAACATAGAAAAGATTTTCATCTTATCTCTAGTCACTCTGTTTGTTGCTTTCTACTTTATCCCTCAAACAGAACCAAATATTTATCTTAACGTGTTAGGATTTGGTATAACAGTTTTAGTCGTTTCAAGCGGAGTGATAGTATGGAAGACGATAAGATAAGTAGCATGGAAGACTGGAGGCTGATATACGAACAAGGAGCTAAAAACTTACTCACTTATCTCTTTCTCAAAAACTTTCATGAAAAGTTCACGAGACTGCTAGACACGATTTCTCTTTATCTGTCTCAGTACGAGATGTTCGATACTTATTATTTGACTAACGCTCATCTGCAAATAGTTAGAGAAATCAAGATCAACCTCCTTTCTACTATCTATATTTTAAACAGCATGAATCTTGAACCGTCTCTAAAAACGAGAGTACAAAAAGTAATAGAGAAGCTCGACGAAATAGTCGGTAAAGTAGTCTTCAGCAAACAGGATTTAGAATTTCTGTTAGAAAACCTCTCTTACATCCTCGCTAACAGTTTCTTGAAAGACGTCTCGAAAACAGTCCCAACTGCTACAAGAAGGATAGCAGGTGATATAGAATGACGTCCGAACTACTGTTAAAAGATAGAGAAGAAGAGTTCGATTTTGGAGAAACTCTCGCGTTTAGGATACTAAACAGTAGTGAACGATTTAAACAAAAATACTCGACTCCCTACGATGCTTACATACAACCTAAACAGTTTATCAAAATCGTAAGAGACAAGATACTCGAATCTATCTCTGCATCCGAGTCCGATTTCTGGATACTGATTTTCGGATACGAAGGAAGCGGTAAGTCTTCTCTATCTTTAATGTTATACAAAGAGATACTCGAAGCTCTCGGTAAGAAAGATACCTTCGACGAGAACATCGTATTCCTCCAATCAGAATACGCAAAAATCATCTTCTATTTCATAAAAAACTCGATAAAGAAGACTACTCTCTTAATCGACGATGCTCACTACGTCTTCGGTAAATACTCTACTCTAACCAAAGAAACACTTTCCGTTTTACAATTAGCTAGATTCGTTAGAGACCAGCAGATTGTTCATCTTCTCAATTGCCAGTCTCCTACTCAACTCTACAGAGATATATGGTACGAAAGAGTTCTCGAATACATCTTCACGTTCAAAGTTAGAAAGATTCTCGAAGATGGTTCTACAATCTACAGAATGTATGCTTGTTATTACTCAGACCCATTCGAGATAAAATCGAATCCAGACTTCGTGAGAAACGTTTCCAACTGGAAAAAGATAATAAAGAACTTCCCACCAGATGCTATTACGAGATTCGACTTTCTGTTTCCAGAATATCAAGAAGAATACGAGAAGTACAAGAAGATAAAGCTATTCTACAAAATGCTCTACTCGTATTTCAGATACAGAGGAGTAGTAAACGCTCGTGACTACGAAAACATACTAAACATTCTAAACGTCTTAGCTACTACCGGAGACACAGAAAGCCTTTCTCCAACAGAAAAGAAACTCTATAACCAACTCCTCCTCAACAATAACGGTCAGTTGGATAAGAATATAGAATCAATAATAAACATCAACAAAGAAGTAATCCAGAAACGAGCTCTTCTACTACGAGAAAAGAGTGGTTAGTATGGTTAAGATGACTAAATGTATACTCTGTGGAAGAAAGCTAAAAATAGACGGTAAAGACGCAGAAAGATTAGAAAACCATATCGACCTGAAGAACGAATACATTTGTCTCGATTGCAGACGAAGTCTAATCTTCAATCCGATTCTCTACAGAGTACTCGTAGACAAAATCCGAGAAGAAAACAAAAAACGTCGAGAAGAAAGTGAGAAAGCAAAGGAAAGAAAAGAGAGTGATAAATGATGAAGCTTTTACACATAGGACTCGTCCTCCTACTCACTTCTCTTATCATCTTTACAGTTATCTCTCAAATTTCTCGATACGAACTCCAACAACAAATCACCAACCTCAAAACAAAAATCGCTGACCTCAAACAAGAACTCTCAGACACAAAACAAGAACTCTCAGTCGTTCAACAAAAACTCTTAAACGAACAAACAAAACTCTCCCAACTTCAAATCGAACTAACAAACACTCTCTCACGACTAAACAGCTTAGAAAGCAGAATATCAAGAGAACGAATAGTACATCCAACATACTCAGACGTCCTATCCTTCATCGAAGAAGACGATACTGACAAACAAAAATACGTAAGCGAAAACTATACTTTCATCTGCACGGACTTCACGAACAGATTCATCAACAACTTCCTCAAAAAAGGCTTTTTCAGCTGTGAAGCAATCATCTACCTTCCAGAAAACAGTTCGCACTCAATCGTCGCAATCAACACTACAGATAGAGGAATAATCTTCGTCGACCCTCAAGCAGACAAAGTTATAACCTCACTAAACATAGGGGATAATTACTGCTCGCACATAGGACAAGATTGCACTTGGACGATACTCGCAATCAAACACTGCTTCCTCTCCTAACCTTCTACAGAAAACCAACCACTCACTCACACAATCAATTGGTTGGTTGGTTGGTTGGTTGGT
>Ga0080004_1131968_pt1 | contig 23730 bp, 20 predicted proteins | sample WasSprMetagenome_FD_69207 | JGI IMG/M metagenome (GOLD analysis project Ga0080004, IMG submission 69207) | Sulfidic aquatic microbial communities from Washburn Spring, Yellowstone National Park, USA - WS (SPADES assembly) (version 2) | ecosystem: Environmental > Aquatic > Thermal springs > Hot...
GTCCTGTTATCCCTTTGCCCCTGCATTTCAATCCCTCAGTGATGCAATTGCTTCAGTCGCTATTCACCAGTCGCCAGTCGCCGTCGTTACGGTTTCAATCCCACAATGGTGCGATTGCTGCAAGTTCGTGGCGTTGTGCCGTTGTGCTGCACCTGTTGTTTCAATCCCACAATGGTGCGATTGCTGCATTATTACATCGTTGAGCGCATCTAAAGCAATGCGGCTTTCAATCCCACAATGGTGCGATTGCTGCCGAAATTCCTCGGGAATGTATTCCTCGGGAACATGCTTTCAATCCCACAATGGTGCGATTGCTGCTGGCGTAGAAGTCGTTCCATCCAATCCATTTCATTTCTTTCAATCCCACAATGGTGCGATTGCTGCCGAAATTCCTCGGGAATGTATTCCTCGGGAACATGCTTTCAATCCCACAATGGTGCGATTGCTGCCGCATGCGCGGAAATAGCGCCAAAGCGCTCATACTCTGCTTTCAATCCCACAATGGTGCGATTGCTGCCCGTTACTCTTCAAAAATCTTCCCGCCGAACCTAACTTTCAATCCCACAATGGTGCGATTGCTGCGCCGTGACGGTTTGGAAACTGCACCTGGTTGGCTTCCTTTCAATCCCACAATGGTGCGATTGCTGCCAAGTCCACCGTGGCACAGAAGTGGTTTAAGTTACACTTTCAATCCCACAATGGTGCGATTGCTGCTTAATTTCGAACTGACGGTGGTGTCCTGACATGCCTGACTTTCAATCCCACAATGGTGCGATTGCTGCATGTATGACCTTATCCGCCAAGTTGACCAAACCTTACTTTCAATCCCACAATGGTGCGATTGCTGCTTGTTGCCCATCTCCGTCATCTTGACTGTCTTGCTGCCTTTCAATCCCACAATGGTGCGATTGCTGCCCCAAGACCCTTTTAAGGTTATGGTGGAAGGCAAAGGACATCTTTCAATCCCACAATGGTGCGATTGCTGCCGTGTCGTGTGAAACAAACAAGGAGGGATGATGTATGCTTTCAATCCCACAATGGTGCGATTGCTGCAACTTAGTGAGGTCAATTTTTGTGCCCGACGACGGTCTTTCAATCCCACAATGGTGCGATTGCTGCGTGTTGTGGGTGAAGGTTACGCGATTGCCCTTCTTGACTTTCAATCCCACAATGGTGCGATTGCTGCAGCAACCTTAGTTTCTTTATGCTCCTCGTCGGGCTGTTTTCAATCCCACAATGGTGCGATTGCTGCGGGTTGAAATTTTAGCATCCACCGTCATCAATGTTAATTTTCAATCCCACAATGGTGCGATTGCTGCATCTCAACCTCCCATACGAAATTGATATGAACCGTCTTTTCAATCCCACAATGGTGCGATTGCTGCGTGCTTCGAGGGGGTGAGAAAGGGTGACGAAGTACTACATTTTCAATCCCACAATGGTGCGATTGCTGCGCCCAATATGCCACTCACGCACAAACTGCACAGATTGCTTTTTCAATCCCACAATGGTGCGATTGCTGCGCCCGAATTCCAAGCCGCTCTCGCCCAAGCGTTCGCTGTTTTCAATCCCACAATGGTGCGATTGCTGCTTTTGCTTTCGTCAGCGCTCACGCACGGGTTACTACTTCTTTTCAATCCCACAATGGTGCGATTGCTGCCAACATTAACGAGAATGTGCGCCGAGTTGAAGCCGTTTTCAATCCCACAATGGTGCGATTGCTGCCCTACATTCGCAAGTCGTTAGAGCAATTGCGCCGTGAATTTTTCAATCCCACAATGGTGCGATTGCTGCTCCCAATTAAGGAGCACGGGTTGAGCCCTTACCTTATTTTCAATCCCACAATGGTGCGATTGCTGCATACACTAAACTGCTGGAGGTGAGCGACGAGTTCTATTTTCAATCCCACAATGGTGCGATTGCTGCTTCGCCGCAGTATGGGTAGGCTAAGACTATGAGCCCGATTTTCAATCCCACAATGGTGCGATTGCTGCCCGCATAGGGTTGGCAAAGGCGACAAAACCTTGCTGCAAGTTTTCAATCCCACAATGGTGCGATTGCTGCGAGGTGGATGTGGCTCAGCGGTAGGACAGGCAACTCAATTTTCAATCCCACAATGGTGCGATTGCTGCAAACGATGAAGGTTATGCGTTGTAAGTATGTTGAATCGGTATTTTCAATCCCACAATGGTGCGATTGCTGCGCAGGAGAAAAGTGGCAGTTATTTCACGGTGACTTGATTTTCAATCCCACAATGGTGCGATTGCTGCTGATCCCATAAGTCTGTCAATGTTTCCTTCATTGACGGTTTTCAATCCCACAATGGTGCGATTGCTGCTTGCCGCCTCTGTCTTCAATTCTTCCCGTTCCGTTTTTCAATCCCACAATGGTGCGATTGCTGCACCATAGCGAATGTGGCGAAGATGATGGCGAAAATGATTTTCAATCCCACAATGGTGCGATTGCTGCCGCGCCAGCGATAGCGCCCCTCGTCCCTCCTCGTCGCTTTTCAATCCCACAATGGTGCGATTGCTGCTGGGGTGGCTGAGGGGTTCTGCGGTGGTGCTTCTGCCTGTTTTCAATCCCACAATGGTGCGATTGCTGCCAATTCATATCATTCTAAGCCCAGAAAGCAATTGTCTTTTCAATCCCACAATGGTGCGATTGCTGCCAAGGCAAAATTTTGGGATTTGAGGGCAAAAGGAAAGGAAATGGTGAAGGGGTTGCAGTCGACCTTCGGTTGCCCGAAAACCCTTAGGGGTCGACGGCAACTGAGCCTTCAAAATTGGGCTATTTTGGGCTAAAATTGCCACCTCACCTCTATTTGGCTTTCAAGGTGCTCAAAACGGCTTAGGTCGACGGCAAGTTTAGCACATCGGACTGGCAATGGCAAGAGGTCAGGATGGCTCGGCTTGAGGTTTACAATGCAACGGCTGAGTGCTAACATGGCAGCGAAGAAAACCTCATCGGCACGAAAGGGGTGTCAAAGATGGGAGAAAGGGTCGCGGTGCGGTTTGCGGATGGAAGGTTTGTGTTGGCGCACTCTGCAACAGGTGTGTTTGCAAGGGGCTTCGTCGCCATTTCAACTGAAGGGGTCTATGCTTGCTCGCTGGGACGGGAGTCTCAATTTGAAACCGTTTCGGAGAGCGAAGGGACCTTGACTATCCGTTGGCGTCCCAGAAGCGACCTTCCGACCTTTGAACTCCTGTTCAAAAGCGACGCAGAAGTCGTCACGCTGCAAGTGAGAGGCATCGGCGATCTGCAAGGTGAGGTTGAAGTTCACGGCGAACTGTGCATGGGACCAGAACCTTATCTGGGGCGATTGCCCGAAGAGGAAAACTACGGGGTGTTTTCGGTGGCTCACGGTCCAGTCACCAGCAAGACGGCAAAGACCCTTTTCAACCGCTTCAACGATACTGCGGTGACTTTGCCCCAATCGGAAATCTACCACGACCCAAGTGAACCGCCTGACCGCTACCGCTTCGTCAGCAAGGGCAAATTGGGCGAAACTGTCTTCGTGGCGAAGGTTACGACGGATGTCATCAAAAGGCACGGCATCCGCTACTACGCACCCATTGACAAGTCCGTCTTCACTCATGCCCCGACTGGTTGGTGCTCGTGGTATTACTACTACCAGAACATCACGCAGGAGGAGTGGGAGAAGAATGTCAAGTGGCTTGCTGAGAACTTGCGGGACTTTGGACTTGAGTGGGTTCAACTCGATGACGGTTGGCAACTTGACAACGGCAACCCCAAAACTTCAGGCGGGCGGGATTGGCGTGGACCGAACGAGAAGTTCTCAAAGGGGATGAAATGGGTTGCGGACATCGTTAAGCAGCACGGGATGAAGCCTGGCATTTGGTTGATCCCGCAAAAGACCGACAGCGACGAGTTGTTCAACGAGCACCCCGATTGGTTCCTTCGCAAGCCCGACGGGACACCCGTCCGAATCGGTGACTGGCATCCACGGAAAGTTGAAAGTTATGTCGTTGACCCGACGAACCCAGAAGCGTTGGAATACTTGAAGCGATTGTTCCACACCCTTGCCTACGATTGGGGCTTTGACTACTTCAAGATTGACAATCAGCCCGAATTCAGCCGCTGGTATGATGAGCACGCCGAAGCGAGGAAGGTTCCGGAAATTCCTGGCAGCGAAGCTTATCGGATGACTTTGAAGGCGATAAAGGAAGCGATAGGTCCAAACAAGTATCTGCTCGGTTGTTACGGCATACCCCTTGACGGTATCGGCTACATGAACGGCAGCCGCACGGGCGGTGACATGGAGGCGAGTTGGCAAGGTTGTCAAGTGATGATTCGCACCATCACAAGGTGGGGATTTTTGAACAATGTGGTTTGGTGGTGCGACCCCGACACTTTGTGCGTCCGTGAACCTTTAACATTGGGCGAAGCAAGGATTATGGCGACCCTCGTGTCCCTGAGCGGTCAGGCATTGATGACGAGTGACAAGATGTATGAACTGCCTGAGGAACGGGTTGAAATTCTCCGCCGCGTCATCCCGACCGTTGACATTCACCCGATGGAGTTCTACCCGTGGGACGAGGATGTGCTGGGGCGTCCCAATATCCTCGACCTGAAAGTCGCCAAACATTATGGCTCTTGGGATGTTGTGGCAGTGTTCAATTGGCAGGAGGAACCGACGACCATCCGCGTTGACTTCGCCAAACTCGGTCTGCCGGTCGGAGGCGGAATCCGCTACCATGTGTTTGAGTTTTGGAGCAAACGCTATGACGGGCAATTTGAAGATGGCTTCTCTGTGACATTGCCGATCAGGACCTGCGAGGTTTTCGCCATTCGGCAAGCACTTGGGCATCCCCAAGTCATCTCAACTTCCCGCCACATCACGCAAGGGATTGTTGACCTTCTGGATTTGGTTTGGGACGCAACCAACAACGAACTTCACGGCAGCAGTTTGCTCGTTCGCAATGACCCGTATCGAATGGACATCCATGTCCCGGCAGGATTTGACTTCGTTGAACTCGTAACGGAACCGCGGAAAAGTCCCGTCACCGCTGAGGTCAGGCGAGAGGGCGAAATCCTTGTGGTCGAACTTTTGAGCAAGGAGAACCAGCAAGTCGATTGGCTCGTCAGGTTCAGAAAATGAACTATCGCTGCAACCTCAGGATGGGCGGCATTGTATTTGCTTTTGGGATGAGAAGGAAAGCGAGGTGAGCGAAAATGCGGTTTGCGTTTTCTGTCGGGCTTGTCGCTTTATTGGTGACTTTGGCTTTGGCGCAGGAAGTCCGCTTGTCCCTCACTTTCGTTCCTGGCAGTTCGGCAACCCGCGTAGTTACGGGCAAAGTTAGCGGTGAGTGGAACGGACCAGCTCCACTTTCACCGACCAAGCCGACAAGTTTCCTTTTTGACCTTTCCGTTCGCGCCGAAAATTTGCTTACGGTCGCGAGGGTGACACCGGAAGGCGATGGTGTCATCGTTGTCGCGCCGCGAGGGGTTGAGGTGAAAGGAACCGCTGCCGAGCAACCTTTTGAGTTGCTCATCACCCCTGACGGTGACCTTAAGTTTTCGTGGGGAGCGCTGAGTTTTGACAGCGCAAAGTTGCCTGAAGCCGACCGTAAGAAATTGCAGCAACTTCTCACCCTCAGCCACTCGGTAACCATCTCCCCGCAGGGCAAAATCAAAGACTTCCAAATCTCCGAAGCCATCAAGGAAATTGCGCCGCAACTTGATATCCAGTTCATCAACGCAGTTGTGACGGCTACTTTGCAGACCCTACTTCCTGCCCCGTTGCCCGCTGGACCCGTAAAGGTTGGCAAGGGTTGGGAGATAGATTTGCCTGTTTTGGCTTTTGAGACCCCTGAGCCCCTTTCGCTGCCCATCTCTTGCACTTTGGCGGAAGTCAGGGGAGATGAGGCTGTCATAAAGGTGAGGGCTGAGGCTAAGGGTGAAGCCAATTTGACATTGAGGCGATGGAGCGAGAAAGACCCCAAAGTCACCGTCACGCAAGGTGAGTTTTCTGCGAGCGGGGAAGTCATTTTCCTGCTTTCTGTTGGGGTCCCGCAAAGGGCAACTTGGCGAATGAAGGCTGAGGCTGAAGGTTTCGTCACGCCACCTGAAAAAGGCGCATCACCTGTTCCTTTCAAGTTCCGACTTTCGGCAGAAATCCGCGAGCATTTGGTGTTCTGACCACAGTTGAGGCAGCAAGTGTTGGGTCGCTGCCCTACAATTTCTATCGGTGATGCAATGATGGAATGGCAGGAACTGACTCCCCGCCAGATAGTCGCTGAGTTGGACAAATACATCGTCGGTCAGGAGCGGGCGAAAAGAATCGTTGCTATAGCGCTGCGGAATCGCTATCGGAGGAAATTGCTTCCCGAGCACCTGAGGGACGAGATTGCGCCCAAAAACATTCTCATGATTGGACCGACCGGCGTTGGCAAGACGGAGATTGCCCGCAGGTTGGCGAAACTCGTCAAGGCTCCTTTCGTCAAAGTTGAAGCGACCAAGTTCACCGAAGTCGGTTATGTTGGGCGCGATGTTGACGGCATGGTCAGGGATTTGGTTGATGCGGCGGTGCGAATGGTTGAGCAGGAGAAGATGGCTGAGGTTGAATATCAGGCTGAAGAGTTGGCGAACTTGAGGCTCATTGAAGCCCTTGGTCTCGTCCCAGCACCGAAGCGGCGACGAAGGGCTCCCATCCCCTTCCCGTTCGGTCGGGAGATTGAAGAACCGTCAGACGAAGGCGATGACGAAGAAAACGCGAGGCTCGAAAGGCTGCGACGGCACTACCTTCTCCGAATGAAGGCTGGGGAGTTTGACGAGGAAGAAGTCGAGATCGAGGTTGAAGAGCAAGCGCCGCAACTTTTCGTCAATGTGATTGGACCGCAAGGAATGGAGCAAGTGGGTTTTGACCCAGCAGACCTCCTCGGCTCGCTTTTCCCGAAGCGTAAGCGCAAAAGGCGCATGAAGGTCAAAGATGCTCGCCGTGTCCTGATGCAAGAGGAGGCACAAAAGTTAATTGACCGCGACGAAGTCATCCGAGAGGCAATTAGGCGGAGCGAGGAAGACGGGATAATCTTCATTGACGAGATAGACAAAATCGCTGGGCGCGAAAAAGGCTACGGTCCCGATGTATCAAGGGAAGGAGTTCAGCGAGACCTTTTGCCCATCGTCGAAGGAAGCACCGTCATGACCCGCTACGGTCCTGTCCACACTCACCACATCCTCTTCATCGCAGCGGGTGCTTTCCATGTCACCAAACCTTCGGACTTGATTCCTGAATTGCAAGGTCGCTTCCCGCTCCGCGTTGAACTTGACCCGCTGACCAAAGAAGACTTCAAGCGGATTTTGGTTGAGCCAGAAAATGCGCTCGTCAAGCAATACACTGCGCTCTTGGCAACTGAGGGAGTGACACTCAAGTTCACTGAGGACGCAATTGAAGCCATTGCTTACTACGCCGAGAAGGTCAACCAAGAGACGGAAAACATCGGCGCTCGCAGACTCCACACCATCATGGAGAAAGTCCTCGAGGACATAAGTTTCCGAGCGCCAGAACTCGCCGGCGAGACAATCGTCATTGATGCCGAGTATGTCAAAAAGCAACTTGAAGGCGTCGTCAAGGACAGGGACTTGAGCCGATACATCCTTTGAGCCCGAAATTCAACCTCGCCTTGGGGAAGCCCTCAGTGTGAGCACCGAAACTTCTGGAGGGCAACGGAAGCGGATGGGCAAGCCGGCAGAAACCCCGCGCGAAACATAAAGCCATGTCCCGTTGACTCTTGACAGACCTTGAGCCCTTCTGAACTTGTCGTGGCAGGGCGCCAAAATTGGTCCAAGCAGCGGGAAGACGATTTGACCTCCGTGAGTGTGCCCGCTCAAGACCAACCCAACGCGGTTAATGTTCGGGTCGTCAACGATGTCAGGTGAATGGGCGATGAGGATGGCGAAAGCGTTTTGAGGGACTTCCGACAAAGCCTCTTTCAAATTGTCCCTGCCTGTGTAAGGGTCATCAACGCCGACAATCCACAAAGGCGCTCCGTTGATTTCCAACTTCACCGCTTCATTGACGAGCAAACGGACATTTGCCCTTTCAAGGGCAATTCGCCACTCGTTGACACTCAAAGGCTTCCCACCCCAAGGTGAAGGCTTTTTGAGCCGCCAAGGGCAATGATGGTCGTGGTTTCCCAACACGGCGAAAACGCCGTAACGGCTCTTTAATCGCCGTAGAACGGGAATCAAATGCGGGACGGCTCCGCACCAGTGAACGAGGTCACCACCTAAAGCCACGATGTCAGGGTCGGCTTCATTGGCGCGAATTACTGCCCATTCGGCTATTTCAACCCCGAAACCGCTTGGCAGCAAGTGCAAGTCGCTGAGGAAAGCGATTGTCAAGCCATCCAAAGGTTCTGGCAACCGCTCTAAGGTGAGCATGTATCGCTCAACGGTCAATTGCCTCGGTTCAACCCAAATTCCCCTCCAAGCCAAGTAAGCGGTGCCGACTCCTAAAGCCATTCCCAAAACGAGCAACCATTCAACCACAGTTGCTCCCTCTCTTAACTTTGCAACTCACTCGCTCACCGACGACAAAATTTTTGCCTTGACCTTTGGTGGCGGGACGGATTGCAGGGCGGAGCGGATGTCTTCCAACTTCATTATCACTGCGTCCTCAATGGGGAACTGGTAATAGCCGCGCCTTATCGTGACGACTTTGTAGCCGTATTTGCGGTAAAGGTTCTGAGCGACGAGGTTGCTTTTGCGGACTTCCAGCATGGATTCGTTCAAGCCCCGCCTCACTGCCTCCTCCAAAATCGTTCGCAACAACAATTCACCGATTTTCCGACCACGCATTTTGGGGTGGACGGCGATGTTGGCGACATGAGCCTCCTCGCCCTCCTGCCTCCAACCGGCGAAACCAACCAAAACACTGTTGATTCTCGCAACGACGAAGTAACTTTTAGGTCCGCGCTTGAGTTCCGAAGCAAAAGCGCCTCTTGACCATGCGCCCCAACCAAAGCACATTTTTTCCAGTCGAACAACATCGTCCAAGTCGGCATAGGTCATCGGTCTGATGACCAACTCGCCTTTTGGCTCTTGCCATTCTTCGTCCTTCGGCTCGACCAATCCCAACCATTCAAGCAACTTTCGGAACACCTTCGACCACTCCTCGCAGTTATCGGAGGTTTTCACCCAACAGGGCTTTCGCAAATTCGTGCGGGTCGAAGAGTTCCAAATCTTCGACCGATTCGCCGACCCCAACTGCTTTGATGGGAATTCCCAACCTTTCCCTGATAGCGAGAACTGCTCCGCCTTTCGCCGTCCCGTCCAATTTCGTGACGATAATACCAGAGACTGGCACGGCTGCCATGAAACCTTCCGCTTGGGCGATGGCGTTCTGACCTGTTGTCCCATCAAGGACAAGCAAAACCTCGTCAGGTTCGCGTTCAAGGGCTTTGGTGGCGACTCGGTAAATCTTCCTCATCTCCTCCAGCAAATTTTGCTTGGTGTGCATCCGCCCAGCAGTGTCAATCAAAACGACATCGTAGCCTCTCGCTTTAGCCGCTTGGATGCCGTCAAAGGCGACGGCGGCAGGGTCGGCTCCCATCTGGTGAGCGATGACAGGCACTTTCAACCTATCGCCCCAGACTTTAAGTTGGTCAATGGCTGCTGCCCTGAAAGTATCGCCAGCGACGAGAAGCGGTTTTTTGCCTTGCCTTTGAAGCCAGTGGGCGAACTTGGCAATGGTCGTCGTCTTGCCCGTGCCGTTAACTCCAACGAAAAGCCAGACCGTCGGCGGAGTTTCGCTGAACCTCAAGTTCGTGTTGTCGCCCAACACATCCGTTATCAGTTCTCGCAATTTCTCCTTGACATCTTCGGCGGTTTTCAACTCGCCCCTTTTCACGCCGTTGCGGATTTCGTTCATCAACTTCTCCGTCATCGCCATGCCCACATCGGCTAAAATGAGCGTCTCCTCAAGTTCGTCCAATAGTTCCTCGTCAACTTCCGTTCGCTGGAAAATTTGGGTGAACCTTTGGACAAGGTTGCGCAGGAACCGCACCGTCAAATCACCCCGCAGTTTCGCTTACGCTGGGAGTTATTTGAATCCAAACCCGCCGGGTTCTCGGTCCGTCAAACTCGCAAAGAAAGATGCCTTGCCATGTTCCCAACCGCAACCGCCCGTTGACGATAGGCACGGATAAACTGTTGCCCACCAGAACGGCTTTGATGTGGGCGTCAGCGTTGCCTTCAGTGTGATGATAGCGCAAGTCGGGCGGAATGAGCCTGCGAAGTTGCTCCAAAATGTCAACCTTCACAGAAGGGTCAGCGTTTTCGTTCACAGTAATGCCGGCGGTGGTGTGTGGAACGAAAAGCCAGCAAACGCCATCCCTCACGCCCGATTGGGCGACAACCCTTTGCACTTGCTCGGTGATGTCAACGAGTTCTTCGCGCCGGTTCGTCCTAACGCTCAGTTCCGTCATCAATCCTCACCTCCGTTGACACTTATGTTGCCACATCTCAGACCGTTGTGCCCAAAACCGGGCGCTGAGTCACGAGCCTCACGATAGGGAAAACCCGATGCCCAATCGCTGCAATTCAAACTTAGCATCTCGCGTTCGCAGCGGAAGCCGGACGACTCAACGGTTTTCCCGCAAACGGTTTTTGCCCTTGAGGTAGTTTAGGTGCGATGCGAAAAATTGCGCTCGGACGGGTGCGGTTATCTTGAGCCAAAATTTTTGTGCTGACGATTCGTGCGCTTCGCTTCTCGCTTTCCGAGGTCAGCGATTTTTCATGCATTCGCTTTGGAGCGGCGTTAGACTAAGCGAAAGGTGAGAGGCATGGACGAAAGGACTTTGCGTGTCCTTGAGTTTGACAAAATCAAAAAAGCCCTCGAGGAAAGATGCGCTACTGAACTGGCAAAGGAACTCGTCAGAACTCTTCTGCCTTCCGCCAACCTCGAGGAAGTTCAAAGGCGATTGAAGGAAACTTCCGATGCGAAGCGAAGGTTGGAAAGGTTTGGCATGCCGCCATTGGGCGGAATAAGCGACATACGACCCATCTTGGAGCAGGCACAAAGGGGAACTACCCTTGAGCCCAGCGATTTGTTGACTGTCGCCAGAACTTTGGAACGGGCAATGGACTTGAAACTTTGGATGCTCAAAAGCGATGTTGACGACAGCCTGAGGCTTCAAGCCGAACGGATAGGCGACCACGCGAAACTCATCGCCCGCATCCGTTGGTGCATAGGCGAGGACGGACAAGTTCTTGACAGGGCGAGCGATGAACTCGCCAGCCTGCGCAGGCGAATCAAAACGGTCCAGCAACGCATGCAGCAGAAACTTCATGACATCTTGCGCGACCCCGCAATCGCGAAATATTTGCAGGAGCCTTACTACACCATCCGCAGCGGTCGCTATTGCTTGCCCGTTCGAGCCGAATTCAGGCAACATGTTCCCGGCATCGTCCACGACAAATCTTCTTCGGGCATGACCCTTTTCGTTGAGCCTGAGCCTTTGGTTGAAATGGGCAACGAATTGAGGTTGCTCCAAGCCGATGAGGAACGGGAAGTTGCTCGCATCTTGAGGGATTTGACAACCGAGGTTGTGGCGGAAATTCCACTCATCGCCCAAACTTTGGATGCAGTTCGCAGGCTTGACTTTGCTTTCGCCAAAGCGAAGTTGTCACAAGACTTGAGGGCTTATGAGCCGGAACTTAACACCGAGGGCGTCATAAAACTTCGCCGGGCTCGTCACCCACTGCTACACTTTCAAGGCTTCGTCGTTCCCATTGATTTTGAGTTGGGCATCAACTTTGATGTGCTCATCATCACTGGACCGAACACAGGCGGTAAAACCGTCACTTTGAAAACGGTGGGCTTGCTGACATTGATGGCTCAATCGGGGCTCCACATCCCTGCGGCAGAAGGCGCCAAAGTTTGCGTCTTCCAGCAAATTTTCGCCGACATCGGGGACGAGCAAAGCATTGAGCAAAGCCTGTCAACTTTCTCAAGCCACATGAGCCACATCGCAAAGATGCTTGCACGAGCCGACGAGAGGACATTGGTCTTGCTTGATGAATTGGGTGCGGGCACTGACCCGACGGAAGGCGCAGCGCTGGCGAAAGCGATTTTGCTTTTTCTGCACAAGAGGGGTGCGAAGGTTGTCTGCACAACTCATCACAGCGAGTTGAAGCATTTCGCCTTCAGGCAGCAAAGGTTTGAGAACGCAAGCGTTTTGTTTGACCCTGAAACTTTGCGACCCACCTATCAACTTGTCATCGGCGTTCCGGGACAAAGTCACGCAATTGACATCGCTCGGCGGTTGGGTGTCCCGACGGAGGTCATAAGAGAGGCTCGTCGTCAACTCCCTCGAGACCGAAAGGAAACCGAGGAACTGATAACCCAACTGACCGAGGAAAGGCAAGCAGCAGAACAGTTGAGGCTTGAGTGGGAACGAAGGCTGAGGGAGTTGGAACGAAGGGAAGTTGAATTGAAAGAGCGGGAACAGAAGTTGCGGGAAGAAGAAAAACGCATTCTGGCAGAAGCGAGGCAGAAAGCCGAAGCCATGTTAAGGCGGGTCGAAGGGCAAGCGGAGGAGTTGCTCAAGTTGGTTCGCAAGCAACTAATTTCGCCCCATCCTGCCCTGACTTCCGAAATTCGCCAACGGATTCGCCAACTTTGGCAGCAAATCCCTTCACCCGTCACTCAAAGTCCGGAAACTGGAGAAAAACCGGTTGAGCCTGCAGCCTTCTCAGTCGGCTCAACTGTCCGCATCAAGGACATAGGAGTTGTCGGGAAAGTCACCGCCATTGACAGTAACGGTAGGGAAGTTCAGGTTGATGTTGGGGGGATGAAGGTTTGGGTCGCAGCGGTTAAACTTGAGCCCGTAAGTGAAGCGCCGCAAGTCTCACCGCTGCAAGCGGAAGTGGCAGCAGTGAGGGTGAAGAAAATGGTTTCAGCGCCGACGGAGTTGAACTTGCTCGGCAAGCGGGTTGACGAAGCCCTTGATGCCGTCGAGAAGTTCCTTGACGATGCTTTGTTGGCTGGTCACAAGGTCGTCCGAATAGTTCACGGCAAGGGGACTGGGAGGCTTCGCCAAGCAATTCACGATTACCTTCGCAGCCACCCCCAAGTTCGCTCATTTGAGTTGGCGCCGCTTCATGAAGGTGGCGAAGGCGTGACGATTGCTTACCTTGAAACGGGATAGCGAGTAGCGAATAGCGAGTGGCGAATTTAACCAGTTGGGAGGTGCCACGAGTTTGCCTAAACCTTTTGAGCATGGTGAATGGGTCTTGCTCATCCCGCCTGACCCGGAAAAGCCGCAGAGGTGGATAGTGAGGGTAGGGGAGAAGTTCTCAACTGCGGGCGGGATATTTGATTTGAGCCAATTGGTCGGTCAACTGCCGGGGACAGTCGTGGAATCACATCTGGGGCAAAAACTTCTTGCTTTCAGACCGACGCCTTCCGACTGGGTGTTGCACGCTGTCAAGCGCCAAACCCAAGTGACCTACCCGAAGGAGATGGGCTACATCCTTGTCCGAGCAGGTGTTGTTCCCGGTAGCGTGGTCGTGGAGTCGGGTAGCGGCAGCGGCGCTTCAACGCTCATGTTCGCCTTCGCTGTCGGAGACAACGGGCATGTGTTCTCCTACGAGCGGCGACCTGAATTTTCTGAGTTGGCGAGGCGAAACCTTGAGCGGGTAGGTCTCGCCCATCGGGTCACTTTCAAGTTGAAAGACATTGCTGAAGGCTTCGATGAACGAGATGCCGATGTCGTGTTCCTTGATGTCAGGGAACCTTGGCTATACATGCAGCAGGCGGTGGAAGCGTTGGCAAGCGGTGGAAATTTGGTTGTGCTCGTCCCAACGACGAACCAAGTCAGCGAAACGCTTCGGGCGATGCAATCTTTCCCGTTGGTTGACATTGAAGTAAGCGAAATTTTGCTTCGCCACTACAAACCCAACCCAGACAGGCTCAGACCCGAAGACCGGATGGTCGCCCACACAGCCTTTCTCATCTTCGCCCGAAAATCGGCAACTGACTTGCAGGCGCATCAAAATTCCCGAAGGGATTGAAAATGGGGCAGGAGAGGAAACTGCCACAATTTTGGCTGCTTCGCAGGTTGAGGAGATGGATTGTCAAGCCGCAAAAGGAGATTGCTCGTTGGCAAAGGAGGTTGAAAAGTTTCCCGCTCGTCGTGCTGCCAAAGTTTTTGCGCGAAAGCAAGTTCTTGCTTGACTTGTTGCTTGAACTCCGACCGGACATAGTTTTGGGAAACGCAAGAAGCGGTTCGCCCTATGTCCAAGTCATTGAGCACAGACTCAAAGAAGCGGGCATTGAGGTCCGTTACGAGCGGCTTTGCTCCGCTTGGGGGCACAAACTTCACTTCTCGCTCAAACCCGCTGCTTCCGTCCACTGGCTTCATCTGGCTCTGGCAAACAAAAAGCGCATTGTCATGGTTGATGTCTCGCGCAAGCCATTTTCCGACGCACAACGGATTGTGGGTGGCGTCATCGTTTGGCTTTACAACGAAGCAGTGAGCCAACTGACGGGCATCCCCCAGCCGCCCGAATTGGTCCCTTCCATCACCCTTCAAATGCGCGGTTACTTGCGAAGACTCCCAAACTACCGCGAAGCGCTTGAGGAAGTTTGCAAGGTCTTGACAGAGGCTGAATGGGAAGCCGATCATCAAAGTCTCGGACTTGATCCCGCACTCGGCACTTCGCACTCCGAACCGCATCTTCCTTTCGCCCGTCACCTGCTCGTTCGCGACTTGCGCAACTTTGAGTGGGATGAAGAGCATGGTTGCTTGCTGCCAGTGAACATTTCAAGGGAGGCATGGATTGACGACAGGACGGACAAGTATGCTTGGCTTCCGCTGATAGCCCGTTGGTTCATTTAGCGGGCGAAGTTAGGCGGAGCCACCAAAGAAAGACGGCGCTCCCGCTCAAGAAAAGGATGGCAAGCCCCATCGCCCCGTTCCATAGCAGAGCCTTCATGCCCTTCGGTTTGTCTTCGCCCAAGTAATCGGCTCGGTTGTGCAGGATGAAGATGCCGATGTAAACGACGGGGATAAGCAGGAAAGCTATGGACGAGGTGAACACTCCCACCCAGAAAGGGATTTGCCTGTAAATGACACCGAGGACACCTATTGCTGGCGCAAGCATAGCCAACCGATACCACCAACCCTCGTCGGTCGGTTGAAGATTTCGCACAAGATGAAACCGCAAGTGAGCATGTGGAGCGTTATTGTTGAGAGAGCCATCGCCAAGAAACCTGCGCCCATCAACACACGAGATGCGGTTTCGCCCATGACGACGCCAAGCATTTTCGCCGCATCGGCTGCGCCTTTGACTTCAATCCCTTGGGCGTGCAAGGTGTTGGCGCAAGCGATGATGACCAAAGAGGTGACGATGCTGAAGGGCAAAACCATGCCGGTCCAGAGGTCAAAGTAAGCCAAGGGCAAGTGGCGCTTGTCCCATTGGCGTTTGATGAGGGAGTAAGGGTAGAGGAAGACCATGTTGATGCCGACAGATGCGCCCATCCCACCCAAAACGATTGTCAACCCTTCCCTTTCTGCGGGCAGCGTCGGGACAAAAAGCCCGCGAACCAGAGCACCCCAAATCTATACCCGTTTGGATGACGACAACCAAGACGGTCAACAGCATCGCTGCCACGAAAAGCCTCATCGTGTTCTCATAGATTCGCACACCCTTCAAGCCCAGACTGTAACTCCAAGCCACAGCGACGGCGATGGACAACAACACAAAACCGCATACGGCAGGATGAACGGACAAGCCAATCAACTCGCCCCAGTCAGTTAGGACTGAAGCGGCGAGCGCATATTGAGGAAAGTGCCAAACGATGCTGGCAACAAGGGCACCAAGTCCCCAGAAGAGAGCCATCGCCGGGTGAAGGCGGCGGGCAAAAACTTCGTAAGGGCGTTCAAGAGTTGTCAAGGTCTGTTTCGCAAGGGCGGAGAGCATGATAGCGCCCATAACTATCGCGAGGGGATGAACCCAGAGAAGTTGATAGCCGTATTTTGAGCCAGCCAAAACGCAAGCGCTCGCTGTCCCGCTGCCGAGGGTGAAAGCACTCTGAAGGTAGCCCGGTCCAGAAAGTTTCAGCAGCACCCAAATCTTCTGCCACCAAGGCAAACGCCCCAATTGCTCCATCAACTCAGCATCGGACAACTCCCGCTTCCGTTCCTGAGCCATCCCACTATCACCCCGTAAAAATTTAGCGCCGGGGCAAACACCCCGACGCTATCGGTCAATTTCCAATGGCTCAGTTTGAGCGAGTTGCGAGTTTAGGTAAACCACTAACCCGCAACCCTCAACCCGCAACTCTCAACTTCTCGATTACCTTTGCCCTTGTGCTGAGCGCCTTCCTTCACCTTGTCGGAAACCTCGTTCGCCTCCGAAGCCGCCTGGTCTGCCGAAGCCGGGACCACGACCGGGACCAAACAAAGGAGGCATCTCGCCGAGGACAACTTCTTCAGCAATCAAGTTTCCTGTCCCTTCGTCAGGGCGACCACGAACAAATACCCGCTCACCTTGCTTTATGTCGGTGGTTTTTGCTGGGGTTATTTTGTAGATCCGAGCATCAGGGGCAACCGAAATGGGAACGCTGACGCCGAACTGATTGCCTTGATTGCGGACATCGTAAATGCGACCTATGACCATCCCTGCCTGTTCAGGCAGTTGAGGCATGACGACGATTGTTCGGGCATGAAGCCATCCAGTTTTAGGGTCAGGCTGACCTTGCACGAAAGCGAAGGCGTTGGTTTTAATATCAGCCTTCGTGCCCGGTTGGCTCCTTTGAACGCGGGTTTGATTTGTCAGGACAACCGTTCTGGTGAAGGTTTGCTCGCCGAAACTGGCTTCAACGACGATGGTGTTGCCTTGAACTTGGCTGACGGTGCCCGCAGCAAATGGCATGCGACCGATGAAACCACCAGGACCAAAACCGCCTGGTCCACCGGGACCACGACCTCCAAATTGAGGCTGTTGAGCCAACAGACCACCGATGAACCCAGCAGCAATCAACGCCAATCCCACAGCAATTCGCTTCATGCTACTTCACCTCCAGCAGATTTTTGCCTTGATTTTTTCATCGCACGCCGAAAAAGGCGCGCGTTCATTTACTTTGCTCAGGCTGTTTTTGCTCAGGATGCTTTTGTTCAGGTTGCACCGTTGTGTTTGTCTTCCCTTTCTCCTGTCCCTTGCCCCTTGCCCCTTGCCCCATTTGGTCAAGCGGTGGTGCATACTCGCTTCGCTTCCGTTCCTCTTCAAGGAGTTTACGCAATTCCTCTGGCGTTCGAACGATGCGTGGTGTCAGGAAGACCATCAGTTCGGTGCGGGACTTTACCCTTTCTGTTCGGCGGAAGAGGCGACCGAAGATGGGCAAATCTTTCAAGATGGGGATGCCTGTCACGACTTCCTCGTTTCGGTCTCTCATGAAGCCTCCTATAACGACCGTCTCACCATCTTTGACCATGACCGATGTCCGCGCCACGCGGGTGTTGATGATGGGCTGAGTGAAACCTGCCTGCTGAACTGTCCCACCCAAATCGTCAATGGTCTGGACGATGTCCATGGTGATGTAGCCTGCATTGTTCACCCTCGGCGTCACTTGCAATGTCGTGGCAATAGACCTTAGGTCAACGCTGATTTGAGGTGGTGTCCCAACTGTGCCCGGGTAGTAACTGGTGACGACTGGATACTGCTGACCAATCTGGATTTGAGCCTGAACATTTGCCATCGCCAAGATATGAGGCGTTGCCAAGACGCGAACTTTCTGGTCGCGGGCAAGGGCTTGAAGGGTTGCCCTAAAGGTGTCGCTGACATAGCCCCACCAAAGACCTTGCCCGCCAGCCTGTTTCGTTGCCTCCGTGCCAGTAATCAAATCCGTCGTGACTTCATTTGTCTCGCCGAAGATGTTCTTTTGTGTGATGTGCCACTCAACACCGAACTGCAAATCTTTTGTCAAGGTCACATCCACGATGAGGACTTCAATGAAAATCTGTGGCTGAGGTTGATCAAGTTGCTCAATGAGGGCTTCAATGGCGCTGAAGGCGGCTGGTGGTGCTGTCACGACGATTGTGTTTGTTCTGTTGTCAGCGGTGACAGTTACATCTTGCAAGTTCTGCAAAGGACCGAGCCGTTGTGTGTCGCCTGCAAGGGTGAAGAACAAAAAGCCAGTTGGGCGGCGTTGCTGCTGGAGTATCGTGGTGATGGTCTGAGCGAGGGATTGGGCGTCAACATTTTGGACGCGGTAAGTCTTCACGAGCCGACCCAAGTCGGCGGGTTGGTCTATCTCGGCAATCAGTTGCTCAAAAATCGGCATGTTGGCGTCGGTCGTGGTTATGATGACGGCGTTGCGGCGTGGGTCTGCGACAACGACATTTTGCTGAAGCCCCATCCACTGTTGCTGTCCTAAAACCCGCTGTTCGAAGGGAATACCTGCAAAGAAGAAGCCAAATCCTCGTTGCTGAGGTGCAGTCGTTTGAACCATGCGACTGAGCATGTCCGCAACCTGAGTGGCATCGGCATACTTCAACTCGAAGATGCGCACTTTCACTGGCGGCATGTAGTCTTTGTCCAGTTCAGCGACCAACTGCTTGATGAGAGCCAAATTGTCCTTAGTTGCAGCGACGACAAGGGCATTGGCGCGGGTGTCAGCAGCAATTCGCACTTCGCCGACCCGGACAAGCCCAGCCGAAACTTGAGAGACGATGCCACCCGGTTGAAAGGCACCGGCAAATTGGAATCCTGCCCGTCGCTGCGCAGCGGCTGTCCCTTCAAAAAGCAGCGTCTGTAAAATCTGAGCCAAATCAGGAGCGTAGGCTCGCTGGAGCGGGATTATCTCAAACTGCAAGTTTGGACGGGCATCAACATCCAACTGCTGGATAAGGTTGCGAATGACTTCCAACTTCTCACGAGTGGCAGCAACAATGATGGAGTTAGTTCGCGGGTCAGCGGTTATGATGGCTTCAGGTTCGGTTGGGACGGCAGTCCGCCTTTGCGTCGTAACTTGCTGTTGACCAGGTTGTTGCGGCGGTTGGAAAGGCATTTGAGGTTGAATTGGCGCTGCCTGCCTTCGCTCAAAAAGTTCCGAAAGGATTCGTTCAAGGTCAATGGCATCAGCAAATTGCAGCCTGAAAATTTCGACCTGCAAGGCTTCCGCTGCCGGGGTGTCAAGTTTTTTGATGAACTCTTTGATCCACTCCATCCGCTCCTTCGGCGCCCAAATCAGGAGCGAGTTATTGTGAGTGAACGGGACGATGTGGATGGAGGCGGTCGTAACAGCAGTCGTCGGTGCTGCAGGTGCACCCGGTTGACCTGGTGGGGCTGGCGCTGCTGCCCTCGGAGCCGCTCCAACAATGACACCGAACGGGGCGAGGAGCGTTCCCAAAGTTTGAGCCACTTGCTGGGCATCGGCATATTGCAGCGGAACTATCGCAATGTCAACCTTCGCTGAAAGGTCAATGTCCATGAGTTTCAGCAGTTGGCTGATCCGCTCAATGTTGGCTTGGGTGTCAGTGATGATGAGGAGGTTGCCGATGCTGGTGCTGGCGATGAGGGCGTTTTGTGCGGAGAGCAAAGGCTGCAGTTCCGCTTGAATTTGTCGGGCGTTCAAATAGCGCAACTCAAAGACTTGGGTCACCAATTGGCTTGGCGGGACAAAAGGTTTGCGGACATCGCCGACGAAAGTTTCAACGGCTTTCTGGCGGGCTTCGGAGATTGGGACAATTTTGACGATGCGGTCACCTTCGGGCATCAATGTGAAGCCGCGAACTTCCAAAGCCGCAGCCAAAACTTGCATCGCTTCGTCAATACTCAACCTGAAGGGTGCGATGAGTGTGATAGTTCCGTCAAGGTTCGGGTGAGGGACGAAAATTTTGCCCGTAGCCTTGCTGTAAAACTCAAGCACCGCAGAAATTTCCGCCCGAACGAAATTCAACTCAACCATGACGCCCCTGCCCTCGCGGAAAACGCGACCCTCTTGCCGAACAGGTCCGGGCAAAGTCGGTGGCTGAGGCGGTTGTTGCGGTTGGGTAGGTTGACCGGGTTGTTGAGGTTGTCCCGGCTGTTGCGGTTGCCTCGGTTGTTCAGGCTGTTGAGGCGGTTGAGGTTGTTCGGGTTGTTGAGGTTGACCTTCAGGTTGCTGAGGCGGCTGCGGTTGCTCGGGTTGTTGTGGTCCTTGAGGAGGCTCAGGCGGAGCCGGAGGTTGTTCAGGAGGTTGACCCTCTTGCTGTAAAGACGGTAAAGGTTGCTGCGAGAAAGCAAAGGACACCGTTAAAGGCGTCCAAGAGAACCAGAAAGTCAGAGCAGTCGCTGCAAAAAGCAACTGAATCCGATGGCGCATACCAGTTCACCTGCCAGGCGGGTTGAAGTTAACGCCCATCTCTCTGAACCGCTGCATGATTTGTTGCTGCTGTTCTGGAGGCATTTGTTGCCAGATTTCGCCAACCCTTTGCAATATTCGGTCTCGGACGAACTCTGGCAACTGGTTCCACCTTTCAACCACGCGATTGACCCAATCGGTTGAGCCTCGTCCACCTTGACCGCCTTGTCCTCTCCCAAACTGTTGTCCCGGCTGGAATTGACCGAATGGACCGCCGAATGGTCCACCGAAAGGCGGGCGCGGTCCACCCGATGTAGCAGAGGCGAGAACCCTGCGTTCTTGCTTTCCTTCGCCCAAAGTTATCCTGTAAGCCACATCACCTTGCTTGACCTCCACATAGTTTTCGCCGACACTTGTCACTTGGTAGCCGAAAGCAGTTTCACCGACGCGCACGAAAGCGATGTCGCGGGTTTGAGGGTTCTCAAGGAGCACATAAGTCTCATCGCCAATTCGGGCGACGCCAGTCGCTGTCAAGTTAGCGGGTCGGGAAGCCATTTGAGTCGGCATTGAAGATGGCGGGGGAGGTGGCGCAGGCGGCAAGGGAGGTGGTGCTGCCAAACTACCTCCAGAAGGTTGACGAGTTGAGCGCCTCGGTGTAGGTTGGGAAGAAGGTCTCTCGGTTGTAGTTGTGCTGGTGCTTTCGCTGGGCGGTTGGAAAATGTTTCGTTCGGCGATGAAGCGATAATCGCGGCGAGGCAAAGTCGCTGGACTTTCGCCTTCGGTTGGCAAAGGCGCGGGCGCAACATCCGTCACTGCTGTCGTTCTGGACGCTATCGGTTCAGCCAACTCCGATGTTCGTTCCAAAGTCCTGCCAGAAGTTGGTTGGATTGCCCTGCCCCTTGAAGCGGGAGCGGTTGCCCAACGGACATAACCCCACATCACGCCAACCAACACAACGACAAAGATGCCCAAAATCACTCGGTCGCGAGGCGTGATTGTCAAGTTCACCCCTTTTCACCTCCGAAGTGTTGGGCGGCGGGTTTGAGCCACCCACTTTTTGAGAACATCTTCCTCAACAGGAACCAGCCAAACCAGTTGGGCTTGAACCCTCAACCCCTGCTGAGGTTGGCTGATTGCCTGAATGTTTAGACGCTCAACCAAAACAGGAGGTCGCATTGACCTGAGCCTCATCAACAATTCTGTCAAACCCTGCAAGCCCTCCGAAATAGTCGGTTGAGTGGTCGTCGCTGTGACTTGAACCGACAGCCGTGCAGCGCGCAGTTCAGGATTGATTTGCCAAGGCAGCGGTTGAACTGTTTCAGCCTTGAATTTGCTCTGAGTCAAAGCGCCCTCAACTTGCTCCATCAACTTGGCGTTCAATCTCCCAGGGTCAAACTCCGAAAGCGGTTTCCCAAATTCCTGAACGAGTTGCTCGTAACGCTCCCTTTGTTCTTTGGCTCGCTCAACAAGTTTCTTCGTCTCGGCTATCTGCTCCCTCAAACTTCGCAACTGAGCCCTTAGGCTCTGATACTGCCAGAGGGTTGAAGCAGCCCATAACCAGCCGACCACAGCCACGACGACCAAAGTCACAAGCAATAACCTGTGCCTGTCCTTCACGGTCTCAACACCTGCCGTTGCCTTTGAGTTGTCCTTTCCCTGAGCCAAGCAGTGATTTGGAACTCAACAAGCGTCCTGTCGGCGACGGTTCGGGCGTTTGCGTAGTTAGTCAGCACTTCGTGAAACAGAGGCTTGCCCTTGTCAATTTCCAGTTCACTCAATGCCCTGACCGCATCGGTGACGGCTGAATGGGAGAGGGCGCTTCCGCGAAGGATAACTTGCCCGTCCCTCAGGAAAGCGAGTTCTGTCACCCAAACGCTCGTGGGCAGGGCTTTGCTAATCCAGTAAAGCAGTTCCAGAGGGTCATTGCGCGGGTTAGCAGCCATGCCCCATATTTGCTCAAGGCTTTGGACTTTCGCACCGAAATCGCTGGTGGTCAGTTGATTCAACTGTCGTCGCTGTTGGGTCAAAAGGTTCTGTTCAGTTTTCAATTCTTCCCGCAAATTGCTCACCCGCGATGAGAAAACAAAACCTGCGATTAGCCCAATTATCGCCAAAACCGTCAATGCACCAACCAACCGCTCTTCGACCCTTCGCCAAACGAGGGCGGGCTCGCGCTCTGGCGGCGGGAAACTCGGGATGGACGGATTAGCGATGATGGCAGCCGCTATCGCACTGAGAACTCTTTCGCCGACAGTATTCCCATCAGCGGTCAGAGGCAATTCATCTATCGGAGGCAGTGCCCTTATGTCCTTTGCTTCCAACAAACTCTTATTGCCCACGAGAAAAAGTTGGGTGACAGGTTCGCCGAAAGTCCTGTGATAGAGGGCGAGCGTTCTTTGCAACTCACCAACCAACCACTCGCCATTGTTGCCGTTGAGAGCGATTGCGTGGACGAGCCTTAATCGCTCACCAGAGCCAAGTGCAATTGTCGCGCCTGTAATCCGTTCCCTGTTGCCTTTCAGTTCCAAAATGCCCCAACTGCCGCTCGGAGGCTTTTGAACCGAAAGCCAGAGCCCGATAATGGAGGGGACGATCCAACGGATTGGCAGGTCAAGTTGGACGAAGGGCGAGAGGTAAGTGTGCAAGAAACTTTTGCGGACCGCTACCACCAGAACCCCTTCGGGTTGCTCGTAGAAGGCTAACTCAATCTCCGTCAGCGGTAGTCCCAATTGGTTGGCTGCTTCCGTCCGCCAAATTTGTTCTCTCGCCTCGCCGTTACCTTCGGGCAACTTCAGCAACTTGAAAGTGCAGGCATGAGACGGTAGGACAACGCAAAATGGCGCTGATAAAGTCCCGCGCTTCATCAACTCCTGAAGTCGCCTGCTAACTTCGAAGCCTTGTTCTTCTGGCGGCGCAGTAAGCGGGAAAGTGGCAGTCATCCGCCCTCCTCGTGCGGGCAAACTCAGCCTGACTTCTCCGTCGCCCCATTCCACTGCTATGACTTGCCGAGGTCTGCCGAACAGGTAGCGCATCCTTGACCCTCCGTTGTCGTTGATGGGATTGAGCCAATCCTTTAGACGACATTTGGTTGAAAAGGTCAACGCGCTCATCCGTGTGCACGAAAATGGTGCGGAGTGCTGTCGCCAAGCCGAAATTTCCTTGACAGTGCGGAAGCACTCCCTTCCCCAAAACCATTCGCTACTCGCTATTCGCCATTCGCCTCTTGTCAGAGTTCTGTCAGGGTTGCGATGCAAAATTGCTGTGCCGTTGGGAGGTCGGGTTCATGCCCGACCGGAAAAGGAGATGATGGGTCATGCGTCAACTTGAGCACGGGAGTTTAACGGTGCTGCTCATCTTCGCGTCGGTTTTGTTTTTGGCGAACGGTTCGCATCAAGCACAAGAGCCGTCACTCAAAC
>Ga0080004_1128382_pt1 | contig 23718 bp, 19 predicted proteins | sample WasSprMetagenome_FD_69207 | JGI IMG/M metagenome (GOLD analysis project Ga0080004, IMG submission 69207) | Sulfidic aquatic microbial communities from Washburn Spring, Yellowstone National Park, USA - WS (SPADES assembly) (version 2) | ecosystem: Environmental > Aquatic > Thermal springs > Hot...
CGGGGAGGAGCACATTTCTTATCGTCTGCCAATGAGTAGCGCCGAGGGCGAAGGAAGCTTCCTTATAATCCCTTGGCAAGGCGGAAAGGGCATCTTCCGATATGCTGGTGATGGTGGGGAGAGCCATAAATGCTAAAGTTATAGAGCCAGCTAAAGCTGTTAATCCTGTTGGCAAATGAAAAGCTTGCTTGATAATCGGCACCAAAATCACGAGACCTATGAATCCCAAAACAACAGATGGTATCGCGGCTATCAACTCCATAACCGGTTTCAAGATTTCCTTCGCCCAGCGAGGAGCGACCTCGCTGATGTAGATTGCACAGGCAACGCCGAGGGGAAGGGATATGGCTAACGCGCCAACCGTCACCAACAGAGAGCCTAATAACAAGGGAATTAAACCGAATTTGGGAGGAGCGCTTGTGGGATACCAATTCTTCCCAAAGAAGAATTCCTTTAAAGGATAGCGGATAAAGAAAGTGAAACTTTCCTTAAAAAGAAAGAGAAATATCAGAAAAAGAATAACAACTCCGCTTATCCCACCTATGAAGATTATCTTCTCAATAATGCTTTCCCATATGTTATTCCGCTTCATAAGCAGGATTTCACCTTAAAGGTATATAGCCGACTTCCTCAACTTTCCTCTGTCCCTCGGGGGAGAGAACGAAATCCAAATACTCTTTCACTATCCCCTTTGGTTCTCCCCTTGTGTAATTGAAGAGATATCTATAAAGGGGATATTTTTCGCTCTTTATGTTTTCCTTCGTTGGCAATAGAGGAGGAGAGCTTTTGTCCTTCGCAATCGCTATTATCTTCACCTTTCCAGTCTTGGAGAATTTATCGGCATAAGCAACCCCTACATATCCTATAGCTCCCACATCCTGGGAAACCGTCATAGCTATCTGGTTGTTTGAAGGAGTATTCAAAACCGTGGGAGCGTAATTCTCTTCTCCCAGAACCTTCTCCTTGAAAAGCTCGTAAGTGCCTGAAGGAGTATCCCTCCCCACTGCGGTTATCTTTATATCCTCTCCACCCAATTCCTTCCAAGACTTTATGCGTCCAGTATAAATGTCCTTTAGCTGAGAAAGAGTGAGGCTGTTGATAGGATTTTGCGGGTTAACGATAATGGAGATTCCATCAATTGCCACTTTGGTCTCATAAATCTGAATGCCCAAGCTCCTTGCCCTTTCCTCTTCCGATTTGGTGAGATTGCGAGAGGCATCTGCTATATCGCAGGTGCCATCCAGTAAAGCTGCGATTCCCACTCCCGAACCCCCACCTGTGACCGATACGCTTACATCGGGATGTTTTCTCATAAATTCCTCCGCCCAGGCTTGAGCTAAGGGCAAGAGGGTATCCGAACCTTTTATCACGAGTTTTCCCTTCGGTCCACTTGCTTGTTGTTGAGGAGGGGAGACGGGCTTACTTCTTCCAGCGATTATGATTATAACGGTTATGAGGATTATTATCGTTAAGCCTATTATGGCTTTTTTGCCAGCTGACACATTCAGCCTCCTTTCTCTGGGGGCAAGAAAAAGATGGTGCCGAGGGCGGGAGTTGAACCCGCACGGGCAAGGCCCACAAGCCCCTCAAGCCTGCGCGTCTTCCAGTTCCGCCACCTCGGCACCTTGGATTTCTCTTATATTATATAGCGAGAAATAAGGAAAAGTCAATAATTTAAAGGCAGGAAAATCTTCTCGCCAGTTTGGGCTGATTTATATATCGCGAGATTGAGCTCCACTGCCTTGCGTGCTTCCTCTCCCGTGATTAAAGGCTCTCTATCCTCAATAATCGCTCTTATGACATCGTAAATATTTCTCGTATGAAGCCCAGCCGGTATAGCCATAGGGTCGGAGGCACCCCAAGCCATCACTGGCTTTTCCGTCTTGGCTTCGGCTTCCTCTCCCTCTATTTTCAAGAAAGTTATCTTATCATCCTCCCAAACGACTGAACCACTGTATCCCGCAACGCTAATGCGAGCGCAAACCCCGGGATAAGCTGAGGTAGTGGCTTCAATCGCCCCTAATGCTCCGTTCTTGAACTTCAATATCGCAACGGCTGTGTCCTCAACCTCTATATTATGAGTAAGGGTAGCTGTTTCCGCCTTCACCCATTCCACTGGTCCCATTATCCAAAGGAGCAGGTCAACGAAATGAACTCCCTGGTTCATAAGGCATCCTCCACCATCCAAAGCCCAGGTTCCTCGCCAAGCGTCGCTATCGTAGTAAGCCTGACTCCTATACCACTTCATATCCATATCCCCTAAAACAATCTTCCCGAGCTTGCCCTCCTCCACTAATTTTTTCATAAGCCTGCTTTCCTCAGCGAAGCGATGCTGGAATATCCCTCCCAATTTGACCTTGTTCTCCTTCGCCGCCTTTATCAAGGCATCGCACTTCTCCAAAGTTACATCCAATGGTTTCTCGCAAATGATGTGCTTACCCGCCTTTGCAGCCATTATCCCCATATCAGCGTGCATACCAGAGGGAGTGCAAATGCACACGACCTGGATATCGTCCCTCTCCAACATCTTCTCATAATCCGTATACCAATCGACTCCGAATTGCTCTCCAATCTTCCTCGCCCTATCCTCCCTGACATCGCATACAGCGACGAGCTTCGCCTCCTCTATTTCCGTAACCGCCCTCGCATGGGTAGGACCAATTGCACCTAACCCAACAACTCCAACGCCGATTTTCTCCAATTCAAAGACCTCCTTTCTATCTCTTTTTAACATATTAATTTATTATATATCCCTTCTTTCCCCTTTGTCATTACCTCTTCCCCTCGCCGAGCCCACACGCGTTGAGCCTCCATTTTATAGCGGATAAATTAGCTTCCCTCATCCTTTTAACCAGCTCCCATTTAGGTCTGTCCCCTATATCAACTATCCCAAAGGCATAATGCTCACCAAAAACCAACTCCGACCCCTGCCTTTCGCCGCCTATCCCCGTTATATGTTGGTCTCTATAAATGAACCAACTCACGCCCACACAATAGGGATTGACCGCAGCTCCCTTCAGCCATTTCCCATAAAGTTCTCCCGCTTCCCTATCATCTTTCGCCTTGACGCCACCCGGAACACCTCCCTCCCATATCCCAAATCCACGCCTCCCCTCGTAAAATGGAGGGAAGGAAAACTCCCCACAAAAAATAGGCTTGCCAGTTCCCTCAACCAGCCTTCTCAACCTCACATCCATAAAATCATAGGAATATAGGTCGTAGCCAATCACATCGCAGTATTTCGCTATCAACTTCCAATCGTTTTCATTCTCCCACCAACCCGGCGTTATCCAGAAACCGAAGTAAAGATGGTTCGGGTCTATCTCTTTAATCGTTCTGTAAATGAACTCATAGTACTTCTCCGCATAATATTGCCTGAGCCTTTCAAGGTCCTCCGGAGGAGGTTTAATTTCTTCTTTATAAAAGCCTTTCTTCCCCTCCCCCTTTATCCCCCATCTATTCTTTAGCTCCTCAAGGTTTCCCCTGTAAATTTCCTCTAAAGCGAAAGAAATTAGAGCCCTTTTCGCTGGCACATCGCTTCCAATTTTGAGGATTTCCCTTATCTCCTCAGAATTTATTATCTCCCCATATTCGTTTCCCAAGGACCAGCCAACGACATATGGGTCATTCTTCCTTGCCTCTATCTGCTTTCGCAGGGATTCCTTGAACTTATCCCTCACGATTGGGTCAAATATATCGGGATGACGAACAAGGTTCGGAACATCCCATCTATAAAGCACGGGAAGGCAAGGAAAGCCCCCCATTTCGCCCCATTTTCCCGCTCCCGAAAATCCCCAAGCCCTTAATCTCTTTCTTGTAAGCCCGAGGGATATTTCCCGCCAATTCTCACCATATTTGCGAATCATATTGCAGGTATGAAAAGATACATATTCAAGTTCGGGGTCACCCCTTATCCCCCTTGCCCAGCTGGAGGAGAAATGCCCTTCCTTAGGGGGTAGCCAGGAGAAGAGATATTCCCTACCCGTTATGGGGGTCATATCCCAGTTTATAGCGGGAACACCACATAGCCCTATATAAAAGCAGGGATTCCCCTCCGGAGATATAAGCCAGAAAAAGCCGTTTTTCCTCACTACCCTAAAGAATCCTGTTGGCTTCTCCCTCAAACCAGCTAATTTATAACCGCCAAAGCGGTCGTATCCCTTCGGAATCCCCCAAGAAGAAAGCACAGCCTCTTCTTCCTCTCTGCTCTTTCTAAGTTCCTCATCGTTTCTTATCTTCCCTTCCCAATCTCCATATATACACTGCCCATATTCATCTATAAAAGGAGACAAGACCTTTAAATCGGGATAGGGAAGGAGGGAAAAGGTAGCCTTAATTATCAACCCTTCGCCTTTTTGAATTTTGAACGGAAGCGAATAGGGGAATTGGGGCTCAAAGAGGAATAGAGGGATGGGGAGCTGAGGGAAGATATATTCTATTTTCCCTCCATTTGAACGGATTAATTCAAATTTCTTTAAAATTATAAGAAACTCGGATTTGCCCTTCCCCCAAATGGGCATATAGTTCAGCGTGAGATTTTCCTCACTGGGAACGAAATCTCCCTCGCTTTTTCCCACTAATTCTCCATCCAACCACAGCTCGGCGCTATGGGAATCTATTTTCGCCTCAACGACATATTCCCTTTCCTTTATCCATTGAGGGTGAGCGGAAATTGTTCGCCAATTTTCCCCGTCGCCGATGCCGAAATTCAGGTAAAGATTCTCCAATCTGCAAGGCGATTCTCCCTCTGATGTGCTTTGGAGATAAAGGTGGAAGCCGACCTTTTCATCCCAAGAGTATTGGCGAGCGATGTAGAGTCTCACAACTTGGTTAGATAAGCCAACAACGCTTGAGAAAAGAAGGAGAAAAGCCATTGCTAATTCCGTATTTACCCTCATATCGTATAATACTATAATAATAGCGACACTGCTTGATAAGGAGGTTTTCAAATGAAGAAAGAAGAAGTAGTGAAGAGATTCGGCAGGCTCTTAATTCCTATGCTCACCGCTTTTGATGATAGAGGAGATTTAGTCACGAAAAGAACGCAGGAAATCGCCGATTATATAATCGGGGAAAATCTTTGCGATTCCTTGATCGTTGGAGGAACAACGGGCGAGTTTTTCTCCCTCACATTTGAGGAGCGAATCTCCCTCTTTAAGGCTGTTAAGGATGTCGCTTTCGGCAAGGTTCCCTTGATTGCCGGAACGGGAGCAGTCTCCACAAGGGAAGTGATAAGTTTGACCAAGGCAGCTGAGGAACTGGGATATGATATGGCAATGATTGTCGCCCCTTATTATTGCAAACCCACACAAGAGGAAATAGAGACTCATTACAAGGCAATTGCCAGGGAGACCAAGCTTCCCATTATGCTATATAACATTCCCCTTTTCTCGGGAACAAATATAGAGCCGGAGACCGCTGGCAAATTGAGCGAGGTGGAGAATATCGTGGCGATAAAGGAAGAAGCGGAGATCCATCCTCTCCAGGGAACGAAATATATATTGGAATGCAAGGAGAGTTTAGCGATTTATTCAGGAGACGACTCAATGATACTTCAAATCCTCGCTCAAGGGGGAGTTGGGGGTGTAAGCGGAACAGCCCAAGTTGTTGGGAAAGCGATTAGGGAGATGATGACGGCATTCCTTGAGGGAGATGTTTCGAAGGCCACCCATCTCCATCAGAAAATCTATCCCTTTATTCTTTCCCTCGTGCAAAATAACAGGAAGAACCCCATTCCCTTACTCAAGTTCGCTTTCTCGGCGGTCTCAGGGATAGATATAGGTGCGCCCAGACCTCCCCTCCTCCCTCCAAAAGATGCTGAGAAGGAAAAAGTCATTGAGGCTCTGAAAAACATCCCTTATATAGAAATAAAAATCTAAAAAAGGAGGTATTGCAATGCGGTTATCTATGAATCTTGTGACTTTGAGGAAAGACCCTCTCCCTGAAAGGCTGAAAGCGATAGCGGAGGGCGGATTTGAGGGAGTGGGCTTGTGGGTGACCGATGTGGATGAATTCCTCGCCCAAGGAGGCAGCCTTGAGGAAATCGGAAACCTTCTGAGGGAATTGAAGCTTGAGGTTCCCGAGATTTGCGCTCTGGGTGGATGGCATTTGGTTGATGACAAAAGCGGTGTGAGGAAAGAAGTGGAAAAGATAGGGAAGATGTGCAAAGGGATAGGGATAGAGAAAAGCGTTCTTGTATGCCCCGTTGCCTGGGAAGCGGAGGCTCCCTTGGAGAGAAGCGTTCAGGATTACAGGGAGCTTTGCGAGATGGGAAAGGAATGGGGCTTGATTATGGGGCTTGAATTTCTCGGGATGAGGAAGGGAATCAATAACCCAATTTCCGCTTACGAAATAGTGAAGGAAGCAAATTGCGAAAATGGTGGGGTGATAGTGGATGTTTTCCATCTTTTGAGAGGAGGAGGAAAGCCAGCGGACCTGCTTTCCCTGCCGGGCGAGGCGATTGCCTTAGTGCATTTTAATGACATCTCTCCTGATAAAGCACTTGAGGAGATGAGCGACGCGGATAGGGTATTGCCCGGCGAAGGGAAAGCCCCGCTCAAGGAGCTTATAACCAACCTAAAGACGATAGGCTACGCTGGATGGCTCTCCATAGAGATATTCAACCCCATCCATCAATCAAGACCTCCACTGGAGGTCTGCAAGGAGGCAGTTAAGAAAGCAAAAGAGCTCTTAATCTAAGGGCGACAGCCTTTCCGGATAGGGAGCACGAGCCCTAATCAGGAGAGCCTCCAATAATCCCTCCGCCTTATCTGGGTGGAGGGTATAATAGATTATCTTCTCGTGGTCTAAAGCCTCTATGCGGTCGTTCATAGCCTTTATCGCATCTATGCAATTTATAATCGCCCTCTCAACAGGCATCCGCTCAGGGTTTATATCTATGCCGAAGTATCCTCTATAGCCGTGCATCTTCATAACATAAAGTGTTGCCTCCGCAAGCTCGGGGGAGATTACGCCGACATTGAGGTCTTGGTCATAGTTGCCCAAGGGCTGGCTATTCCAGTGGGTATGGGCGAGCTTCCCGTATTCCATTGCCAGGCTATAAGCATAGGGAGGGTCCTCATAGCCCATCAAGATATGACCCATTTCGGGATTCAAAGTGACCAACGAGTGCCCCTCTTCAAGGAGTTCTCTATTGGGAGAGGATTTGAGAAGGCTCTCAACTCTTAAAGCCAGAAGGATTCCCTCGCTCGTGGTGCCATAAATTATCTTGCCCCTTGGTTCGTAAGGCTTCGGTTCAAAGGCAACCCTCACGCCGGGAACTGCGTCCATAGCCTCCGCTATTCCCTCGGCAAATCTCGCCCGCATAGCTTGGAAATCAATACCAAAATTGTTCTCGTAGCCGTCTATTCCCGGCCAGATTATCGCGAAATCGCAATCCAACTCCTTCACAAGCCTCAAAGTCTCCTTCACTCTTTCAATGGCGACTTGCCTGACCTCGGGGAGGGGTGAGGAAAGAGCACCGAATTTAAACCTGCTCTCATAAAAGATGTTCGCCGCTATACCCACCAACCTCATCCCGCTATCCTTGAGGAATTTCTTCCAAAGGTCGATGTTATCCTCGCCTATCTCGTTTGGATAATGAGCCTCCAAACCCTTCAATCCATACTTCATCAAACCTTGGGCTTTCTCAAATATCTCCTCCATAGACATAGGTGGCGTGTATCTGTCGTGGAATCTACCACCGGAGGGAGAGAAGAACCAAACTCCTGCAGAAAACTTCAAATCCAGATGGAAGCTCTTAAGATGCTCCAATAGTTCCTCCGGCGTTCTTCTCCTTGCTTGTTCACGCAAGTCGACTAATCCCATTTCGCTTCTCCTCCTTTGCATTGATTTTTAATTTCCTTGTATTATAATTTTTTATGTGAGGAAAGCAAGCCTGTTTATTATCTTCCTTATCCTTTTATTAGCGGGAGGAAGCTACTTCTTCCTCACGAAAAAGGAGCCAACAAAGACAAACGAGAAAAGCATCAGCTTTCGCCTTCTCATCAACAAAGCCCATATCGTTGGGCGCTATAATGGGAAATTGCAGTGGGAATTGGATGCAGAAAGGACGGAGAAGAGCTCTGATGAACGCTTTACCTATCTTTGGGGAATCAAGAACGGGGTTTTCCACGATTGGGAAAGAGGGAAGCTCTGGTTTGAGGCGAGGAAGGCGATTTACGATAACATAATGAAGAACCTCCAGCTGGAGGATGTGCATATCTGGAGCAAGGAATTGCGCGTCTATGCGCCCGTTCTCCTATGGGAAGGGGATAAACAAAGGATAGTTTGTGAGAGGGGAGCAAAATTTTATGCTAAAAAAGCCTCATTGACTGGGGAATATCTGGAGCTAGACCTCAAGAATTCCCTTCTCCTTGTGGACAATGGTGTGCTCAAAGTGAGGACTACGGAGAAGCTATGAAGAAGTTCATCCTCACTCTATTTGGCTTGCTCTTTATCATCGTTCTCTTGGGAGCTACTCCTCCGGAGGAGAAAAAAGAGGAGGAGAGGGAGATAGAATTTCACTTCACGAAGGCAAAATACGATTACAAAACGAAGACTTATGTTTTCACAAAAGGGGAACTGATAGATGTTAAGGAAAAGGCTAAAATAGAGGCGGACGAGATAGTCTATAATGAGGAAACGGAGAAGGCAACCGCAAAGGGAAATCTTAAGTTCACGGATGAGGAGAACGAGATAACCGCTCCCTCTTTGGAGGCTGACCTCAAGGAGAAAATCGTAGTGGTAAATGGTGAAGTGACGATAGTCAACATCAGAAAGAAGAAGGAAGAAGAGAAAAAGGAGGAAAAGAAAGAGGGTTTGAAAAAGTATTGGAAGGAAAAGACAATATTGAAATGCCAGAAAGTTACTTATAATTACAAAGATAAAATCGCTTATTTGGAGGATAAGGTTGTGGTGACGCAGGAGGACAAGGAGCTCGTAGCACAGAAGGTGACATGGTTGGGGAAAGAGGATAGAATAATATTGGAAGGCGATGTGAAATTCAAGGACGAAAAGGGTCAAACTATGAATTGTAGTAAAATGGTCATTTATACAAAAGAGGATAACGAATGGATTGAGATAGAGGGACCGCTCAGCGGGACTTTCAAAGTGAAGGAGAAGAAGGAATCTTCATCCCCAAAATAAGGCTTCGCTCTACTAATTTTTAGTATTAAAAAATTTTTAAAAAGGAAGGGATGAAGAGGAGATGAAAACGATAAGAAGACCCGCTGTAGCCGGCTACTTTTATGAGCTGAATAAGGAGAGGCTTCTAAAACAAATAGAGGATTGTTTTAAGGGTCCATTTGGACCCGGAAGCCTCCCAGAGGTTAAAAGAGAGGGTGAGGGGAAGATATTGGCGCTCGTTGTTCCGCATGCCGGATATATTTATTCCGGTCAGGCGGCTGCCCACGCCTATTATGCTTTGGCGCAGGATGGAAAACCTAAAAGGATAGTGATAATCGGTCCAAATCATAGGGCTTTAGGAGCGGAGGTAGCCATCTTCGCCAGAGGGGAATGGCAAACGCCCTTGGGAAATGTCCCCATTGATGAGGAATTGGCAAGGGAGATATTAGCCAATAGCGATATAGTGAAGGATGACCCCGTTGCCCATCTCTACGAGCACTCAATAGAAGTTCAGCTACCCTTCCTGCAATATCTATTCGGAAACGATTTTTCCTTCGTCCCCATAGCGGTTTACAACCAGACTTTACCCGTCGGCATACATTTGGGAAATGTTCTCGCTGAGGTCCTTTCAGGGGAAAAAGCGGTGGTCATAGCGAGCACGGATTTAACCCATTATGAAGCGAAAGCTGTTGCGAATGAAAAGGATAGAATGGTGATAGAATGCGTTAAATCCTTAGATGAGACGGAGCTCTATCTCAACATTGGAAGACACCAAATAACTATGTGTGGACCAGCTGGGGTTGCTTCCGCTATCGTTTTCGGGAAGAAGAGAGGAGCAAAAGGCGGCGTTCTTTACAAGTATTACACATCCGGAGACATCATAGGAGATATGTTGGAGGTAGTTGGCTACGCCTCAATAGGCATAACATTATGAGATACGAGACGCCAATTTATCGTGATTTGATAAAAGGAGAAGATCTCCTCACATATAATATAAAGGTAAAGCAGACAGACCTTTTAATCAGAACGGATAAGGATTGCCGGGAGATAGCGGAGAGGAAGACCAAGGAAGTTCGCCGCCAGCTTGAGGATTATATTGAGAAGAACCCGATTTTCGCCCATACATTTTCTCCCTATCCCGTGGAGCCGGATGCTCCGGAGATAGTGAGGTTGATGGCGGGCGCCTCCATACAAGCTGGGGTTGGTCCTATGGCTGCGGTAGCGGGAGCGATTGCGGAGCTGGTGGGGAAGGAGTTGTTGAAATTTTGCCAAGATGTGATTGTGGAGAACGGAGGAGATATATTTATAAAATGCTCAAAGCCGCGTATAGTGGGGCTTTACGCAGGGGAAAACTCACCCTTCACGAACAAAATCGGAATTCTCGTCAACCCGGAGGAAACCCCCTTGGGAATATGCACTTCCTCGGGAACGGTTGGACCTTCCTTCAGTATGGGAGAGGCAGACGCAGTGGTTGCGATAACCCCATCCTGTGCCGTCGCCGATGCTTTCGCAACCGCTCTCGCTAACCTCGTTAAGAAGGGAACGCCAACCGAGAAAATCCTTGATAAAGCAAAAGGGTTAAGAGGTATAATCATCGCCTTTGGTGGGAAACTCGTTGTTGGTGGGCAAGTGAACCTCGTCCCATTGAAACTTTCCTAAAATTTCCTTAAAATATAATTGAAGCTTTTAAAATTTGGAGGTGAATTATGAATACTGCAATTATTCGTTGCACCTGCGGAAGGAGAATCTTTCGGAAAAATATCCTGCAGATATCCTTCCACTTCAAGCTCTTCGGGGAAAGCTTCGTATCCATAAAATACAAGTGCCCCCGCTGCAAGAGAATCGGAGAGTACTTTATAGCGGAAAAGGAATGGGATAAAGCTTCTCTAACAAGCTCAAGGGGAGAACTCACTCCTCAGGAAATAAGGAAATTCAAAAAGATGGGCAACATAACGATTGATGAACTCTTGAATTTCCATCTCCTCTTGAGGAAAAAGGAAAACTGGCTGAAAGAGATGGTCAAATGAAGAGGTATGCCCTTCTTGTTCTCCTAATCCCAATCCTCTCCCTTCCTGCTCCCCTCCTGGAAATTTCTCATCCTAAGGCAAGTTCTCTCCTCTCCTACATAAAGAAGAATTTCCCCGATAAAAAAATAAATATCGTAGTTTACAAGAATTCCTCCCGTAATTTCATTTCTCTAAATGGGGAAGCATTGCCATTGATGAGAGATGAAAAGAAGATGGGCGCCGCTCTCAATGAGAATTTGAAAAAAGTCCTGAAACAAAATGAAATAAACAAAATATCCTTTGATTCCGTTAAAATCTCTCCGAAAAACGATGGTTTCAGCTTATCATTCGCTCCCTGTAACTACTCAGAGAAGGAATTCATAGGCAAATGGGTCGCTTTCGTAACGGGAGAGAACAATGTTTTGTTATTCAAAAAGGAAGGACAAATCTCGATGCCCGCTGGCACTTGCCATAGACCAATAGAATTCCAATGGAAGCCTAAAAGCAAACCAAAGGAAATAGACTTGATTGTTGCACTATATGATGGGAAGGGAAAATATGTGATTTCTAAATCAAGTAAAGAGATGGAGGTGGAAAAGCGATGAGGAAATTTTATCTTCTTTTGTCTTTACTTCTTCTAATTCCTCCCTGCTTTTCCCAGGAATCCATCCCCACAGGAAAGAAAAGGATTGCTGTGATCCCCTTTGATAGCCAGCTCGTTGGAACCGCCAATCTGGGAAAAATCGTTTCCGAGATGTTCGTAACATCCCTTGTTCAGCTTGGCTGTTTCGATGTGATTGAGAGAAATAAACTAAACGAGATAATGCAGGAGATAAAGCTTGGGGAAGGAGGAATGGTGGACCCCTCAACCGCTGTGAAGGCGGGAAAGCTCCTTGGAGTTGATTACATCCTCACTGGGACGATAACGGAATTTGGGATAAGGGAGGAAAAGAAGGGAGGAATTTTGGGCTTCTTCAAGAACTTGTTCGGTGGCGGAGCTCAGAAGGTAAGCATAGCGAGGGTCAAGTTCGACTACCGCATCATAGATGTCGCTACGGGAAAGATATTTTTCGCCGATACGGGAGAGGGAGAGGAGAAGCAAAGCAGTCTCTCGGTGGGAGTGGGAACGGATTTAAACAAGTGGATAGCTGGCGTGGGAACGGAATCAAAGGAATGGGAGGAAAGCTCCTTCGCTAAAGCGACCAGAAAGGCAGTGAGAAATGCAATCGGGAAGTTTTCCTTCCTCTTCTCGCCCCAAGGAAAAATATTAGCGAGGGAAAAGAAAACGGTGATAATGGATATAGGAGCTCAAGCAGGGATTAAGGTGGGTATGGTTTTAGAGGTCTACAGGGTTCACCCTATAAAGGATGAGGGCGGAAATATAGTCTGGGTGGATAAAACGAAGATAGGAGAGGTAAAGATAACAGAGGTAAGGGAGGATAAAGCCAAGGGCGAGATCCTTTCCGAATCCCTCAACATTCGCAAAGATGATGTGGTCTCCTTGCCTTCGTTGAAACCCTAAGATTTGAGATGTTGGAAAAGATAAACACTCCCAAGGACATTAAGAACCTCTCAATATCCGATTTATACTCCCTTTGTAAGGACATCAGGGAAAGGATTTTAGAGGTAGTGGCGAAAAACGGAGGTCATTTAGCGCCGAGCTTGGGAGCGGTTGAGTTAATCGTAGCGCTCCATTATGTTTTTGATTCACCTAAGGATAAGCTCATTTTCGATGTTGGGCACCAAGCCTATGCCCATAAGCTTCTCACGGGGCGTAAGGATAGATTTGATACCTTGAGGAAGAAGGGCGGACTCTCGGGGTTTTTGAAACTTTCCGAAAGCGAGCACGACGCCTTTGGGGCTGGACACGCTTCTACTTCTCTGCCCGCCGCGCTCGGCTTTGCCGTTGCAAGGGATTTAGAGAAAAAAGATTACGAAGTCGTCGCTATTATAGGAGATGGTGCCTTGACGGGCGGATTGAGTTGGGAAGCACTCAACAACATTGGGCATTTGAAGAAGAAGGTCATAGTAGTGTTAAATGATAACGAGATGTCTATAAGTAAAAGCATCGGAGCCATCTCCGAGTATCTATCTCGCATAAGAACTGAGCCTAGCTACCTCAAAATCAAGGAAGACTTAGAGTTCATTTTAAAGAGAATCCCACTTGGAATGCCTCTTTGGGAAAGTCTCCAGAGACTTAAAGAAGCTTTTAAACATATATTCATACCCGGGATGATTTTTGAGGAATTGGGCTTCACTTACTTAGGTCCAATAGATGGACACAACCTTGAAGCCCTTATAGAGATATTACAAAGGGCTAAAAACATCCCTGGACCAACCCTTGTTCATATCTTCACTAAAAAGGGGAAGGGCTACCCACCTGCGGAAACAAACCCCGAGAAATTTCACGGGGTTCCTCCCTTCGATTTGGAAACAGGCGAGGTATTTGAGCCACAGTTTCCCCCCACCTACACGGAAGTTTTCGCAGATTCTTTGGTTTCATTAGCGGAAGAGGACGAGAGGATAATAGCGATAACAGCCGCTATGCCATCGGGAACAGGACTCTCCTCTTTTGCAAGGAAATTCCCAACCCGTTTCTTTGATGTAGGGATGGGAGAGGCTTGCGCCGTTACCTTCGCAGCGGGATTAGCCTGCAGGGGTTTCAAACCCGTTGTGGCGATTTATTCAACATTCCTTCAAAGAGCATACGATATGATAATCCACGATGTTTGCCTACAAAATCTTCCCGTTGTCTTCGCGATAGATAGGGCGGGAATCGTTGGGGAGGATGGGGCAACCCACCAGGGATTATTTGACATCGCCTATCTTTTCCCCATTCCCAACCTCGTCATCTCCGCCCCAGCAAATGAATGGGAATTGGCTTCTCTATTAAAAACCGCTTTGAATTCAAATCGCCCCTTTGCTATTCGCTACCCCCGGGCGAGGGGAATCGGCGTCCCCTACGAAAACCCCCAGATTTTGCCAATCGGAAAAGGAGAGGTAAGAAGGGAAGGAGAAGACCTGTGCATAATCGCTTTAGGCACTATGGTTCATCCTGCCGAGATGGCTGTTGATATGTTGGAGAAGGAGGGCATAAAATCCGCTCTAATCAATCCCCGTTTCGTCAAGCCAATTGATGAGGAATTGATTTTGAGCTTTGCCGAAAGAATTAAGAGAGTTATTGTCGTGGAGGAAGGGATTATCCAGGGTGGCTTTGGTTCTCAGATTGCCCATCTCCTTTTGAGCAAGGGTTTGAGCGATGTTAGAATCAAATTTATGGGAATTGATGGTTTCGTTGAACATGGGAGAAGAGAAGAGCTCCTCCAGCTTTTCGGATTAACACCAGAAGGTATTTATCAGTCAGCGAAAGAAATCTTAAAGGAATAAAAGAGGCTTTTGGGCATAAATAAAATCCAGAGGTGTCCTCTGAATTTTCCAACACAAAGCAAAAACATCCAAAAAGAAATTTATTGCTTCAAAATCAACTTATAGTTAAACTATTTGACAATATGGTTTGCGATGATTTGCTCATAAAAGGAAAGAATAAAGAAGAAAAAGAATACATAACAATCGTTCGCCCACCAATGGGTAACCCTCCTTTGAAGTATATAGAGCTCTCCCTCCTTTCCCTCAAAGAGGGAAGCAAATACGATGTATCCACGAAGGGGAGAGAATGCTTGCTCCTCCTCTTAAAAGGGAAAGTTAAAGTGGAGTATAAAGGTAAAAACTATTTCCTTGGAGAGAGGAAGAGCGTTTTTGAGGAGAAGGCTTATGCCCTATATATCCCTCCAAATAGCGAATTCACCGTCTTCGCGGAAAAGGATTCCGAATCCGCCCTCTGCTTCGCACCCTCAACAATTAAAAACGAAGCGGTCTTGATAAAGCCTGAGGATGTGAGGGTAAGGAAAGTGGGAAGGGATAACTTCTTCAGGGAGGTTCACGATGTATTGAGTGAAGATATCCCCGCGGAGAGGTTATTGGTAGGGGAAACCTTCAACCCACCGGGAAATTGGTCCTCCTACCCTCCCCATAGACACGACGAACATAATCCACCCCAAAAGATTTGGTTAGAGGAGGTATATCACTTCAGACTACAACCCGAAGGAGGCTTCGCACTTATGAGGCTTTACGACGATGATTTAACTCTTAACGAAGCATTGGTCATTGAAAACAGGGATAGCGTGATAATCACCAAAGGATATCATCCCGTTGTTGCCGCTCCCGGCTACTTCCTTTATTATCTATGGATTTTAGCGGGTGAGGAGAGACGCCTTATTCCGATAAATGACCCCAAACATGAATGGGTGAATAGGGGATGATAAGGCGAATCTGGCTCGTTCTATTTTTCCTCTCAGGATGCGCGGGTCTAATATATGAAGTGGTGTGGTCAAGAATGCTTGGATTAGTGTTTGGCACCTCCGCCTTGGCAATAAGCACGGTTTTGATCGTCTTTATGGGCGGTATGTCGCTGGGAAGCTATGTCCTCGGTAAAATTGCGGATAGAGTGAGGTCTCCCCTCCTTTTCTACGGTATCTTGGAAGGCGGGATAGGGGCTTTATGCCTTTTGGTTCCTTTTCTTCTCTCCCATATTTCCCTTCTTTACAAAGGCTTTTACCCATCCCTTCAGGATTCACAGCTCGGATTGGCGTTGCTTCGCCTCGCGCTCGTGATTCTCGTTCTTCTACCTCCGACTTTTCTAATGGGAGGAACTTTTCCCGCTTTTTCCTCGGGTTATTCCAAGCTAAGCGAGGCGGGAAAAGACATCAGCGTCGCTTACGCAGTGAATACCAGCGGAGCAGTTGTGGGAACCCTTTTGGCAGGCTTCGTGCTAATGCCCTATCTTGGCATTTCCCATACGATAAAACTCGCGGTCGCCCTCAATTTCCTTGTGTTTCTTTGCGTCCTCTTTCTTAATAAGGTAGCGGAAGCAAGGGAGGAGGAAATCTCCCAAGCCCCCATTATCTATTCATCCGAAACAGCTAAATTAGCGACTTTTGTTATCGGGATTTCCGGGTTTTCCGCGATGGCTTTAGAGGTGGCTTGGACAAGGGCGCTTCATATGGTTTTCGGGATCACCACCTACGCCTTCACGACGATGCTTGCCTCCTTTTTATTAGGCATCGTCATCGGAAGCGCTCTTATCTCTCGCTATATTGAAAGGGTTAAAAACCTCCCTCTTCTCCTCGCCTATATAGAGATGGGGGCTGGCTTTACCGCCCTTCTTTTCTCCCGTCTAATAGACCTTCTTCCCATCGTCTTTCTTTGGTTATTTAAATTCACCGGCGGTAGCTTTTATCTCTTTTATCTAACCCAATTCATAATCTGCTCTCTCGTCCTTATCATCCCAACCTCCTTGTTCGGCGCTTCCTTCCCTGTAGCTACGAGGATAGCGTTGAGAAGCAGGGAGCAATTCGCCGGTGGTGTGGGGAAGGTTTATGCCTTTAACACGCTGGGAAACATCCTCGGCTCTTTCTTCGCTGGTTTCTTTTTGATGAAGTTAGTTGGAGCAGCGGGAATAATAGTAATCGCTTCTCTCCTCAACATCATCGCCGGTGGGATTATGCTCAGGGGAGTAAGGGAAGTCTCCCCCAGGAATATAAAAGAAGCATGGGGAATCTTTGGGGCAGTGTTTTTCTTCGCGCTTATCCCCTTCCGCTGGAACATTGAGAGATTGACGAGCGGCGTTTATCTCTACGCCCCCTACTACTTGGAGAACCGCTCTTTCCGCTCAGCGATTGAGATGATGGAGGGACGCAAGATCATCTATTATAAGGATAGCATCACATCAACAATCACTGTTACGGAGGGGGAATTTGAGGGTAAGAGAATTCGTTCCTTGCAAATGGATGGGAAAACCGAAGCCTCTTCCCTTATCGACTTGACTACCCAGTATATGGTAGCTCACTTGCCCTTGCTTCTTCACGAGCATCCTCGCAAAGTGATGATAATAGGGCTGGCAAGCGGGTGCACTCTGGGAGCTGCTCTTCGCCATCCAGTTGAAGAGGTAATTTGCGCCGAGATTGAGCCAGCTATGGTTGAAGCTTCCAAGTTCTTCAAAGAAGTCAACTACGAGTATTGGAAGGACCCAAGGACTCGCATCGTGATAGAAGATGGACGCAATTTCCTCTTCCTTACAAAGGAAAAATATGATTGCATAATATCTGAACCTTCAAACCCCTGGATATCGGGTTTAGGGAATCTCTTCACGAGAGAATTTTATCAGATAGTTAAGGAACATCTGAACAAAGGCGGGGTCTTTGCCCTTTGGATACCAGCTTATATAACCTCGCTAAGCGATTTCAAGGGGATGATTTCCACCGTTTGCTCGGTTTTCCCCTCCGTGTCTCTATGGAACTATCCCCCCATTTATGCCGATGTATTGGTTATCTGCTCAAACGAGCCCTTAAAACTATCTTTAGAGGAGATGGAAAAGAAGATAAGGGAAAATCCCAAGATAGAGGAGAGCTTGCAGAGGATAGGAATCAGTGGCGCCAATGGGGTCTTATGGGGATTTTTAATGGCTGATAGCACAGTGCATCAATTCTGCAATGGATATCCCATCAACACTGATGACCTCCCCTTGATTGAGTATTCAGCGCCCAAATGGCTTTATAAAAGCATCAATTATGATGTATTAAATGAGCTTTACAGATTTAAAAATCTCAGGAGGTGATTGATTGTGGAGCGTTTATGGATTGGCATGGTGAATATAGGGATAGTCCATTCAATGGCTTATCCCAATCTGGAAAGTGAAGAAGAGTTCATTTGCACAATAAGGGATATCGTGGAAGATGATTTCTTCGGAGCAATAGAGGTGTCAAATCTGACCCCTCAGCTAGCAGAAAAAGTAGGGGACATACTAAAATCGGCTCATATGGATGTGATTTATGCTGGGCAATCTTCGTTGTTGAAAGCGGGGGTAAGCCTTTGCAGTTTGGATGAAGCGGAGAGAAATAAAGCGATTGAAATTTCAAAGAGAAACATAGATATGGCTTATAAGATTGGAGCGAGCGTCCTCGTTGTCTGCAGCGGCAAGGACCCAGGGGAAGAACTGAGGGAAAAGGCAAGGGGAAAACTGATAGCTTCTCTAAAAGAGCTCTGCGCCTACGCCCAGGAAAAAGGGGAGGAAAACATAGTTACTATTTCCCTTGAGAATTTCGATAGGGATATAGATAAGAAATTCCTTGTCGGTCCTTCAGAGGAAGCGGGGAAAATAGCGGAGGAAATCAAGAAGGAGTTCAGCAATTTCGGACTGACCCTTGACCTCGCCCACCTCCCCCTTCTTAAAGAAAAACCCCACGAGGCGCTAATCTCCGTTTCCGACTACCTAATCCATATTCACATAGGGAACTGCGTCTTGAAGAGGGAGAGTCCCTTATATGGAGATAATCATCCTCCATTTAATGTGGAGGATAGTGAAATAGGAGTTGATGAGCTGAGGTCTTTTCTTGAAGCTCTTATCTATATAGGGTATCTTAAGAGGAGCGTGCCTACCCGCTTACCGGTCATATCCTTTGAGATAAAACCCCTGCAAGGGCAAATCCCTGAGGTCGTGATCTCCGGTGCCAAGCGAATTTTCATTGAAGCTTGGTCAAAAATATAGGAGAATAAAGATGTAAGAGCCTATGAAGAAAGCGATAACTTTCCGAGCGGTTCTCATAGCTATCCTATTAATGCCACTTAATTCCTGGTGGGTCGCCTATATGGAGGTGATAACTTACACAGGGCATCCCACCACGATGTCCCTCTTCTTCAATGTCGTTTTCACTCTCCTCTTTCTAATCCTAATCAATTACCTCCTAAAGAGATTCGCTCCCCGTTATATGTTCACTCAGGGCGAGCTGATGGTTATCTACACCATCTTGGCACTCGGTTCCTGTATGGTTGGACATGATATGTATCAGGTTCTCATAGCCTGCCTCACCCATCCCTTCTGGTTCGCAACTCCGGAGAACAAGTGGAAAAGCCTCTTCTTTAAATATCTCCCCAAGTGGCTGATGGTATCGGATAAGAACATCCTTGAAGGATACTTTATGGGTTGGTCAAGCTTTTACACCAAGGAACACATCCTTGCTTGGCTGCCTGTAATCCTCATTTGGACTGGCTTCTTTATGGTCCTGATTTTCCTGATGATGTGCATAAATGTCATCTTCCGCAAGCAATGGACGGAAAGGGAGAGGCTTACCTTCCCCATAATCCTCCTGCCATTGGCTATGACGGATGAGAATTTCACCCTCTTCAAGCAGAGGTTGATGTGGATAGGCTTCGCCATCGCTTCCTTGGTGGACATCATAAACAACATAAACGCCAATTTCCCCGCCGTCCCTCACATACCCATAAGAGATTACGATTTAGGTCAATACATAACGAATCCACCCTGGAACGCCATAGGCTGGACCCCGCTGGCGCTATTCCCCTGCATAATAGGGCTCGGTTTCCTCCTCCCCGTTGACCTCTCCTTCTCTTGCTGGTTTTTCTACTGGTATTGGAAATTCCAAAGAATAGTCAGTGTCGCCTTTAATTTGAATGTTGGTAGACCGGATATGCCTTACATAAACGACCAATCAGCAGGAGCGTATATAGGGGTCACATTCTTCGTCATATGGGTGGCGAGACATTATTTGAAGGAAGTGTTCAAGAAGGCATTGGGGATGAAATCAGAGTTAGACGACTCAGATGAGCCGATGTCCTACAGAACCGCGATAATAGGCATCTTAATCGGTTTTCCCCTGGCTGCTTATCTTTTCGTTAGGGCTGGTATGAGCTGGGGTATCTCTCTCATAGCTCTGGGAATCTTCTTCATTCTCTCAATAGCTGTGGCGAGGATGCGTGCTGAACTTGGCTCACCTGCCCATGACCTCCACTTCGCTGGTCCCGACCAGATGATAACCAGAATATGGGGAGTGGAGAACATTTCGCCGCGAAACCTAACCGTTCTCAATCTTTACTGGGGATTCAATAGGGCATATCGCTCCCATCCAATGCCTCATCAGATTGAGGGATTTAAAATAGCGGAGAGGTTGGAGATAAATCCAAAGAAATTTATGTGGATTATGTTTTTGGCGAGCTTCATAGGTTCGTTCGTAGCTTTCTGGGCGTTATTGGACCTATATTATAGGATTGGAGCCGCATCGGCGAAGGTGGTCGGTCCCGCTACCTGGTTCGGTTGGGAACCCTATAATAGGCTCTCCTCCTGGATAGAGACACCAGCGAAGAGGGATGACCTCTGCAGCGTATTCACAGGAGTAGGTTTCGCCGTTTGCCTTTTCCTCATTTTTATGAAAACTACTTTCTTCTGGTGGCCCTTCCATCCGGTTGGCTATGCGGTTTCCTCCTCGTGGTCTATGAGTTGGATGTGGTTCCCCATCTTCATAGGCTGGCTTGCGAAATTCATAATCTTGAAATCAACCGGCTTAAAGGGATATAGAACTGCTCTTCCTTTCTTCTTCGGATTGATACTCGGCGAGTTCACTGTCGGCAGTTTAGCTAATATCTTGGGCATATTGTTTGACTGGCGAATCTACCATTTCTGGGGATGATAAGGAAAGCAGGTCCCTTTCTCCCTTTTCTTCTCCTTCTTATTTTAAATTCTCTCTTTTCTTATTCCCAAGGGGAAATCGCTTGGCTTTGGCGAAAAGAAGGGGAAGAGAGATGGAGCGTCGTTGCGCCGGGAGCCAAGTTCAAAATGAGGGAAGGAGAAAAAGGATGGCTAAGGGCTTGGATAAGCATTCCAGCAATGATAGAGGGCAAGGAAGCCAAGGGCAATCCTGTCGCTCTCTATATCTCCACCTCCGAGGGAGGGGAGATTTATGTTGACGGCGATTTGCAATCAAGATACGACAATGACCACCCTGGGGCGGGACTTCTAACGAGGAAAGCGATCCCGGGAGAAAGACATTTGGTTGAAATAAAGGTGTTCGGTCCAGTGGAAGGGGAGAAGGAGGTAAGTTTTGACCAAGCTGAGCTGAAAGTGCTCACGCAAGAAAATGTAGGGAAACCCTGCTATATTTATGTAAATCCAAGAAAAATTAAGGGAGATTTGCCGCGCCCTTTAGCTGGTCTATCTCAGGGCGGTGGTATGCCGGATTATAATCCCGAGACAGCTGAATCTCTTTTGCCCCTCCATCCGCGATTCTTCAGAATGGACAATGTGTTAACATCTGTGGTGAGGGAGGAAAACGGAAAGCTAATCTACGATTGGTCAGATTTCGATAGGCGGGTGGACTTTATATATAAGATCGGGGCTGAGCCGATTTTATGCCTTTCCTATATGCCCATCCCCTTTGACGCTATCCCTGACCCCGACCGCCACAGCGCACCTAAGAGCTACAAACTATGGGAGGATTTATGCTATAGAGCTGCTAAAAGGTGTATTGAGAGAGGGAGAAGGGTGAGATATTGGGAGGTTTGGAACGAGGCAAATGCAGGATGGCTTAAACCACCTCCGGGGGAAAGCCCTTTGGAAGCTTATCTCAAGCTCTACGAAGCTTCGGTCAGAGGGATTAAAAGAGCGGACCCTCAAGCTTTAATAGGTGGACCTTGCAATGCTTCCGGACCTTGGGATTATTCTCCGGAAAGACCCTATTGTGTGAATGGCGAAACCTTTATGGAAGGATTGATTAGATTCTGCGCCCAGAGAGACCTCCCCCTCGATTTCATCACTTGGCACGAATATTTCCATCCACCGAAAGTATATATTGAAGAAATGGAAAAAACGAAAGCTTTGCTGAACAAATATCCATCCGTTAAAAGAAGAGTTAAAGGATTCTTCATCACGGAATTCAACTATGCTTGGTGGCACGATTTCCCCCAAGACAACGAAATAGGTGCTTCCTGGGTAGCGGATAATGTGATAAGGTCCGCGATTCCCGCGGGAATAGATGTTTTGTGTTTCTTTTATGTCAAGGATGGGGATAATAGATTTAGGGGAAGCTGGGGTCTTTTAATGGAAGGAAACCTTCCCAAGCCTTCCTATTTCGTTTACCAACTATTCGCGATGATGGAGAAAAAGAGATTAGAGATTAAAGGAGGAGACGAAGATATATGTGCGATAGCTTCCTCCGATGACAAAGGAAAAAGAATAACGATTATGATTGTCCATTTTCCCGAGCGCTATGGTATCCCTCGCAGGGTGAACTTGATTATAAGCCCGCTTCCAAAAAATCTTTGGGGAGGCGAAAGCAAGCTATATCTGGTAGATGCGAAGCGCAATAATCTCTTCCACGATGCCTCTGTAAGGAAGCTTGAATGCACATATAGAGGGGAAATCCCCAAGCGTAATAGCTGGGAAATCCACACGCTTCTCCTGCCAAATAGCGTTGCTCTCTTAGAGCTTACTGCACCCCAAACCTCCAAGTGAGCCACATATTTTTCTTAAACTTTGTTTTAAAATAAGAGAGAATAAGGATTTAAGAGCCTATGAAGAAAGCGATAACTTTTCGGGCGGTTCTTTTGGCTTTTCTTTTGATGCCCCTCAATTCCTGGTGGGTCGCCTATATGGAAAAGGTGACTTATACAGGGCATCCCACTACGATGTCACTCTTCTTCAATGTCGTTTTCACTCTCCTCTTTCTCGTCCTCCTTAACGCCCTTTTAAAGAGATTTGCTCCCCGTTATATGTTCACTCAAGGTGAGTTGATGGTTATCTACACCATCTTGGCGCTTGGTTCCTGTATGGTGGGGCACGATATGTATCAGGTTCTCATAGCTTGCCTCACTCATCCCTTCTGGTTCGCAACTCCGGAAAACAAATGGGAGACTCTCTTCTTTAAATATCTCCCCAAGTGGTTGATGGTATCGGATAAGAACATCCTTGAAGGGTTCTTCATAGGTTGGTCAAGCTTTTACACCAAGGAACACATCCTTGCTTGGCTGCCCGTAATCCTCATCTGGACTGGCTTCTTTACGCTCCTGCTTTTCCTGATGATGTGTATAAATGTAATCTTCCGCAAGCAATGGACGGAAAGGGAGAGGCTTACCTTCCCAATAATCCTCCTGCCATTGGCTATGACGGATGAGAATTTCACCCTCTTCAAGCAGAGGTTGATGTGGATAGGCTTCGCCATCGCTTCCTTGGTGGATATCATAAACAACATCAACGCCAATTTCCCCGCCATACCTCACATACCTATAAGGGATTACGATTTAGGTCAATACATAACGAATCCACCCTGGAACGCCATAGGTTGGACTCCACTTGCTCTATTCCCCTGTATAATAGGGCTCGGTTTCCTCCTCCCCGTTGAACTTTCCTTCTCTTGCTGGTTTTTCTACTGGTACTGGAAATTCCAAAGAATAGTCAGCGTCGCCTTTAATTTAACCGTTGGTAGACCGGATATGCCTTACATAAACGACCAATCGGCAGGTGCATACATAGGAGTCACATTCTTCGTTATATGGGTAGCGAGACATTATTTGAAGGAAGTGTTCAAGAAGGCATTGGGGATGAAATCAGAGTTGGACGATTCAGATGAGCCGATGTCCTACAGAACCGCGATAATAGGCATCTTAATCGGTTTTCCCCTGGCTGCTTATCTTTTCGTTAGGGCTGGTATGAGCTGGGGTATCTCTCTCATAGCTCTGGGAA
>Ga0080004_1115306_pt1 | contig 23708 bp, 22 predicted proteins | sample WasSprMetagenome_FD_69207 | JGI IMG/M metagenome (GOLD analysis project Ga0080004, IMG submission 69207) | Sulfidic aquatic microbial communities from Washburn Spring, Yellowstone National Park, USA - WS (SPADES assembly) (version 2) | ecosystem: Environmental > Aquatic > Thermal springs > Hot...
ACCTCCGGGAGACGGGCGTGGGGTCTTTTGGGGGAGAGTATCCCCTGGCCCCCGACAATTATGGGGGCCGAGGCCCGGGGGGCTTCTAGCCCGGCCCACCGGCGGGCCCATGAAGGGCCTCTGGCCTGGAGGCCCATGTCCGGTGAATGCCCACGATGCCTAGATCCGCCCGATTTAGCTGGTTGGGCGGTGCGGCCTGTGGGCGAGTAGCCGGGCTAGCGGCCTCCTGGACTTGGGCCCGAGGCCCGCCTCCCGGGAGCTTTGGGAGGTGAGAGCCGTGGCAGGTGATCTTGATGGCTAACAAGATATATTTCGTTGATACGGCGATCCCCGCCGACAAGAAAAAGAAAGAAAAGAGGGGGAGAGGAAAAACGCATGCGGTATTTGATGGAGACAGGGTGTTCAGAGTTAAAAAGCTGACAGAGCTTGAGGATGCCGGCGAGGTGTATATTGATGCGATGTTTCCACAGATCTATGAGGAGCTGATGGAGCTGATCGAAAAGTGCGTCAAGGTATTCCTATTGAAGAATACGAGGATACTTAAGAAGCTCAGAGAAGAGAACGGCGTTGAGAAATCCGATGAAGCTGATGCAAGGCTTTTAAGCGCTATCCCGAGGAACCATTTCAAGCAGCTGACGCTTGAGGAGTTGAGGCTGCTACAGCTCATCAACATGTATGAAAGATATTCTGAGTGGAAGAAGATTATCCAGCAATGGGCAGCAGCTTATCCGCAAACCCGCTTCAAGAAATATGCTAAAGAGCTCTATTCTATACAGAGCAAGCTCGGCAGCAGGATAATCGAGGAGATTACAAAAGATGAGAATTATGCGGCGATATATAGGATGGTTTGTGAGGAGCTTGGTGTCAGGGATAGCGTTGATGTCGCGATACTCGTGGCGAGGCTGCCGTTGAACTGGAAGCTTAGAAGGCTTAAAGGCCTATTAGGCCTAACACCACACAGAAACAAAAACTATAATCGTAAATTGCGTGCGCACCTCTCATGGCTCGCAACAAACATCTATATCAATAATGGACGGCGCGGAGTCGGGGCAAAGCTTTTCGAAGACATAAACCGCACACCACAAAGCAAGGCCCTCTATACGCTACAGCTGAGAATTCTAAGGATATTGAGGAGAGCATGGCAACAGCGACAAAAACAACATATGCTGGCCGGCGGGCAGTAAAAGCTGGAAGCCGGTGGTGAGACCGCGGGCCCGCCATGGATCCATAAATTATGGATCCATGGTGGTGAGAGAAGGCCTGCCCGCCGGCCAGCTACGATAGCCCGTCGGCCAGCCCCCACCCCTTTTCTCAATAGCATCATTTCCGCTCAAAAGATTTTAAGCCGGGGCACATTTCCAAGAGTTTTTCCGCCTAGATTTAGGTGTTCAGGTCTTGGTTTGGTATCAGCGCCGCGAGTACTGTTATTACGACCATGACTATTGTTAGCGCGTGCGTTTTCGGCTTTCCCGATGCACTTGGCAGCGTGGCGATCGCGATGAATGATGTCGTGATCACTATGACCGCGGCCGTGATGAGCGCGGCTACTGGGATAATCGCAAGAAATATATCCTTCGTCCCCCAGCTTGAAACGCTGAAATATCAGCTGGGCAGGGTCTTTGCCGAAGACCCGTGGTTCGCCGAAGCCCCGCGGTCTCGGGAATGTTCTATCCATCGGGGCGGGAGAACCTGTTAAGGGAGATAGAGTCCTGCTTCCTCCACAGGCTTGGGCCGGGGAGTCTTCCGAGGAGGGTCAAGGGAGATAGGAGGCCGAGCGCCCTGATCTCGCCCCATGCGGGCTACGTGTACTCTGGGCCCGTCGCGGCTCACGCATATGCTAGGCTTGATGGATGTAATGTTGAGGTAGCCATAGTGTTGGGCCCAAACCATTATGGTGTCGGGACGCCTGTCTCAATCTTCCCCGAGGGTGTCTGGGTTACGCCGCTCGGCGAGATACCGATAGACACGGAGTTGGCCATGGGGCTCTCGAGGCTATCAGACATATTCTCGTTGGATGAGGTATCGCATGAGCATGAGCACTCGATAGAGGTTCAGTTGCCATTCCTCCAATATGTGGTAGGGAGCTTCAGGCTTGTCCCAATATGCATGCTGGATCAGAGTATCGAGGCCGCGGTGAGAGTTGGCGAGGCCCTAGCCGAGATCCTCAGACGGAGGGAGAATGTCGTCTTGATAGCCTCGAGCGATATGACTCATTATGAGCCCCATGAGCGCGCGAGCAGGAAGGACTCGATAGCATTGGAGATGATAAGCAGGCTGGATGTTGAGGGGCTCTATGAGGCCATATTTGAGCATGATATATCAATGTGCGGCTATGGGCCGGTGGCAGCCGTCCTCCACGCATGCAGGAAAATTGGAGCTGAGCGGGCTGAGGTCCTGAAATATGCTACAAGTGGCGATGTGGCTGGTGACTATAGCTCCGTCGTCGGATATGCGGCGGTCGAGATAAGGCTCCCGGGAACATAGATTAACCCGAGCCCTGAATGAGGTAAGAATAATGAACCGAAAAATCCAGCCAATACATGCTAAGAATTTCAGCCTTCCATTACCCATATCCCTCAAGAATGCTCAAAAAGGCTCAAGTAAGAGTAAAAACCCAATCCCCCTTATTTTTCTCTCATTTTTAGAATAGACCCTTAAGGGAATAAGGTGAATTTGAGCGGGAGAAGTTTATGAAGAGGAGAATATTCCCCTCGGTTGAGGAGGCTGGCGATGAGCAAAAGGGTTGAGAAGATCGAGGAGCCTGTCCCAGCGGTCGTCGAGCAGATAGTGGGGAGGACGGGCGTGACCGGCGAGGTCACCCAAGTCAGGGTTAGGATACTCGAGGGAAGGGATGCCGGCAGGGTTATCTCGAGGAATGTCAAGGGCCCTGTAAGGGTCGGGGATATCCTAATGCTCCTCGACACGGAGCGCGAGGCCGAGAAGATAAGGTGAGGTGACCCGGGGCATGCCGACAAAGCATAGATGTGCCTTCTGTGGTAGGGAGTTTCTCCATGGCAGGGGCATACTGTACGTTAGGAATGATGGAACTCAGCTCTGGTTCTGCTCACGGAAATGCAGGGTCAGCATGATAGACTTCAAGAGGGATCCGCGAAAATTTAAGTGGACGGAGAAATACGCGCCTGAGGCCGTTAGGGCACGCTGACCTTCTCCCCACCCTGAAGGGTAAGGGTTCCAGCTGGCGCGGGGAGAAGCACCGTAAATCTGTAAAGTGGATCCGGTAAAGCCGCTGCTCGAAGAACATCCATATATTGTTGCTTATCCGGGCACGTGACATGAGCGAGAGAAGCGAGATTGAGAGGACATTTGTAATGCTCAAGCCAAGCTGTATTCAGAGGGGGCTCATGGGTGAGGTTATCTCAAGATTTGAGAAGAAGGGGCTCAAGATACTCCAGATAAAGATCATGAAAATGCCTAGGGAGAAAGCAGAGGAGCTTTACAGAGTTCATGAGGGTAAGCCATTCTACCAGGGCCTGATAAACGCGATATCAGGCAAGACGGTGGCCTTGATGGTTCTTGAGGGCAGGAGGGCGATAAGCGTCGTAAGAAAGTTAATAGGCGCGACGGATCCCGCACAGGCCGAGGCAGGCACTATTAGAGGAGACCTTGCAATAGATCTGACGGACAACCTAATCCATGCCTCCGACAGTCCTGAATCCTATGAGCGCGAGCACAGGATATTCTTTACAGAAGAAGAGCTTGAGACATGATAACACCCATAATCAAACCATAAATGTTAAGAGTTGGAGGCTATAAGCCCCTTAAGGAGGTTGTCGGCCATTAAGCCTCTTCCAGCCCAGCCGGAAGTGAATATCGGGACTCTAGGCCACGTTGATAATGGCAAGAGCACGATAGTTCAGGCAATAACCAGGATATGGCCCGCGAGACACTCGGAGGAGCTGAAGAGGGGGATCACGATCAAGATAGGATATGCTGATGCGGCGATCTATAGGTGCCCCAGCTGCGAGGAACCCCACAATTACACCACTCAGGAAAAATGTCCTAGATGTGGCTCGAAGACGGAGTTCGTGAGAGCGATCTCGTTCATAGATTGTCCAGGCCACCACTCTCTAATGATAACCATGCTATCCGGCGCGGCCCTCTTCGATGGAGCGATATTCGTCGCGGACGTCAGGCATAAGTTCCCACAACCGCAGGATCGAGAACATCTACAGGCAGCATTAATCCTGGGGGTCAAGAACATGATATTCGCCCAGAATAAGATAGATGTCTCGACGAAGGAGAGGGCAATAGAGAACTATGAGGAGATCAGGAACCATGTTAGGGGGACTATTGTTGAGAGGGCGCCGATAATCCCGGTCTCAGGCCAGCAGGGTGTTGGGATAGATGTGCTCCTCTGGGCTATGGAAAAGTTCATCCCAACCCCTCCGCGGGAGCTGGATAAGCCATTCCGCATGCCGATCCTAAGGTCATTCGACATCAACCCCCCTGGAACACCGGCGCAGAATCTGAGGGGTGGCGTGATAGGGGGCTCGATAATAAGGGGGGTTGTCAGGGTTGGCGACGAAATAGAGATCGCTCCAGGCCCGCTCATAGATGGGAAATGCGAGCCGATAATCACCGAGGCCGTAAATATCAGGGCTGGGGGCAGGAGTGTTGAGGAGGCTAGGAGCGGTGGGCTAACAGGGATAGAAACGAAGCTCGATCCAGCCTTAACGAAGGCTGATGGGATGACCGGGAACATGGCCGGGAAGCCCGGAACCCTGCCGCCTATCCGAAACCACCTAGAATTGGAGTACAAGCTCTTCGAGAAGGTCGTTGGACTGAGTGAGGATGTTACGGTCGCCCCAATAAGGGAGCGGGAAGCCCTTGTGATAAACGTCTACTCTGCTGTCACGAGCGGCATAGTCACGAGAAGGACGAGCGATAGAATAGAGCTGGAGCTAAAGAGGCCAGTAGTCGCCGAGGATGGTGATAAGGTCGCGATTTCAAGGATCATGGGATCGGCTTGGAGGCTAATAGGATACGGAAAGATTCTCTGAAATGAGGGTCCTAGTTGATGCCAGCTTCCTAATTCTATGCGCGGAGGCTGGCAGAGACTTCATGCGGCTGGCGGAGGATGTTATTGGAGAACCCATTGAGCCATATGTAACAGAAGAAGTTCTCAACGAATTGAGGAGCATTGCTGGGAGGGGTGGCAGGAGGGGGCAGCTCGCATCCATCGCCCTAGAGATAGCGAGTAGGATGAATGTTATTGGAGGAGGAGATAAAATGCCCGCGGACATGAGGCTTCTCCAAGAGGCCACGCGTCTCAAGGCGGCTATAGCCACGATGGACATTAACCTGATAAGAAGGGCTAGATCCTTAGGGATACCTGTAATAAGTGTTGGATCGGATATGAGGGTGATCTTTGAGGGTGTTAGGCTCTGACCTCCTCCCACCCTAAGGAGGCGAGAGAGTAATCCTTAAATCGGGAACAAAATATCTAAATTTTACTGACTTTTGAAGGGTTAGGAAAATGTTCTACCTCGTGGAGATAGAGGATGTTGTCGCGATTCCCCCAAGGGATTTTGGCAGGCCTCTTAAGAAGGTGGTATTAGAGAGAGTTAAGGATGCTTATGAGGGTAAGATCCTAGAGGATCTTGGATACGTTGTCATGGTTGTGGATGTTGAGGCCGATCCCGTCGGCGTGCTCCTCCCAAGGGATGGAGCAACATATCATAAGGCCAAGGCGAAGCTCCTCTGCTTCCATCCGAGGATACAGGAAGTTGGCGAAGGAGAGGTTGTCGAGATCACGGAATTCGGAGCATTCATCAGGGTCGGCCCACTGGACGCCCTCCTACATATTTCTCAGATCATGGACGATTATATAACCTATGATGAGAGACACTCGGTCTTGGTGGGCAAGAAGACGGGCAACAAGCTCGAGGTAGGGGATGATGTCAGGTTCAGGGTAGTCGCGGTCTCTCTAACACATGGCACGACCGGGAAGATAGGGGTTACGACGAGACAGCCATATCTCGGAAAGCTTGAGTGGATTAAGAAGAGCTTGGAGAAGGCCATGCCCGAGCCGAAGAAGGCGAAGGCCGTGGCGGGTGAGGAGTGATTGCCCGCAGCCCTCCGAGCATGTAGGGATTGTAAGTTTATAACAACGTCAAGGGATAAATGCGAGAACTGCGGCTCAACAAATCTCACGCAATCATTCTACGGCATGATAATAATCTTGGACGAGGAGAAGTCTGAGCTAGCACATGATCTCGGGATAAGGAAGAAGGGAGCCTATGCGGTCAGAGTCGCCTAAATGGCCTCCGAGGCACAGGCTAATCTTCTCCGAGGATGTCAAGAGACTCCTGAAGGAGCCAGCAGGTAGGCTGATATCAGGAGACCCGGATCAGGTGATAGAAGAGGTTAAGCGGCTGATTGAGGCGGATAACCCGCCATTGGTCATCGCGGTTGGCGACTACACCTCGGCCAAGCTCAGAGAGTATGGAGCACGGGTAAACATCTACATCATTGATGGAAGAGTTGAGAGAAGGCCATGCCAGATCTTCAATACATCAGGGCTCAGGGTGATCGAGTGTATAAATGAGCCTGGGACGATATGCCCCGAGGCGGCCTTAAAGCTCCATGAACTCCTCGCAGAGCCCAATATCAAGGACACGGTTCTTCTCGTGAGGGGGGAGGAGGACCTGCTCACACTAGCCACGATAATCTCCGCTCCAGAAGGTTCCGTGATAATCTACGGCCAGCCAGGAGCCGGAAGCGTCTACGTGAAAGTGGATAAAGCCTTGAAGAGAAGAGCTCTAGAGATAGTCGAGCTTGCAGAATCCAGCACTCTACACGAGAAGTGAGGTTTATTTAATGCCCATTTACGCCCGGCTGGAGCTGAAAGTTAAAGCCCGCGTCGACCCCGAGCAGGCTCCTTATCCTCTCTTGGAGAATCGTTATCTGCTCCTCGGCCATCTCATCGGGGGCCATGACAGTCCTCCAAGGCTTGGACAGCGCCTCCTTAACTATCACCTCCTCCGGGTTGAGGCCGAGCGCCCTCGCAAACTCCTTCAACATGTCGAGCTTCCCGAGCTTGGTCTTCGGCCTAATGGATAATCCTGCTGAAGCATAAATGCCCCTCAGAAACTCGATGCCCTTCATCTTGATATCATGATAGGTGCTGATGGTGTGGCCCATCATATATTCGATGTAGTCCGCCGGAACCCCGAGGGCCTCGAGCTGAGTCCTGAAGAACTTCCTCAGCGAGTGTGGCCTGAGATCGTATCTGCTTCCGCCGATCTTGCTGCACAACCCCGCCTTAACATAGAGCTTGTGGACTATCTCGTGGATCTGGGCCTCCGTCAGCGGCTTAACCTCCTTGGTATAAGCCCGTATCAGCGGGGACTCATCGGTAATGTTCTCGGGCGGAATCTTCTCCGTCCCCTTCCTCCGCTGCTCTAGATAGAGCTTCAGGTATTCAACGGCTTCGGCGCCGATGAAGGTGTCATAGTCATGATACTTCCCCTTCGTTATGGCCGCCTCAACATGTATATGGACTGGGACTATGCCTTTCTCAAGATCGTGCTTGACATGCCTATACTTCAGCCTAGCCAATGTCCCTATCCTGAAGCCTCCCAATGCCAGCATCGAGACTATAACCTTGCCCCGGAGATCCGCGATGTCCAAGATCTTCTGAAGCTCCTCGGGCGTCGGCGCCCGATCATAATACGTGGTCACAACTCTGCCGATCTTCGGAACCCTCAGGTTTACCCCGTTCACCTCGAAGAATGTTTTGACAGCGGCCTTGGCGGAGTTGATTGTCTGCGGCGCCCGGCCAGCCGCCTCAAGCTCCCCGAGCCACAGGTCTATCGCCTTCTCCATTTCCGCTATGGCCTTCTCGTCTCTCAGCCCGTCTTGGTTGAAGCATCGGCTGACGAGTTGATCCGGCGTCAAGCCCATCCAGTTGCAGAACCGCGCGATAAAGTATGCGTAATTACAGAAGGTCTTCAGGCTCTTAGTCCGCCGCCGATAAAGATACTCGGCCAAGCTCAGCATCGACTTGTTCTCCAAGGCTATTGGCACGAGGCCCGGCTTCCCCAGTGCAAGCCCCCGGATGACATAGTCCACGAGCGCCTCGGTGAGCTTTGATGGCGGCGCATTCACATAGGCAATCACAGGCCTCTTAATTCTCCCGCCCGAAAATACCACGAGGAGCCTGCCATCCCCCGGAGACTGCCGCAGCTCATAGCGCCCCGCGGACTTTACAACCACGGCGTCACTTGGAATATTTGCAGGTGCATCCATTTTTCTATCACCTCCAGCATGACGAAACAGCTATATAATAATTTCTCATAAAAAACGATGGGTGCGATACGGCTTGGTAAGGGTCGCTAGATGCATCAGCATAGATAGCAAAGTCCTCGAAGAGGCCAAAAGATTCCTCAAAAGCCACCCGGAGTTCAGGAACTTTAGTCACCTCATTGAATATGTGTTGCGGAAGTTCTTGGAGGAAGAGTCCAAGAAGCATGTCTAGCCCAGCCTCCTCATCTCCACGATGCATTTCTTGAGAATAACTAGGCTCGATGCTGGATCAAGCTTTTCGAGCTTGGAGGGCGCGGCAGCCCTATCCCAGACAATCAACACGACCTCATCGTTTTCCCGCATAAGCCATCCAACAGTCTCCCTAACGACGGGCTTTGGCTCGGCGGATGGCGCCATATTCCGATAGAGAACATGATCCAAATATTTGACATAGACTAACGGCCTCTCAGCGGCTTCGGCGGTCACCTGTTCTTCACCTTAGACAGTATTTTCTTGACTTGAGCAGGCACTATTGCTTCAACTTCTCTTGGTGTGATTTCTATGCCCGTAAGGACGAATGCGATTTCACGGGCTTCATCTGGCGAATAGCCGCGGTCGAGGAACCGCTTGTAAATCCGCCGAGCATCCTTTGCGTTATATTGCCCGCGGTTATTGTATTTTCTGCGATGTTTCGAGAGCTTGGGCGCACTTCTGAGCCTTTTGCCTCCACACTCCGGACAAATAACTACATCACGTGGTAGCCAAACGCCGCACTTCGAGCAGAACTTATGACGTGAGTACCGCCAGCTGTTATAACCGGCCATCGTGGTCACGGCTAGTTCCCTCCTGTTTGAGAGCGAAAAACGCGCAGTTCTCAGCTTGAGGAGATTCAGGGTTCTGGCAAAGCCACTCAGGATTCTTCAGACACCTCATACCATCTAGATAGAGACTTTGGCCGCGTTTCCTGCCCCCGTCAAGCTGATCATTATTACATGATAATACCCCACCTTGCGATGTTACATTTCTTCCTCCAAGACCCTCCGAGCGCGATAGAAATGTAACATGGGAGGGTGGGGTATTATATGGTGAGGCGCCTAGCCCGTTGCCACCCTCAAGAAATGTAACATTACATGGTGGGGCGGATTTGAACGGGAGTGAAGGATTGTCTTCACTCACCCCACACTGCGATGTTACATTTCTATCCGTTTCCTCATATAGGCCCTCGATGGCCACGGGCTTGACGATCTTCAGCCGCCTATCCTGTGGATGGGATTCGATGGACACAAGGCCTGCGGCTTCAAGGGCTGGGAGAATATCCCTGTCTAGAATCACCCTCTGCAATGGCCTCCCGAATACCTCTAGGAACTTGCGGCAGATCTCGACTTTAGTTGGCCCCGATGCCGGATCATTGTTCAGGATCTTCTCTTTGGCCAGCGGAACGATAACCTGCTTATAGACCTCATATACGAATGGGCTCAAGTTCAGTTCTTGTGGCTCAGCAACCTGCCCATAGAGCTGGAAGGCGACCTCAACATCCTTCTCTGAGGCATAGATCGTGATCCACTCCCCACTCCTCTCAACCTTGCGATGCATGTGGTTCAAAAGGGCCAAGACCTTGATCAGGGCCATTATGCGGCCCGCGTCTCTCGAGTGCCTAGGCTTCAGGATCCTCCGGCTCTCCACGAATTTCTGGAAAATCTTATCGGGGTCTGGAACGATTATCTCGGCGACCTTCAGCTCCGCGATCCTTTTAATCCTCGCCCTAAGCGCTTTTCTTCTCGGATCAGAATTGACGTATTCCTTGAAGGCGCGTTCATCCGCCTCCTTCAGGATCTTGAGATAGACGGCTTCACGCAGCTTCTCCTGAGAAATCTCGGGAGACAGGAGGATCATTCTCGTGGCCTCCTGCTCATCAAGCGCCAGCCTACCCGTGCAAAAGATGACCGCCGGATAGCCTATGATCCTGACGTTCTTGGTTCTCGTGCCGAGCTTCTCCTTCTTATCTGTAACCTTGTATAGCAACTCCTTCTGATCATGTGAGAGTAGTGGCCTCAACCTCTCCAGCAATTGATTATGTGGCTGATCTAGGAATATCAGGATCTTGTTTTCGAGGTTGATGACGATCAGCTCATTCTCCTCATCCCAAGTCCCCTTATCGTGATAAAATGCGGTTGGCGATGAGTAGGCGACCTTGACAACTCTATCCTCCGGGAACAGTGTGGACACCTCGAGCGGTATGTAGCTCTTGCCTGTTGATGACTCGGCCCGGAAGCTCAGGTTAATCTGATCATTATCTGTGAAGGCTGAGAGCATGGCTAGGAACGTTATAACCTTGTTCACGTCATCTCTCTTCACGGTGACCCCAAGCGTCTCAATCAAGTCACTTATCTCCAGCTCCCGATCCTCGTAGATCTGGAGGGCGGTCAGCCTGGCAACTAGCGCGTTCTCAAGATCAACACCAAGCTTCTCAGAGAGCTCCTCAGGTATAAGTTGATAGATGTCATGGTATGGCCCAGCAACTCTATCACCGCATCTAAATATGAGAGCCCCGCCGCTAAACTCGATTTCTATTCCACGGACTGTCTTCCGTGGCGCCCAGTCACATGCCTCATTGCCACATGTATGTTTAACCCCGTCTAGGGACATATTGCCAACACCCCTTCCATAGATCTATGAACCTGTCAGCATGTTTCTCCAGCCGTTCCCTAAGCTGGTCGATCTGAACAGTCAAATCACAGAGCTCGGCCGCTAATGCATCTAATTCTCTTGCCAGCTTGGCGGCAGGTATTCCAGCGCCGTCTGCCGCGTTAAAGCAATGGCTAGAAACTGGGGTGCTGGAAGTCTTTGCGTCACTTGGTTTCGCATGTCCCGAGAAGCAGCGGCGTAATGCCGCGGGCCAACCGCAATATTTATATGCTTGCCTCACTATCTCTAAGCTGGGTCGCGGGACCACTTTCAATCACCCTTTAGCCTGACCTCAATATGCTTGTTTCCCGCGGCCCGTATAAGGTTTTGCGTGGTTTTAAATTCAGAGCATGTCTAATATATAAATTTTCACCACCTTTGCAAAACCACACTAGCCAAAATCATAACTTTGCGCAGGATTGAAAGGGATCCTTCGGAGAGACCCGGGTTTTGTATGCGATACTATGAAAAATAAAAATAATTAATTCCGCCGGGGGCGCGGTGCTATGGCTCCAGCTCCCTTCCTCCGCCCCCTTGTAGGATCTCAACCCTCGCCTTAATGATAGTTAAGCTGGAGAAGAGCTGGTGAATGGCTCTGAGCTCCCGAGATATCGCTTTCAAGGACACAACCCTGATAAGCTCAACATAGTCTAAGCTAAGTGTTCTGTAAAGTCCAAAAGTCAAACAACCATTGCTACGATAGCTATGCTTTTATCACGGCACAGCCAAAACTTTCAATTTTATGATTCTCAAAGCTTTTAACGCTTAAATATTGTAGACTTTAGCAATTAATTGTTAATGAGCTGCTACGCGGCTGAGCTTAATGATCAATTAGATATAATCTATGAAGGGATGGGCTCTAAACTTGCTTCAGAGTTTTACATTCCTGTACTTCGGCGGACAAAACAATACTGGAGAATTTCAGGATATTTTAGTGTGGATTCATTAACTGTTATAGCTGTAGGGTTAGCTGGTTTGATAAAAAATAATGGGCGAATGAGATTAATAGTTGGCCTACATGATATAAGCCCAGAGCTTGTAGAAGCTTATAGGCTGAGTCGTGAGAGGGCAAAAGAGATTCTGGAAGATTTCGGTAGAAGAATCTCGCAGGACTTGGATAAGGTTGCTGATGAAATATCCAGGCGAAGAATCGAAGCATTAGCATGGATGTTAGCTAATGGCATGCTGGAAATAAAAGTGGCTTTGCCAAAGAGGACGTTTCTGGGCCTTGGTAATGGTATATTTCATGAGAAACTCATGATTTTCCAAGATTTTGATGGTTGCATCATAGCGGCGGCTGGAAGCGCGAATGAAACACGCTATGCCTATGAAGTTAATGGTGAGAACTTAACAGTGCATATGTCTTGGCGGGAGGGACACTACGAGTATATTAAGCGTTATATAGATAGGTTTGAGGCACTATGGCAGGACAAGCATCCTGATTATGTTATATTCCCCTTACCTGAAGTAATTGAGAAGAAGCTTAAAGAAAAGTTCTACCCATCTGAAAAACCTGAAAGAGATCCACTTGAAGATCAGGAGGCATTGTTGTGTAGATCACTAGTTCCAGCAGCGAAGTTAATCCAGCAACTCGGGGAAATAAAAGACTTTGCTTATTTAGGTTTAGGGCCGCTCATTTTATATCCCCATCAAGCTTATGCCGTTGATTATGTTTTGTCCCGTTTTCCTCATAGAGCGATTCTTGCCGATGAAGTTGGACTGGGTAAGACCATTGAAGCTGGTGCAATAATTAAAAGACTGTTGACGTCAGGAAAAGTTGAAAGAGTTCTGATTTTGGCTCCAAAAAATTTGACACGGCAATGGTTGGAGGAGATGTGGAATAGATTTGGCTTGCGGTTTTGGTTATTCGATTCATCAAAAAGGGCTTATGTTTCAGCTGAAGGTGAAATACATGAACTTGGAAAGAATGAAAATCCTTTTGATGCTGGTGGATTTGACTTAATTATTGCATCATGGCATTATGTTAGGGGAAGTAAGAAGAGATATCCAGAAATACTTACTTCATCCAAGTTTTTTGATCTAATAATAATAGACGAGGCCCATCATGCGCGAAAAAAGAGATACTTGGGAAGCAAGAAGACGGAATCAACTAAATTATATGAATTAGTCTCAGAGCTAAGCATAACTAGTCCACACGTATTATTATTGACGGCTACACCTATACAATTGCATGTAACCGAAGCAATGGATTTACTGACAATAATAGGATTGGGAGGCCCTTGGGTTCATGAAGAACTCTTTGAAACTTACTTTCGAGTATTAAGTTGTGAACCATCTGAAATCAATAGGCAAGATGTTTTGACATGCATGGAAATGTTATCTTGGATTATTCACCATTACCTCTCAAGGGAGGATGCTGAAAAAATCTTAACCAGTCTACTTAAAAGCAATAAAGAAGCTATAATTCATCGCCTCTTAGATGGAAAAAATATAAAAGTAATAGTCAATGAGATAGATATTAATGAACTAAGGAAGGTATTGCTAGCTTTACATCCTTTGCAATTGTTTATGGTGAGGAATACTAGGGACAAATTAAAGGACGTTGGCTTTACATTTCCAGAGAGGGACGTTAGGGAGGAACCGGTAGATCTTTCAAGCGAACATAGGAGGCTTTTAGAGCAACTTGACCAGTACTTAAGGGAGGATTATGGTCTTTATGAACGGAAATTAAAAGGGGAAGCTAGGTCAGTGATTGGACTAGTCAAATCAGTGTATCATCAACGTTTTGTTAGCAGTTTTACAGCAGCTTATTATACGGTTAAGAATAGGATTGATTTTTTAAAAGCCTTGCTAAACGGCGACAGGGAAGCTCTTCTTCGCGCCGCTTCGCATATATTTATTGACGAAGAGTTGGAAGGTGATGAGGATGAAGTTATTGAAGTTATGGAAGAACTGGTGAACAGCATAGGTCGCGATCCTATTATTAGGGAGTTAAAGAAATTGGAAGAGCTTGAGGAGAGGCTGAGAGACTTTTCACTCGATGTGTTAAGTCTTAGGGATCCTAAGCTTAAGAAAGTTGCTGAGGTTGTAAGAGAACTTGTGAGTTCCGGTAATAAGGTTCTAGTATTTAGCAAGTATACTGATACTGTTAATGCGGTGGTTCATTTTCTGCTAAAAGGAGGTTATTTCACCCGAAGCGAGATCGGAATGTATACTGGTGAAGGTGGAAGGCTCTTCAGAGGCGAATCTTCGAACCCTGTCCTAGTTAGTAAAGACGAGATTGTTAAGGAACTTGAGGAAGGTTCTTTGAGGGTATTGGTGTGTAGTGATGCAGCTAGTGAAGGACTTAATCTGCAGGCTGCTAGTGCTGTTGTCAATGTTGATATGCCATGGAATCCAGCAAAGGTGGAGCAGCGAATAGGGAGGGTTGATAGGATTGGGCAGAAAGCAAAGGTTGTTTATATTAGGAATGTGTGGTATCCAGAAAGCATTGAGGCGCAGATGTATAGGGCTCTCTTTTTACGCAGGGAACTCTATAACATTGTGGTTGGCCCTGCTCAGGAAATTATAAGTGATGGACTTAGGAGAGCATTAGATGAAGGTGGGACATACGAGTCTATTCGTAAGATAGTGAAGGAGACCTTAGAAAAAGTGGAAGAGTTAAAGCAGGGTATAGCTAAGGCTGTTGGAATTTATTCCGGAACTTTTTGGGTGGGTACTGGATATGATTCGAGCGAGGTTGTGAATAAGCTTACAAAATTTGTCCTTAAGGCCTGTAAGGCCCTGAACTTGGATGTAAGGCAGGAAAATAATAGGCTGATATTTGACGAGAAGCGCCTTCCTAAAGAGCTTAGAAGGTGGAATCATGTGAATCTTAGTGTTGGGAGTCGTAACGCTTTGACTCCTACCCACCCGATAATCAAGTGGCTTTGCGACGAGATTATTCTCAAAGCTGGAGGGGTAAGCATCAAGTATCCGAAAAGCATCTACTTGGTTAAGGATAGTGATGGTTTTTGGCATGTGAAAGTTATCAGGGAGGAGGGGGGAGCGCAGGAAGAGCTCGATGCTAGGGGGATATTAAGCTTACTTGATGAGCTGCTTGAGGTGGGAGCTTGAGTTGCGAGTGTCGTAGAAGTATTGAAGAATCTCTAGTTGCTGTTAAATCGAGGATGATTGGAGAGAAGAATAAGATGCTGAAGCATCTTGAAGTGTTTAAAGAAGGGCTGAGAAATGGTTTTTACCAGTTGATCGCTAAACATCTTTTTAAAGCTGGCACTTATTTTGCTTCATTAGATAACGACTTTACTAGACATCCGCATCCACAACAGATAATAAATTCATTAAAGAGGAGGTTGAATAATGGGAGTAAACGTTTACTAGGGTTTGTTGAGATGAATGCGCCGCTTATTGAACGGCAGGCTGACTTTGTGGATATTGAAGAATTGCTGCAGGGGATTCTTAAGCAAAAAGAGAAAGCTAAAGGGCTGTTAGAAGGTAATGGGGAGAGAGAGTTACAGGAGGCGGAAAGGATTTTGGATAGGCTTGAGAAGCTGGAACATTATTTTTCAGCTTGGAAGGTAGGAATATCAGAAAAAACTGACTTCTTAAAGATAGTGGATATGCACGATTAAGTGTTTAGGCATAGTCATCTAGCTTCTCACCTTTTGCGAGGGTCAACGGGATTTTATGACCTAGTGCCTCTAGAAGTGTTGCAGCAGTCCTAGCTTCTTCTATTAATTTCTTATCTCCTTGACCATTGAGTCCAAGTTGCGCTATTGCTCTTAGGACTGAAAGGAATCCTGAGTCTCTGTGGTCTCGGCCTGTTTCCGACAGTAATGCGATCACCGATTTTAGACCTACATTCTCGTATTGTATTAGACAAGCGTGCACAATGTCGATGAGTGTTCTAAGTTTTTCCGGCTTTGTTGGTGTTATGAAACCCTCTGCCTGTCTTTCTTTGGACAAGAGTATCTTAACTTTATTGCCTATCTTCTTCACGGCTCCTATTCCACTCTTTGTGTCCAGTCTGTCAAGACTTATATTTCCTCCAAAAACCGTTATTAATCTTGCTAGGTCATAGTCTACCATTAGGTTTGGGAAGTTTCTTAGTAGGTTAATGTATGCTAGTGTTTCAGGATCAGCTTTTATATCTTGCGTGAGGAATTTGTTTACTATCTCCGCGACTATGTTTAGTGCATCGCTTGGAGTTTTTAGGTTGCCCGCTGCGTCTTTTACTTGCGAGTAGTCTGCAAACCTGCCTAATACAGGGCCGTAGACGCTAACGAGCAGGTCGGGGCCTGTTATGCCTTTGCTGTTATGGTCGCGAACTCTTTTCTCCGCCTCTTCTAGAAGCTCCTCCTTAACCTCTTCCCATAATCCTTTCTTATCCATGGTTCTTTTTCCGCATCTGAGTAGTACTGTGTATTTTAGGACCCCTTTACCCATTTTTCCGAATTTCTGACCTGGCTCTGTGGCTATCGGCCATGACGCTTCAAAGGTGAAACCTGCATTGATGAGCGCCTTTGCTAAGCTCGCCCATGCCTCAGCTTCTCTGTGCGTGAACATTACTGTCATGACGCCATCATCTCTTAGGACTCGTCTCATCTCCCTAAAGCATGCCTCTATCTTGGACTCATAATGTTTGTTTGCCAGTTCTTTAGCCCTTTTCACGCCCCTATATCTTGCTGGATTGGCTACCGCCTCCTCCTCTTTTGGCGTTAGCTCGTATTGAAAGGCCTCGGGGTAGAGATCTCCTATAAGGCGTTTAAGCCAGACGTAGAAAAAGTCGCTTACCTCACTGTACATTACGTTCTCATAGTATGGCGGATCCACGACTATGCAGTCAACACTCTTATCAGGCAACGGAATGCTTGCTGCATCGCCACAATAAATAAACACATTACCAGTTTTGTTTGGGAGAAGACGTATTATTTCCTCTAATGCATCCAATACCTTATTAAGCGACCAAGGCCATAACATTTTTGAATGATCCCACTCAGCGTAACTAGACTTGAATGGAAAAGCCTGAACAGCCATACTGCCAGCTATCATTTGCCTTGTAGGTCTCCATCTAGCTAGTATTGAATTATAGTCTATGCAAGTGTCGAATACGAGCGCTCCGTATGTTATTACTGCCTTGTAGAACTCCCTATCCTCCTCATTTACAGCTCTCGAGAGCAGCTCCTGCTTAACTTCCAAAAACTTTTCCAAATAGGTTAAATGAGACAGCAACTGGCGTGGATTAAAGAGATTATACCATCGAAGCATTCCGAAGTTAAGAAGCCTACGTGTTTCAAGCCCTTCTTGAACAGGCTCATTTGGCACAAGACCATTTTTCTCCCATAAGGGCAATCTTTCCAAGAGGATTCTTTCTGCCTTCCTTACGGCTTCTAATTCTTCCTTAGTTGGTGTTCTGAAGCTCCATTTTCCAGCAATCTTGACAGCAACCGCGTAGATCTGGTGGCCCATTCTCCCATTTTGAGCTTCTCTTTTAACAAACTCCGAGTCCACGGTAGTTTTGCATCTTGGACATCTAGCAGACTTTCCAATATCCGTGCCTTTATCGGGGTCCAAGCCATGTGCTTTAGGATCTGAGACTATTTCAAACGTGCATGTATCGCTATCTTCAGCGACAACCAACTTAACAGCTATATCTGTTGGCTTTCCTTCTTTTACAATCCACCAATTCGGCGAAAGTGGAATAATAAGGCCACATGAAGGACATTTAATCGTCCTAGCCCACAGATATGCATAAATGTTTTCCCCAGGCTTTTTAGGGAAGAACTCTTCTAACTCGCTCCTCGCTCTCTTATGAACCTCCTCACAAAAATCCTTGACAGCCTGCACAAGTCTTTCTCTAAATTTGACGGGGTACTCTAACGTGGCTTTTAGAATTATGTAGGCCACAGGATTGAGCTCGCCAGCTACCACATCAAGCCCCAGCCTCAACGCCTCGTACGGAATACTACCACCCCCAGCCATCGGGTCGAGAATCAAAACCCTATCACGGCCCCAGAAACGACCTATCTTCTCCCGGAGAGCATCGAGCTGAGGTTGCGGAGGAGTATACTTAAAGGCCCTCTCCCAACTAAATGGATTCTCACTAAGTTTGACCTTGTTTGCCTTGGCCCTAGCCAGCTTCTCAGCCACCGCAACAACATCCTTATCATGCGGTATACCAAGCAGCCTAAGAAATTCCTCCCTCGTAGTATCAGGCGGAAGAATAGACGCCAAAACAGCCGCCCTAGAAGCAACAAGGGGCCTCCTAGCAAACCAAACATGGAGAAAATAAAGAGGAGGAAGGGCACTACTGGCGCTACGCTCTCGGACGCTCTCTACTCCTACCTCGCTGGTTGGGAACCATTCATCTATCAAAACCCTTCGCTCTAAAGTCATACGACCTTAAAAGGCTGGAATCGCTTAAATATTTTCTCGCGTTTAAAGAAGATAAGATGCCCGAGATTGTACCGGTCTGGCACCCTTCTGCATGTATACCGCGCGAGGAAGTAATTACTGGAAAACTAACAGACGCAGAGCTGGCTTTAAGGCTCTCAACAATAGTCAGGGGGGAGGCAAAACCGCCCTATAACACGCCTGAATCTTTCCTAAAAGCCACACATCTAACCAAAAACATGAAGATAATCCTAGAAAATGTGTTCGGCAGACTATCGGGTACCAAAAAGGACGTAAACCCGATAATAGTGCTTGACGTAGGCTTCGGTGGAGGAAAAACTCACACAATGGCCACCCTTTATTACGTCGCGAAATATGGGCACAATAAAGAAGTATCCAGATTAGTCGGCGATATAATAGTACCAAAAAACATAAAAATAGTGGCCATAGGAGGAGAAGACTACACAGAGGAAGGAATAATCAGGGATGGAAGGCAGATAAAAACAATATGGGGAGACTTTTTCTGGCAACTTGGTAAGTATGAGAAATACATGGCAAAAGATCTTGAGGCCATAACACCTTCCATAGATGAGATAAAAGAAGCAATAGAAGACAGCCCAACACTCATACTCCTCGACGAGCTGCCCACATACCTCAAGACAGTATCAATGAAGAAGAATATGTTAGACAAAACAGTGCAATGGATCCAAAGACTAGTTCTAGCAGTGTCGGAAGTTGAAAATGCAGTACTCGTCGTAGCTATAGCAGAGGATGTCTACAAACAGGAGGCGGAAAAAGTAAAAACAGCAATAATCGAGAAGGTCAAAGAGGCGATGGCGGAGGCAAGGGCTCACATAGCTCGTAAAGAGACAGTTTATGTCCCCATAACAGAAGAAGATGTAGTACACATATTGAAGAAAAGGCTATTCGATTCAATTAATCAATTAGTAGCTAAACAAGTGGCACAAGCCTATCATGAACTCTACAAAAGCCTACCAGTAATAGAAGAGCTGAAAACAAGCCAATACAGAGATCTTATTGAAGAGTATTATCCATTCCATCCCCATTTAATTAAAGTACTCTACGAGCGGCTCGCAACCCTGGACCGCTTCCAAAGAACTAGGGGTGCCTTAAGGCTCTTAAGTAGGACCATAAGAAGGATATGGAAGCAAAAAGAACCGGATGCAATCCTCATTCACCCCTTCCATATCGATCTAGCAGACAACGACATATTAACAGATCTGACAACCCACATAGGTGAGGAAAAGCTACGAAATGCAGCAGAGGCAGACATATGGAAAGGTGACGGAACAGCAACGGCGGAACAACTTGATGAACAGGCAAAAGAAAATTGGGGAGCGCCCCTCGTTCGACGAGCATGTAATACTATCTACCTATATAGTTTAGCAACAGGAAAAGAGGGGGATAGAGGAATACGATCAGACGTGTTGATATCGTTATTGGTTACACCCGTGAGAAGAGAGCATTTTATGAAAATACGCGACATAGTTCTAGACTATCTCTCTGATCAATTCCACTATATAGACAAACAGGGAGAGAGGTATGTATTCGTAAGAGAACCTACACCAATACGGATAATAGATTTACTGGCACGTGATATTACAGAAGAAGAGGTCTTGAAAATTATCAAAGAAAAACTCATGAACGAACTCTTTAAACGAACACGAGAATCACCAACATGGATAAACATAGAATTTTTCCCTCTCACCCCGAGTAAACTACAAGATGATATACCACTAATCCAAGTGGCAATATTGAACCCAAGCATACATGTAATAAAGGATAAAGAAATACCTGACGACGTAAAACAATTTATAGAATACTCTGACGACCATCAACAAAGACCTAGAAAATATACGAACTCAACATTCTTACTCGTAGCATCAGAAGATATGCTTGAGCCTGTTAGGCTGGTGGCAAGAAAAATCCAAGCAGCGAGAATGGTTAAAGAAGATCCAATGCGTTACCAAATACCTAAGGATAGGAAAGCTGATATTGAAGAATATTTGGCGCGTCAAGAAAAACTGCTCTATGATTATATCAGAGCGGCGTTTATGAATATAATTTATTGCCATAAGGATGGTATTAAAATGTACCAAGTTCGAGACGGTAGTGGTTATGGAAGCTCCGTATCAGGATATGAAATGCTCAAACATATTCTCACCAATGTTATAGATAGAGTTACAGAACAAATGGACCCGGAGTATATTCAAAATTATGTATGGCCAGCAGATGCCACGAGTGTAACAACTCAAGATTTATATGAATGGTTCTTTAGAAAGCCGGGTGTAAAAATTCCAGCCGATAAAGAGGTCTATATAAGGAGTATAATGGATGGAATCAAGCAAGGAATCTGGGCGCTCGACATAAACGGGAAAATATATGACAAAGATAACCCACCAAAAGTTATTGTAATAGATAATAAAACTGAACTTCTCACACCCGAAGAGGCAGAAATAAAGAAAAGGAAACAGCTATCACTCCCACCATCCCCACCGACACCATCACTAGGCGAAGTAAGTGAAGTTAAAGAGGGTAAAGTCTGGTCTATCTCTTTAGGCGACTCTAAGGCTGAAATATTGGCAAGCGATCTGGAACGAAAGAAGAGAATAGATCGGTTTACAAGCGTTTATAGAGCGGTCATCAAAACCAGCATTCCTGATGCATCACTCATTCAAGAACTACGCAGCATTATAACGCGCTATATGCCGGAGAGAAATCTAAGAATTAAATTAAAGGGAGCATTATCAAGGTCTAGGGCACCATATTATTCGGTAACCTTCGAAGTTGATAAGGAAACTTCACAGAAAGAAGAAGGAAGAAGCCTGCTGGAAAATCTTTGGAAGTTAAAAGGAGCAGAATCGGTTGAGCTAGAGCTAGAACTCGAATGGAGTCAACCAACTACACCAGAACAGTTAATAAGCATAATTCGAACACTAAAGAGTGACCTATTGATTAGCTTACAAGCTGAGGTGGGAAGACAATGACATATCGATATGTTCTGAGGATTAAGAGACTAACAAATAAAGAAAGGATAACTGTCGAGGCTTGGCCAAGTAGAAGGGAAATAGCAACACCTACAGAGTTACGAAAACCATGTTTCATTATAGGATCGCTATCAGGCCCCCGAACAATCTTAGTACATTACATGATAAAGGAACTTATCAAAAAATACGGAGCAAAGAGGACGAAAAAGAGCTTAATAATTTATTTTCCTGATAAAAGCATTGAAGCTATAATTGATGCATATAGGCTTGGCCTCCTCCTAGCCTCCCTTTCAAAAGTTAAAACAGATGAAGAGGCAGAAAATATACTACGTTACATAGATAAATGTACACCGGAAGAAGTATGGTTCTGGACAAGTAAATACCTAGGATTAATCAAAAAAGTCACAAAACCCGAAAAAGTAATCGAGGCACTAACAATTTTAGCAAAGTAACTCCTCATCCCCTATCATACTGTTCTTTAACAACACACTTATTTTTAATGTTCCTCTAATTTCTTTCATCCACTTCCATGGATGATTTTGGTGGAGATAAATAACTTTGCATGAAGTTATTTGTACGCGATTCAGCATTAGAGTGTTAGATGAAACTGGAATGAGCGAGCAGCTGATCGTCGAGCAGGTCTTGGAGAGGTTCCGGCATTTCCTTGAGGAGCGGAAAAGACTTGCGAAGCCACTTGAGCGCGGAGGCCCACCGCTAACATCAGACGCCACGGTGAACGTATATTACATCTATGCGCGGCGGTTCCTCCGCGAGGTATGGGCAAAGCACCGCTGCCTCCCATTACCACCACCGGAGGACACCATTCGCGAGTTCTTCTCAATCTTGCGCAAGCGCGCGAAGCCGAAGACCCTCGTCGCATATTATGCCGCGGTCAAGAACCTTTACGCGGCCATGAGCTGGCCTTGGAGCATAGACTGGCGCGAATTCATACCAGAGGTTGAGAGATTTAGCGATCAGCCATATCTCAAGCGCGAGGAGATCGAGAAGGTGATCCACTATGCGGAGGAGAAGGCGCAGTCCGGCAATCCCATACACATCCGAAACGTCGTCATCCTCTACCTCCTCAAATACGGGCTGAGGCCCGAGGACATCAGGAGACTGAAGGCCGAGAATATCACGTTCGAGAAGATCCGGGAAGAGGAGACGGGTGAAACCTATGAGGCATGCGTCATTCGTTATACCCCGTGTAAGCGTGGCAGGCCCGCGGTCAAGATCCTGAACCGCAAGGCCAGCACTTGGCTTCAGAGATGGCTCGGTTACTTGGAATTCGTTTTCGGCAAAGACTTGGTAACATTCGCGCCGATTGCCCCAAGTTTTAGGGCAAAGGCGCCGCCGAATCTCAAGAGCCGTCTGAAGCGTTTGCAAGCTAGGCTCGCGAAGCCGATGAGCAGGCAGGCCATATACTGGATTGTCAGGCGGCTTATTGTTGATGCGCTCGGCCCAAAGACAGGAGACAGAAGATGCCCCTACGCAATTCGAAGAGGCGTCATAGTCCACCTCATCGAATCAGGGAAGCGACTTGAGGACATAAACAGATTCTTCGCATGGCGTACGCCAATGGCCATGATATATGACAAGCGGTCTCAACTCGAGGTCTCAAAACAATTCATAAACATCTAGAGCCCGGCAGATCTAGCCACCCTAGGCAACAGCATGAGTCTAGGCTTTATCGCCACAAATTTTTGATGATGGCCCTAGCGTTCTACTTCTTTTTCACATATGTTATGTAGTATGCATAGGCTATTGGGATGGCGGCGGCAACCCAGATCATGAGCGCGATGAACATGCCCCGGATAAATCTATGGGCATACTCGTAGTTATCCATTGCCAGCTCATACTCGCCTTTGAGAGCATATTCTCTAGCTTTGTTCAAGACCTCATAATAGCTTTTGAGATATGAAGCGATGATGAGACAGAGCAAGACCACCAGAAACAAGACCACGAGGAAAAGTATGACGCCCTTCTTCAAAACGCCGCCCAACCCCGCCCCCACCACTATCATTCACACTCGTGGAGAAGGTTGGCCATACCCGTGTATAGCCTTTAACCCTCATAATACCCGGGATCCGCCGGAGAAAAAAAAAAATAAAAGGAGGGTGTTTAACATCTGGCTCTAGAGCCGCGGTAATGCCCATGAACCATGAATTTTGCCTCCCGAGCTGGAGGTGGATAGTTTGCCTCGGAGATACCTCAGAACGAGGAGTAGAAAGAGGAAGTATGTGAGGACTCCGGGCGGCAGGACCGTGATCCACTATGTTGACGAGAAGAGGGATCATCATCACTGCGCTAGATGCGGCGGCATAATTCATGGGATACCGAGGGAAAAGGATTTCAAGCTCACACATAGCGAGAGGACTGTTGAAAGGTATTATG
>Ga0080004_1115308_pt1 | contig 23708 bp, 29 predicted proteins | sample WasSprMetagenome_FD_69207 | JGI IMG/M metagenome (GOLD analysis project Ga0080004, IMG submission 69207) | Sulfidic aquatic microbial communities from Washburn Spring, Yellowstone National Park, USA - WS (SPADES assembly) (version 2) | ecosystem: Environmental > Aquatic > Thermal springs > Hot...
GCATCAGGGAGCACTTGGATATCCCGGGCACGAAATACGACCCTGAGCTAGGGATAATCGGCATGGATGTCTGCGTCCACCTCTCTAGGCCCGGGCTAAGAGTTTCCTTCAGAAGGAGAGCTAGAAAAAGCATACCAAAAAGCCATAGGATAACGAGAGAAGAGGCAATGGAGTTCATGAGAAGCGAGTTTGGTGTGAGGATAGTCGAGGAATAGCCGCTCTTGAATAATCTTAAAATTATCCTATAGAAAAGGTGGCGTCTGAACCGGAGTATGGCGAAACAGAAGCCGCCTAAGGAGCGGAAGTTCGGAAAGGGCGTGGTCAAGTGTAGGAGATGCGGAACCACAGATGGCGTCATCAGGAAGTATAAGCTCTATATCTGCAGGAGATGCATCAATGAAGTCGCGCCCCTCTTGGGATTCAAAGTTTACGAGTAGCTGAAAAACACTTATTAACGGATTATCACAACCCGCCTCATTAGGAGAGATGAGCAAGGACTTGGTCTCAGGCCTCTTCACAACACTCCAGAACAACGAGATGGTCAGGAATAGGGAATGTGTATACTACGCCTCTAAACTCATAGGCGAGATATTGAAGACGCTTCAGAGGCACGGCTATATCGGCGCGATAGAGTATATTGAGGATGGCCGGGGAGGTAAGTTCAGGATCCAGCTCCTCGGTAGGATAAACAGGGCGGCCCCCATCAGGCCAAGATTCAGTGTAAAGAAGGATGAATATGAGAAGTGGGAACAGCAATATCTCCCCAGCAAGGATATCGGGATACTCATAGTCACAACAAGCCAGGGAGTAATGTCCCATAAGGAGGCAAAAGCGAAGGGTCTCGGAGGAAAGCTGCTGGGATACGTATATTAGCTTCTTAACTTTATGCCTTAACCTCAGTAAACACATTTTAGGATAGGAGCAGTTAGGGAATAGGATTAGAGTAGAGCTGGCCGAGCTTTATGAAGCATTATCAATATTAGTTAAAACAAAGCAACAATTACTTGCGCAGTATTAGGCCTAGCAAGCTTTCAATCCATTGTAAGGGTCCATTGTTATTCTCTAGCCATCTTCGGCGGCGATCTTAATCTAGAACCTCTTCTAAGCTTATCCTCTCGGGTTTTTCAGCGCCCGGAATTTTTAAATAGCAATATAGCGGCGGTGGATCAGATTCGCTGGAAGATCGGGGTTAAAGAATGATGCTCGCGGCGGGTGAGTTGGGGGCCATGCCCCTGCAGGAGTATGTTGAAGAGATAGAAGTTCCAGATGGCGTTGTGGTCGAGATAGAGGGCTCTAGCAGGATTAAAGTGAAGGGTAAGCTTGGCCAGGTCGTAAAGGATCTCTCTCACGCCAACGTGAGGCTCGAGGTCGCCTCGAATAAGATTCTCGTGAAGCTCGTGGGGAGGGGTAGGCGGGCCAAGGCGCTCATGGGGACGATAAGGAGCATAATCGAGAACATGATTGTGGGCGTTACCCAGGGCTTCACATATAAGATGAAGATCGTTGCATCCCACTTCCCCATAACAGTCAAGGTTCAGGGGGACACGGTCTATATAGAGAACTTCATCGGCGAGAGGGCTCCAAGAATAGCAAAGATAGTTGGCGAGGGGACGAGGGTCGAGGTGAAGGGCGAGGACGTGATAGTGAAGGGAGTAGATAAGGAGGCGGTCGGCCAGACAGCCGCAAACATAGAGCAGGCGACGAAGGTGAGGCGAAAGGATCCGAGAAAATTCCTTGACGGAATATACATTTACGAGAAGAAGGTGGGGATCGACTGACCTCCTCCCCTACTTGGGTGGGGAGGTTTGGGCTACATCCCTCCCCTTTGGGAGGTTCAGCCCTTGGCCGGGTCTCCGGCCATTACCCCCTATCCCTCTCCGGGACTCAGGGGTTACTGGCATTATTAGGGTATTATTTGGCGTTATTTAAAGCATTGTATGCTATGATGAGATTAGCGTGGATGCTTTGCTCGGCCGCATGTACTTGAATAGCCTTCCCCTTCTTTTCATTCTCCACTCTCGGGAGACTCCAAGAAATAAGGGCAAACTCTTCATCATGTTCGGCTGTAGGAGCATGAGGATTATGAAAGGCTGGTTTCAGGGGTAGCCGCGACGCATGCTTAGAGATCTATGAGGTCAGGAATGAGGGGTCTTACAGGAGCTTGAGGGATCTTACCGGATGACGACCCGGATGGATGGCGCGACCTAGCGTATTCCGTGAAGAATGTGGCAGGCTACTATATAGGATTGAGTCGGACTATATTATAACGGCTTTATAACGGCTCATGGGTAAGGCCGACCCAGAATAGGTGAGGAAAATGATGATGATAAAGGCTGCTAGAATGGTCGATGCAGCAAACTTATAGCCCTTATAAGAAGGGGTTGGAGGAAAAGTTAGGAGTATGCAGTTACCGTGAATGAGCGGGCAGCTCAGGTGATATATAATGTTATGCTATGTAGAAAGCGGTTCTGGTTGTGGGTTTGAAGAGTATGGACATCTTGAAGGTTTATGCGAATACGTTAAATGCCCAGTAAGAGGGAGGATGGATCCTTTCCAAAAATGCTTCGTCTACGCAGCATTCTTCATAGGAGGGGTAAGGGCTTCGTCCACTGTTCTGGCGAACACATCGAGATAAGGGCCTGAGAGCTCTTACCCGGGAGAAAACATAAATTTGGATTAAGGTAGATGCGCTTGAGATCAGTGAGGGAGCATATGCTCACGTCCGTGAAGAGGAGATATGGCTTCCAGCTACATCAGGGTGGGGAGGCGCCATGGTTGTGAAGATCCCGAGATGGGTTAGGGAGTTGAAGCTCAAGAGGCCGGAGTTCGTTAGGCAGGAGAGTTGGAGATATGTAAGGGTTAAGCCTAACTGGAGGAGACCGAAGGGGAAGGATAGTAAGATGAGGCTCCAGGTTAAGGGATGGCCCCCGCTTGTTAAGATTGGATACAGGACCCCAAAGGATTACAGGAATCTGCATCCCAGCGGCTATAAGGAGGTCCTAGTCTATAGGCCCGAGGATCTCCAAGGCCTCAACCCCGAGATCCACGCGATTAGGATAGCCAGCTCCGTCGGGATGAGGAAGAAGCTGCTCATAGTGGAGGAGGCGAGAAAACTCGGGCTAAAGATACTCAACCCGCCGAGGCTAATGGAGGAGGTTGAGGAGGTGGAGGTTATTAGGCCTGAGGTAGAGGGGTCCTCACAGGAGGTGGAGGAGGTTGGGTCTTAAGCTCACACTCCAGCGAAGGCTGGCGGCAAACCTCTTGAAATGCGGGATCCATAGAGTCAAGCTTGATCCCGAGAAGCTTGAGGAGATCTCTGAGGCAATAACTCGGGAGGATATTAGGCGGCTGATAAAGGATGGTATTATCTGGAAGGAGCAGGAGAAGGGTGTAAGCCGGGCGCGGGTAAGAGCTAGGAAGCGTAAGAAGAGCAGGGGGGCCGGGAGCAAGGAGGGCGGAAAATACAGTAGGCTCTCGAGGAAGGAGCAGTGGATGATTAGGGTGAGAGCTCAGAGGAGAAGGTTGAAGGAGCTGAGGGATCGCGGCCTCATAACGAGGGCCACGTATAGGAAGGTCTACATGATGGTTAAGGCCGGCGCATTCAAGTCCGTCGCATCCATGATGGAGTACCTTACCCAGAACAACCTGATCAGGAGGCCGCTGATATGATGCTAAAGCGAATGCCGCCCAAGCGAAGGAGGCTTGGTCTCACAGATTACCGGAAGAGGTTGAAGCTCGTCAAGTCAGGGTTGCCGAGGCTCGTCGTCAGAAAAACCAATAACCAGATAATCGTGCAGGTGATAAGGTCGAGGCTCGGCGGGGACGAGACAATCCTGACGATAACATCGAGAAAGTTAAGGGATTATGGTTGGAGGGCGAGCCTGAAGAATACGCCCGCAGCCTACTTGACGGGGCTACTGGCTGGGCTCCTAGCAAGGGGCAAGATCGAGAAGGCGATCTTGGATATAGGGCTGCAGACACCTAGCAAGGGTTCAAAGGTCTTCGCGGCCGCGCTAGGCTTCAGGGATGCGGGGATCGAGATACCCCTCGGGGAGGAGATATTGCCCGACGAGGATAGGATCGCTGGAAAACACATATCCGAGTACTATAGAATGATTCGCGAGTCAAGCTTGCAGACAACCCAGTTCTCAAAGAGTGATGAATCCATTTACATGAACTTGGAGAAGCATTTCGAGGAAGTTAAGAACAGGATTCTAAGGGAGTTGAGTGGAACATGAGCACGGAGGAATGGACTCCTAGGACGAAGATTGGTAGGATGGTTAAGGAGGGCAAGATAACCTCGATAGCCGAGCTTTTCGCGCAGAATCTTAAGATCACGGAGCCCGAGATCGTAGATTACTTGCTGCCGAACTTGGAACAAGAGGTCTTGGATATCAATCTCGTCCAGAAGCAGACAGCGGCTGGTGAGCGGTCTAGGTTCAGGGCAATAGTGATCGTGGGCAACAGAGATGGATATGTCGGGTTGGGGACCGGTAAGGCGGTCCACGTGGTCTCCGCGATAGAGAAGGCCGTGAAGAACGCGAAGATGAATATAATCCCTGTGAGGAGGGGTTGCGGGAGCTGGGAGTGCGCTTGCGGACAGCCGCACAGCCTCCTGACGAAGGTTGAGGGCAAGCGCGGGAGCGTGAGGATCGAGCTGATACCCGGGCCGAGGGGCTTGGGCATAGTCGCGGGCGAGGCCGCTAGGATAGTCCTTGAGCTCGCTGGGGTCGAGGATGTCTGGACGAGAACATTCGGTGAGACTAGGACAACGCTATCATTCGCCGGAGCAGTCATCGAGGCACTTAGAAACACGAATAAGATAGTCCTCCCGACCATGTGGTGATGAGACTTGTCCGAGGAGGCCAAATGCTATCTCGTGATAAGAATTAAGGGGAGCGTCAAGGCGAGAAAGGATCACCTCGACACGCTCAGGATGTTGAATCTCAGTAGGGCGAACTGGGCGACAATAATCCCGAAGACCCCGAGCTATGAGGGGATGCTAAAAAAGGTCGAGCACATGGTAACATGGGGTGAGCCGAATCTCAAGACGATCAAGACATTCCTCAGGAAAGTGGAGATCATGGGCGATGGAACGCTGGATGACGAATATGTAAGGAAGCTCGGCTTCGAATCCCTCGAGGACTTGGCGAGAAGGATTTACAACGCTGAGGTAACTCTCAGCTCGCTAAGGGAGAAAGGTGTGAAACCCTATGCGAGGCTCCACCCGCCAAGGGGTGGATTCAAGAAGACTATCAAAAAGCACTTCTCCGCGGGTGGGGAGTATGGCTATCGCGGCGAGAAGATAAACGAGCTCTTCATCAAGATGGCTGGGATATAGCGCTGGAAAAGGTATATTAAGGCAGGAGGCTGGCTGTCTCCGGAAAGTGCTCACTGAAGGGGTGCGTGAAGCCCATGGGGACGCGGCATCGGAAGAGCAGGAAACGTAGGGGGAGCAGGACGTGCGGCTGGGGCCAGATAGGCCAACATAGGAAGTCCGGCTCTAGGGGCGGGCATGGCCATGCCGGAATGCATAAGCATAAGTGGACCTGGGTTCTCAAATACGACCCGGACTACTTCGGGAAGCATGGCTTCTATAGACCGAATAGGCGCGAGGTCAAGTCCATGAACCTGATCCAGCTCTCGACGCTCGTGGAGAACCTAGAGCGAAGAGGCGAGCTTAAGATCTTAGATGGCATGCCGGTGGTTAACCTATCCGCCCTCGGGGTCGGGAAGCTCGTTGGCGGTGGAAAGCTGGATAGGGGTCTCGTGATCATAGTAGATAGCTGGACCGAACGTGCCGAGAAAGCTGTAAGAGAGGCTGGTGGAAGGCTTCTTAAGCCCAGCGAGATCGAAGGTGTGGCTGCTTGAGCCTAAGGCAAGCGGTCGAGAGCATCGCGAAATATCTCCCCGAAGTCAAGAAGCCTATTAGGAGGCCGAGCTTAGGGGAGAGGCTTATCTGGACAGCCCTAGTTCTTGTCATCTACACTCTCATGGGTCATACGATGCTCTATGGCGTCTCTCAGGCGACTAGGCTCGCGGGCCAGAGCCCCCTAATTATGAGCATAATCTTCGCCCAGAGGATCGGCACGCTCACAACCCTCGGCATAGGCCCCATCGTGACCGCCGGGCTCATACTCCAGCTCCTCGTCGGGGCGCAGATAATAAAACTCGACCTCTCTAAGCCCGAGGATAGAACAACCTTCACGGCCCTGAGCAAGCTATTCACGATTGCCGTGATAATCGTGGAGGCGGCTGTCTACACGGTCTCAGGGATGCTCGGGCACCTCGAGCCATCAATTCAGGCAATAGTCTTCATCCAGCTGGTGGCCGCGACGATGCTGATAGTCTTCATGGACGAGCTGATACAGAAGGGCTGGGGCCTCGGAAGCGGTGTGAGCCTCTTCATAGCGGCCGGGGTCGCCGAGACGATATTCACGAACCTCTTCTCCCCAATAGTTCTTCCAGACCGCTATTATCAAGGGATAATCTTAGCTCTAGCGCAGGTGGCTGCCGGCCACGGCTCGATAATAGACCTCCTTTATAGGGGGCGATTCCCGGACATAATGGGCCTTATATCAACAATAGCGATACTACTACTCATAGTATACTTGGAGTCGCTTAGGATCGAGGTACCGATTCAGCACGCCCGTGTCTCGGGATACGTCGCTAGGTATCCGATAAAGTTCCTCTACGTCTCCAACATCCCCGTGATCTTCACATCGGTCATCTTCACGAACATCTACTTCTTCTCCACCATAATCTGGAGCAGATTTAACCCTGCGAACCAAGACCCGATACTGAACCTAATCGGGTCGTTCAACGCGACAGAGTACGGCCCGGTCCCGCTTGGAGGTCTAGCATACTACGTAACCTCTCCCGGAAACGTGGCTGGAGCGGCCGCGGACCCGTTGAGAGCAGTAATATACACGCTGATCATGCTCGGGTTCTGCGTGCTCTTCGCGAAGTTCTGGGTCGAGGTTGGAGGCTTATCCCCGCAGACGGTCGCCGACCAGCTTGTGAAGGCGGGGATGCAGGTCCCGGGATTCAGGAGGGCACCCGCCGTGATCGCCCGAATGCTCGAGAGATATATCCGGACACTGACAATTCTTAGCGCTATAATAGTCGGCCTTATTGCGGTCTTCGGCGACTACTTCAACGTCTACGGCGGAGGAATAGGAATACTACTAATGACTGGGATCCTCATGCAGTACTACGAACTGCTTCTGAGGGAAAGGCTTGAGGAGATGAGCCCGGTCTTCAGGAGGCTGCTCGGGGAATAGCCTCCAAGCCTCAGAAGAAAAGACGACCTCCTACCCATTTGAGGGGTAGGAGGTTTGGGCTACATCCCCCCTCCTGGAGGTTCAGCCCTTGGCCGGGTCTCCGGCCATTACCTCCTATCCCTCTCCGGGGCTCGGGGGTTACTGGTGTCATCGAGGTATTGTTCGACGTCGCTGTCATTAAAAATGTTGTACGCTGCTATGAGGTCGGCGTTAAACACCTTGCCCAGCTTCGTGCACTTGAACAATCCTCGGTATACCCTTATACCACAGCCATCGCCGTGCCATGGGCATCTCGACGACGTATAAGACTCGTCTACGTAGATGACGTTGATACCGTATTCTTCGGCGACCTCAGCTATCCGTTTCAACAAGATCTGTATGTCCAGACGTAGACGTTATTGAGGTCGCCATTCTCCTGCGCAATGCCCTTTGGATAACCAACTTTAATCGTGGAGACGCCGATGTCATAAAGCCATTCGATGACTTCCCTTACTTTAGTGTTTATATAGTGTTTTACTTGTCTCTTCCATTTTGTGTACATCCTTCTAAGCCTCTTTGACGTCTCTAGGCCATACTTGTTTAACATCGACTGGTATTCAGCGATTTTCTTTCTCCAGTAATATGAAATTGATTTCAGCGGCCTGCCATTAATGAGCCTCGTTGAGCCATCCTCGACATAGATGGCCATTAAATTGTTGATCCCAATATCTATTCCCACCATTAAGTTGCCTTTTGGTCGTTGCGGCGCCGGCTTCCATTCTCCCCTCACCATCTTCTCGTAGACCTTTGAGAAAGCAATGTGGGCATACCACCTATTTCTATCATCGTCATAGCGTATCTCAAGTCTTCCTTGCGCGCCTTAAATATATCGGGCCCTTGTATCTCACTTCTATCCAGCCGACCGCGCCAAGGCATTTGATGATGATCCTATCGCCACTCATTTCATACTGGTCTTTTTCTAACGATAGTCCATAACGTCCTAGACTTCCTCTTCTTCCTGTATCCCGGCGCACTAATCCGAGTCATAAACGGCGGCAGTCTCCCCTCCTTCTTCAGCTTTAGTAGCCTAAAGAAGCTCCTCCTAGCGGGATTCTCCACCTAGGCGGCACAATGGCGAAAATATTATTATGTCGCCCTATACAATCCACAAGGATATTAATGGAGCAGCCGATGCTCGAGATATTCCTCATCTCGGTCGTGGTGAGTCTGGTGACGAGCATCCTCAGGAGGAGAATCCTGACACCTGAGGACATGGCTAAGATGGCCGAGTCTCAGAAGTTCAGGAGAATGTTGCTTGAGGCGCAGAGAAAGGGCGACAAGAAGACGCTCCAGAAGCTGATGCGAAAGCAGGATTACTACCGGAAGATAGACGCCGAGGTGGGGAAAAAGAACATCATATTCTTCGTAGCGAGCATAGCGATATTTTACATTGTCTTTTTGGGCGTGTTGAGCCCATTATATGGCAGGCTAGATGTTGTGGCGATGTTACCCGGCGACATGATGCTCCCCTTCGTCGGCAACAAGCTAAACTATCTTACGTGGTATGTCTTATGCTTATTCGCCATAAGCTTCCCGATAAACAAGCTGTTCCAGGTCAGCCCGGAGCAGGTCTCCCAGAAAAGCTGATCCTCGGCAAAAATATTATTATGTCGCCCTCTACAATCCAGAACCCATGACCCAAGTATATCTTGATGAAGACGCCGACCTCTCGATCTTAAGGGACGAGGTTATAGCGGTAATAGGCTACGGGAGCCAGGGGAGAAATCAGGCACTGAATCTAAGGGACTCGGGCTTGAGGGTGATAATCGGGTGCAGGCCTGGAAAGTCTGAGAGGCTTGCGAGGGAGGAGGGCTTCGAGGTCTATGACATGGATGAGGCGGCGAGGAGGGGCACCATAATCTACATGCTTGTCCCGGATATGGCTCACAAGGAGGTGTACGAGAAGTATGTCAGGGCCAATCTCTCGGAGGGTAAGGCTCTCTGTTTTTCCCATGGCTTCAGCGTGCATTACAAGCAGGTTGTCCCACCACCATATGTTGACGTGATAATGGTGGCGCCGAAGGGTCCCGGCCCGATAGTCAGGGAGAATTATCTAAGGGGTAGCGGCGTCCCGGCGCTGATTGCAGTTGAGCAGGACTATACGGGAAGGGCTAAACAGAGGGCTCTCGCGATAGCTAAAGGAATTGGGGCGACAAGGGTCGGCGTCCTTGAGACCACATTTAAGGATGAGACCGAGAGCGACCTGATAGGGGAGCAGGTTGTCCTAGTCGGAGGCTTGATGGAGCTGATAAAGAAGGGTTTCGAAGTCTTGGTCGAGGAAGGTTACCCGCCGGAGCTAGCATACTTCGAGGCATGTAACGAGGCCAAGCTCATCATAGACCTGATATACCGCGGAGGGTTAATCGGGATGCTGAGGGCTGTCTCGGACACGGCGAAGTATGGAGGGCTAACTGTCGGCCCAAAGATAATCGACGAGCATGTGAAGGAGAATATGAGGATGGCGGCGAAACGAGTTAAGGATGGGAGCTTCGCTAGGGAGTGGATTAAGGAGTATGAGGGCGGCGGGAGAACCCTCGAGAAGCTCATAAGACAGGTGGAGAACCACCCGCTTGAGGTGGTGGGGAGAAGGCTTAGGAAGATGGCGGGCCTAGAGAAATAACTAGAAATAACACCATTATCGTGTGAGGGCCGGAAGGCGGGGGATCGAGAGGTTGAACATAGTCGAGAAGATCTTGGCGAGAGCTTCTGGTGAGAAAGAGGTTTCACCGGGCCAGATAGTTGATGCTAAAGTGGATAAGGCGATGATGCACGACCTGACCGGGCCGAGGGTGATAGACTCGTTCAGGGAGATAGGTGTCAAGAGGGTCTGGGATCCTGAGAGGATAATCGTCGTATTTGACCATGATGTCCCGCCCTCAACGATAAAGGCTGCAGAGCTTCAGAAGAAGGTGAGGAACTTTGTCAGGGAGCAGGGGATAAAATACTTCTACGATATAGGGCGTGGAGGGGTCTGTCACGTCGTGATGCTTGAGAAGGGCCATGTCAAGCCCGGCGAGCTGATAGTTGGAGCGGACTCACATACAGTGACATATGGTGCCCTCGGGGCTTTCGCCACCGGCGTTGGAGCAACGGATATGGCCGCAGTTCTCGCCACCGGCTCAATATGGCTCAAGGTTCCAGAGACGCTGAAATTCGAGGTCAGTGGCAAGTTACAAAAGCGGGTCTACGCGAAGGACCTCATACTTCATATAATCGGGATGATTGGGGCCGAGGGTGCGAACTATAAGGCCATGCTCTTCTCCGGGCAGACGATAAGGGATCTCGGGATAGACGGCAGGGCGACGATCTGCAACATGAGCATAGAGGCTGGCGCGAAGGCTGGGATAATCGAGCCCGATGAGAAGACTATAAAATACGTGAAGGAGAGGGCTGGAGAGCCTATAACCCCGATCCGGAGCGATGAAGACGCCGAGTTCACCAAGGTCTACGAGATAGATGCATCGCGGCTAGAGCCCCAAGTCGCGATCCCACCATCAGTTGATAATGTGAAGCCTGTGAGCGAGGTCGGCGGCATAGAGATACAGCAGGGCTTCATAGGAACATGCACTAACGGGAGGCTTGATGATCTCAGGGCCGCCGCCGAGATACTAAAGGGAAGGAGGGTGAAGGATGGCGTAAGGCTCGTGATAATCCCTGGTTCTCAGGAGGTCTATGATCATGCCCTGAAAGAGGGGCTGATCGAGATATTCATCAAGGCTGGAGCGATAGTCTGCGGTCCAGGATGCGGCCCATGCATTGGGATCAGCCGGGGAGTCCTAGCCGACGATGAGGTCTGCATAAGCTCCGCCAACAGGAACTTCGTCGGAAGGATGGGCAGCCCTAAGTCGAAGGTATACCTCGCATCACCAGCTACTGTTGCGGCGTCAGCTATAAAGGGCAAGATAACAGACCCGAGGGAGGTGGATTAGGGATGAGGGTTGAAGGCAAAGCAGTCGTATACGGAGACAATATCGACACGGATGTGATTATCCCAGGCAGATACCTCGTCCTACAAGAGCCATCTGAGCTGGCGAAGCACGCGATGGAGGGCGTGGACCCAAACTTTCCGCAGAAAGCTAGGGAGGGTGTGATAATAGTTGCAGGCAGAAACTTTGGTTGTGGCTCTAGCAGAGAGGAGGCCCCGGTTGCGCTGAAGCACGCAAACACCAAATGCGTCATAGCAGAATCCTTCGCGAGGATTTTCTATAGGAACGCGATAAACATCGGCCTCCCGATACTCGAGGCGAGCCTGAGAGATAAGGTAAGCGAGGGAGATCTTCTATCAGTGGACTTGGTAAGCGGCATCATAGAGAATAAGACGAGAGGGATCAAGATTCAGGCAAAGCCCCTCCCACCACTCGCCATCGAGATAATAAGCGCCGGTGGTCTCACGAGGTATGTGAGAAAGAAGCTTGGACTTGAGTAGTGGCGGCCTGACATGAGATATCGCATAGCCTTGATACGTGGCGATGGCATAGGCCCGGAGCAGGCTGAAGCAACGCTTCTAGTTCTCTTGAAGCTTGAAGAGCTCCTCGGCTTAAAGCTAGAGATAGTTGATGTCGAGGCTGGAGACGCGTGCATGAAGAGGACAGGGACGCCGCTCCCGGATGAGACTATAAGGACTTTAAAGGGCTCTCATGCATGCTTGAAGGGGCCTGTCGGCGAGACGGCCGCTGACGTGATAGTGAGGCTTAGACAGATGTTTGATCTTTATGCGAATGTAAGGCCCGCGAGGTCCCTTCCCAACGTCCCGGCCCTCAAGCCGGGCGTAGACCTTGTCATAGTCCGTGAGAACACTGAGGACCTCTATAAGGGGTATGAGTGGGAGCTTGATGGTATCGCGATCGGCATCAGGCTGATAACTAGGAGGGGGTGTGAGCGGATAGCGCGATATGCGTTCGAGCTAGCGCGGCGGAGGAAAAGGAAGATTGTGGCGGTTCATAAGGCGAATGTCATGAGAATAACATGCGGCCTGTTCGCTAGGACATGTAGGGAGGTCTCCAAAGATTATCCGGACATAGCGTACTCAGAGATGTATGTTGATGCCGCGGCAATGGATCTAATAAGAAGGCCTGAGCATTTCGACGTAATAGTCACCACTAACGTCTTCGGAGACATATTATCAGATGAGGCTGCTCAAGTTGTGGGAGGCCTCGGCCTAGCGCCAGCCGCAAATATAGGCGATGAATACGCAATCTTCGAACCTGTTCATGGATGCGCCCCAGATATAGCTGGTAAGGGGATAGCAAACCCGATCTCCATGATACTCTCGGCGGCGATGATGTTCGAGTGGCTCGCAGCGAGATATAGTGACGAGAGATGTCTTGAGGCCTCCGAGCTTGTGAACGAAGCGGTCACGAGGACGCTCGAAGAGGGAAAGGTGCTGACACCTGACCTTGGGGGCAGGGCCAAGACCATTGAGCTTGGGGCAAGAATAGCGAGCATGATGGAAGAGATTAGGCGGGCTTGATAGAACGAGATTGAGTTCAGAATAAAGGCTTAATAGTTCCCGCCCTTGGCGGTCTCCAGAGTTGAGCGAGATCATCCGTATATTCGATACGACTTTAAGGGATGGTGAGCAGGCTCCAGGAGTTAGCTTGACACCGGAGCAAAAGCTGGAAATAGCGATACAGCTGGATAGGCTTGGAGTTGACGTGATTGAGGCCGGGTTCCCGGTCGCGTCGGAGGGTGAGAGGAGGGCTTTTAAGCTAATTAAGGAGGCTGGCCTCAAGGCTGAGATATGCGCCCTCGCAAGAGCTGATCAGAGAGATGTGGACGCGGCCATCAGCGTCGAGCCGGACTCCATACATGTCTTCTACTCGACCAGTGACATACACCTGAAGAGCGTTCTCGGTGTGAGTAGGGAGGAAGCGCTGGAAAGGATCATAAAATACATAACATATGTTAAGGATCATGGCTTCATATGCGAATTCTCCCCGATGGATGCCACGAGAACTGATCTAGAATTCCTGAAGCAAGTCTGCCGGGCTGCCGAGGAGGCTGGGGCGGATAGGCTCAACGTGCCGGATACTGTCGGCGTTATGACGCCCAAGCGCATGTATGACCTGATCATGGAGCTGAGGAGGGTCGTGAGGATCCCGATAAGCGTTCACTGCCATAATGACTTCGGGCTCGCGGTCGCGAATACTCTGGCCGGTATAGAGGCAGGGGCGGTCCAAGCACATGTTACAGTGAATGGTATAGGGGAGAGGGCTGGGAACGCCGCCCTCGAGGAGGTTGTCATGGCCCTCAACCTGCTATATGGAAAGAAGACGAACATAGATACGAGGCAGATATACGCGACATCCCAGCTCGTTAGAAGGCTGACGGGGGTCCAGCTTCAGCCCCATAAGCCGATAGTAGGTGATAACGCGTTCGCGCATGAGTCCGGGATACATGTTAGGGGTGTCGTCGTGGATCCATGCGCCTTCGAGCCGTTTAGCCCCGAGCTTGTTGGCAGGGTAAGGAAGATAGTGGCGGGCAAGCACGCAGGTAAGCACGGAATAAAGACGATACTCGAGGAGAGTGGGCTGAGGCCGACGGAAAATCAGCTCGATGAAATAGTCAAGAGGGTTAAGGAACTAGGAGACAAGGGCAAAACCGTGACGGATACTGATGTCCTTGCGATAGCTAGATCCGTGATAGAGGCACCGATCGAGGGGATGAAGGCAGTGAACCTCGAGGAGCTCGTCGTCGTCACCGGGACCGGGGTTATACCAACATCATCGGTCAAGCTAAATGTGCTTGGGAAGGAATATGTCTCGGCGGAAACAGGAGTTGGCCCAGTCGATGCATCACTAAAGGCTATTCAGAGAGTGATTCAGAACCTAGCTAGGATAAGCCTTCGAGAGTTTAGGATAGAGGCAGTTACAGGTGGATCGGACGCCATCGCCGAGGTAATCGTCAAGATTGAGGATGAGACTGGAAACCTTGTCTCCGCGAGGGGCGCGAGGGAAGATATAGTGATGGCCAGCGTCGAGGCCATGATAAACGCAATCAACAAGCTCCTAGCAAGAAGAAGCATACATTGACCCCCTCCCCATTTGGGGTGGGGAGGTTTGGGCTACATCCCCTCTTTTTTGAGGGTTCAGGCCCTTGGCCGGGTCTCCGGCCATTACCCCCTATCCCTCTCCGGGACTCGGGGGTTACTGGCGCCAATAAAATATTGTGTGCCGCTATGAGGTCAGCGTTAAATACTTTGTTCATCGTCGTACACTTGAACAATCCTCGGTATACCCTTATACCGCATCCATCGCCATGTAGCGGGCATCTTGATGAGGTGCCCGCCTCATCAACGTAGATCACTTTTATCCCATACTCCTCCGCGACCTCGCTAATCCTCCTAAGCAGATATCCATAGGTCCAGACATTATTTTTATCGAAGTTGCCGTCCTCCTGCGCAATGCCTTTTGGATATCCGACCTTAACTGTGGAGATGCCGACATCGTAAAGCCATTCTATGGCCTGCCTCACTTTGGCGTTTATGTAGTGTCTTATCTGCCTCTTCCATTTCGTGTACATCCGCCCAAGCCTCTTGGATGTCTCCAGGCCATACTTGTTCAGCGTTGATTGATACTCGGCGACCTTCTTCCTCCAGTAATATGATATCGACTTCAGCGGCCTACCATTGATGAGCTTCGTCAAGCCATTCTCAACGTAGATGGCCATCAAATTGTTGATTCCAATATCTATGCCCGCGGTCAAGTTGCCCTTCGGTTGCCGCGGCACCTGTCTCCATTCTCCCCTCACCATCTTCTCGGAGACCTTGAATGATATGTGGGCATACCACTTCCCTCTATCGGCGTCATAGCGTATCATGAGCTCTCCACGCTCACCCCTCAAATGTATAATGCCCTTATATCTCACTTCTATCCAGCCGACCGCGCCAAGGCCTTGAAGAATAATTCTATCGCCATCCATCTTATACTGGTCTTTTCTAATGATGGTCCAAAGCGTCCTAGATCCATTCCTCTTGCCGAATCCCGGCGGGCTAACCTTCGTCATGAATGGCGGCAGCTTTCCCTCCCTCTTCAGCTCCAATAGCCTGAAGAAGGCCTTCCACGCCTTACCATTCCTCAGCAGGATCGTCTGGGCCGTAACAGCACCTATTAATTGTTTGTATTTCTCATAGAACTCCCTATATGTCCCCTCGAAGTCAATATGCTTCTTCTCGAGATACATCTTCAGCCTGGCATAGTTGACCTCGTTCCATAGCTTTGATGAAAGGTCGCAGAGCTGTCTCAGCCTCTTCTCAGCATCCTCATCAACAATCAACTCCACAGTACATGTCCTCTTCAATCTTCATTCACCTCCAAGGGCTTCATAGAGTAGGCCGTGAAGCTCCTCGCAAACGTGGTCCATCACCTTGCCAACGTATCCGCGATACTCCTCGGCGAAATCATCGAGCATCCTAAGGCCATCATTGACAAGCGTCCTAACGATGACTAGCGGCCCATACCTCTCAACAGCGGCAAGCGTCGAGTCCACGTAATCCAAGACCCCGATAAACTCCTTCAGGAGACCAGCCTCCTTGAAGACATCCACGTAACCAGCCATGCCCCCCACAATACCATCCCAATACATGCCTCCCCTTATTTCTTGGGGACCTGCCTGAAAATGGAAGATTATTATGATGATGTCAAGATGCCGGGAAGCCGGCTAAAAATAGGATTCCATGGCGATGGAAAAACTTCGGAGCAGATATTCGTAATACCGTCAGGGAGGGGACGATGTCAAGTATTTCGTGATCAGGGGCTTGAGGGAGGGCGACAGGCGCGTAACAAGATGCGACATGGTCAGAGTGATGGACTGGGATCAGCTAATCGAATACCTCGGGGAAGTCTAGGAGGAGGTGTGGGACGCAGTGCTATTCAAGCTGAAGGCCGCTGAAATGAGCATGCCATAAAGCCGGAGCCCGCATCACAACACCCCACTCTTTATTTTTTCTTCCACTTTCAGGATAGAGTCCAAGAAATAAGGGCAGGTCCTTCATCATGCTCGGTTGTGGGAGCATGAGGATTGTTGTAGGGTGGTTTAGGGGGTAGCCGCGACGCATACTTCGAGGCCTATGAGGTTGATGATGAGGAGTTTTTGGAGGGTGCTGGAGGAGGTCTCGGATGACCCCGACCGGGATCTAACATATTACGTGAGGGAGAGGGGTAGGCTCATATGCGGGATTGAGCCAAGCTACACCATAATCGTTAATGATGCGAGGTGATGGGGATGTGGGTAGAGGTTTCCAAGAGGGTTGGAGTGGTCGGGCTACTATTGAAGCATATAATAGGCTGACGCGCTAGCTGCTCTCTGGTGACGCTCGCTCGCCTACGAGCTGATCCCTAATAATCTTCCCAACCTCCTCAAATCCGTGAACTAGGAAACCATAGCACTCGCTTGGGTTCTCCGGCGAGGCATATATAACCAGCAGCCTCTCGAAGTCGGCGCATATAAAGCTTAGGGGGATAAGAGCTGTGAAAGTGTTGCCTCCAAGCTCCTTTAACATCCCCTCCAGCTGATCTAGCGGGAGCTCCCTCCTCAGAACACGCGTATCGATGTAGAAGTATACTTGGATGTTTCGCTGCTTAAGACTCCTAAGCCTCTCCACGAGCTCCATCAGTACGTGTGATGGCAGATAGAAGATCCTCGCGAGAAAATCCCTCCTCGACCGCTCAACCAGATCCATTATTGCCTCATAAACCCTATCACCCCTGAACAAAATCATATTAAATCTTGGAATAGTCTTCGTCGAGGCATACATGAGCTTCAGCCTGTCAATCGCCTCCGAGACCTCGTCGAATAACCTCCTTCTTAGCGGCTCCAGTGCTCTATCGGGCGGTATCGCTGAGTATACAGCTGGCCTAGACCCAAGGATCTTCTGGATTATCCCCGCCGACTCAAGCCTGCCGAGGACATCATAAATCCTAGTTCTCGGGACGCCGGACCTCCTCGAGATCTCGCTCGCATCCGCCTCGCCAAGCTCCACAAGGGCGATATAGGCTCTCGCCTCATATTCGCTCAGCCCAAGCTTCCTGAGCGCGCGGACGAGCTCCTCCTGCCCGCTCATCATGAAAACCTGTAATAATACTCCGCAAGTTACAAAAAATACTTATTGCGCTCTGAAAAAGCCCCGGCTGGGTGATGGCGTTGGAGCAGCCGGCAATAAAGTTTGAGAACGTCTGGAAGATCTATAAGCTGGGCAGGGTGGAGGTCCCGGCGCTCAGGGGCCTCAATATAGAGATTAAGCGGGGCGAGCATGTGGCGATAATGGGGCCATCGGGGAGCGGTAAATCCACGTTCCTGCACTTGGCGGGTGCTCTCGATAGGCCGACGAGGGGCAGGGTTCTGATCGAGGGCAGAGACCCGAGCAAGATGAGCGATGAGGAGCTCAGCAGGCTGAGGAACGAGCTTATAGGATTCGTTTTCCAGACATTTAACCTGATACCCCGACTCACGGCCCTCGAGAACGTAATGCTACCACTCGCGATCAAGGGTGTTAATGGCGAGGAAAGGATGAGGAGGGCTAAGGAGGCGCTGGAGATGGTGGGCCTAGCACATAGGATGAATCATAGGCCAATAGAACTCAGCGGTGGAGAGCAGCAGAGGGTTGCGATCGCTAGAGCCATAGTGACGAGCCCGAGGATAATATTAGCAGATGAGCCGACTGGAAACCTTGACTCAGCCTCAGCAGCCGAGGTTGTGGACCTCCTCACGAGGCTTAACCGGGAGCTCGGCGTAACACTGGTAGTCGTAACGCATAACCCCGAGACGGCTGCTCCAGCTAAGAGAATCGTGAGGATGAGGGATGGTGTTGTTTATGAGGAGAATTAGCCTAATCCTAGCCTGCCTACTACTGGCAGCAATCGTCATACCGCTGGCAGCTTCAGCGGACTCAGTCCCGGACATAATATTCTCGGACGCCTGGTTTGGGAGCATCAACAAGAGAATGGAGGTCGCTCCAGGAGATAGGAACACGCAACTCGTCATCGAGCTCATAAACACTATGGACAAGGACATTAGATACGTTCAGGGAACGTTATATCTGCCGGAGGGCTTTAGGGACTCCAAGAGCGGCGAGCGCTTAACAAGCCCCTCAACAAGCGGCCATGTTAGATCAGGCGAGCGTTTCTACCTAACATTCCTCATAGACATAGGTGAGAATGTGAAGGTGGGCGAACATGAGGCGAGTCTCGCCCTGAGATACGTCAAGTGGGATGAGGATTCGATAACCCTGACAATAGTCAAGGTCAGGTTCAGGGTCACGGGCAAAGCCGGCCTCGAGCTATCCATTAGCCCAAGCATTCTCGAGCCAGGATCGGAGGCCAACCTCAAGCTGACCGTGGAGAACACGGGATCGGCTCATGCATCATCGGTTGAAGTCTGGGTGAGATCCGCCTCCGCTGGCTTAGCCCTCCTCGAGGGCGGTGGCAGGCATGTTGTCGGGAACTTGGCGCCGGGCTCATACGTAATCATCCCGCTAAGGATATTCGTGAGCAGGGCGCTGGCAGATGGCTCAGCTATCCTAGTCGCCGAGGTGAGATACCAGAACTCCTATGGAGAGCAGGTTACCGAGACGCACGAGCTTATGGTGAAGGTTAAGCCGCTCGGAGGCGTTGGGGTCCTTTTAGACGTACTGCTTGATGATCCAGTCATGGAGCCCGCGCACTCCAAGACCCTGAACATCATCGTGAAGAATAGCGGGAGCGAGACTGCAAGAGATGTCAACGTGGAAATCGGGCTAAATAAGCTTATCAGCCCACCTCTGACAGTTCTAAGCGGCTTAACTTCGCTCAAGCTTGGAGATCTCGAGCCTGGATCCGAGAAAAAGATCTCGATAGACGTTCTAGTGAATGAAAGGGCTGCCGGAGGATCCTACTCAATACCCGTGTTGATAACATACGCTGATGATGAAGGAAGACATGTTGCTGAAAAGGGTCTCACAATAACAATTCTCGAGGAAAGTAAGAGGAATAGGTTGAGAGTATACTCGGACGAATATGTAAGAGGCGGGATGATAGAGCCTATAAACATAACAATAGAGAACATTGCAGGCGAGAAGCTCAGGGATATAACTGTGACTATAGCGCCGACAGCTAGCTGGGTGACACTCATCGGGCCGACGACATGGAACATACATGAGCTGAGAGAAGGCGAGAAAATGACGCTAAGCCTCAAGGTCTATGCGCCCTCTGAAACCACCTCCGGCTCGACGATTGGGGAACCATTTAACCTAAGGGTTGAGGCGAGCTTCAAGGAATCCGGAGGCTGGATTAGAAGCGAGGGCCATTTGATCGGCATGTATGTCAAGGGGATAATCGACATCAAGCTCCAAGAGATATCGCTTGAGAGGATGGGCAAGGAGATGATCCTAATTGGAAAGATATTAAATGAGGGAACCGAGAAGGCGTCATACACGAGGATAGAGATCATCAACGGCGACCTCGTCTCAACCCAAGTAAGCTATCTCGGCGACGTCGAGCCGAACGCGCCAATACTCTTCAACATACCTGTTGAGCATGTGGAAAAGAAGGAGGGCGAGGCAAAGGTGATCCTCAAGGTAAGCTACTTGGACTCCCTGAGAAATAGGGGTGAAACGATCCTTGAGGGAGTAGTCAAAGTACCGCAGCTCACGGAATCCTCGGCAAAGGAGCAGGTGCCGCAGATCCAGTTAAATCAACTGATCTTGATAATCGCAATAATAATACTGCTTGTGATCATAGTATATCTTGCGAGGAGGCGGAGAAGGGTTGAGGCCGGGTGACATCTTCTCATATGCGTTCAAGGGGCTCAAGGATAGGAAGACGCGGAGCATCCTCACGATACTTGGAATAACAATAGGCATACTGGCAGTAATAACTCTTATATCGAATACAAGTGGATTCGACAACTTCCTAAATGAAGTTCTCTCGAAGATCGGCAGTAATAATATCTGGATAATCCCGACTAGGGAGGGCTCAGTCAAATTCACGGACACGGATGTGATTATGCTTTCAAGACTTCCTGGTGTCAGGGCCACAGCACCATTCTATCTCACAAGAGTGATGTTGAGGTCAGGTTCTATTGAGAAGCAGGTAATCTTTCTTGCAACGGATCCTAGAATGATTAAGCTTATACTCCCGGACTTAGAACTCCTTGAGGGCGAGCCACTCCAGCCGGCGGACGTCACAGCCGTGGCCCTTGGCTACAAGGTCGCGCATCCACCAGACGAGCCGAGCAAGAGTATAAAGCTCTACTCATCCGTTTCCGTGCTTTTCCAGAGCGAACGGTCAATTAAGACAAAAACATTCGTGGTAAGTGCGATCTATAATGAGTTCGGCTCGACACCCTACCTAGACGTTGATAACAGCATCCTCGCAACGGTCGAGGCAGCGAAAAACATGTTTGGCTCAAAATATTATCCCGCGATAGTGATAGTCGCGAACTCTCCTGATGCCGTCGAGCCCCTGATAAATATGCTGAAGGATATCTATGGTAACGATATAGAGATAATTAGCCCTCTCACAATAGTCAGGAATGTCAGGGCGATAATCTCCAACTTCTCGATCTTCATGCTCATCGTTGCAAGCGTTTCGCTCGTTGTCGCCGGCATAGGTATAATGAACACGATGATAATGTCCGTTATGGAGAGGACTAGAGAAATCGGAGTGCTAAGGGCCCTAGGCTTCACGCAGAAGCACGTGGCAGCGATCTTCCTAGCAGAGGCAGCCCTGATAGGGGCTATAGGAGGGCTCCTCGGAATAGTATTGGGGGTCTTGGCATCACTCTTCTTGGGAGACATCTTCGCGCGAATGCTCCAAGTGAGGGAGGCCAGCACATCTATAGCCCAGGCACTTCAAATCTCATACACACCAGTGATCACGCCGGAGCTCATCATAGAGAGCTTCTTCTTCGCGATTCTTGTCGGAGTATTCTCAGGCCTATATCCGGCAGTTAAGGCTGCCAGAATGGATCCCGTGGCAGCGCTCAGAGCAGAATAGAACCGGTTTTGAAACTGGCCAGCGGGTCCTAGTAGCCATAAAACCGATATGAGTGCTCGATACAACAATCTATGGGTGGTGGGCGAGGATTGCGCTAAAGAGCTCATAGTTTTCAGGAGCATTATTATATCGAAACGCTGCATCGCCCTTTTAGCATCTCGAGTCAGCCCGGAAATGCGTCCTCAATCCAACAACCTTACAACGTCTTATACCTCTTTCCGGATAGTCAGGTCACGATTTGGCTATTTTTCAGGGTGGTGCGGATGAACTGGCTCTTAATCATCGCCTTAGTGGTTATAGGGCTTTGCTCTGGTTGTATAACAGGCTTTATAGGTGCAAGTGGTGTCTTGGTGGTTGTGCCGGCCCTAAACATGCTCTTAGAGCTTCCTGTTCATACCGCAATAGGGACAAGCCTCGCCGTAGACGTTATAGCGTCGGTGGTTGTCTCATCTGTTTATTACAGGAGAGGAAACGTGGAATTAAGGTCGGGTATGTGGCTGGCCTTGGGGGCGGTGCTCGGGGCGCAGGCTGGTAGCAAGCTGGCAGCATACATACCCGAGTTTGAGCTCGGAGGGGGGGATTCAGCTTCTTCCTAATACTTAGCGGGGTCGGGTTGTGGAGGGAGAATGTGCAGCAGAGGCTACGCCTTTTTTCAGGCGGGTCTAGAAGTGTTGGGCCGATGCGGGGGTGGATTTGCGCTTCGAGTTAAAGCGGGTTGTAGCATCCTTCGCCGTAGGTTTTCTCATAGGAATTGTAAGCGGAGTTTTCGGCGCCGGGGGAGGGGTCATGTTCCTCATAGCGCTCATGTTCCTCCTTAGGTATCCTATTCATAAGGCAATTGGTACTTCAACATTCATCATGGCTGTGACGGCTTTGTCCGGCGCCATTGGTTATACACTCAACGGGTACATATCACCCTTGGCCGCCATCTTAGTTGGAGCTGGAACGATCGTGGGGGGAAGAGTGGGGGCCGTTTATGCTAACATGGCACCGGAGGAGAAGCTTGCAAAAATTGTTGGGACAATCTTCACCATGCTGGGCATGCTTATGATCGTTAAGCAGCTTCTTTAACCATTACTAGAGAGTGGTAAAGCTCCTAAACGGAGCTAGGCCAACTCTCGAGGGTGTGAGGAGGCTGTATGGGAGTATGTCGCCATGCGGTTTCTAGTGAATGACTTCTACCATGATGTCGCTAGATGTCATGAGAGAGCCTTGATCAGGGTCGAGTCAGTACTCCTGAGGGTCTCAGGCTCGTATACAATCAACACTGGATTCTACGCGATCCACCCATACTTCAGGCTCGAGGAGAATTTCATACCGAGACTGATGAGAGGTAGGCTCTTATGATAATCTCGATAAGGCTTCATGAGGGATCTAAAGGCCGCCGGACAGGCTTACAGCCGAAACCCCCTGGCTCTTCAGGGTGGAGGTCAGCAAGCCCGAGTTACTAAGGCTACTGGAGAAGAGCAGCATAGGAACCGACGCGATGAGGGTCTTATTCCCGAAGCTTATACTCGATAGGGCTACGTGGTCGAGGAGGAAGGAACCTTCAGACCCACGGAGCTCGGCATGAAATTGATAGAGCTCTTGGAGGATGTTGATGAGAGGTTCACGGCGCTAATGTAAGGAGGATTGTGGAGGTTTTCGTGGACATAATAGAGGCAGAAATAGGGAGTGAAAAAGAATATTCCCTCGAGGCGACCAAGGTAAAAAGATACAAAAAGATACAAAAGAGAATACTAAGTAAAAGTCTTTTTTCTTCTTTTCCAAAATGTTATTAGATCTGGTTCAAGTTCAAGCTTTAAAATCCTGAATAGCCCTTCTACGAGAAGAGGGTGTGGGCGGGGATGAGAATAGCCTCTTGGGAGGAGGCGGAGAGGCTGGCGCTAAGCGAGGCCGAGAAGAGGCTTGGAGCCAAGATTGAAAAGCATTGGGTTGACTCGATAGCACTCGAGCCAAGCACGCATGGCGGCCTATGGAACGTTAGGCTGGATCTGCGTATAAGGGATGGGCGGAGAAGATTCGTCAAAGTCACAATGAGGCTTAGCCCGGAGACCGGCGAGCCCATAGAGTTTAAGGTCGAGGAGCGGAAAGCCAACTCGGCGAGGGCTGAAGGATTGTAATGACGGAAGAGCTAGGGGTAACTATCAAAAAGATGATGGCTCAGAGATCTATCAACTTCACCGCTCCGAACTCGGCAAACTCATCATCGCCGGCAATAGATCTTTGGAAAACCCTAGATATTATCCTTGCTCATAATTATCTTGGAGTATGGGCGGCGGGGAGCCGCTCTACGACGTCCCGGCGGAGGGCTATGATGAGCTTTATGGCGAGGAGCAGGTTGCGAAGTATGCCGCGGCGCTCAGGAGATTTCCCCAGCCTTTTAGGAGGCCTCCAGTCGTACTTGATGTCGGCT
>Ga0080004_1081124_pt1 | contig 23704 bp, 24 predicted proteins | sample WasSprMetagenome_FD_69207 | JGI IMG/M metagenome (GOLD analysis project Ga0080004, IMG submission 69207) | Sulfidic aquatic microbial communities from Washburn Spring, Yellowstone National Park, USA - WS (SPADES assembly) (version 2) | ecosystem: Environmental > Aquatic > Thermal springs > Hot...
CTCGACATTTAGTCCCATTATAGCGAAAGGCTTTCTAGGCCTTCTCTTCCTCTTCCTCAACTTGAGGACGACGTCGTCGTCTGTTGCGAGCGCTGCTATGTGATAGCCTCCAATGCCCTTCACAGCGACTATGTAGCCTTCATCTATCAACTTAGCCGTCTCGCCAATAGGGTCGGCTGTCTCGACAACCTCGAAGTCTCTAGTTAAGAGCTGTAGTTTGGGGCCATCGCGAGGACAGCTGATCCCCTGAGCGTGGTACCTTCTAGTGTTATCGGGGTCTCCATACTCCCTAGAGCATTCAGGGCATAGGGGGTATTTCTTCATAGCTGTGTTTTCACGATCGTATGGAGCTCTATACATCATTGAGAAGCGAGGTCCGCAATAGGCACACGAGTTGAAAGGGTACATGTAGCGCCTATTATGGGGGTCTAAGACCTCTCTTAGGCAGTCTTCACATATCGCGAAATCTGGTGGTATGTTTGACCTTGTGTAAACCCCTTCACCACTCCTTTCAATCTTAAATGCGCTGTAACCTACTGGTTCTTCAAATGAGACAAACACCTGATCTATAAATGCTACTGGTGGTCTTTCGTAGTATAGAGATGCTAAGAAATCTTCAATGTTCTCCTCGCCCCCTTCAATCCAGACCTCTACTTCGCTACCTCCAACATTTTTTACATAGCCTGTAAGCCCGTGCCTCATAGCTAAGCGGGCTATGAAAGGTCTAAATCCAACACCCTGAACCAACCCAGATATCACTAGTAGCAAAGCCTTCTTGGACAACTCTACCACTCTTTAGAGATCCCAAGTTGGTTACATCACTTCCGTCGCAAGTACCTCGTAGAGTCGCCTATGATCCAATACTCTCCATCCTCTCTCTTTTCGAGCTTGAATATAGGAACTTCTCTCTTAACCCTTTCGAGGATCGCTCTAGCCGCGCTTATTGCTTCATCGCGGCTCTTTCCAACAGTGGCTATGATCAGCGTTATTTCTCCCGGCTTTCGAGCCCCAGTGTAGTGCCATATCAGCACTCCGCTCAGGCCGCGTTTAACCCCCTCTTCGGTAGCTATATTCTTTAACTGCTCAATTGCCGCTTCCTCTGCTGACTCGTATACAAGCTCGTATACTTTATGGCCTTCAACACCTCCCTTTACTACGCCTATGAAGATTGATATAGCACCAGACTCTAAGTCTATTTTTGAAAGCTTTTCAACAATCGCGTTTAGGTCTATTTTCTCATCTTGACGTAGGAGCCTTACATCTACATATAATCCTCCCCCTGAGAACGGGGGTGTTAGGTAGACAACTACGTCTTCATTTAACAACTTGTAGTCCTCTTCAACAACTCTATTGCCAACGATCGCTATGATCCTTATATCTCTTGGTATTTGAAAATCTACGCGCAACTTCTCCACGAGCTCTTTAATAGTTATGCCCTTCTCAATTTCTAGCTCTATAAACTCTCCAATGTAGTCTTTGAGAAGTGATAGTGCTCTAACTTTTACCCTCAATAGACTCCACCTTGACTTTTCTCAGTACCCGAACATCGGTGATCATGGTGTGTGGATATTGACCAGTAGGGTCTTTCTCGTATTTTTTAACCATGTCCCATATGTTTAATAGAGCTGCCATCACTCCTACAAGAGCCTCCATTTCAACTCCTGTCTTAGCGGTTGTTTTCACTGTAACAAACACTCTTACACCATCATCTTGCAACTCGTAATTTACCTCTACATTTGTAATTGGTATGTTGTGCGTTAATGGAAGGATGTTTGGCGTGTTTTTCACCGCGTTAATAGCAGCCACAGTTGAAACTGCTAATACATCACCCTTCTCGATAAGTTTCTTCCTAATAAGCTCTATTGTTTCATGTCTAAGCTTAATGAAGCCTGTGGCTGTGGCTTCTCTATAGACCTCTGGCTTGCTCGTTATATCAACCATTTTTACACTCAACAAGATCACCCCTGTCGCGTGAAGTATGGCTTTCTAAGACTTGTTATCTCTTTGAAAGCTCTTACAAGACTTTCCTCGTCTCTCTCCTTAACAGGCCTTACAATATTCACTCTTGGGCTTTCAACGTATAGACAGGGTTTTAAGTACCCATCTGGTGTCAGCCTTAGTCTTGAGCACTTTGAACAGAATAAGAAGTTTCCATATCCTATAACGACTTCCACCTTAATGCCACTACTCAACACGTATACTGGTCTATTGTGAAGCTCTCTATAGTACTTCTTAATAGCCACACTTTCAAGGTGCTTTATGATCGAGCTTACCGGGGTATGCTCCTTAGTGTAGACCTCTTTAGGAACACCCAGTGGTATGAACTCAATGACGTTGATATCTACACCCTTTAACTCTGCAAATTTTAAGATATCTTTAAACTCTTCTATGTTAGACTTTAACACGAGGTAGTTTATCTTGACACGTATACCGTAGTTTAAAGCGCGATCTATACCATCTAGAACCTGCTTAAGTAGCGTTGAACCCCCAGTAATGTACCTATAGACCTCAGGTTTTAATGAGTGTAAACTTACATTGACTCTGTCAAGTCCTGCCTCAGCAAGCTCTCTAGCTTTAACCGCTAGTAGAGAGCCGTTGGTAACCAGCGATACCTCCTCGGCGTGCTCTTTTATATACTTGACGATATGGTGCACATCCTCTCTGACAAGAGGCTCTCCACCGGATATCTTGTAGTATTTCACACCCAGTTTTCTAGCCACTTTAGCTATGAAGCCGTAGTCTTCACTACTAAACACCTCGTCTGCCGACGTAAATATGCCTTCTCGGTGACAGTATATACATTTGTAGTTGCATCGAGATGTGATTAAGACCCTTAAGCTATCAATAACTCTTCCATATGGATCTACAAGCGCGCTTAAAGCAGCAATTTTTACCATCCTCAACAAAGATAAATTAATAACGAGGTTATTTATAATTGTGGGCTTTCGGTCTAACCATAACATTAACTCTAGATCCGTAATCTTGAAAGACAGGTGTTTTAGGCGTTGAAGCCTCAATTTGAGTGTTTAAGGTGTTTACTTACCGTGAGACTTAAGGAGTTAGAGTGTGCCAGTGGGAGCGATGTTGAAAAGCTAGAGGTGGCGAAGAAAGTGATTATAAAGCTGATCGAAGATTTCAACTTCAACTACGAGTTGACAAGGCTTGCGACGAATCTCTATAAGTACTTAATTACACTAGCGCCAAGCGTTGTAGATTACTATAAGAGCCTCAAGAGATCTCTAAATCAACTCGCACTTAGAGACTTGAAAGTTCACGATGAGTATGTATCTCGCCTCTCCGACTACGATAGGTTCAGATATCTCGTCAAGCTCTCTGCGTTAGGCAACCTAATCGACTATGGAGTAGCAGAACACGTGCCTACATCGGGGCTTATCGAACCTCAAACCGTCGTCAAATACGAGGTCGCGGTAGACCATATCAGTGATTTGTATGAGATGGTAAGTGGTGGGGGCCTAAAGATCGCGTGGCTCTTTGACAATGCTGGTGAAGCTGTTTACGACACACTATTGATCAGAGAGCTTAGAAGCCTTGGCAATAGAGTCATAGGGTTTATGAAGAGCGAGCCAGGGTTTCAAAACGACTTGACAATAGAAGATGCTGTCGAGATAGGGTTGGACAAGGTTTTAGATAGAGTGATCTCGTATGGAGCTCGCTCAACAATACACCTTGAAGATGTTGATGAAGAGGTGTTAAAGGCGATCAATGAGGCAGACCTCATAGTGGCTAAGGGGATGAGCAACTACGAAAACCTAACAGATGTTAAGCTAGAGAAGCCTATATTCTTCATCTTAATACCAAAGTGCAGTCCTGTAGCATCATCGATAGGTAAAGGCTCTAAGGGGAAGATCGTTGTAAAGCGCAAGGAGAAAGCTCCATGATAGTCTTATCGTTAAAAGGTGGAAGAGTAACATGTAGAAGAGCTACTAAGAGAGAGATCTGCGAAGCGGTCTATATTTTGGTCTCGACTATCCCGGTTGGACGTGTTACGAGTTATGGAAACATAGCGAGAGCTCTAGGCATTAATCCAAGGCTTGTGGCGTGGTGTCTACAAAATAATAGAGATCTCATTGTAATACCCTGTCATCGAGTTGTATATAGTAATGGAGAGCTAGGTGGGTATAGAGAATTAGGTGCTCGCTTTAAGAGGTCGTTGTTGGAGCTTGAAGGAGTTCTATTCGACTTTAAGGGAAGGGTGGTTAGGGACTTCTTTGTCGACATCAAGATATAGATTGCTCAAAGACTGCCAGATGCTGTAGTATAGTGTTTAACGTTGTAGCGTCTTCTCTTATCTTCCTACAAATTTTACATGGGTTGAAGAGTTCACTCGTTACTAGTTCAACTATGTATTCGTCAATAAGGTTTTTTAGTGCAGGGTTACTCTCTATAAACGCGATGCAACGAGCCCCTCTCTTCCCCGTAACTATGTAGTTTACAGCTGGCTGTCTAATGCCAAGTATCTTTGATGCCTTTAATTGAGAGTAGTTGCACTTCTTCACTAAGACACACGCTATGTAAGCCCTAATAGCAGGCAGTATTTTCTTCACGTAAAGCTCGCAAAAAGGCCTGCTCGACGTACTCATCAATAACACCGTTATTACATACAATATTTTAGTAAAGGCAACTTATAAATCAATAAGTAGGTTATTGGGGGTTTTGACGTGAAACACGAAGAGAAGGCGTTGTCGTTGTGTATTAGGGTGGTCGTTGTTAGTGATGCTGTACTATCTGGTATAGAGGTGGATGTTAGTGGCGAGCTTGCAGTTAAAATCCTCAAGGAGAAGGGTCTGTGCGTTTCAAGTAAAGACGTTATTGGCAATTCGTATAGAGACATCCTGAGGGTTTTGAGAAATAGTGGAGAAAGGGTAGTACTACTTTTGGGTGGAACGGGGCCTAGTCCTCGAGATATAACAGTAGATGTCGTTGAATCCACAGCATGGAGATGCCTACCTGGATTTGGAGAGCTATTTAGATCTCTATCCTATCGAGAAATCGGCCCTAGGGCGATCCTCTCTAGAGCTTCTCTCTGCATTCTACATGATGGTAAGGTGGTAGCGGTGTTGCCAGGGTCGCCAGGAGGCGTTCGCCTCGGGCTTGAGTTATTAACTTCAACCCTAGAGCACTTGATCGAAGAGGTCGATAGATTTGAAGGTCCACACAGGAAAATGTAGCGTGTTAGCTATAGGTTTTGATGTGTGGGGGACTCTGTTAGATCTCAACAAGGTAATGGAACTCATAGCTTTAGAGATCGCGAGTGAAACGGGCTTAAACGTCGAAGAAGCCACTAGAAGGATTAAGAGGGTTCATGATGAAGCCAAGAGAATTAGAAGAATAAATCCGGACTTGCCTCCTTCTCAGGTTCTGAGCTTCTCCAAGGAGCTCACCGCGAAAGTGTTTGATGGAGACATCGAGATGATTGAGAGAGCTATAGCTGACGCGTTTACTAAGGCATCTAAGGATGTTTTATTCGAAGATGTTGAACTTGCGCTTAAGGGGCTTTATAACGAAGGCGTCTTAATGGGGGTTTTAGGAAATGTGTTGTTTTGGCCAAGTAGCTACACACGTCTTTTACTAGATAGAGTGGGGATTATAGGGTATTTTAAAGAGCTGATCTTTTCAGATGAAATCGGCTACTCTAAACCAGATAGAAAAGCCTTCATTACACTCGCTAAGAGATTAGACGTAGACCCCTCTTCAATGGCATATGTGGGGGACAGCGTTGCCGAGGACATAGGCGGGGCTTTATCGGTTGGTGCATATGGCGTTTTAATCAATCGCAGATCTAGACATAAGAGGGTTTACATAGAGGATCTTAGAGTAGCCATTATTGATGACCTCCGAGAGCTATCGTTTCTATATAGGCAAATATGGTGTAAGGGTGTTTAGTGTGAACTTAATCATAAGGGAGGGGGTACACTACGAGGCCTTACTCACCACTACTTATCGTGGTAGCCTATATGTTGCACCAGTGGGTTTTTCAAAGAAAGGTGGTAAAGTCTACATTAGAGTCTACAAAGGGGGGACTCTTGAAGATGTTGTAAAGAGCGTGGAGGATGTTGTACTCCTACTAACTTTTAAGCCTGAACTCTACACTGCCTACTCGCTAAAAGAGGAGTTTAAAAAGCTCAAAGAGGCTATTGATAGGCTACTCACTAGCTCTGAGCCCCCTCGTCTCCCAGAGATCTTGGGCTACGTGAAGCTGAGAAGAGTTAGTGTATCTGATGAAGGAGCTTACTATCTTATAGTGTACGAGCCTCTCCACAGCGAGCTCAACGATGAGGCCATAGTCGAGCCCTATACACGATGCTACCCCTCTATAATTGAGATGTTAATATATGCGACTAAGATTGTAGCGTTAATGCAGACTTTGAGCCCTAATGAACTACGAGAACTATTGAAGCGCGTAGAGGTAGCTTTCGAGATCTCTCGCAAGACTTGTTCTGAGGAATATGTGAACTTAGCTAGCGAGGTCTATAACTCGGTGATGAAATGGGCGAAAAGCTTGTAGTTGTTGAATCTACTGCACGACTTCACTTTGGCATAGTAAACCCTTTTAGTAGAGAGAGACGTAGATTTATTTCAGTTGGCCTCGCTATTGACGCTCCTCGCACACGGGTTGTTGTAGAACACCACGATAAACTCAATGTTGTTGGTTGTCGAGCCGTAGAAGTCTATGAAAGAATTCAGAGGCTCTCTAGGCGATATGGCCCCTTAAAGGGGTTAGTGAGAATTAAAGAATGTATACCTGAACACGTGGGGCTTGGCTCGACTACTCAGCTCTTACTTGCTGCTGCTACAGGCTTACTTACTTATAATGATATAGACTTCGATGTAATAGAGGTAGCTAGGCTAATGGAGCTGGGGAGAGTTTCTGGAGTAGGAACTTACGCGTTTATGTATGGAGGGTTCATCGTAGACACCGGCGTTTATGAAGGAAGAGACTTCCCAAAACTATTGTTACGACTAGACTTTCCAGAAGAATGGGCTTTTATACTTATAACGCCTCGTGGTCGTGGTCTAGACGAAGCTAGTGAACAAACCGCTCTCGCTACCGCACCAGTGGTTCCACAAGAACTCCCGTGGAAAGCCGCTTTCGTTCTCTTTACAAGACTTATACCCGCTATTATTGAGCGCAACTTCGAAGAGTTCGCGTTAGCCTTAAGCGATCTTCAAAGGACGGTTGGAGAGATGTTTAGTAGTCTACAAGGTGGTATCTACTCTCCATGGTCTACAAAGTATATTGAGCTATTACTAAACATGGGCGTTAAGGGTGTTGGTCAAAGCTCTTGGGGTCCTACAGTTTATGGAGTTGTTGAGAGCCTTGACGAAGCTCTAGAAGTCGCTGAAAAAATTAAGGGACTTGTAGATGAAGCAACAACTATAAGAGTTTGTAGAGCGAGGAATAGAGGAGCTACAGTGAGAGTGCAACTCACTTAACTTAAGATTTTTTCTCCCTAGAGATTACGGACTATATACATTAATCTCGCTGTGTTATTGAGAGTGAGAGTCAGCTAGGCCCGTCAATTCATCCCCTCTAGGTCATCCCTTCCAAGCTTCATCCTCAAATTTATTTAAATAGAGCAAAGTTTAATAATCTTGTCAAGCGAGAGCTCAGCCACCACTATGGGGTTCTTAGCTCCTAGCTTATATAGAATCCTTGGGTCAACCTCACCTACAAATCCTACTTCCCCCTTGCACGCGATGACTTTAGCTGTCCTCTCTGCTAGAAAGCCTGGTAATTCGTGTTTCTCGAATAGAGGCGTGATGCCGAGCTCTCTAAGTAGCGCCTTAACATACGCTAGCCCATCTGTGAGAGTGGCCTTACCGTGGGTTATAGCTATTCCTACTCGTCTCTCTACTCTCGCCTTAGTCTCTTCTTCAGGGTCTACTAACACCACATCCCCGATCTCAAAAATAGCTAGTCTAGACGCTTTGTCCGCGTTTTCAACAATGGTCTCGACTAGTTGTGGGGTGATCCAGATCCTAACCCCTTCAAACCTCTCTGACTTAGGGTTTTCTACGAGAAACATCGGAGCCTCTAAACCGAATAGCTCAAGTTGAGTTGCACGACTACTCAGCATGTAGTTTGCAACTTCTTCAAACCCCAGCCCTATGAGGATGTCCCTTACTCTCATTGAGTAGTACTCTATCGGGTGTTTTCTACCAATTGAAGAGTGTTGTGGAAGAGAAGAGGCTTCGCTACCTAGCCTCTCATACCCATAGGCAATAGCTATGTCCTCTGCCACATCGACCCAGCTTTTAACATCAACTCTATACACAGGGGGCTTGACTACGAAGGCATTTTCACCTTTAGCTACAACCTCGTAGTAGAAGTAGGAGAGAAGCTTACTAGCCTCCTCAACAGTTAGGTTAGTACCTAGTAGCCTATTCACATCTTCCATGTTTACTACGACACTATTGCTGCTTTTTCGTGGAGCCTCTACATGCAGGCCATCGGGGTAGAATACTTTAACGGCCTCGATCACTCTACTTCTCGACCTCTCCACAACACTCGTCGCCATTATCGTTACCGCGTTAATCACCTCATCGAGGCTGGTTCCAGTCGCATCTATTAAGACCTCTCTTGTATCTGGTGTAACCTTGAAGTCGTCACTATTAATTATGGGTACTAAACTCAAGATCTTATCTTCAGAATCCTTCAGAATCGGGTACTTCTTCATGTCTTTAATTATATAGCCATAGATCAGCCCTTTCTCGGTTTTCTCAAGCGCTTCTCTCAGGGTCATAGTGCTAGTCTCATTTAGAGGAGTGAATTTTGTAGTGTCTGGATCTGCCAGCTCGTACTTAATAGGGGGTTTAACGTCCTTGAGGTCGTAGACACCAATACTAACCTTTCTCCTCCCTCTACCATAAGTCTGCGTTAACTTCTCTTGCAACTGCATTATTTGAGAGACCGCCTCGTCGCTCAACACTAAGTCTCTAACAACTGCGAGAGCTACATAGGGTCTCTCGGGTATCCTACTGGCATACCCCTCTATTGTTGAGTCTATGATTCTGTAGGGTTGCCAGGGGATTCCAAGCCATGATTTTAATGCCCTCGACAATCCTTCAACGCTAAATAGGTCTGGTCTATCACTATTAGCCTCATATGTTAATTGATCACCTTCGAGAGCCTCTACTTCGCACTTTAGTTTTGCTAGGTAATAGTAGATCTCCTCATCTGAGAGCCTCCGCCCCAGGAGCGACTCTAAATCACTAAGTCTAACTGTAATAACTGGCATCTTGAGATCCCTCTTTAAATCCCATTTCCTCTACAAGCTCTCTCCATGCATTACTAATTAACTGCTTTTCCTCAAAACTCCAAGAAACCATGTTCTCTAATTGGAAAAGCTCTAGTGGGTTTTTAATTCCAAGTCGTAGTGCCAGTGGACCGTAAACCGAGAGGAATGTGAGCCCGCCTTTAATCGATCTAAGTTTTTCATACTTCGCCCTTCCAAGCCTTCTATATAGGAACTTTGAAGATATCGGGGTGCTTCCTGGTTGATATGAAGGCTCAATTTGACTATCTAGAATGCTTGCTAGAGTTGAGAGGTCTAGACCATATTTCAGCCCCTCAATAGCAAACCACGATTTTATATAGCCCTTATAGGACTTCTCAATTTCATCGAACCTATTGCCGGTGTAGGAGAGGATCCCAACAAGCGCCGCTATCAAACCTGTGTTGTAGAGCTGAGCTGGAGATATCGAGTCTACATCGTCCATGTCTGTGTGATAGTACTTACTTGGCCATTCATTAAGCATGATGCTGTCAACCCCCCACATCAGCGTCACGTCGTGATCGCTTCCAGCAGTGTATGGTGTTATTGAGTATCTTTGAGAAGGCAATTTGAAACCACCAAACGAAGATGCCTCATCAAGGACGAGCTTTGTCGCTAATAGAAGGTAGGGAGAGAGCCTTGATTTCACGTAAAGTGGTGGTATTACGAGGTTTAATGTCGAATTGGTGATCCACTGTTTCGAGCCGACCATGTCGAGGTTTACCACACCAATAGGAGTCCACGGTAGGTGCTTGTAGGCGAATATCGTACCCGAATACTCTGGTACAAATAGATGTGCGTGTGGCACTTTTTGAGATGAGGCATCTAGAAGCATTGCTGTTAAAATGTTTGAAACCACGCCGCTGGCGTTATCATGCGCACCGGGCTTAGGGTGGCATATGTGGCTAATATAGAGTATTCCGGGGTCTTCCCCTCTATACACGATTAAGCCCTTCTGCTGTTTACTCGAGAAAGCCGTCTTTACAGACCAGCAGACTTCTACCTCGTAGCCTTTCGATATTTGCGATATGATCTTGAGTGCTAAGGAGTATGGAATGTTTACTACGCTCTTAGGCTCTATCTCGTTATCTCCAATAAATAGCCCAGTGTATGGAACAGCCTCGGAGTACCTCTTGCTATCATATAGCACTATTAACCTGGCGGAGGACTCCTTGTATGCAAGATAGCCTGGCGCCTCTACTAAGACAACTTCGCCTTCACATTTCGACAAGTCCTTACACCAGGTTAACTTACCACAGCCCTCACTTGGTGGAGAATGGGCTGAGACAAGGGTCGGGTGCTCCGAGTGGTGGTATGTGTATACCTGCCCTCTTCCAACCTTGATCTCCACTCTCCCTTCATATACATCCCAAGATACAGGAGTCTCTATGTAACCATGTCTGCTACTAGCTGGAAACTCAAAGAACTTAACTTCATAGCCCATTGAAGACATGAACTCTTCAACTTCCACAAGCGCTTTCTCTATACCTATGCTCCCCTGGATCCTATGGTGTATCGTTACTCTTCTCAGCAGATCTCTTGCAACCCCGGTTAACCGGGTCTTTCTTAGCTCCTCTAATATTGATGTTGGACTCTCCAAGAGAGCCCCCTAAATCAGGACCATAATTCAAGTTAATAGTTAATATTGATAGAATTTAAATATCGATGAATTAAAGCATTTATTACTCCAAGCTAGTCTGCCAAATACTCGAGAGGTCTTCTCGCTCATGGTGCCGAGGCGTGGTTATTGTCAGTATAACCCCCGAGATAGCGCTTGAGAAATCCATTAACTACGCTGGTGGACTTGGAGTTCTCGAGGGTGATAAGTTCTACGCTGCTGGAGATATGGGCTTAGACTACGTTGTCTTAAGTCTTTACTATAGGAGGGGGTATACTAGAGTTAGATTTACACAAGACTCCTTCACTCTAGAGCCCGAAGAGCAGTATGAGGAGTTTTTAAGCCGACTTAGACCTGGCCCCGAGCTCACAATATCGCTTGCAGGAAGCACGGTGTACGTTAGACCCTGGATATACGAGTACAAGACAGCTAAGGCCGTGCTTTTTGAGGCGATATGCCCTGAGTGGGCTAGGAGGTTAACTGATAGAGTCTACATAGAGGAGGATGAGTACGAGAAGAACCTTAAGTACGTCTTGCTTGCAAAGGCGAGTGCAGAGTACATTAAAAGATTTATCGGGCTGGAGAATTTATCCATAGTAGACCTCGAAGAGTCCTACACGAGCCTAGTTCTATACCTACTAAACCTAAAGAGCAAAGCTAGATTGATCATCCACACGCCTGGACCTTGGGGACACCCCTACTTCCCAGGTGATGTGATTGAAAGAGAGTTTGGAGTTAGAGTTCAAAATCATCAAGTCAACATGACTCTTGAGGCCATTAAGAACCTAGATAGTGTGATTGTAGTGTCAAGGAAGCAAGCAGATATCATTCCAAAGATATTTCCAGAGTCTTCTGGGAAGGTAAAGGCTATCACAAATGGAATACATCTCGAAAGGTGGATGGATGAGCGATTATATGTAGCTTGGAAGAGGGGGGAGCTTACTAGAGAATTACTCCTGAGTGTACGTATGAGCAATAAGAAGGTGCTTGAAAGCTTCTTAAAGACCATTAAGCCAGAAGTGAAAATCGAGGACAGAATAGTGTTGACGTGGGCTAGGAGACTAACAAGATACAAGAGACCCTACTTTGTAACTAGGTTTATCGAGGAAAATCCCGATATAGACGCTGTAGTCATAATGTCTGGGAGGCCACATCCCAGAGACTCAGACGGGCTAAGATATCTGAGAGAGATACGAGAGCTCAGCCTAAAGATCAAAAACTTCGTCTATGTTCCAGACTACAACTTGGATACTGCTAAATTGTTAGTAAAGTCGAGTGATCTATGGCTCTTCACCCCCTTCAGCGGCTGGGAGGCTTGTGGCACAAGCTACATGAAAGCCCTTGTGAACGGCGTTCCCACACTCTCTAGTAGAGATGGAGGTGTATTAGAAGTCGTGATCGACGGTGTTAATGGGTGGTTATTTGGTAACGACTTGAGAACTTTCATTAACATATATGATGACCCTCAAGCCCGCGAGATAGATGAGCACGAGTATAAAGAGTTCAGCAGCAAGCTGAGAGAAGTGGTAGATATCTACTACAACGACCAAGACAGGTATTGGAGAGTTGCATTAAACGCCTGCAAAATGACGCCTGAACTAGTTGACATTAAAAACGTTCTTAAAAGATACTACTTTGAAAAATAGTCAGCGAACGATGAATATCGAGCATGGAGCGTTGATCACAACCGATAACGCAACACTACCTAGGTGTATATCTGTCGATAGCGTCTTGCCGCGAGAACCTATGACTACGAGGTCGTAACCTCCCTCAATTATTTCACGGATAATAGCCGAGTGTGGGCTACTTGTTGAGGGATCGTATTCTATGTACTTGTAAATAATCTCGATCGACGCGTCTCGCTGTAGCTCTTTAAGCCTCTCCTTAGCCTTTACGATTGGGTCTTCTCGCTCCACAACCCCCTTAGGCTTTGCATAAACTACTACCAGCTTAGAGCCATATCTCTGAGCGATATCTATTGCAACCTGTAAAGCCTTGTGAGCTGTTTCGCTTCCATCAATCGGTACTAGTATTTTTCTGTAGTAAAAGCTGATTGTGTATGAAGGTGCCTCCCTCATCAAGACCCCCACGAGCTAGTCACCCTGACCTCCACAGTAGCCTCTCGATCATCCCTATACCTAGTGCCTTATTTGTCTTTTCAACGACCTTGAAGGGGTCTGTTTCTAGGTTAAGTATAGCGTATGCCACATCTATGTTTTCAGGTATGACTATTGCCTCTTGGTGAATCGCCTGAACAAGAGTAGCTGTGCTTTCTTCTACGGAGATCGTTGTGGAGAAAACAATGTTTTCATATATATCGTAGCGAGGTCGCCCCGCGTCTCTAGCGAGTTCAACAAGCTTCCCTGTCGTGTCTATACTTGTCACGTCAGGATCTATAAGAACGACCCTTCCACTCTTTTGCAGAAGAGTCATTATCTCTTCGCGAGTATTTCTGCTTCTCAACTCTATTCTAAGCACTTGAACGTGCATTAGGGTCGTAGGTGCCACGATCGCTACTGTGGTGATCGGAAGTTCTTTAACTACCGTTTTAGCGTCTTCTGCATGATGGCTTGGAATCCTTTTTGACTCGATGAGGAGAGAATTGACAGGTCCTCGAAGGTCCTCTCTAGGGTCACTAGCTCTTCTAATAATCACAGCAAAGACGGATCTAGGTGGCTCCTCCAAAGAGCATATGACTCTGAGCAATCCCGTAGTATTACAACTGACTACTCGAACATACCTCCTACCCAACGCGTCTTTGTAATTACATAGAGTGCTGTAACTGACCTCGGCGACTTCGGGTGGTTCGCCACCTTGGAAGATCGCGGGCTTTTTAAACCTTACATATAGCTCTTTGTTTTTCACCCCCATCTTACCAGGAGAGGCGTCATAGATAAGCTCGGCTTCTTCTATTAACTCCTCGATGGTGCCTTCGGGCTCTATTCCCCTTTCTCTAAATTCTCTCACCTTCTCAGCTGGGACGAAGAGTTTTATCCCCATTTTAGAGGCTAATAGAGCACTGTAATCTACTGAGTACTTCGCCACGCCAACTAGCTGGAAATCGTTGATCTTTAGTAGCGCGCTCGCTATTCTCTTTCCTATAGTACCATAGCCATTAACAGCGACTTTAACTGGAATACCTTACCACCCTAAAAACATCTTTGCAGATAGCTCCAGCGCTTTGAGAGCTGGCAGCTCCTCGCCACTTAAGAATAGTAGGACTGCGTTGCCTCCCGTGGACACGTGTACTCTTCCCTCTAACCCCTCAGGCACCATTGCTCCGAGGTGACCCCCTGCAATTAAGACATATGCCTTTGATTGTATCGCCGCGTTCAGAAGCGCTTGGGTGCCGGTCTTAAACTCTTCGACTTCTATTACTCCCGCGGGTCCTCGCATTACCACCGTTTTTGCATCCTTGATCAATTCGCTGTAAATCTCCACAGTATTCTCGCCGATATCCATAATGCGCCCCTTGAGCTCGCCGATGTAGACGTTTTTAACATTGCCGTTATGGACCACTTTGCAATCTACCGGGGTCTCTATTGGTGCTCCTCGTAGTAGTAGATACCTAGCTCTTGGCACTAGTGGTAGAGCTCCCGCTTCTTCCAAAAGCTTATAGTTTTCAACACCGATCTTGACACCCTTAGCTGCAAGGAACAATATGCCCAAGAGCCCGCAGGTCAGTATTCTATCTGCCAACTTGTTGTTCACAAGATTCTCGATCACACGTAGATGTTCAACGACCTTTTTTCCTCCCAAGACGTACACTCGAGGCGGCTCAGACTCTGAGACCACCCTCTCAAGAGCTTTGATCTCCTTCTCGAAGAGCGGGCCTATAGCGCTGGGGAGTAGAAGTGGTAGGCCAACAATACTCGGCTGGCTTCTATGTGATGTTGCAAACGCATCGTTTATGTATAAGTCGACTGCGGAGGCGATCCTCTTTGCAAATATCGTTAATGCCTGCCTCTCGGGCGGAGCCTCGATGACCTCTTCAGATACCAGCCTTAGATTGTCAAGTAATAAGACCTCTCCTGGTTTAAGCTCTTTTATCGCCTTTATAGCAGATGGCCCCATCACATCTTCTACGAACTTTATACTAAGCCCGGTGTACTTCTCAAGGAGCTTATGATGCTTCTCGAGTGTGATAAAATCGGAAGAACCAGGTCTACCCTGATGTGAACCTAGAACTAAAGCTGGGTTGTAATCCTCCATGAGCATTCTTATATATTTTGCATGTACACGAATACGTCTATCATCTATGATCTCTCCGGTCTCAGGGTCTAGAGGGACATTTATGTCTATTCTCATAAACACCTTCTTCCCGCGAATTTCGATCTCTCTATATGTCGGGATCTTCGGAATATATAGTGGCATACCATCCCCGATCAAGCCCTATGGAGAGCGTGTTTAAAACTCTTCATGTAACCTTTTACATCACTACTTAAATATGCCTTATCGATACATATCTACGGAAATTTTAAGTGTTTATTTAAAACCTACTCAAAGACCCTTTTGAGGATAGCGATTAACGGGGTATCTCGAGTCGAGAACACGAATCGATGTCTTACGAGAAGGCAAAAAAGATGAAACTAAAAAACAAAACATAGTTAAGGGGGACGTTAGCTACAGATTGGATACTCGTCTGGAACCTTTGCTCTGAAGTATCTTCCAGACTCGGGGTCTTGGAATAGCCCAATTTTAACTCCTTTTCTCCCAGCTGGAGCTAGTTGCCAGACCTTGATGGGCACCAACTCTAGCTCTTTACCGCTTGGAGTTTTTACTTTAACTTTCTCTGTACAGGGCATGTACCCCACCAATAATAAAAATAGTTGTGATGGATTTAAATACCTTTAGCTAAGCCATATTAAGGCCGGCTATATAGACAAAAAACCTGTCACTTCGTTTAGAAATGTCGCTAGCTGGCCCTATGAAGTTTAAAAGTTAACAAGAGGCAGTCATCGAACAAAATCCACGTTATAAGTTTTATTTGGGGGAGATCAGGCGCTTTTAAAGTGCTTGCACTAACCTCCTCCCCGCCCTAAAGGACGGGGCTTTCAGTTGTAAACCTTTAACCAGATCAGCTACCCCAGGGTCTACCGTCATGGTTTCTCCATAGGCATGACTCTCATCATCTAATATCTTAATACTGTGTTAGGCCATTTAACTACTTTTGAATTAGAGCTAACGTTGAAGACGCTAATCGCCGCTTGTTCCATATTGTTTATTCCACTCTTTGTAGACTTCTATTAATCTGGGGTCTATACTTGGTTTATGTTTTAATATGACGTTTATGAAGTCTTCAGTGGTGATTTTACGCAACTCTGGTGATATGTTCTTTTCGTTTATTTCTTCGACTATATTGTTTTGGACCTCTTTAACAATAGATACTATGTCTGATGAGCTATAGCCCTCTGTTAATTCAGCTAGCTTATCGTAGTCTATGTCTCCGAGAGGATATCTCTCTGCTAGTTTCTTTGTGTAGTATTCAAATAACTGCTTTCTAACCTCTTTAGTTGGTGGTGGAACGTAGATCCTCCTTTCAAACCTCCTAATGAAACCTATATCGAGATTCCAAGGCTTATTGGTCGCGCCTATTACGAAGAGCGGTATCTTCGCATACTCTTTACTCACAAGACCATCCATCTCTATGAGGAATTGATTTCTCCCCCTCTTTTCGCCTCCAACCTCTACACTATACTGCTGAAATAGAGTATCGACTTCATCTATAAATATAATGACAGGCTTGCCTTGAAGTGCGTACTCTCTAGCTACTGTGAATAGCGCCTTGACGTTCTTCTCTGTATCACCTAACCACTTACTCATAATGTTAGCTGGTGAGACGTTTATGAGTATGGCGTTTATTTCATTTGCAAGAGCGAGCGTTATCTCTGTCTTACCACATCCTGGTGGGCCAAACAACAAGATCCCTTTTGGCCAGCCAAGCGGGTATAGTGAAGGGTCTTTTACAGGGTATATAACGCTTCTCTTTAAAGCCCTCTTAACGCTCTCTAAATTGACGAGATCGTTAAAAGTCTTTTTAGACCTATTCTCAGGGTGGAGAATCTCAAAGGCGCTGACATCTTGACTACTTGTCGGCCCGCCGCTCTTAGCAGGCTCTCCTCCCCCCTTGTTAGCGATCATCTTCTCCAAGTAGTTGATTCTCTGTCTATACTTAGAGACAAGTTCTCTGTAGAAATCTGCTAGTGGAGAGTCGGGGTAGAGAATTAGGTATTTTGATAAAAAGTCTACTGCGATCCTGTAGTACTTGATCGCGCTCTCGTAGTCTCCTGCCTTATCAGCCGATATGGCTTTCTGAGCGTATTCTATAGCTCGGTCTGCTAAATAGTACATGCTCACCACATACCCCTCATAGCTTGTATTCAGGTCTCCGCCGCGTTACTTTCTTCGAAGTCTAATCTTCCCCTTGGCTTCGAGAGATCTGAGCGCTTCAAACACCACTTCTTTTGAAACCCCGTACTTCGCCTCGAACAGCTTTAGATTAAGTACTCCACCATTAAGTTTCAGTTCATGTAGGACCCACTCTTCCACCACGTTCAATGGAACATTGCTTCTTACGAGAGCCGGCTCGAACAGCTCTCTTGTTTCTCCATGAAGCCCCGCTACTTGTTGTTGTAGCGGTTGTTCGAGTACTTTTGGTGCTTCACGTGTTTCTACGGCTCTTACAGTTTGAGAGGCCTTTATAGCGCTTTTGACCTGTGCTGTGGTTTCCATTTGCTTCTCCTCTACTTTAACCCCAGTAGGCTTGTCAACAGCCGTCATCGTCTGAGCACTCGTGATCGGCTTAGACTGCTGTGGTTTAGCTATACCTTGGTCTTGTAGACTCGGAGACCGAGGGATCAGTCCAGGGATGTAAGACGAGGAGATCGCCATTAGGCTTGCCACCTTCTGCTCTATCAACTTGATGTTGTTAAGTAGTTGTGGATTGATCTGCTCTATAATAGGCTCGATGGACTTGAGCTCCTCGACTATTGTTGGCAGCTCCTTCAATGGTTCTTCAACGTAGAATAGGGTCTCGAGTCTATACTTTATTTTTATAAGGTCGTATATCGCCTTATTGATGACGCTGATATACCCGTTTATATTGTGTATTTCATCGCTTAAGATCTTGCACATCTCGTGATCGCTACTATATAGATTGATCTTTTTCTTGTGCTCTTCCATCACACTTTCGAGGTTTTTCTTCGAGGCCTCTAGCGTTCTAAGCATGCGCTCTAATATGTTTAGGGACTGCGTCAACTCCTTTTTAAATGGGTCTTTCGACTTAAAGATCGACGCGAATAATCCAAATATTCCAGTACTTGTAGCTGTAGTGGGCATAGTGTCCCCTTTACCCTTTGTCCTTACCAGTTATCGCGATGAGGGGGGCTTTTAAGGCGGGGTAATGGTATTACTGAAAACCCTTTAAGGATACGCTAATAACACCTTCACAACTAATGTGGATTGGTGTCGAGAGTTGCTACTTCGCGGTTTGAGAGTTTTAGATTTGAGTCACACCCTTGCAGGCCCCATAGCTACAATGATCCTTGCAGATCTAGGTGCAGAGGTGATCAAAGTAGAGGCTCCACATGGAGATGAAACTAGGAGCTGGGCACCATTCGTCAACGGCGAGAGTGTATACTACATGTCAATCAATAGGGGTAAGAAGAGCATCGTAGTCAATTTGAAGTCTGAAAAAGGCAGAGAGATCATATACAAGCTCGTCGCGCGATCTCACGTTGTAGTAGAGAACTTCAGGCCTGGAACCGCCAAGAAGCTTGGTGTCGACTACGAGGCTCTATTAAAGTACAACCCAGAGATCGTCTACGTCAGCATAAAGGGGTTTAGACAAGGCAGTATTTACGAAGATAAAGCAGCTTACGACATCATTATACAGGCCATGTCTGGCTTGATGTTAACAACAGGAAGAGAAGGAGATCCTCCAGTTAGAGTGAGCTTTGCGCTTTTCGACGTTATGACGGGTATGATGGCTGTGATATACACCCTCGCCGCCCTCTACTCGGGCGTTAGACCAGTCAAGATCGAGGTGCCCATGTACGACGTCGCGTTGTTCTCTATGTGCTACGTTCCACTCATGTACCTGTTAACCGGCAAAAAGCCGAAAAGAATGGGCCACGCACACCCCTCAATGGCGCCTTATCAAGCGTTCATGGATAGTGAAGGCAAGTGGTTTATTGTTGCAGCAGCAAATGATAGACTCTGGCGCTCTCTGTGCGAAGCTATAGGAAGATTAGACCTCTGTGAAAACCCGCTATTTAAGACGAACGCCGATAGAGTTGCTAATAGAGAGAAACTCGTCGCTACACTACAAGACATCTTTGCGAGAGATAAGAGAGAGACTTGGTTAAAGCTTTTAGACGAAAAAGGCGTTCCTGCGTCTCCCATCTACGAGCTTGATGAGGTGTTTAGAGACCCATACGTGTCTACCAGCATTGTCATTACACTCGAGCATCCCAAGCTCGGGAGGATACCACAGTTAAATCAGCCCGGTTTAATTAATGGTAAGAGGTTCTATAGCGCTAGACATCCACCTCTACTTGGAGAGCACACAGTTGAGGTTTTGAAAGAGCTTGGCTATAGTGACGAAGAGATATCTAAGCTTAAAGATGAGGGAGTTATCTATTACCCATGAGTGAGAACCTTGATAGGGAAGCTCGTAGTAGGCTCTAAGGGGGTCGTCTCAGATCATCACATAGCCTCGCAGGTTGGCATAGAGATCCTTAGAAAGGGGGGTAACGCCTTCGACGCTGCAATAGCTATCAGCGCTGTGTTATCGGTCGTACAACCCCACATGGGAGGTCCTGGCGGAGATGGGTTCTTAATGGGGTTTATAGGTGACGACGTAGTAGCGTACATGTCATCGGGGCGTTCGCCAGGAGGATTCAACGTAGACGAGTTCCTTGAGGAAAACCCTGTCAGAGGCCCTCTCACGGTGACCGTGCCTGGGCTGGTTGCACTATGGGGTGCTATATACGATGAGTACGCTTCAATGCCCATTGAGACTCTACTTGAGCCGGCGATCAAGCTGGCTTACAACGGCTTTAACGTGGGTCTATCTCTACACGAAGCTAGTAGACTATCTGAACAAGAGCTCTCTAACTACAAGTGGGCTAAGTACTTCAAAGGGCTCTCCCTAGGACAGATGTACAGGAACATCGAAATGTCTAAGACCCTAAGACTAATTGCCTCTAGGGGCTTTGAAGAGTTCTACTATGGAGAACTAGCTGAAAACGTTGTCAAAGAGCTACAAGATCAAGGGGTTAACATCGGGCTAGACGACTTCATGGAGCATGAGGTGTACAAGGTCAAACCCCTTGAGCTAGAAGTCGACAATATGACACTGTACGAGTTGCCACCAAATACGCAGGGGGTTTCAACGCTACAAGCAATAAGCGCCCTATACGAGCTTGGACTAGATAGGCTAGAGTACAGTTCATCGCAAAGACCAAGCATGTGGAGCGAGCCTACAAAAAACATTTACTTGTTTAGGGATCTCTACCTCGGAGACCCGGATTACATGGAGATCGACGCTCAAAGCTATGTAAAGTACAGCGAGGCTACAAAGCTAATTCACAAGGCTAGAAAGTACGAGGAGAAGATGGGCCAGGACACCACGTTCTTCATCGTGTATGATGGGGAATCGATAGTAGGTTTTATACAAAGTCTATTTTACAGCTTCGGCTCAGGCCTTGTAGCCTGCGGGTTCCCAGTGCAAAATAGAGCGATAGGGTTCGCTAAGAGTAAGGGGCTACCTAATAGCCCTGCACCAAAGAAGCTGCCATTACACACCCTATCAATACTAGGCGTCGACGCTGGAGACGAGAAGTATATCATTGGATGTGTTGGAGGCGATTTGAGACCACAATTGCACTTAAGGGTGTATGAAAACATATTTGTGTATAAAATGAGATTAGATAAAGCCGTAGCTGCACCACGCTTCATATACACAACCCCATATGATAAACAGGTGCTCACTGTCGAAGAGCCGCTAGACGTGGATGTACAGGGCCTGAACATCATCGTTAAGCGTGTGCCATATGGAGAGCTTAAAGGGCATGTACACGTAGCACAGGTAAAGAAGAACGTGGGGTTTGTAGCCTGCGACCCACGTAGCGAGGGTGTCCCTCTAGCTGGTTAAGGTATATTTAGGGTCAATTAATGACATTTAGACTACTGTTTTTACTCATATACCCCCTCATTGTGGCAATAGTAGCTCTCATACTCCTTCTTCGCAACTTGAAGAAGATAAAGTCTAGGCAGAAAGCTTAATTACACATTTAACGACTAATACTACCTCTATAGAATAGGCTATCTCTCCAGACAATTTTCTGAACGAGTCTTCTCTCGTATAGATTGTTCAACGCTATAACTCCTAGGTCTCCATACAGCGACTTTATCTCATCGTAACTAAGAGGCATTCTTAGTACCTGGTTATATAGGGTTTTAGCAACATTTCTCCAGCTAATTAGAGGTGGATCGCCAAACCCATCAATAGAGATCTTAAACCCCTCTCTCTCAGCCACTTCTACGAGCTTATCGAGATATCTAGGTGAAATGTGCTTGACAAGTAAGCTAGAACATGGTCTATCAACGGCTTTTAAGACTACACTCTTCGCTTCCATCCTCTTCAGGTAGATCAACGACTCCTCAAACTGTTGAAGATCTGGGTAGTGCTCTTCTCTCAACCTGAATACGTGGATCTCTATAATTAGTTTGTCGCTCTTACCACTCATCAGCCTTTTAACGCCATCAATGTAGTTTGAAAAACTGACCTTTCTAGGCCACCCAAATAGATGTTTATCAACGCCGTACCATAAGTAGGGGGCGATCACCCTATCAACGAGATCTATTACCTGCTGGTAGCTTCGACAATCCTCATTATCAGGGTTTTTAGTACACACGTCTACAAGAGGCAATAAGCTCGTGTGGATGTAGATGTTTCTAATGCCTAGAACGCTAATATGTATCCTGAGATCTCTCAACAAGAGCTCTAGGTTTTTAATTAATAAGGGGTCTCCAAAACCCCATAAGAGAACTCCATCTAGACCACTTAGAGAAGGGGCTGCGTCTCGTAGACTTTTTAAGACATTTTCAACCTTCACATCCCTCTTCGTAGAAGCAGTGGTACCCGGTATTCTCGGTAGAGGGCATGTTAAGCAGTCAAACGGGCACTCGAATGGTGGTAGTAAAGGGTCTATTAGCGCGAGAGAACCGTAGGCGAGGCTTGGGTATACGCCGTAGAAGTGATCAATCTCGATCCCACTCATCTAGCTCGCCTCCATGACTGCGATGAAAAAGCCTTGCCCGTTTACATCTTGAGGGTATATACGCCGATAGTAATTAGAGTACTTATATCCCACGTACCCCCTCTTCACATATCGAGTCTCCTTAATCTCCACTATTTTGACCCTGTTTCCAACGGTGTTAAGTATATCGTCGATAAGCTCTTCTCCTTCAGCGGGGTGAACACTACATGTCATGAAGAATACCTTACCTCCATGTCTCAGCATGTTCTTGAGAATCCTTCTCTGTACTACACTGTGTCTCCAAATAGTCTTTCTCGTCATGTGGATTTTCACTGCGGGGTCGCTATAAACTGCTCCACTATTGCTACATGGAGCATCTACTAGTATTATCGGACTTTGCACGTTCAGACTTATTGTTGAAGAGTCGGCGTTGACTACTACGACTTGTGGAGCACTGCTGTAGAAGACGCTCAAGATCGTCAGTAGCGTTCCCAACCTCTTCACGCTGAGATCGATAGCTAGGACCCTTCTAGGTCGCCTCTCAGTTAAGACTTGTAACAACTTTACTCCTGGAGCACTACATGCATCAATAAAGTCTCCTGCGATGTCGACTAAAAGTTTAGTAGCTATTAGCGAGCTGATGTCTTGAGGGATCACGAGCCCCTCTCTTACACACGGATTGAGACCGATCTTCTCGAATGGATCTTCAACTAGTAGGAGCTCTTGGATCTCAGGGTGAACTTTAACTCTTAACCCAGTTTTATCGAGACACTCAAGAGCTCTCTCTAAGCTCGTCTTTTTAGTGTTTACTCTAAGCCATCTCTTCTTCTCATTTAGAGACTTCAACATTCTTTCAAGCTCCGCTGTTGGCATCTTCCCGTAGAGGTCTCTGACGAACCACGACGGATATCCGTAGAGAAGCGAGATCCTCATGACCGGTGAGAGTGATGGAGCGAGCGTGCTTGCTTCTTCATAAACCCTATCTACTTCGAACCCCCTAGTGTATAGATAATCCACGATCCCTGTCACTCTATGTTTAAATCCATGATAATTAGCGAGAAACTTGATTGTATGATAGTAAATTAGGACTTTATAGAGGAGTTTATAGAGAGCTTTTGCTTCGCGTGGAGGAACTCTATACCTTCTAACAACGTCGCTAAACGCATTGTCAAAACTCAGCTTGCCCCCGATGATCATGTTTAAGGCTGTTGCTGTGTAGAACTTCGCCTTGTCTGGGTTAATATTCAATGCTTAAACCCTACTTCGGCACTGAAGAAACCACTACATCTTTCCCACTAGTCCTCCTCGAGAAATACGGGAGCCCTGGGTATCTAATCCTTCTGAGAGTCTCGATGTCTCGTGTGAACAGCAACCTAATGTCATCTATGTTCAATACTACCATGGCGAGTCTATCAACGCCGATACCCCACGCAGCCGCGTTGTATCCAGAAGCGCCGAGGATCTCCATGACCTCTGGTCTAAACATCCCTCCAGGAAATACTTCAATCCATCCTAGCTTGGGGTGT
>Ga0080004_1131939_pt1 | contig 23703 bp, 21 predicted proteins | sample WasSprMetagenome_FD_69207 | JGI IMG/M metagenome (GOLD analysis project Ga0080004, IMG submission 69207) | Sulfidic aquatic microbial communities from Washburn Spring, Yellowstone National Park, USA - WS (SPADES assembly) (version 2) | ecosystem: Environmental > Aquatic > Thermal springs > Hot...
CATCAAAATCTCCCAGCTTTACCGTTTTTATCTCACCCCTTTCATCAACATCGATGTATATATTCTCGGGACAAACATCAGTATGCGCAATGATAGGGTGTCTGCTGCTTTTAGTGCTCTCGTAAATAAACCTCAGACCGATAGCCACATCAAGAACAATGCGGAGTGCTTGATGAGGATCGATCCTCCCTTTGCTGCTCATATATTCCTTCAGATTATATCGGATATACTCCGTTACCACATAAGGAGCATCGGTATCTCCCACCTCCTCTATATACTTGATATTGTTCCATCCCTTCTCGCCTTTTCTCTCCTCCAAAATTTCCTTTATCCTTTTGTTATTTTCCAACATTTCCTTAAGTATTTGAAGAGCGAGTGCTTCTTTGTCTACACCTATTTTTTTGGCCTCGCTATCACTTACGCTATTCTTTATTTTATTTATATCAAAGATTTTTATTACATATAATTTTCCATCTTTTATCCCTTCAGCCTTGTATGCTATACCAACTCCACCCTCGCCCAGCTTTTCCTCCTTGGTATACCTTTCCACCAATCTCTCAAGGGGCATTCCCATCACCTCCCTCAACTGAAATCCTCTCAATATACATATTTTCCTCCTCCAACACCGCTACCGCAGGAGTGCAGGGACCGTAGTACCTGCATGTGAAGATGGAGAGGAGAAGCCCCGGATATCTTTCTCCAGTTAATATCCTTCTAATTCGGCGAATGATTCCATATTTACCCTCACTCTGATGGGTAAAAAGATATTTAGCGCCCTCCAGTATATGCTCATGCGAGCGGATGATCAGGGATATTCCATTCTTCCTCATAAATCTCTCCAAGGGCCTCCTCCCAAACTGCATAATATCTTTCCCTCTCGGGCTTGGCGCAAATTCACGGACATCCTCACTAGGATCGTTCCAGAGGAGCTGAATAGCTATGTCATCTGCTGGATCTGTCTCACCCTTCTTGATTTCATCTATCTGCTTTAGCTTAGTGAGCTTTGAGGGCAGTCCCCCATGAACAGCCAGTATTCTTCCGTTCACGAGACATCCATAGGACATGTATGAGAAAACCTCGTTAAACTTGTTCCAGATTAAATAAGCATCTTTTTTATCATAGAGCTCGAGCAGCTCCTCAAGGAACCCATAGACCCTGTTTAACTCCTGAATTTCATGGTTTCCACGCAGGAGAATTATTCTACCTGGGGATTCTGCCTTCTTCTCCAGCAGAAATGAGATATTTCTGAGCTGCTTGGGGCCTCTATCCACGTAATCTCCCAGGAACACGAGAACATGTCCCTTAGGGTAAAACTTGTCGAAAACATATTTTGTTGACTCAAAATCTCCGTGTGTATCTCCAATGAACACAACCTTCTTGGTCTTTATCCTCAGAAGCGATGGCTCCTCCTTCAGAATTGGCTTGATTTTATCCAGGAGGTTGAGAATTTCATCCTTATTGGGGGCCTCCTGCGGCATTATCTCATCTCTTCAGTTGTTCTATATTAAGCTTGCCTTTCCCGAAAAAAACGAAGAATATAAAAACAAAATATTTAAAGAACAACTGAACTATTAAATATTTAATTTAATAGTGTAGAAATTTTAAATTTTTATAACAAATTTGCACAGAAAAATTATATATAGGGGCTTTATCATGAGTATGTATGAGATTTCCGTATTGGCGATATTATCGGGGAGATTATCTTTCGGATAATCTTCCGGAAGATATCCCGCCAAACGTGAAAAGAGACCTTCTGAACAGGGATCTTCTCAAAGCAGCAGCTAGAGGGGATTTAGAAAAAGTGAGGGAGCTCCTCGATAAATGTGCGGATGTAAACGCAAGGGATGAATTTGGGTGTACTCCGCTCCGTCACGCTGCTACTATAGGTAATATAGATATCGTTAAGTTTCTAGTAGAAAGAGGTGCTGATATAGATGCAAAAGATAAGTTTGGCTTTACTCCTCTCCATTGTGCTACTTCTGGTGGTCATCTGGATATTGTGAAGTTTCTGGTGGAAAGAGGAGCAGATGTAAACGCAAGGGATGAAGATGGGAGAACTTCCCTCGATTTAGCTAGGAAGTATGATCGTTTGGATGTAGTTGAATTCCTTGAAAATACTGCAAGAAGTGTAGCAAGGGCACCAATAACCCCGGTTATGCCTGCTGTGGCAAATCCAGCTGTAGCAGTAAGTAAGAAAGTAAGGAAGAAGAGGCCTACAATAAGAAAAGAGAAGCCTGTGAAGATAGTTGATGTGAGGTGCAATTCTCTCTACGAGGGCTTGTGGGGAAGAATCCTTATCTCAATGGAGGGAGAGGGGACTGTGAAAGTCGATCTTGAGGGAGATGTAAATTGGATTGATCCAGGGGAGATCATCATAAACGGGGAAGATGCAGTGGAGATACCCGTTAAGCCAAAGGTATATGGTGAAGTTCCTGTGAGGATAACTGTTAAAGGAGGTGAGAAATCAACCTCAAAGATAGTCTGGCTGAATGTCACCAATATTCAAAAGAAATCTGAAGTGGCATCAATAGAGAAATGGATTGAAGGAGAAATAAAGAGGGTAAAGGGATTTTTGAGGGAGATTGAGAAGAGTTAAGCCTATTTTCTTATCCCAAATTCTCAGAGAATATTTTCTACATGCTGAGTAGGGCACTCTTCCTAGAAACTGATGAAATACTAATTTTCACTCCCCGTAATTCCTTTTCTCTCGATAATCGCGTGTGTATACTCCAGATAAAATTATTGTGTCTGACTTATGCATCTATTAGACTAAGTGCCTTTAGGTTGTTTTTAGTTTTAATATCAAATCTTACTATATTTATCTTAATTTTCCCTACATCTTTTAGATTATACAGCTTAGCAATGAGGTGCCCAACTCACTCTGAGCGCAAAAATAAAAAAGGTCATATCAGCTGTTTCTGAGATCCGTCCTCCTTTATCTCATATATGTGAATTATATTCACAGGACATGCCTGCGCAGCATCCATGTTGCATCCCAGGTCATCTAGCTCCGTCTTGACTGGAGAGGCAAGGCCATCATCAGCTATGTACCAGTTATCGGGGCACAGGGATGCGCAAACACCATCAGCTATGCAGCTCTCTCTATCGTGAACTATCTTGTACTTGGCCATGCGATGAACTAATTTACTAATTTTCTAATATAGAACTTGCTTCCATTGCAAATTCATGATCAGCGTTACTGAGTTCGATGATGTAACGCCAGACAGCTTTGGGATCCACTCCCAGTCTCCTGATGTATTCCTCTGGTAATCTCCCCTTATTTGAGTTCATTAATCCATAAGCCGCAATTATTGGAAAAAGTTCTCTTGGATCCCTGCCTTCCTTTCTTCCGATCTCCAGCGCCTCCTTGAGGATCTCCTTATCGTATTCCATCAATTCCATCACTATCTTCGCGTCTTTCTTGTAATCTCCTGTCCTTCTATATTTCTCCAAAATATATACGCTAGGGGAGAATGTTTCTGAATCAATTACAGTAGTATTGCCCGAGATAACCTTTACTATCCTTTTCTTGCCCATCGATACCCAGTACTCCACCTCTGCACCTAGAGAGATTTTTCCTGCTATCTCCTTCGGAATCGGCACCTTAAACACCTCGTACGTCTCTAAATCCATCACCTCAGCAGTATTGCCTGAGACTGAAATTATCTGTCCAGTTCTCTTATCGACTGCTGGCATCTTCACAGCTCTATCAACAGTTTGATGTATTAATTCTGGGGACTCGAGGAGCTTGATAAATCCTTTAGCTCTCCTTATCCCCCTTTCGATCAGGAGCTTTATGGAAAAGGCTTCAAGCTGATTTAAAATAAACTGTTTGACAGCAAGCAGGGTTTCCCTCCCTGTATCACCAAAGGCATAGCCCACAAGCCTTCCATCAAACTCCCTGAATCCAAACACAGTTCCCTTTAACTCGCCAAAGTATTGGGCTGACAGAGAGTTGGCAGGAGGTCCTCCGATTAGGAAGAGGGGTCTATCGGCATACCTATCTCCAATGGTTGCTAGATAGGTATCTGTCAGCACAATAGCATTAATGCCCCTTTTTTCAAGCTCCCTCTGTAGCTCATAGGCACCAACCCTATCGATTAGCTCGCTTCCCTCCCAAGCTCCAACTACAATTATGAGATCAAGATTATCCTCAAGTATGGAGAGATACTGTGTTTCATTGTCGAGAAGAAGGCTCCCAAGCCTTGAGAGATCGAACTCATTCACATGCTATACAGAAGGGTCTCAGATTTAAATGTTTTAGTATAATTTTATACAAATGAGTTTTCCCGAGATTTAATGAGGTCTTTTTAAACAAGCGACCTTTTTCTATGTGTGGATAGGGAAGGCAGTGTGACAACATAAGAGTAAGAGGTTGGGATCTTATACTTAGAAAAACTTATAAATATCTCTCTCTTATATGTCTTTGTGCATGCTGAGATCTCAGAGAGTTTGGAGAAATCAATAGATCAATTCTACAGAAAAGCATCCAAGCTAGATGAAAATCTCTCTATTGTTGCTATATTTTCTCCTATTTTCATCGTAGGCTTTGCGATATTAAAAGCAATCTCAGATTTCGGGGGTTATCATCTGGCTTTTCATCCATAATTTTAGCTTTGATTTTCGGTGGCTTATTTGGTCTTTTTATTGCATTCTTTTTCTTTTATTTCTTTATTTTTCTATTTGATGAAATACAATTATCATGGAAATATAGTGAAAAGTTCTTAACTCTTACAGATGTTAATATAGATTATATCAAGGCTGCTAGCCATGTACTCCAAACATTTGAAAAACATTTGGAGAAGTTTCCAGAGGCTATTCTTACTCACAGAGACCTAAACGGAAATAAACTAGAAGTAAAGATAGATCTAAAATCTCGTGAAGTTTATGGAGAGCTCTTAATCGATGCCGAATTCTGCTCGCCAGAGGATCTTACCCGTGGAATGCTTGTTAAAGCAACCTACACAGGGAATACGAAGCTTTCCTCCTATAAGGATGCAGCCAGTTCCTACAAAAAATTGTGTACTGAGTTTCGAGCCTGTGTTGAGGAGATAGCACACAAAGCCCAAAGAGAGGAGATAGGGAAGTTAAAAGAGTGGATCGAGTCCGAGATTAATAAAGTGAGGGCGTTTCTAAGGGAACTCGGGAGCCCAGTTAGGATTTTCATCCGACAAAATAGCAGATTGCCTTTTTTGTTATACCAAGAAGAAATGCGCGCGCATAGATAATAGGTTCACTTTCATCCCTCGATAGAGAATAAAGCCAATTCTGCATCTTCTTTCCCTCTATTTAGCAGATCTATGAGTGTTCCTCTTTGTCAAAGTCCTCTAGCTCTTTTATGAAATCCTCGATCTTCTGAATCTCCTCATATATCCATGCATTCTGTAACTCTTTGATGGGCTTCCTTTCTCTACCTTCTCTTCTCCTCATCACAACAATTATGGGGAACGCCACAAATAGCATCACAATCAAAGGCAGCAGAAAGTCGATCTGAATTGAAGGAAGTTGGATTTCTGGGGTTTTGCTTGATGGCATTCGAGGTGCCTGAGAAATAGGCGGTTGCTGTGGAGGAGGTGCTTGCTTTTGAGGTTTCTCCTCTGGTGGTGGGACAATGCTAAGCACAACGCTTGTCTTACGGGAGATGTTATCGCTTATTCCAGTTATTGTTAGAGTATAGTCCCCGGCATTTGCCATTTTATCAACTGAAACCCTTAGGGTGGAAACAACAGAGCCGCCCATTGAAGGTGTGACATCCCTAGGATCAATAGTTGCTGCAACTCCCGGTGGCACACCGGAGACATCCAATCTAACGGGGGAGTTAAATCCCCCGATCGATGACACCGTTATCGTTATGCTGGACGAGCCCCCTCCCTGAATTGCTAGGTGGGATGGGGCGGATATCGAGAAGTCTCCCGAAATTTTAATGGAGATATCATCAAAGTAGATTCTCGCCCCATAATATCCTCCCTGATAGAAGGAGAAGGATATCAGGAGAGTGACCTTTTGTCCGGAGTACTTTGTTAAATCGTAAGAGAAGTTGCAAATACATACTCCCACATTATCTATATTATCGTAAGCCCTAGTCCCACCCCTTAGGGACACTGTTCCGCTCACATCATACCGATTTCCACCTAAAAGCACGGAAACTCTCATCTGGGGATCCTGTAGCAATCCTGAGAATCCTTCGCAGGAGAAGGGCCCGATCACAGTGAACTTCAGAGTTGCTTTTGGTGAAGGGGGTATGAAGACCGTCTGAGCTATTGTTCCACTGTAGGATCCGGGCTTCTCCTCAGCTTTGAATGCCAGAGCGGCATCGTTTTTTAACTGTCCATCTATGAAAGGTCCCAATAAGGCTCTTATATCCACAGGAGATACGGAAAAGTACGAGGAAGGGGAGACATCCCAGTAAAGGATCCCCTGCGAGAAATCTCCATTTCTTATCAGCTCGGTCTCCCAATGTTGAGCGCTCGCTGGAAGAAGGGTTAATCCCAGAATCAGAAGTATCAGTAACTCCCTCCCCTCGGCGAAGTGGTTCAACATCACTCCAGAGGCTCTGTCTCCTATTTAAATTTTCCCAAATATCCTAGCTATCTTAAAGGCCGAACTCTCTCAAAGGGATGCAAAATCGAAGAGGGCTCCGAGGGGCCGAAATTCCAGGGCAGGGATCTTTATCGCATAAATCTGTCGGGGAATTCTTTCTAAAGCTGAAAGGTCGCAAAATATCACGTTGGAAGATGCGAAAATTTAAATACTTTCTCCCATGTGATGGCATGGTGCATCGCCTCCAAATGGTTAAAGGAGCCGAGTAGGGTTAGAGAGTTATGAGCGTGCAAGAATATTTGAGAAGAGTTCTCAGCATGTGCGATTTCTTGGAAGGGGATGATATCAAAATGCAAGAAGAGCTAAAAATACATGGGGAGGAAAGACTGAGAAGGAAGCTGGAGGACTGCATTGAGGAGCTCGATAAACTCATTGAGGATCCATGCCTCGAGCGCATGTCCCATTGGCAACGCAATGAAATCAAGGATAGGCTGAGAAGGAGGATTGTGAGAGCTAGGGAATTGATGGGCGGGCAACCCAGACTCGAACTCATGCTGGCTGAGAGGGCCTATGAGGGGGAGAGAATAACAGTTGTTTTAAGCATAAGGAACCCCCGCATCACTGCCCTCAGGGCATCCCTCATCAAGGAGGGAGACCTCGACATCGAACCGCCTTTCCCGCAGGAAGTAGAAGTCCCCCCTCTCTCGACTAAATTCCTGAAATCCTTCGCGGGAGTGAGTGGAAGCGGGTTGAAATCGCTCACTTTGATGCTCATCGAGGGGAAGGATACCTTCACTATTGAGTCCTCGATCGAGGTCCTGGAGTTCAAAGTTGACCTAGAGGCCCTCCCTAAGGTGGACTCTATTGGAGATGGGGAAGCCAAGGTCTCCGTGGAATTGCGAAACAGAGGAAGCGTACCCCTAACGATACTCTTGCCGAGCGGAGAGCTCCTTTTAGAGGTAGGAGAGATCAGGAAGGTTGAACTCACGGGCCGTGTGAGAACTGATGGCCTCGTAGAGGTAGATCCCATCCCCTATCTAGATCCGCGCGGTGATAGGCATGAGCTCCATATAGGGGATCTGAAGGTAGAAGCTAAGCCCATCGCGAGACCACCCGAGCTGGAGCTACCGGAGCGGGGAGCTGAGGAAGTTGGGAGATCGGAAACTGTAAGCTTGGATCTTGATGAGATTTTCTCAGTGATAGCAAAGCATGTAATCGCAGCATTCCTCGGTAAGCTCATAGGGGAGCATTTCCCGGAGAGGAAGGAGTATAGAAAACCTGTTTATGTAGAGGGGCTGCCTTACGAGAAGCGGGGAGAGATCACCGTGATATTCGAGGATCCATTAGCAGTCGTCGAGGAGGATAGAGGGGATTATGTGCTCATAAGGAAAGCTAAGATCGCTGAACTCGAGCATGTAGTGACTGCTGAAGCAGCTAGAAGGCTTATGGAAAACTTCAGAGTCGCTCTCGATTCTCTTATGAGCATCTGGCGCCCCTTCCCGGAAGCGAGATTATCGAGAAGGGAGTGCGCATTCTATGAGTCCCTGAAGGGGATAGCGAAGAAGGAGAAGAGGAGTATAGAGGAGATCTCGAAGGTGCTACCGGTGAACTTCTATATAGAATACACGATTCATAGGGGGAGGATCTCTAAGAAGACCCTCCTTAAGGTATATGCTGGGGCATGCTCTAGGACGGAGATCCTTCTCGATAGGGGGAAGGACGATAAGCCCATGAGTATAGCTGACGCTCTATCTTACTTAGGACTCAGTGTTCCGACCGAGTATCCTGCCGTATTCCTTCTAGCCTCCCCGACCGGTTGGGATCCGAGCGCCGTGAACATGGCAAGGGGGACATCAGGAAAAGTTCTCTACATCTTAGTGGATCTCAAGACAGGAGAGATCTATCACAATCAGCAGGAGGATATTTCTCGTTCGATATTCAGAGCTCTGAGTGAGATTATGGGATATACCGCGGAGCCCCTCGTCCCCGGAGAGGAGATATCTAAGTTAGATGAGATGCTCCTCAGTGGGGCGATAACTGAGGAGGAGTATAAAGAGGCTCAGAAGAGATTATTGAAGCTCATTTGATCCCGATTGAACTCTACCTTTCCATCTAGCTTGATTTATCGCTCTCCTGAGATCTTCAGCCACTCTCTCCATATCTCTCTCCAGTGCGATTAGCTCGGCAGTATATCTTCTAGTTATCGCCCTGTAAGTGGATGGAGATATCCTCCCCTCGTTCAACGCTCTCGCGGCATTTTGAAGCATGAGAATACAGTTCTCCCTCCTTTGAAACACTCTATATAGGATTTCAGCTTTCTCTAGTACAAAATCTAGCGACTGGGGGTCCAATCCAGTCTTGTAAAACTCATCCAGTGGAAAGGAAGTCTTTGTAGCGATATCGTTAATCCTCGAGGGAGGTAGGTATATCACCTTGGGTGGGACGGGGATCATCTTCGGTTTCGCCCCTCTGCCATATAGGAAGCCCAAAGCGAAGGCGGCTGTCAGCGTGTACACATCCTCACCCCTATTCCCCTCTCAAACATAACTCCACGGGAACCTTCCTCTCTCCTTTCACGTTATATACACCGCTTAACCATAGGGATACGCATTGCCCTAACTTCAGTTCGATTCCTGTACTCGTGAGCTGCCCCCTAGCACCACCCGCGAAATTGTAGAACACGGGATGGTGAGCCCTCTCGCACATCTTAATTATAATGCATTGACGATCGGGATCCCATACAAGTTCTAGATGCCTCCTGTGAGTGCAGTCCTCTTCCCCAGCCCCACAGGGGTAGTTGCACTTAACTGTTTTGAAGACCTTGAGGACCCTTCCGGATGAATCTCTGATGGCGAGTCTGTCAGGGGGATCTCCAGTATCCGGGTCTATTCCGCCGGGATCGAAACGCCCGAGGATGAAGTGGCTATGCTGTGATGGCTCTAGGCTCAGAGAGAGACTATCTCCCTCGACACCCATCTTTAAATAGAAATGCCTTCTCAGCTCGGTGCATCCTCTCCTTATCAACACATTAATCCAACTGATCCATTCGCTGACAGAGCTCCCGAGCCTATCCCTCATCCTCCTCGTGAACCTCTGCTCTAGGAAACTCTCTTCAGCTTCCTCGAGGAATTTCCAAAAGCTCGTCGAAAGTTTCTCTATATATTCGGTACATTCTTCCTTTCCTTTACCTATCTCGTATATATATGAAATAAATTTAGATATTTTCATCAAATCTCGTAAAATTATTTCCTCACTTTCCGTCTGAGCGTGCCTCCTCACTCCCTCTAGGAGCGACAGGGCCTCCTCGGGCCTCTCACTCGCCTCCAGAGCGCTCAGATAGAACCTCCACCTATAGGTGGCTTTCTCAATTTCCCTCCTATCTCCCTCCTTTAGGATCTCCTCTGGCTTATATTCCTCCAATTTACCGTGGATTTCCTCCAGCGATTCTAGAAATCTCTCGTATATATTTCGCGGGGATATATGACCTCTCTCCAGCTCCTTCATGTCCACATAGAGTTCTCCCAACTTGCTTCTGATATCACCTATCCTTATGCTCTCTCTATTCAGGTGATCCTCTAACCTCTCTAAATGACTTCTGATGTACCGCAGGATTTCAAGAGAGCTCCTCATTCATCCCCTCCTATTTAGGCGGAGGTATGTTAAGATATAAAATTTCATGATATACTTAGGGGTAATCTTATCTCCGGACACACGCTTTTAGCCCTATCCAGCAGATTGTACAACCTGTTTTGATCCCCCTCTAATAATGCGTGGGCGAGAATATCGAAGAAATCGACTCTCTCAGTAGGATGACCTCTACTCCCGCTATATTCCTCCGAGATACGCCTTTCGATCTCTCTAGAGTATTCATCCTGTAAGTTTAAACCCTTGATACGATTGCTGCACTCATTTATCATCTTCCTATTCACATTGAGGGGTTCCCCATCAGATGAATGTTCGAACCTCACTACGAGCCCGAGGTCCCTCCCAGTGTACTTCGTGAAGGCTTCCAGATCTTTCAATAGATTCTCTGCTACTTCAAAGAGGAGGACTCCCAGTGCTGTACATTCATTCTCAAGATCGCTGATAGATTCATTAATTTCAACCGAGATTACTCCATGCTTGATATGAACGCTCTTAACTGCCATCTTGAATATCCAATGCTTCAACTGCGATGGGCTTCTGTCCCTCACCTCCTCTATGAGGTGATCGGAGATGAATTTCGTCCTCCCCCTGGAGAAATCCATGGCGTCCGCTAAGCGAAGGACAGCTGAAAGCTTCCCGAGATCAAGTTTGTAACCCTCTAGCTGATGCTCATTTCTCTTCAAAATAACTTCCTTAGAGTGCCATCTGACCATAGTCGATATGATCCTGGGGAACCTCTGCCCGAACCCCTGTTCGAACTTCAAGCTGAGCTCCTCGATAGTATCCGGGAGATAGCTCTCAACGTAACGGCCGCTGATCCATGGATGAACTTTCCTAACAGCATCCGCATCCCTCGAGCTCAGTGGGTAGCTCGAATTCTTCAGTTTAAAGGAGCCTCCCTCGAAATACTCCCTGAAATCCTTATGTAACTTATTGAGGAAATCCGGTGAATCGCTACCTATGTATCTCTCATGGACGCTGAGTTTGTTTATCATGCCAGGAGGTAGGGCCATCCCCACGTCATGCAGGTAAGATGCGCAAACTAGTGCCGCATACTCAGCCTCGTTGAAAGGTCCTACTATATCCGATAGGGCTCTAGCATTGCATACGACATTCTTAGCGTGTATATGGTCATGAAGTACGAAATATGGAAAGAGCATCCTCTGAAAGCCCAGTGCGAAATCACCAAGCTCAGTGCATAAACCGCAGATCTCATCCCAAGGAGTCCCGCGCACGGGCATATAGACTCCCCTTATAATTTAACTCTTTCCTGAGGGGTCCTCCGAGCAGCACAATGTACAATCTTTTTACTATAGAATCCTCCTGATGCTGAGAGTTCAGCACCGCTATGACCCAGGGGGCTCTCATGGGACGGTATCCTGAGTCGTTACAACGACTCGATGCCTCATCAGCCACTATGATAACAAATCGAAGTATCTGGTTCCCTAGACATCTTACCAGAGCCCCTTCCCAATATAATCCGAAGCTATAAGTCTCGGAAAGGCATATATATTTCACCCACTACGCCCCGAGGGTATGGCGGCTCGCAACTTCAAGGCTCTCCTCGATGAATATTCCAAGCTCGCTGCGATGTATGGCTGGAGGGGGAGAGTTTATTCTGTTGTATTTGAACTAGAGGAATTAATGGACTCTCTTTCTCGTCTCCTCATCGATCCTGCTTTCTATGAGGAGAAGGTAAGAGAGATGATCAAGGAACGCGCGGAGGAGAAGCAGATACTCTCGTTCCTCGCTAGTGTTAAAAACGATGTAGAGGATATACTCAAGAAACCCGATATTAAGAAAATATTAGAGTTACTGCAGTCGCGTGGCTCACTTTTCAAGAATATCGAGGAGCTGAAAGAGGAACTCAATCATCTGAGAGAGGAAGCTAGGGGATCTAAGCCTCGCATCTCGGTCGAGTGCCTAACTGAGGGGGAGGAGGGCGCTCTCTCTATATTTTTCGAGAATCCCACCAACTTCCCCATCATCGTATCCATCGATAGCTTGAAGGGAGCTAAATTGCTGAAGCCATCTGAAACATTCACATTACATCCGAACTCCGTGGAAAGCTGGAGTTCACGTATGCTCTTGGAAGACAGCAGAATACAGGTGAGGTTCTCTTACTTAATCCCGGGAATCGATGTAAAAGGATTTATCTCTACGGAAACTCAAGTGATGGAACCTCCTGAAATAGAGAAACTGATAAACAAGCCGATAGATCCCCTGAGGAGGCTTAAGGAAGAGTATTTCAAGCCCATTCGACGGACGGGTCGTTTTGGAGATTGGGAAATTATCGGGTACTTGGGAGGAGGGGGATACTTCCACGCCTTCCTAGCTGAAAGAGCGGGACTGAAGTCGGTACTTAAGATTCCGAAGAGCGTATGTGAGCCAAAGGAAACTCCGTTTGGGGTAGAAGATATTGAATTTTATGAGGATAGAGATGCGATAAGAGAAGTGGAGAGAGAAGCCTCCATACTACAGGAAGTTAAGAGGATAAGGGACGAGGAAGGACTCCTCCACCTGATGGATTTCTACGGAAGCGGTATTTTCAGAGTTCGTAAGAAGGGAGGTGTGATAGAGGTCCCCTATCTCGCAGTTCAGCATTGCCCGAAGGGTAGCTTGAGGAGGGTCTGCTTGGGAGATAAGTCAGCATCTGTTGAGAGGTTGAGCTTGAGGGATGCCCTACTCATAGCACTTCAAGTGGGGAAAACCTTGCAGGTATGCTATAGGAGGAGGGCTTTCGTGAAGCATGGTGATTTGAAACCGGAGAATCTACTCATAGATGGCGAAGGAAGAGTGATCATTGCTGATTTCCAGACAGCAACACCTATAGGGAGGAGCACTGATGAATTACCCATAAAAGGGACAGCCAGATACTTCCATCCGGCTCCTGATGATCGTGCTGATGTTTACGCCCTCGGAAGGATTCTCGTGGATCTCATCTCAGGATTGAACGCGCCTGAGGATAGCGTGCCTGATGAAGTGAAGTGGCTCGTGGAACTCGCTCGCCCCCGTGGGACCCGCTCTCCTCTGCGTATGGACGAATTTATCAGGAGGTTGGAGGTTGCTTGGAAGCGCCAGGCACCTCCGACTTGACTTTCTCCTCTAATTTCTCCCTGCATTTAGTTAACTCCTTTCTAAGTTTCTCCCTCTCTTCCTGAAGTTGTTTTACGAGACTTTCAAGTTCATTGAACGTCGCTTCCCTGGACCTGAGTTGCTTTTCAAACTCTATTAGCGATCTCTCCTTCCTGTCTAACTCAGCCCACCTCGCGTGGAACCTATCTGAGAGGTTCTGCAGCTCCCTCCTCTCCCTATCTAATGCAGCCCTCTCCCTTTTTATCTCTTCACGCTCACTCTCAAGTTTGCTCTTTTCTTCCTCAAACTTCGCGATTTCTTCATCGAGTGCTCTCTTCTTCCCCTCAATACTCGCCTCTTTTCCGCTCAAGAGTTTCTCCTTCTCTCCCAATCTGGCCTCTTTCTCCTTGAGGGTCAGGCTTTCCATGACGAGCTCCTCCCTCCATCCCTTCAGTCTCTCCTCCCAATTCTTCAGCTCATCCTCCTTCCTCTGTAGCCCTTGAGCGCGTTCATCCAACTTCTTCTCCTTCTCCTCAATGAACTGGAGCCTCTTGACGATGTCATCGGACAGGCTTTTCACCCTCTTCTCTTCCTCAGATATCCTCTTTTCACGCTCCATAAGTTCGCTCTCCTTTTTGCTCAAGTTAGCGATCCTATTCTCCAACTCCTTCTCCCTCTCATCGAGCTTTTTCCTCTCATCCTTCAGTTTGGTCTCCAGTTGCGAGAGCGCGAGTTCTCTATTATCCAAATCGACTTTCCTCTTCCTCAGCTCTTCATCACGACTCTTGAGATCACTGAGCCTCATATTGACCTCATCGAGGAGCTCCTTCAGGTGACGCTCCCTCTCAGTTAACTCCTTTTCCCTCTGGTTAAGCCAAGGCAACCTCTCTTCTATGTTCTTTTCCAAGTTCTCAAGTACGCTTTCTGTCTTCTTCTTACCTTCCTCCAGCCTAGCAACCTCTTCCCTCAGTTCCCTTACTCTCTCGGAGAGAGCTTCATAGCTCTTCTCACGTTTAGAGATCTCGGCTTCCCTTTGATCTAGCTCTCTCCTATAGGCATCTAGGGCTCTCCTCTCGGCTTCCATCTCAGTGTACAGCTTCTTGAGCTCATCTAACCTCTTCTCGATATTAGCGAATATGGAGGAGGCGTTCTTAGACTCCTCGGCCAGTACACTGTGGGTCTCTCTTAGGGTATTCATGATATTAGAGAGGAAGTTCGAGTATTCCTTCATACTCTCTTCCAATTCCTTCTTAGCTGACTCGAGTATAACCCGAAGGGATGTGGCCTCTTGAAGCAGCTTCCCCACTTGTTCCTCCCTTGTCTCGAGTCCCTGTATCCTCTGCCCCATGGAGTATAAGTTCTTCTCATACTCCCTCACAGCATCGAGCCGCTTCTCTAGATCGGCGAAGTACCTCTCCGATTCCTCCTTAAACTTCGAGTACAGGGACTCTATACTGTTAAAAAGTTGTGAGCTTCTCTCAGAGAGCTCCCTAAGGCCATTCCTGATTTTATTCTGCTCATTCTCTATGTGAGGGAAGAGCTCATATATGAAAACTAGAGTAGCCTCCTCCTTCTTGAGATCCTCTCCCCTTGAAGCTTTTTCCTTGATCTTCTCGATCTCTCTCTTCGCTCTCTCCTCTATCACCTTCAAGGACATTCAAACCACCCCCTCAACTATCTTGAGGGAAAGGGCCTCCTTGCAGGAATCAACAGAATAAGCTAGCACATCCAAGTCGTTCGAGAGCTCCAAACGTACGTCCTCGAGGAGGGCCGCGAGATCCCTTAAGTTCATATACAGAGCATCTATCTCCCTCAGGAGTCCCTCAAGTCTCCCTAATAGTTCCCTATGCGAGACATCCAGCTTCCCAGAGATCTCCTCCTTGGAGTCATTGAGCGATGACTCCACAACCCTTAGCCCATCTTGAACGTCAGCGAAACCTTTTTCCATGGCTTTGATCTGATCTTTGCTCTTTTTATCGATATAATCCTGCAAAATTCCACCCAAGTCTCCTAGAGATTTCTTGAGACCCTCCGCCTCACTCTTCAGATCCTTCAGCTTATCATCAGCACTCTCCAGGCCCCCTTGCAACATCTTCAGGGCATTCAATATCCTCCCACTCAGCTCTTTGAGGAAATTATAAGCGTCCTCCTGCTGCTTCCTGACATCAGCTACTTCCTTGCGTACGGTGGATACGGCACTATTCGTCCTCTGCACATCATCCCTCACGCTAACGATACCCTTCTGCAGGGAGTCGCCCCATTCCCTAACTTCTCCGACCACCTCGCTGGAGGTTTCATCTATTTTATCCGAGAGGGTCTTACTTAGAGAGGACAAACTCGATTCCAGGGACTTCTGTCTCTTTATAATTTCATCTATTCGTTTCCTCAGATCATCCACGCTCCCTGCGATGGATGAAATATGATCCTCCAGATCGGAGATCCTCGAGGACATTCTGTCAACAGATCGCCTGAGTTCAGAGATTGAACTCGTTACTGAACTAATATCGACATACCCCATGGTCCCCTAGTAGAGGAGCGGCGTGGGGTGAATATTATAATTCTTGCGATCTTTGGAGCCTCGGCATAATTAAAATGTGGAGTGGATCATGGTAGAGATTTCAAATATCGATACCACTGGAGGCAGTCCGTCACCATAATTTGCAAATATTTACCCTCCTATTGGATAAGCAGATTATAATATAAACACATATATTCATTATTTCTCAAATTTTCCACATCGCTGGGTTTACGGGTAGTGACTCCGGCAGAGCTGTGGGATCGCAGATTGGGGGACAAATTAAAGAGATCACTAATAGAAGAATGACCGAAGCTGGGAAGGGCCTTACGCTGAATGAGTTGAGGAATGATGAGGATCTCATTTCGATGGGAGGAGTTGAACTTGCCCGAAGGCATTCATGGGTGGATCGAGGATTCGAGAGAGCACCTTGGAATTACCTTTATATGAGGGCAGTTTAGGAAGGACATGCGAAGAGATTCATGAGAAGAATGCAAAAAAGATATTTTTTAAGCGAACTAAATCCGAATACTCTGAATCCCATGAGGGAGATAATGGTCAGAGGTCTAAAGAGCTCTATACAGATCCTCGGGGCTGAGTCATTTTTAACTTATTAAGAGAAGCCCGATGCATTCGCTGAGGGGCTGAAAGAATGCTTTTTGGGTGATACCTAGATTGAGTGACTCTCAAATAGAGAGCGAAAGAAAGTTACTGTAACCGAAAACTTAAAATAAAACTGATTGCTTGTGATTGTGAGGTATATGAACTCCCAGAATGAGGACCTCCTCGAGGCAGCTGAAAGAGGAGAACTGGGAAAGGTGAAGAAACTCCTCGATGAAGGGGCTGATGTAAATGCTAGATCAGAATGGTGGACTACGCCTCTCCATCTTGCTGCTGCTGGGGGTCATCTAAGTGTCGTAAAGCTTCTAGTTGAGAGAGGGGCGGATGTTAATGCAAGGGACGAAAATGGCTGGACTCCTCTCCATTGTGCTGCTTTTAATGGTTATCTTGATGTCGTCAGGCTTCTGGTTGAGAGAGGGGCAGATGTTAGTGCTAAAAATGGAGAGGGGAAGACCCCTCTAGATTTAGCTAGGAAGAGGAAACACTCAGATGTAGTTAATTTCCTCGAAATGGTAGGGAGAACTACGGTAGAGATATTAGATGTCAAGCAAGGCCCTTACCCCAGGAGCCATCTTGAAGAGATCTCCCTCTCTATTAAGGGGAGCGGTAAGGTGAAGATCGATCTTGAAGGGGATGTTGAATGGATGGATCCTGGGGAGATTGCTATTAATGGAGAGTATATAGCAGATATCCCTGTTAAGCCGAAAGTAAATGGGGAAGTTCCCGTGAAGATAACTATCAGAGGAGGTGGAGTATCTACATCCAGAATAGCTTGGTTGAACGTCGCTAGCGCTCAAGGGAGAGCTGATATGGGATCCGCGTGGATAGGGGAGGAGATCAAGAAGATTAAAGGATTTTTGAGTGAGATAGGAGTATAATGGAGAGCTTTTTATAGGCAGTGGATTTTTCCGTCTTCTGAAGAAATATCAATTCAGCTGGAGCATCTTCACTAATGGGCTGGAGAGCTCCATATGAGCGAACTCCGTCTGGTGAGCTAGGCTCCTCGAGAGGACAGAGATACTTACAGAAGTGGAGAGCTCAGGAGATTGTAAGTATTGCGAGGGATTATATGGCAAGAAACACTTTATATCGATTTTGAGCTCAGATAAGTCATATAATTCTTACTGCCAGCTCTATCCCAGAGAGAAGCTTTAATAAGTCTCGTCTCATACTAATCTCGTGGGAGTCGCGCATATTTTGGATATGTGAGGGCCTATAGCGCTACCTTAGCAGAATCTAGTATCCTGACGCGTCGATCCTCGATTTGAAATATCATAAGCTCCTCACCCGAGACTACCGGATGCGTATGGAGTTCAGGTATATAGGCGATGTCAAGGTCTCGGAGGTGGGCTTGGGGACCTGGCAGTTCAGCGACTCCTGGGGAGTGACTAGCTACGATCTCGCCAAGTCCATCATAGAGAGAGCTCTGGATGTCGGGGTGAACTTCTTCGATACCGCAGCAGTATATGGAATGGGGATGAGCGAGAGGTTCCTCGGGCAGGCCCTCAAGGAGCTGGGGGAGAGGGAGAACGTCTTCATAGCTACTAAGATACCCGGGGAATTCTTATCCAGGCACGACGTATTTAAAGCTACTAAAAGATCCATGGAGAGGCTGGGGAGCTACATAGATCTAATGCAGGTCCACTGGCCCCCCTGCTGGGATAACATACCGACGTGCGAGTACATGAGAGCTTTAGAGGAGTTAGTCCACATAGGGGCGATAAGGATGATAGGGCTCAGCGATTTCCCCCCTGAGCTCATAGAATCTGCCTGGTCCTGCCTCTCAACTGAGGATATAGTCAGCATCCAGGTGAAGTACAACTTAGTTGAGAGGGATGCTGAGAAGGAGATAATCCCTTACGCAGAGGCATATGATTTGAGCGTCCTTGCATGGTCCCCTCTAGCTAAAGGAGCCCTTTCAGGGAAGTACAGGCCCGAGAACCTTCCGGAGTTCAGCGATGTCAGGGAGGGCTCCGCCGTATTCCATCCCGAGAACTTCAGGCAGGTTTATGAGATAGTGAAGTTGCTTGAGGAGATTGGAGTGAAGTACGGGAAGAAACCATCTCAGGTAGCTTTGAAATGGCTCCTCATGGCTAGTGAGAAGGTGATAGTGATACCTGGAGCTAAGAGCCCGGAGCAAGTAGAGGAGAATGCAGGGGCATCGGGTTGGACCATGAGCTTAGATGATTGGATGAAGCTGGAGGAGGAGAGCGGTAAGATAAGGATAACTAGGGTTCTTTGGTAGATAGGTTCAGTTGACTACAGAACGATCTCAAAATTAGAGATGCAGCGCTAAAGAAACCTTCTCCATCCTTGCATTCTACATTTTTATCTATTCTGAGAGAAAATATCCGAAAAAGCAGACCTCCTCATCCTCCCTCCTCTCCTCAATCAGCTCTCTATAAGCGAGCTCGAACTCAGGGATAGGTCTGCAAGTATCCTCTAACATGAGATCTTTTTCCTCTCCCGTTAGATGGCATCATCGCCTCATTTAGATTCATTCTCCTTTCAAATCGATAGAAGCTTAGAAACTATCCTTAGGAGTGCTTCCCCGACTCCCTATATGGTAGAAGCTGAGATCACAGCGAGGATTGATGTGGACTCAGGTTATACTTATATATAACCTAGGTCTATATTGTGGAACCCAGGAGGATCCCTCTTATCAAGATACTCAAGGGGAGGCTCTTGAAGATAGCTGAGCTCCAAGATGTGGTGATTCTAGAGCTCTCCAGGAGATTCAACTTCGTCCTCCATGGAGGTCTAGCTGTCTGGAGGGTTTACGGAGGGAAGAGGTTCTCATTGGACATAGATATCTATCAAGATAATCCTAGAGAGGTGAACATCTCATTTAAATCCACGAGAGTGCTCACAGCATCGGGAGTCCTTTATTTGAGAATTAAGGATGATGTTGAAATAGAGCTCGAGGCATCCCCCATGTTTGAGGAGGTAGTGGAGGCAGATTACTGGCTCGTCGATGGGAGTAGCATCGTCGTCAGGACTCTCAAACAAGAGGAGCTCGTCAGGGAGAAGGTGAGGGCATTCCTGGAGAGGGGGAAAGCGAGGGACCTCTACGATATCTACTACCTCCTGGACCTATGCGATCCCGAGCTCATAAGGGAGGATATGAGAGTCCTCTCAGGGAAATTGAGGATGCCCGATGATTTCTCAGGACTTAAGGAGCTCATATTGATGGGAGTCCCCCCCTAGCTTCGATGCTATAGAGAGGAAGGTGAGGAAGTATGCCTCGCTATAAGTACTCACAACTCCTGGAAGAGCTCAGGAGATCCTCCCTCTTCACTTACAGTTTCGTTGAGCGGGCTGCCGGTAGCTACGCGAAGCTCCTGATCCACAGGCTGAGGGAGAGAGGGGAAATAGAGGAGCTCATTAAAGGGGTCTACACATTCAAGAAGTCTCCCTACATGATTGTGAAGGCAATCCCTTCTTATATAGGTCTAGGATCAGCTGCATTCCTCCATGGAGCCTGGGATCAAGTGACAGCTATAACAGTACTCTCCCCTATGGTCTCGAGCTCGATAAAGGGAGGGATGAGGGAGATAGCTGGATACAAAGTGTATCTCAGGAGGATCTCTGAGAAGATGTACTTCGGGTACGATTACATATTCCTAGATGAGATAGGGGAGTTCTTGAGGGTGAGCGATCCTGAGAAGACCCTGATAGACATCTTATACTACAGATATCCTTTCAGGGACGAGATAATTCCGAGGCTCGTTGAGATAGTGGATAGGGGGAAGCTGCTGAATTACGCTGATGAGATTAGGAGGAGAGGGGTTAGGGGGTGGAGGTCTTTGAGCAACTATCTCGAGAACCTCCTATGAGCTGGGATATGCTGAGCTTAGATCTGAGAGAATCCTAAATGCTTACATTACTGGAGGCTGTTCTTTCATTGAGGACGCTATCCAGATCCCATACCTCAACTTTTTCAGGCTCTTTAGGGAGATCCTCCCTCCTTGGGACGAAAAGGATCCTCCTGCATGGAAATCTTGAGAGTTTCTCCTCCAAGGATCTTATTTCTCCCCCTGAAAAGCTCTCCTTCCACTTCACTTCCACGACAGCCACTAGCCTCTTGAAATCCGTCAGAGCAGCATCCACCTCATAATCCCTCTCCACTATCTTCTCGCACCAGAGGCCCATCTCTTTCGAGAGAAGATTAGAGACGAATTGCTCAGCGTAATGAGACATCCTCTCATTCAGCACCTTCTCAGCCTGATCTTCCTGAATCTCCCTCTCGCTGATCCCATATTTCGCATCTAGATAATAGTAGTAATCTATCACGGGGGATGAGTGCCTGTAGTAGTACTTATTCCTCCCGTGGAGCTTCACCCTCTCCAAAATCCCTATGCCCTCCAGTATCTTAAGGTAGGGATGCACCAGGCTCGGATCCTGAGCCGGGATTAATCTGAGTGAATAAAGCTGGGAGGCTATTTCCGTTGATACCTGCTTCCCATGGGCCACAGCCTTGAGTATGCCATCGTAGATTCGGGAGTATGTCCTCTCCTCCTCCGTGAATATCTCGCCTATCAGAGAGGGTACGGTCAGTTTAGCTGTGCTAGGAAGGGCTCTGAAGAAGTTCTCAGCCTTCTCCCAGATCGGGATGAGCCAGGGCTCCCTTAAGAATATGGAATACTCCACTAATTTTTTCTTATCTCCCACTCTGCCCCTTAAATTCTTAAGAATATCCCTCTCGTCTATTAAACCCATCTTGAATTCTGAGAAGAGCCCCAGAACTGGAGAGCTCTTCCCCATGAGCTCCTTCGTCAGCCATAGAGTTGATGATATAGCGATCAACCTCCCCCTCACTCCGGTCTTGTGGAGCAGGTCCAGGAACTCCCCGGGGAGGCGCTGTATCTCATCTATTACTACGGTCTCATCCCTCTCCAGGCATTGGATCGCTTCCCTCTTGAAAGCCTCATAGCTCAGGGTCGAGTCGTCCTCGAATATGGTCCCGCTCCTGCCGATGAAGTAATACCTATCATAGCCCATGGATCTTATGAAGTAGCTCTTCCCTACCTTCCTCCTCCCGTAGACTAGGGTCCACCTCCCGGTGTTCCTGAACCTCTCCAAATCGCTAAACCTGATTATACTAACCACAATTAGTATAATCATGGTTAGTGTTATAAGCCTTTTCGCTCGGCGATACTCGATAGGTCAGCTATATCGACTCCTATCTTCGACCTGCATCCGGCTTAAGTGCATTCCTGATCGCAGAGCTCGGCTAGGCTCACCTGCCTCACGCCCTCCTCCGGCTCAAATGTGAAGCCACTCCTAGAATAGATGTAGTAGACTTCCCTCCTCTTCCCCCTCCTCCATTCGAACTCCTCAGCTTTCCTCTCGAGCTCCCTCAGGACGGATTTGTCCAGGGGATGCCTGGACCATTTAGCCTCCATGAAATAAGCTATCCCTTCCCTCTCATCTACAGCCACCCCATCTATCTCCACTCCGCCCCGCCACCACCTGCCGGCTCTCAGCTGTACTGAATGGGAGAAGTGCTCGAGAGCTATCTCCTCGAATATCTTAGAAACTTCATCCAGTCTCTCCGAGATCCTCGCAGCAACCCTTTCCACTTCCCCTAGCTCGAGGAGGTGGAGGTTAGGCCTAACGTATGTGAACCAGAAGCTGAGGAAATTATCCTTTATGAAGTATCTGGCCCTTCCGCGTCTTCCCTCCTCTAGCAGAGGGTACCTCCTCTCCACAATATCGAGGAGAGCTTCTAGAGTCATCATGTACCTCGGCAGCTCGCTGGATGAGAGCCCGCTCTTGGATGCTATCTCCCCCAGCGTAGTAGCTCCCGATGCCATTGCCTCGAGTATCGTCATGTATCTAAGAGGCTCCCTTGTCTCAGTTGCCAGAAGGAAATAGGGTTCCTCGTGCAAAGGCCCCGTCGGCTCCAATACCAGATTTTTGATGTTTTCGAGGAGGCTCTCATATCGAAGGAGCGATAAGTATGCGGGAACACCTCCGAAGACAGCGTAAGCCCTTACTCTATCCTCGCACGACCAAGTGAAGAACTCCTTAGCGCACCTGAACGTGAAGGGCCTCACCTTGAGCTGTCCCGTCCGCCTCCCGAAGATCGGAGAGGAGGATGAGAGGGCTACTCTCTCGACGACACCGACTGAGGAGCCGCTCAGCACTAGGAAGACATTGGATCCGCTGAGGAATTCATCCCAGGCTGCCTGCAGTTCATTGAGGAACCCCGGGTCGTACTCCGCCAATCTCTGGAACTCATCTATAGCTAAGATGATCCTCCCATTGTCGCTCTCCCTCGCTATGTATCTGAATAGATCCTTATAGCTCCGTAATAACGGTGGATGGACACCTAGTTGCTCGCTTATCGCCTCGGAGATCTCCTGAAGGATATTTCCAAGCCTGGAAACCACGAAGTAAACGCTTCTCTTACCTGAGAGGAACTTCCTGAGCAGTAGCGTCTTGCCCACTCTCCTCCTCCCGTAAACGATTATCAGCTCAGCTCTGTGCGAGCGGTACCTCTCCTCCAGGAAGCCGAGCTCCCTGCCCCTATTTATGAATGTGATCATCATGATTACAATCATCATGAACATATTCATAAATATAGCCCCGAGCGGACAGCTGCATCTTCAAGTCCTGGGGGCGTAAACAGATGGAATCCCTGTTATTATATTCAAATCGAACTTCCTCGGCTTGTGAGCCAGTATGTATCCGCTGTAAGCCCCTCTCCTCATGAAATCCACGTCCTCGAAGAATATCCATGAGAGGGCAATCGAGCTAGCTATGTCCCAGAAGTAAACGTGCATGGGATGAGTTCCATCCTTCGTCAAGATTATCCTCGTCGTGTATCCGGTAAGGGGATCGTGATCGTAGTGGGCTGTGAAGACAGGGCCCCTCTCATCGTACCTCTCAAGGAGGAAGTCCTTGTACCCCGTCATCATCGTGAACCTATCAACTTCCTCCACTATGAACCATCCCTCAGTATCGTGCTCACGCTCCCATAGAGCTTCACTAGATCGATCGGGTTGAAGTGAGGGGTACTCAAACCCCATAGGATAGCTATGTCCGCCTCTATCCCCGATTTGTACAACTCCCTGGCGTCAGCAACTAAGGCTTCAGCCTCTATTCCTGCGGCTCTGCTGAACTCCACCGCTTTCTCCAGCGCATCTTCCCTCAGATCCACGAAAGTGAGCTCCGCATCTTTGCCGTTGCCAGCAGTTTCAAAGTAGATTTAAATAGACGTTGACCTATATGATGGGTGCTCCAGATGTGGGATGGTAAATGCCCCGAAGGGAGTGCTGCAGGCAGCTAAAAGCTGCCTTAAA
>Ga0080004_1063260_pt1 | contig 23699 bp, 20 predicted proteins | sample WasSprMetagenome_FD_69207 | JGI IMG/M metagenome (GOLD analysis project Ga0080004, IMG submission 69207) | Sulfidic aquatic microbial communities from Washburn Spring, Yellowstone National Park, USA - WS (SPADES assembly) (version 2) | ecosystem: Environmental > Aquatic > Thermal springs > Hot...
CGTCGGGGGCCGGATGGTGGAACGGGGCCTGGTAGTCGTGGACTACCCCCTGCAGGACTACCGGGAAATCCTGGGCGTCAACGACCGCCGGCAGCTGGCCCTGGTGGAGGGCATCATGCGCCGGCGCATCCTGGACCGGCTCATGCTGGAGGGGGTGACGGTGGTGGATCCCGGTACCACCTACGTCGATGCCGGGGTCAGGGTGGGTGGCGACACGGTGCTCTACCCCTTCACCTTCCTGGAGGGCGAGACGGAAATCGGGTGCGAGTGCCACATCGGCCCGGGGGCGCGCCTGGTCGACAGCAAGGTGGGGGACCGGGTCACGGTCCAGTACAGTGTCGTCCTGGAGAGCGTAATCGAAGAGGCGTCTCAGGTAGGGCCCTTCGCCCACCTGAGGCCCGGGACCCACGTGGGGCGACGGGTTAGGGTGGGGAACTTCGTGGAGGTGAAGAAATCGAGGCTGGGCGAGGGTAGCAAGGTACCGCACCTGAGCTACATCGGCGACGCCACCGTAGGCGGGGAGGTCAACGTGGGTGCGGGTACCATCACCTGCAATTTCGACGGTCGGCACAAATGGCCGACGGTGATCGGCGAGGGGGCCTTCATCGGCAGTAACGTGAGTCTTGTGGCGCCGGTGGAGGTGGGTCCGGGAGCCACCGTGGCGGCGGGATCGACGATTACCCGCGACGTCCCGGCCGGGGCCCTGGGCCTGGCCCGCAGCCGCCAGACGAATATTCTCGGGTGGAAGAAGAAACGCTGAGCGGAGGTCGTGTGAAGGTGTCCCGTCGGCGCAGGCGGTTGAAAATCTTCACGGGTAGTGCCAACGTGGAGCTGGCACGGGAGATCAGCGACTATCTGGGCATCGGGTTGGGGGAGGCTACCGTTACCCGCTTCTGTGACGGGGAAACCCACGTCAAAATAGAAGAAAACGTACGTGGCGTGGACGTATTCGTTATTCAGCCCACGTGCCATCCGGTAAACGAAAATCTCATGGAACTCCTCATCATGATCGACGCCCTCAAGAGGGCCTCGGCGCGGCGCATCACGGCGGTCATACCGTACTACGGTTACGCGCGCCAGGACCGCAAGACCCGCGCCCGGGAGCCCATCACGGCCAAACTGGTGGCCGACATCCTTACCGCCAGCGGAGCTGACCGTGTGGTGACCATGGACCTGCACGCGGGCCAGATCCAGGGGTTCTTCAACATCCCGGTGGACCATCTGCCCGGAGTCCCCATTCTGGCCCAGTATTTTTTGCGTACCATGCAGGACAGGGCCGGCGACCTGGTGGTGGTATCGCCGGACCTTGGTGGTGTGACCAGGGCCCGCGACCTGGCGGAGCGGATTGCGGCGCCCATTGCCATTGTGGAAAAGAGGCGCCCCGAACCCAACGTGGCCGAGGTAACCAACATCATCGGACCCATTAAGGGACGCCGGGCCATCATGGTTGACGATATCATCGACACCGGGGGAACCGTGGCCCAGGGGGCCGAGGCGCTAAAGGCCTGGGGAGCCGAGGAGGTGTACGTCTGCTGCACCCACCCGGTGCTATCCGGGCCGGCCGTGGCGAGGTTGGAGGCGGCCCCCATCGAGGAAGTGGTGGTCCTGAACACCATTCCCATTCCGCCCGAAAAGCGCATTGCCAAGCTGCGCGTCCTCTCGGTGGCCCCGCTGCTGGGAGAGGCCATTATCCGCATCCACGAGGACCTCTCGGTGAGCAAACTTTTCGACTAGCCGCCGGCGGAGCCGGGGACTCGGCGGCCGGCCACCTGCGGGGCCGGCGGGACACAGCGTGTGGGAAGCGGAGGTGGCGGGGCGCCCTGTGGGCGAGGAGAGGATAAGAATCGTGGTGGGCCTGGGTAACCCCGGGCCCCGCTACGCGTTAACGCGTCATAATGCCGGGTTTATGGTGGCCGACGAGCTGGCAGGTCGCTGGGGGGTGGGTTTCCGGGAGGACGCGGGACCCAGTCTCGTTGGCGAAGCCGTGGTGGCGGGAGAAAGGGTCCTGGTGGTCAAGCCCCTGACCTTCATGAATGCCAGCGGCCGCGCCGTGGGATTGCTGGCGGCGCGGGAGAAGATCGTGCCGCAGTCAGTTCTGGTGGTCTATGACGACCTCCACCTTCCCCTGGGGTCTTTGCGCATACGCCGGCGCGGCAGTGCGGGGGGGCATAAGGGTATGGCCTCGATCATAGAAATAATGGGTACCACCGAGCTGCCGCGGGTGAGGGTGGGTATCGGTCCGCCGGTGGGCCCAGCGGCGGACTTCGTCCTTGCTCCTTTTTCGGCAGCAGAACTGGTTATAATAAAAACGGTGGTGGCGCGCGCGGCCACGGCGGTGGAAAAGGTGCTCCGGGAAGGATTGGAACCGGCCATGCAAGAGTTCAACGCAAAGGGGATATACTAGTTATGGAGTGTGCCGTCTGCGGCGGGCCCATCGGGGAAGACGAATCCTTGACGGGCGAGAACGGCTACCTTATAATCGGCTTGAGTGGGCGCCACCTGTGCCGGGAATGCCGTGAATGGTTAACGGGAAACGACAGGTGGTTTTACGGACAACCGGTGCGGCATTGAGGGCTTTAGCTACGCTAAAGCTTTTTTTGTGGAGGAAGTATGCGGGAATTACTCGTACTGCTTGGTGAGAGCCAGGAATTCCGCAAGCTCCTGCAGGGCCTGGCGGCAGGGCAGGTGCAACTCGCGTCCGGCCTCACCGGGAGCATGCGCGCTTACGTGCTGGCGGGCCTGGTGGCCGCGGGACCGGACGTGGCCCTGGTGGTTACCCCCGGGGAATACGAGGCGCGATTGCTGGTCCAAGACCTGAAGACCTTTCTGCCGGACCGCAAAGTGTTGTTGTTTCCTCCCTGGCCCTGGCTGCCCTTTGACCATGTGGTGGCTTCCAGCGGAGAGGCCGAACACCAGAGGTTGCAGGTGTTGCAAACGCTGGCCTCGGGGGAGCGGGCCGTGGTGGTGGCGCCGGTCGAGGCCCTTTTGCGCCGGCTGGTGCCGCCGCCGGTTTTTGCGCGCCGCATCCTGCGCCTTGCCCCCGGGACGGGGCCTGCGCCCCGGGTTCTGGTGGAGCACCTGGTCCGGCTGGGTTATGAAAGGGTTTCCCTGGTAGAGGCCCCCGGACAGTTCGGGCAACGGGGAGGCCTGGTGGACTTCTACCCTCCCTATCAGGAGTTTCCGGTTCGCGTGGAATACGGGGGAGACGAAATCGAGAGTTTGCGCCTTTACGATCCGGCCAGCCAGCGCTCCAGGACCCACCTGGAAGAAATCTGGCTTTACCCGGCGCGCGAGGTCGTGGTTCCGGAGGAGGAGGACCTGCGCCGGGGGTGGGAAGCGGTACTCGCGGATTTGGACAGGCAGTACCGGGCCCTGGGCCGGGGCAATCCCGAGGCGGCCGGGTACCTTCGGGAGTGGAAGGCGCGTGCGGAAGAGTACCTGGCCAGGGGGCTTTACTTCCGCGGCCTGGAGTATTACCTGCCTTATTTCTACGAGTCGGTAACCACGTTATCGGATTATTTGCCCTCCGAGGCCCCGGTATATCTCGACGAAATCCTGCGCGTCCGGGAAGTAGCCGAAAAGGTATACCGGGAGCGTATGGATACCGGTTCCGAGTTGTTGCTGCGGGGGAAAGGCCTCCCCGGAATGCTGCGGGGTTACGTGGAATGGAGTTACCTGGAAAAGAGGCTTCTGGCCCGACGGTGCGTGCTGCTGTCGGCCTTCGCACGCCGGCCGGCCGAGATCCGCGTGGACAACTCCGTTTCCTTTGCCGGCCGGAGCGTGGTCGTGGCCCGGGGCTCGTGGCAGGCCCTGGCCGACGAGGTGCGCTACTGGCGCCAGCAGCGGTACCGGGTACTGTTCCTGGTGGGGGACGCGGCACGGGGCGCGCGGCTGGTGGGCCAGCTTCGGGAGCACGGCATCGAAGCGGGCCTGGCGATAGCGCCGCCGGGGTGTCCGGAACCCGGCACGTGTACCGTGGCCGTGGGCCGCCTCTCGTCGGGTTTTGTCCTCACCGGGCTACGGCTGGCCGTTTTCGCGGAGGGCGACATCCGCCCCGACCGATCGAGGCGGGTCCAGCCCAGGCCGGCCCAGAAGCTGGTGCTGACGGACCTGAGGGTGGGGGATTACGTAGTCCACGTGAACCACGGCATCGGCCGGTATCTGGGGCTTGTGCCGCTGGAAATCGGCAACGTCCGGCGCGAATACCTGCTGATCCAGTACGCCGGAGAGGACAAACTCTACGTCCCGGCGGACCAGGTGGGGTTACTACAGCGTTACGTGGCACAGGAAGCGGGACCGCCCCGCCTATCACGTCTGGGCGGCGGCGAGTGGGCCCGGGTAAAGGGGCGCGTCAGGGAAGCGGTGCGGGAAATGGCCCGCGAGCTGCTGGTCCTCTACCGGGAAAGGGAGTCCATACGGGGGCACGCCTTCGCTCCCGACACCGTGTGGCAGAAGGAGTTCGAGGAGGCCTTCCCGTACGAGGAAACCCCAGACCAGCTGCGGGCCATCGAGGAAGTCAAGGCCGACATGGAGTTGCCGCGGCCGATGGACCGGTTGCTCTGCGGGGACGTGGGGTACGGTAAGACCGAGGTCGCCCTGCGGGCGGCCTTCAAGGCCGTCATGGACGGCAAGCAGGTGGCCGTGCTGGTGCCCACCACCATCCTGGCGCAGCAACATTACCAGACCTTCCGGGAGAGGTTCAACGGTTACCCCGTCCGGATCGAAGTGCTGAGCCGCTTCCGCACCCCGAGGGAACAGCGTCAGGTCATCGAAGGGCTGGCGCGGGGTACGGTGGATATCGTCATCGGGACCCACCGCCTGGTGCAGGACGACGTGCGCTTCAAGAATCTCGGCCTGCTGGTGGTGGACGAGGAGCACCGCTTCGGCGTGGCCCACAAGGAGCGCCTCAAGTTTCTGCGGCGCGAGGTCGACGTCCTGACCCTCACGGCCACACCCATACCGCGCACCCTCCAGATGTCTTTACTGGGGGTGCGCGACACGAGCCTTCTGGAAACGCCCCCCGAGGGCCGTTTTCCGGTGCAGACCTACGTGACCGAAGAGGACCCGGTGCTGATCCGCGAGGCCATCCGGAGGGAACTGGCCCGCGGCGGTCAGGTTTACTTCGTCTACAACAGGGTGGCGGACCTGCACCGCGTGGCGGCCCAGGTGCAGGAGCTGGTGCCGGAGGCCCGGCTGGCCGTGGCCCACGGGCAGATGAAGGAAGAGGAACTGGAGCACGTCATGATGAACTTCGTGGCGGGCGCCTACGACGTGCTGGTCTGCACCACCATCATCGAGTCCGGGCTCGACATTCCCAATTGCAACACCCTGATCGTCAAGGAGGCGGACCAGCTGGGCCTGGCCCAGCTTTACCAGTTGCGCGGGCGCGTGGGACGCAGCGACCGGCCGGCTTTTGCCTATTTTACCTTCCAGCGCGACAAGGTGCTCAACGAAGGGGCGGAAAAGCGTCTGGCAGCCATCAAGGAGTTCACGGAGTTCGGATCCGGCTACCGCATTGCGCTACGCGACCTGGAGATCCGCGGGGCCGGCAACCTCCTGGGGCCCGAACAGCACGGCCACATGGCCGCCGTCGGTTTCGAGCTGTACTGCCGGCTGCTGGAGGAGGCCATCCGGGAGGCCAAAGGCGAGCCGGCTACGCGGCAGATCGAGACCATAGTGGAGGTGCCGGTGACGGCGTATCTGCCCGGGGATTACGTGCCCGACGTGGACCAGAAAATGGACCTCTACCGGCGCCTGGCCGCGGCCACCAGTCTGGAAGAGGTGGACGAAATGGGCGAGGAAATGGCGGACCGTTTCGGGCCCCTTCCCGAGCCGGTACGCAATCTGCTGACCGTGGCCCGGCTACGGGTGCGCGGAAGCCACCTGGGGATCAGGCAGATCACGGGCCAGCCCGGGCTCTACCGGCTGGTGTTTGCCCCCGAGCACGCCCTGAAGGGGGAGACCCTGGTGCGCCTGGGGCAGAAATTCGCCGGCCGGGTGAAATTCAACAGCGCGTCCGAGTTCGAGATGCGCCTCAAGACCGTACCGCGGCTGGTACCTTCGCTGGCGGAGCTGGACCAATTTCTGGCCTGTATGGAAGCTTGACAAGCCCCGAAGGAAAAGGTATGATTCTAACGACAAAAAAGCAAAACTTTTTACAGCCGTTTGGAAAAAAATGAATAAGCAAGGGGCGGTCGTTATATACTATCACTGAAATCGCACAAAAGGAGGGGAGCACTGGCCCATGAAGGCAACCGGTATCGTTCGCCGCATCGACGACCTCGGCAGGGTGGTAATTCCCAAAGAAATACGCAGGACCTTAAGGATTCGCGAAGGGGATCCGCTGGAGATTTTCGTTGACCGGGACGGGGAAGTGATCCTCAAGAAATATTCACCAATTGGCGAATTAGGTGATTTTGCCAAAGAGTACGCGGACTCCCTCCACGAAGCGGTCGGGCACATCGCCTGCATCGCGGACCGGGACACCATCATCGCGGTGGCGGGAGCTCCCAAAAAGGAGTTTCTCAACAAGCCCGTGGGACCGGCCGTCGAAAAGGCCATGGAAGAGCGGCGCACCGTGCTGATCAACAACCCCGGGGAGGACCCCTTTTGCAAGCACTGCCTGACGGTGGAGGAGGGCGAGTGCAAGTATACCGCGGAGGTGATCGCACCCATCATCGCCGAGGGGGACCCCATCGGAGCCGTCATTCTGGCCTCGCGCGAGCCGGGCGTGCGGATGGGCGAGACGGAAGTGAAACTTGCCGAAACCGCGGCGGGATTCCTGGCGAAACAGATGGAGCAGTAGTACGGGAGGCCTGGCGGCCCCTTTTTTGTGGAGGGAACATGCTCACCGTAGTGGGGTTGGGACCGGGGGCGCCCGGGGCGGTGCCCCTGGAAGTCCTGGAACTTTTGCGCAGCGGACGGCGCATTATCTTGCGCACCACCGAGCATCCGGTGGTGCCCTGGTTATTGGAGCAGGGCGTAATTGCGGAAAGCCTGGACCATCTATACGAGAAGGCCTCGACCTTTGAAGAGGTCTACGCGCGCATGGCCGAATTGGTGGCGCGGGAGGCGGCCCGAGAAGACGTGATTTTTGCGGTACCGGGGCACCCCCTGGTGGCCGAAGAGGCGGTGCACCGGATCCTGGCGGCGGGAATCCCCGTGCGGCTGGTGCCGGCCATGAGCTTCGTGGAGGCCATTTGCGTGGCGCTACGCCTGGACCCCCTGCGGGGCCTCTTCGTCCTCGATGCCCTGCAGCTGGACAAGCAGCAACCCCACCTTGCGGCGGGTAACATCGTGGCCCAGGTTTACAACCGCCTGGTGGCGGGGGAGACCAAGCTCACCCTCATGCAGTACTATCCCGACGACCATCCCGTGACCGTGGTGCGGGCCGCGGGCGTGCCCGGGGAGGAAAGGGTCGTGGAGGTGCCCCTTTACGGCCTGGATCGGGTGGACTGGTTCGACCACCTGACGAGCCTCTACCTGCCACCCCTGGCCGAGGTGACGACCGGGCGCTACTGCCTGGACCCGCTGGTCAACGTGGTGGCCGTCCTGCGCGGGGAGCGGGGCTGTCCCTGGGACCGTGAGCAGACCCACGCCACGCTGGCGCGGTACATACTGGAAGAGGCCTTTGAGACCGTGGAGGCCATCGAGCAGGGAAAAATGTATAATCTCTGTGAGGAACTGGGAGACTTATTACTGCAAATCGTGCTCCACGCCCAGCTGGCCTCCGAGAGGGGTTTTTTCGACATACGGGAAGTGATAAGAAAGATTACCGCCAAGATGATTCACCGCCACCCCCACGTCTTCGGGGAGGCCGAGGTCCGGAGCAGCCGCGAGGTCAGGCTGAACTGGGACCGCATCAAGCGGGCCGAGAAACCGGAAGCCGGGTACCTGGCGGGCATTTCCAAGGCCCTGCCGGCTTTGTTGCGGGCGGAAAAGGTGCAGGCCAGGGCCGCGCGCGTGGGTTTCGACTGGCCGGATTACCGCGGCCCCCTGGCCAAGGTGGCCGAGGAACTCAAGGAGCTCGAGCGGGCCGTCGAGGGCGGCAGCCCGGAACGCGCGAGGGAGGAGGTTGGGGACCTCCTCTTCGCCGCGGTCAACCTGGCTCGCCTGCTGGGGGTAAATGCCGAGCGGGCCTGCGCGGAAAGTACGGAACGGTTTGTCAGGCGCTTCGCGTACCTCGAGCAGAGGGCTGCGGCCGAGGGCCGCCCGCTGGAGGACCTGAGTCTGGAAGAGATGGACCGCCTGTGGGAGGAGGCCAAGCGGCGCGAAAATAGGGGATAAATGTTGTCGGAGCAGAAGGAACTCGGGAAGGGACAGCGAATAGTAGTGGACAAAAATGATGGGGGGATAGCACGGTGAACAAGGCAGACCTGGTTTCTTACGTTGCCGAAAAAACGGACCTTACCAAGAAGGATGTAGAAAAAACGCTGACGGCCTTACTCGACGGCATCGGCGAGGCGCTGGCCCGGGGCGAGAAGGTTCAGCTGGTCGGCTTCGGTACCTTTGAAATTCGCGAGCGGGCCGCCCGCAAGGGGCGCAACCCGCAAACCGGGGAGGAAATTGATATCGCCGCGGCGCGGGTCCCGGTCTTCAAGGCGGGCAAGGCCCTGCGGGATGCGGTGGCCATGCGGTAAGGCCCTTGCGTCTGGACAAGTTTCTCCAGGTTTCCCGGCTCGTCAAAAGGCGTACCCTGGCCAAAGAGATGTGCGTGCGGGGTCAGGTAAGGGTTAACGGCGGGGTCGCCAAGGCCGCCCGCGACGTGGCGGTGGGCGATGTCATAGCCCTCGATTTCGGCTGGCGGGTACTTGAGGTAGAGGTGACCGCCCTGCCGGCCGGGGCCGGAACGAAGGGTCGGGATCTTTACCGTATTGTGCGCGTCGAGCGCAAAGACCCCGGGGTATGAATCGCCGGCGGGCAGTGGACTAAATGGCGGCTTCAGGCCGCTTTTTTTTGTTTGGACAGTTTCGGACGAAGGGTGCATAAGTATGGAATAGGATGCGCCGGCGGGGGGATGGAGATGGAAAAGAACTCCGAGCACCAGCTCCGGTTGGTCGGTCGGCGGCACCTGGAGGTGGAGGGTGTAAGGCACGTCGACCGCTTTGACGAGCATTACATTATGCTGGAGACGGATCTGGGAGTGCTGGCGCTCAAAGGGGAGGGCCTGCACATCACCCGGCTGAACCTGGACCAGGGGAACCTGGCCGTGGAAGGATATTTTACGGCCCTTGAATACAGGGAGGAAAAGGCCACACGGGGAAGCCTGAGCAAAATGGGCCGCGGTTTCCTGCAGCGCATGCTCCGATAGAGGGGAGAGTAGGGCACCTTGTTCGTAACCGAGCAGATGCGCGCGGTGGCGGCCACCCTTCTCTTCGGCTTCGCGGGCGGCTTCCTTTACGATGTATACCGCGCCTGGCGCAGGACCACGCGCCCGGGACCGCGGTTGACGGCCCTTTGCGATCTGGTTTTCTGGCTCGTACTGGCCGGAGCCTTTTTCGCGGTGCTGATGCCCGTTAATCAGGGCGAGATGCGCCTTTATTTTTTGCTGGGACTGGGCGGCGGTGCCCTGTGTTACTTTCGCTTCTGCAGCCCCGCGGCCTTGAGAATGCTGGGCCGGATGTGGAGCAGGGTCGGCGCCCTTCGGGCCCGCTGCACGGCCCGGCTACACACCTGGCGGACCTTCCTCCGGCGGTCCGGAAATTCGCGCCGGTAAGGAAGGTATTCAGGCCGGGACGTAGAAGTACTGTATAAGACTTGTACAAGTCCTGTATGAGGAGCTCCTGCGGGTGCACCTGGAAATTCGAAAGATGCAACGTTTGAGTTTCCGCGAGCGGCAGGTGGTCATCTTGAAGGAGATGGGTTATACCACGGCGGAAATAGCCCGGCGGTTGGGATTGAGTCCCGGCACAGTGGCCACGCTTTATAACCGGGCCCGCGGCAAGGGATTTGAAGTTGTGGCCGTTATCCCCGGGGAGGTCCTGCTGCCGTCCGAGCCCGAAGGGGAGGAAACGGAAGGATGAGAACCAGGCGGCGGTTGACGGGCACCGTTTCCTTTTTCCTGTTTTTATTCCTGCTGGGCTACCTGGCGGTTTCCTTCAGCACCCAGTTCGTACGCCTGCAGATACTCCGGCGGGACATTGCGGAAATGCGGGCCCAGGTGGCCGAGCTCCAGCAGCGGAACGCGGCCATACGGAAGGAACTGGAAAAGCTGCAATCCCGGGACTACATCGAACAGGTGGCCCGGGAAAAGCTGGGCCTGGTGAAGCCCGGTGAGACGACCATCGTGCCGCAGGGTTCCGGCCGGCCCCTGGATTACAGCATCAGGGATTGACATGACCGGTCTGAAGCCATAAAATGGCAGGGGAATGTGACTTTGCATTCCGCGCAGGAATGCTTTTTTTGTGGCCCCGCGGCCGGAGGGAGGTTGGCAGCAGCATGATGCGTGTGGGGGTCATCGACGTCGGTACCAATTCCGTGCGCCTGTTGGTCGCCGATGTCGAAGGGAAACGCGTAGCTACGGTGCGACGGGCGCTCGCCATTACCCGTCTGGGCGAGGGGATCGGGGACCGGATGTTACGACCCGCAGCCGTGAACCGGACCCTCGAGGCCCTGGCCCGGTTCAAAGAACTGGCCACGGCCGCAGGGGTTGGAAAACTGGTGGTAGTAGGCACCAGCGCCGTACGTGAGGCGGCCAACCGCCGGGAGTTTTTGCAGACGGTGAAGGAGAGGCTGGACCTTGAGGTGCGGGTCCTTTCCGGGTACGAGGAGGCCTGCATGAGTTTTGTGGGGGCCGTGACGGGTTTGCCGCTGGACCCCCTGGGAGTCACCGTGGTGGATGTGGGAGGGGGGAGCACCGAGTTCGCCTGGGTCGAGGAGGGAGTTCTGAAGAGCCGCAGCGTACCCCTGGGCGCGGTGCGCATGACCGAAGGGCCCTGGGACGAAGACGCGGCCAGGGCCCTTCTGGCCCCGGTGTGGCACGAGATTCAGAAGACCCGCAAACGGCGCCTGGTGGGCGTGGGCGGTACCGTCACCACCCTGGCCGCCGTGGCCCAGCGGCTGGAGCGTTACGATCCGGCCCGGGTGCACGGCTACCCCCTGGGAATCGGCCAGGTAGAACGCCTTCTGGCGTGGCTGGCCGGCATGGATCTGGAAAGCAGGCGGCGGGTACCCGGGTTGCAGCCGGAACGGGCCGACATCATCGTAGCCGGTACGCGCATCGTGCTGCTCATCATGCGGGGATTGGGTCAGCGCGTCTTGAGGGTCAGCGAGAGCGACATCTTGCACGGGGTGGCACTGACCACGGTGCAAAGTGGCGAAAAAAAGTAGCAGCGCCCCGACCTGAGCCGACAGAAATTGCGGGACCTCCGCCTTATAATGAATACGAAAAGCCCGGGGACAAGGGGTGACACAGTGGAGGAGTCCCTGGAGGTATACCCTTACCGGCGCCAGTTCGAGGTGCCGGCACGGGGGCGTATTCGACCGGCGGCCGGGAGCCCGCCTAAAGGGTCCCGGCACGACGCCGGCGGAGACCGCAAACCGGCAAAGAAGAGGCCGGTCCCGGGCCCCGGAAGGCTACCTTCCCTACGTCAGGCCGCGCTCGTGCTGGCCCTCGGATTTTTCCTCGGGCGGGCCGCGCTCATGGGCGAACTGTGGCCCTTCGGGGTCGCCTTTGTAGCCGCGGCCCAGTGGGTTTTCCCTCGGGCCGGGGTGGTATCCTTGCTGGCGGCGGTGGCTGGCCAGTTTTCCCTGGCCCGCGATACGCAGTCGTTCCTCAACGTGGCGGTTCTGGCCCTGGCCTGGCTGGCGGCCAGAGGCGTGCCGCGCGGTACACGTCACGGCCGGTGGGTGGTGGCGGGTCTGGCCGCGGGGATAGATCTGGCCGTCAAGGTGGGTTGGCTGGCCTTCGCCCATCCCTCCCTCTACGCCTACGTGACGGTGCTTTTCGAGGGCGCATTCACCTGTGCCCTGGCCTTTCTCTTCTCCCACGCCCTGCTCTGGTTGCAGCGGCGGCCCGGGGCCGCCGGCCTGAGTCTGGAGGGGTTCATTCCCCTGCTGATCCTGTTCGCCGGGGTGGTGGCCGGCGCCGGAGGTCTCTCCGTCGGGCCCGTGACCCTGAAGGGCTTCCTGGGTCGCACGGCGGTGCTGTTTGCTGCGGGTGCCGGCGGGGGAGGACTGGGGGCCGCCGCGGGAGCCGTAGTGGGGGTACTGCCCGTGGTCGGCTACGCCCTGGTGCCGGGAGTCGTGGGGGCCTATGCGTTTACCGGGCTGGTGGCGGGCGCCTGCCGGGCCCTGGGTCGCCTGGGTGTGGTGCTGGGTTTCCTGGTCGCCAGCATCATCCTTGCGCTCTACGTGGTGGAACCAGGGCAGCTGCACGCCGTGCTTGCAGAAACCGGAGGGGCCTGCCTGGTCTATCTCTTGGTCCCGGCCCGGTGGCTCGATTCCTTTCGTATCTGGCTGCCCCTTGCGCCGGCCGAACCGGCCTGTACGCTGCACGTAACCCCGGCCGGGGAGGGCGCCGGTGTGGCGCGGCGCCTGCAGAGCTGGGCGCACGTTTTTCAGGAACTGGCACAAACCTTTCAGTATGCCTCCCAGGTCAAGCGGCGGTACGAGGAAGAGCGGCTTCAGGCCTTTATCGCCGCCATCGGGGCCAGGGTCTGCGAAACCTGCAGCTTTTACCGGAACTGCTGGGAGCGCGAGTTCTACAAAACCTATAACCAGCTCCTGAATGTGCTGGGCCTCATCGAAGCCAAAGGGCACCTGGAGGTAGAGGATTTGCCCGAGGACCTGCAGGTGCGCTGCGCCAGGGCCAGGGAACTCATCCTTACGGCGAGCTGCCTTTTCGAGGCCTTCAAGGTCGATCGCTACTGGCAGCGCCGGTTTGACGAGGGGCGCGAGCTGGTGGCGGAACAGCTCAAAGGTGTCTCCCAGATCATCGAGAAGATCGGGGCGGATACGGCCCGGGGCGAGGGGCTGGAGGGGCTGGAGGAGCGGTTACGCGAAGAATTCAGGCGGCGGCGCCTGCCCGTGAGCGCCACCGGCGTCGGGCTTTCCCGGAACGGCCAGGTGGAGGTGACGGTGACCGTGCTCTGTAGCGGGAATGCCCCCTGCCGGCAGGAAGTGGCGGCGCTTGTGTCCCGCCTCCTGGGCCGTCCTTTCAGCCCGCCCACCTGCGATTGTGTCACGCCCCAGGGGGAAACCGAATGTACCTTTCGCCTGTATCCGGCCCTGAACTTCACGGTCGCGACGGGAGTGGCCAAGGTGGGGAAGGACGGAAGCAACGTTTCCGGCGACAGTCACGCCTTCGTACCGTTGCGCGACGGGAGGCTGGCCATTGTGATGAGCGACGGGATGGGTGCGGGACCCCAGGCAGCCCTGGAGAGCAGTACCACGGTGTCGCTACTGGAGCACCTTCTGGAGTCGGGATTTGCCGAGGACCTGGCCGTAAAGACCGTCAATGCCCTGCTGGCCCTGCGGGGAATGGAGAACGGGTTCACCACGGTGGACCTGGCGGTGTTCGACCTGTACTCCGGTCGCACGGAGCTGATTAAAGTGGGGGCCATGCCGAGCTTCCTCATGAGGGGCGGCCGCGTCGTCACCCTCCAGGGCCATTGTCCACCCGCAGGAATCCTCCCGCATCTGGAGGTGGCCTCCGTCACCAAGACCCTGGAAGCGGGGGACATGCTGGTCATGGTCACCGACGGGGTATTCGCGGGGTATCGCGGCCCCCTGGACCGCGAAGAGTGGTTCCGCAGCATACTGGCCGGCCTTCAGGATCTCGAGCCACAAACCCTGGCCGAGGTGGTGCTGACCCAGGTACTGGAATCGGGTACCAGCGGCGGCATACCGGACGACATAACCGTGGTGGCCGCCCAACTGCGGAAAACGAATCCGGCCTGAGGCCGTTTTTTATTTGGAAGGAAAACAATTGCGCGTGTTGAATTGTGTTGAGCAGGTGAGGGTCGTGGAGGTGCTGGCGCGGGTCAAGGCCACCATAAGCACGTACGGCATGCTGGTCCGCGGGCAACTGGTACTGGTGGCGGTCTCGGGCGGCCCGGATTCTGTGGCCCTGCTGGACATTCTCTATACCCTGAAGGAAGACTTCGGTGTCGAGCTGGCGGTGGCGCATTTCGACCACGGTCTGCGGCCCGAGAGCGCGGCGGATGCCGAATTTGTAAGGGAGTTGGGAACGCGCTACGGACTGGCGGTGTATGTGGAGCGCGGCGACGTGGCGGCACGACGGGCGGCTACCGGGCTATCGCTGGAGGTGGCGGCGCGCGTGGCGCGCTATGAATTTTTGAGGCGACTGGCGGGCCGGACCGGTGCCGGTCGCGTGGCCCTGGGCCACCACGGCGACGATCAGGCCGAGACCCTGGTGATGAACTTCCTGCGGGGAACGGGCGTGGCCGGATTGAAGGGCATACCGCCGGTCCGGGACGGGCTGTACGTGCGACCGTTACTGGGCTTAAGGCGCCGCGAAATCGAGGCCTACTGCGCCGCGAGGGGGTTGCCGGTGCGGCACGACCCTTCTAACAGGGACCCGGTTTTCCTGCGCAACCGCGTGCGCCGGGAGCTGATCCCCTGGCTGGAAGAGAGATATAACCCGGCCCTGGTACCGGCCCTAATGAGAATGGCGGAAGTTTGCCGCGCGGAGGACGAGTACCTGGGAGAAAGGGCGGCCGAGGCCTACCGGGCCGTGAGGCGCGGCCGGGAGGGTGGGGGCGTGGAGCTGGACCTGGCGACCCTCAACGGGTTGCCCCTGGCCCTGGCGCGCCGTGTGGTGCGGCTGGCCTGGCGCGAGGCGGCCGGACCGGGACGTCCCCTGGAGTTCGAACACGTGGAACGGTTGCTGCTGATGGCCAGGGGCCAGGCGCCCCCCACCGTGGTCCTGCCCGGAAATCTGGTTGTCGGGCGCGCCGGCGACCTCCTGGTTCTGGGCCGGGCCGCGCCCGCGGTCCCGTCCTACTTCGAGTACGATCTGCAGGTCCCCGGGGTCACGCGGGTGCCCGAATTGGGGCTGGCCGTGGAGAGCGAGGTACTGCCAACTCCCCAAGGCCTGAATTGCCGGCAAATTCCTCCCGACCAGGCGGTCCTGGACTGGGACGTGCTGGCGGGGCAGCCGCTGGTGGTACGGGGGCGGCGGCCGGGCGACTGCTTTACACCCCTGGGTTCTGCGGTCCCGGTCAAACTCAAGGACTTTCTCTTAAAGCAAAAGATTCCCCGCGAGCGGCGCTCACGGCTGCCCCTGGTGGCCACCCCGACGGAGATCGTATGGGTGGGCGGGGTACGCCCCGGAGAGAAGGTGAAGGTGCGGCCCACCACCCAGAGGGTCCTGTGGCTGCGACTGGTTCCCCTTTCGCCGCCCGACGCACGTTGAGATGTATAGTACAGTATGATACAATAATGTGAATGGTTAGGCTATGGAGGGGAGTTGGCCTTATTGCAAAAAGTCATCAAAAATCTGAGTATCTACCTCCTCATCGTTCTGGCCGTCATCGCGCTGATCAGGTATACCTCGCCGCGCGGACCCGAGATGGTGGGCCTGAGGTACGACGAGTTTTACCGGGCGGTGGAGCAGGGTCAGGTACAGAGCGTGGTTATCAGGCCCCAGGAGTCCACCATCGTTATCACCGGCCAGAAAAAGGACGGCACCCGGTTTCAGGTGCGGGGCCTGGAGGCGGACCAGGGGCTGCTGGAACTATTAAAGGAGAAGAAGGTCCAATGGGAGGTGGAGTCCCCGCCGCAGCCCGGCTGGTGGACAAATTTGCTTTCCAGCCTGTTACCCATGCTGCTCTTTGTGGCCCTCTTTTTCTTCATGATGCAGCAAACCCAGGGCGGCGGCAACCGGGTCATGTCCTTCGGCCGCAGCCGGGCACGCCTGCACACGGACGACAAGCGTCGCGTGACCTTCGACGACGTGGCCGGGATCGACGAAGTCAAGGAAGAACTCCAGGAAATCGTGGAGTACCTCAAGAACCCCAAGAAATTCAACGAGATCGGGGCCCGCATCCCCAAGGGGGTGCTCCTGTTCGGTCCTCCCGGGACCGGTAAGACGCTCATCGCCCGGGCCGTGGCCGGGGAGGCGGGGGTACCCTTTTTCAGCATCAGCGGTTCGGATTTCGTGGAGATGTTCGTCGGGGTCGGCGCGGCCAGGGTGCGGGACCTGTTCGAGCAGGCCAAGAAAAACGCTCCCTGCATCGTTTTCGTCGACGAGATCGACGCCGTGGGCCGGCAGCGGGGGGCGGGTCTCGGCGGGGGCCATGATGAGCGCGAACAGACGCTAAACCAGTTGCTGGTCGAGATGGACGGGTTCAACCCCAACGAGGGCATCATCATTCTGGCCGCCACCAACCGCCCGGATATCTTAGACCCGGCCCTGCTCCGGCCTGGGCGTTTCGACCGTCAGATCGTGGTCGACATCCCGGACGTGGAGGGCCGCAAAGAGATCCTCAAGGTGCACCTGCGCGGCAAGCCCCTGGCCGAGGACGTCAACATCGACGTGCTGGCGCGCCGGACGCCGGGCTTCACAGGCGCGGACCTGGCCAACCTGGTAAACGAGGCCGCGCTGCTGGCGGCCCGCATGAACAAGAAGCGCATCGGCATGGCCGAACTGGAGGATTCCATCGAGCGGGTCATCGCCGGGCCGGAGAAGAAATCCAAGGTCATCAGCGAGCGGGAAAAGAAACTGGTGTCCTACCACGAAGCGGGACATGCCATCGTGGGCTACCTGCTGCCCAACACGGATCCGGTGCACAAGGTATCCATCATACCGCGTGGCCGGGCGGGCGGGTACACCCTTCTGCTGCCCAAGGAAGACCGCCACTACATGACCAAGAACCAGTTGTTAGACCAGATCACCATGCTCATGGGGGGCCGCGTGGCCGAGATGCTGGTGCTCAAGGAGATCTCCACCGGGGCCCAGAACGATCTGGAAAGGGCCACGGAAATCGCGCGCAAGATGGTCATGGAATACGGCATGAGCGAGGAACTGGGGCCCCTTACCCTCGGCCGCAAACAGGATACCCCGTTTCTGGGGCGGGACCTGGCCCGGGACCGTAACTACAGCGAAGAGGTGGCCTTCGCCATAGACCAGGAAGTGCGCAAGATCATCGATCAGTGCTACCAGCGCGCCAAAACCTTGCTGGAGGAGAACTTGAGCACGCTGCACCTGGTGGCCGGCAAGCTCATGGAGAAGGAGACCCTGGAGGCCGAGGAGTTCAACCGGCTGATGGAGGGGGCCGGGAGCCTGAAGGAGAGTAAGGAGGCGTCTTGATGGAGCGGACCTTTGTCATGCTGAAACCCGATTGCGTGCAGCGCAATCTGGTGGGCAGGGTCATCACGTGCTTCGAAGAGAAGGGTTACAAGATCGTGGGGCTCAAAATGTTGCGGCTCTCCCGGGAGATGGCCGAAGAGCACTATGCCGAGCACAGGGGCAAGCCCTTCTATGAAGCGCTGGTGGCCCACATCACGTCGGGCCCGGTGGTGGCCATGGTAATCGAGGGTAAGGGGGTGATTGCGGCGGTCCGACAGATGATGGGCAGCACCAATCCCCTGGAGGCGGCACCCGGCACCATCCGGGGCCGTTTTGGCGTGGACGTGGGCCGCAACGTGGTCCACGGTTCCGATGGTCCGGCGAGTGCCGCGCGGGAGGTGGCCCTCTTCTTCCGGCCGGACGAATTGATTTCCTACCGCAGGGAGGACGAGCGCTGGGTTTACGAAGACCCTTAGGGGAGGGCGAACAGTGTGCGCCTCGTGGTAATCGGTCAGGCGCCCTTCGGGCGGGAATGCCTTCAGGCCCTGGTCAACCAGGGTGAGAACGTGGTCGGGGCCATCACCGTGCCCGATACCGGAAGGCCCAATCCGTTCAAGGAACTGGCGGTAGAACTCGGGCTGCCCCTGCTGCAACCCCGGCGCCTGCGCGACGCCGAGGTCTACGAGTGGGTGAAATTCAGAAACCCGGACCTGCTCGTGCTCGTCTTCGTGACCGACTTCGTACCGCCGTCGGTCATTGAACTGGCCACCCACGGCGGCATCAATTACCACCCTTCGCTGCTACCCAAGTACCGAGGCGGGAATGCTATTGCCTGGGCCATTATCTGCGGCGAGAGGGAGACCGGCGTAACCATACACTATATCGACGAGGGCATCGACACCGGCGACATCATCCTCTGGGAAAGCGTCCCCATAGACCCCGACGACACCACCGTGACCCTTTACTACAACAAGCTCTTCCCCCTGGGCGTGCGGCTGGTGGCCGAGGCCGTCCGCCTCATCCGCGAAGGCAAGGCACCCCGCATCCCCCAGGACCCGCGGCTTGCCTCCTACCAGCCCCTGCTCACGGAAAAGCACACCTGCATCGACTGGCGCCAGCCCGTCCACCACGTATACAACCTGATCCGCGGCAGCGTGCCCTCTCCCGCGGCCCACTGCACCTGGCGGGGCCGCAAGCTGCTCATCCACGAGGCCCGGCCCTGGCGCCTGGAGCGGGACGATCCGCCTTTGAGGCCGGGACGGGTGGTGAGCCTCGAGGAAGAGGGCTTCGTGGTGGCCACGGGCTGGGGGCAGCTGCTGGTAAAGCGGGTGCAGGTGCCGGGCGGGCCCAAGGTGCCGGCGGTTGAATTTGCCGCCGGAGAGGGTCTGGCACCCGGCGAGGAACTCTGCTAGCGGGATGCGACATCCGGAGCCGGGATCCGGGCGGAGAGAAATTTTTTGGCCGGTCCGGCAGGAAAAAAGTTAAGTGCGGCGAAATTCACACACAGCATGGCCAGAAGAAGGTTTCCGGACCCGGCCGCAAAGGCAACCGCAAGGCTGGCACTTCCGGACGGGCCGCATCCGGCGCCGGATTACTCACCTGGCGCGGTTCGGGCCGCGTCCGGGCTCCCCGGTTTGGGGTTAGCTTCCGGAGCGGTGAGTCAGGCGGGTGCGGCTTTATTATTGGCATCAGGGGGTGAGAGGCGCGGGTGCATGTGATTGTGACTACTTGGAATTTGGCGAACAGAAACGAATTTTTCCACAGGGGAAGAGGGGGAGTTTGAGAGCCATGCCCTACGATGCCACCAAGATGGCGGACTGGCAGATCGCCGAGGAAGCGGAGAAGAACATGCCCACGCCCGAGGAGTGGCGGGAGCGGCTGGGCCTGGAAAAGGACGAGGTCATTCCGTACGGGCGCATTTGCAAGCTGGACTTCATGAAGATTATCAATCGTCTTAAGGACAAGCCAGACGGCAAGTACATAGAGGTGACGGCCATCACTCCCACCCCGCTCGGTGAGGGCAAGACCACGACCACCATGGGTCTGATCGAGGGCCTGGGTAAGCGGGGCAAGAACGTGGGTGGCTGCATCCGCCAGCCGTCCGGCGGGCCCACCATGAACATCAAGGGTACGGCGGCCGGTGGCGGCAATGCCCTGCTCATTCCCATGACCGAATTCTCCCTGGGCCTCACCGGCGACATCGACGCCATCACCAACGCCCACAACCTGGCCATGGTGGCCCTTACCGCCCGCATGCAGCACGAGGCCAACTACGACGACGCGGAACTGGCCAAGCGCAAGCTGCGCCGCCTGGACATAGACCCCAAGCGGGTGGAGATGGGCTGGGCCATCGACTTCTGCGCCCAGGCCCTGCGCAACATCGTCATCGGGCTGGGCGGCAAGATGGACGGCTACCCCATGCAGTCCAAGTTCCAGATCACCGTCAGCTCCGAACTCATGGCCATCCTTTCCGTGGCCACGGACCTGAAGGACCTCCGCGAGCGCCTGGGCAAGATTATCGTGGCCTTCGATAGGAAGGGCAACCCGGTGACCACGGCGGACCTGGAAGTGGACGGGGCCATGTGCGCCTGGATGCGGAACACCATCAACCCCACCCTCATGTGCACGGTGGAGTACCAACCCTGCATGGTGCATGCCGGACCCTTTGCCAACATCGCCGTGGGCCAGTCCTCCATCATCGGAGACCGTATCGGCCTCAAGATGTTCGACTACCACGTGACGGAAAGCGGCTTCGGTGCCGACATCGGCTTCGAGAAGTTCTGGAACGTTAAGTGCCGTTTGAGCGGTCTCACTCCCCACGTATCCGTAATCGTGGCCACCATCAGGGCCCTGAAGATGCACGGCGGCGGGCCCAAGGTCGTGCCGGGGCGGCCCCTGCCCGAGGAATACAAGCAAGAGAACCTGGCGCTGCTGGAAAAGGGCGTGGAAAACCTCATCCACCACATCGGCATCGTGAAGAAGGCCGGGATTAAGCCCGTGGTATGCATCAACGCCTTCTACACCGACACCAAGGACGAGATCGCCCTGGTGCGCCGCTACGCGGAGCAGGCCGGTGCCCGCTGTGCGGTGTCCGAGCACTGGCTCAAGGGCGGCGAGGGAGCGCTGGAGCTGACCGACGCCGTGCTGGACGCCTGCGAGGAAAAGGGCGATTTCAGGTTCCTGTACCCGCTCGAGATGCCGCTGCGGCAGCGCGTCGAAGTCATAGCCAGGGAAGTCTACGGTGCCGACGGCGTGGCCTGGACCCCCGAGGCCGAGGAGAAGGCCAAGTGGGTCGAGTCCCAGCCCGAGATGCGCGACTTCGCCACCATGATGGTGAAGACCCACCTGAGCCTCACCCACGACCCGAACCTCAAGGGCGTGCCCAAGGGCTGGGTGTTGCCGGTGCGCGACGTGCTCATCTTTGCCGGCGCCAAGTTCGTCTGCCCGGTGACGGGCGCCATCAGCCTCATGCCCGGCACCAGCTCGGATCCGGCCTTCCGCCGGGTGGACGTGGACGTGAACACGGGTAAGGTCATCGGACTCTTCTAGGCGACGGGAAGGGAGCCCCGGCAGGGGCTCCCTTCAACAACTCGCGGTAAGGTTGACACGACTTTCACAAGGGTAATATACTAGGGCTCGAGGGGCTCGAGACGGGCTACCCTGAAGAACCCCCTGAGAGGTGGTGCAGGTGGCGCGACCCGTAGGCGCGGTGATGGTGGTGGGGGGAGGCATAGCGGGGATCCAGGCCTCCCTGGACTTAGCGGAAGCGGGGTATTTTGTGTATTTGGTGGAGCGCTCGCCGGCGATAGGCGGGACCATGCCCATGCTGGACAAGACCTTCCCCACGAACGACTGCAGCATGTGCATCCTATCGCCGAAACTGGTGGAATGCGGCCGCCACTTAAACATCAAAGTATTGACCCTGGCGGAAGTGGAAGAAGTCACGGGCGAACCGGGGCACTTCAAGGTCAAGGTCCGGCAGCACCCCCGTTACGTGGACTTGGACAAATGCACGGGCTGCGGCGAATGCGCGGAAGAGTGCCCGGTGGAAGTGGAGGACGAATTCAACCAGGGCTTGAACTACCGCAAAGCCATCTACCGGCCTTACGCCCAGGCCTACCCCAACGCGTTTTGCATTGACAAAGAGAATTGCACGGAATGCATGACCTGCGTGGACGTGTGCCAGGCGGGGGCGCCGGACCACGAAATGGAGGAAGAGGTCCTCGAGCTCGAGGTGGGCTCCATCATCCTCTGCCCGGGCTTCAGGACTTACGACGCCGGCCAGCTGGAGTACTACGGCTACGGCAAATACAAGAACGTCCTCACGAGCCTGGAATTCGAGCGGATACTGAGCGCCTCTGGCCCCTACCAGGGCCACCTCATCCGGCCGAGCGACGAGAGGGAGCCCCAAAGGATCGCGTGGATCCAGTGCGTGGGGTCAAGGAACGTGGCGGTGGAGAGGGGCTACTGCTCGGCGGTCTGCTGCATGTACGCCATCAAGGAAGCCATCATCGCCAAAGAACACAGCAAAGGGCCCCTGGACACGGCGATTTTCTTCATGGACATGAGGACGTACGGCAAGGGTTTTGAGCGCTACTATGAGCGGGCCAAGGCCGAGGGCGTGCGGTTTATCCGCTCGCGGATCTACCAGGTGCAGGAGGCGGAGAACGGGAACCTGAGGATCCGGTATGCGGAAGAGGACGGCACGGCGAAGGAAGAGGAATTCGACCTGGTGATCCTCTCGGTGGGTTTGGAGCCCTCGGAGGGGGTCAAGGAGTTAATCGAGAAACTGGGCTTGGAGAGCAACCGCTACGGCTTTGCCAGGGCGGAGGAACTGACGGCGGTGGCGAGCAGCCGGCCTGGTATTTACGTTACGGGCGTGATGACGGGGCCGAAGGACATTCCGGAGACGGTGATGCAGGCCAGTGCGGCGGCTGGGGAATCGATGGCGTTGCTTAGTGCGGCGCGGGGGAGCCTGGTCAAGGCCAAGGAGTACCCGCCGGAGCGGGACGTGACGGGCGAGCCGCCGCGGATAGGCGTGTTCGTGTGCCACTGCGGCGTGAACATCGCGGGCGTGGTGAACGTGGAGCAGGTGGTGGCCCACGCCAGAACCCTGCCCCACGTGGTCTACGCCACCAACATGCTCTACACCTGCTCCCAGGACAATCAGAACGCCATGCGCCAGGCCATTGAGGAGCACAACCTGAACCGCGTGGTGGTGGCGGCCTGCACGCCGCGTACCCACCGGCCCCTGTTCCAGGAGACCCTGCGGGAGGCGGGGCTGAACCCGCACCTTTTCGAGATGGCGAACATTCGGGACCAGAACTCTTGGGTGCACATGCACGAGCCGGCGAAGGCCACGGAGAAGGCGAAGGACCTGGTGCGCATGGCGGTGGCCAAGGCGGCGCGGTTGGAGCCCGTACCGCAGGTGAAGGTGGGGGTGACGCCGGCGGCCCTGGTGATCGGCGGCGGTGTGGCCGGGATGAACGCGGCCCTGTCGCTGGCGGAGCAGGGGTTCGAGGTGCACCTGGTGGAGAAGGAGGCCGAGCTGGGCGGCGTGGCGCGGCGGCTGCCCTGGGGCCTGAACGGCGAGGACGTGCCGGCCTACCTCAGGGGACTCATCGAGCGGGTCACCACGCATTCCAGGATCAAGGTCCACACCGGCACCGAGGTCGCTGGCGTGAGCGGGTATAAAGGTAACTTCACCACCCGCCTGACCGACGGCACCGAGGTCAGGCACGGCGCCACCATCATCGCCATCGGCGGTCGGGAGTACAGGCCCACGGAGTACCTGTACGGCGAGGACGCGCGGGTCATGACCTTCCTGGAGATGGGGGAGGAGCTGGCCAAGGGGAACGGCCGGCTGGCCGGGGCGAAGAACGTGGTTTTGATCCAGTGCGTTGGTTCGCGGGAGGAGCCGCGGCTGTACTGCAGCCGGGTGTGCTGCGCCAAGGCCGTGAAGCTGGCCCTGGAGCTTAAACAGCGGGACCCCGAGGCCAACGTCTACGTTTTGTACCGGGACGTCAGGACCTACGGCTTTTTGGAGGACTACTATCAGGAGGCGCGGGCGAAGGGCGTGGTCTTCATCCGGTACACCCTGGAGGAGAAGCCGGTAGTCGAGGTACGGGACGGGCAACTGGTGGTAACGGTGAAGGACCACGTGCTGGGCGTGCCGGTGGAGGTCGAGGCGGACGCCGTGGGGCTGGGTGCGGCGATCCTGCCGCCGGAGGACGCGGGCAAGCTGAGCCAGTTCTTCAAGGTCCCGCTTAACGAGGACGGGTTTTTCCTGGAGGCGCACCTGAAGCTGCGGCCGGTGGACTTTGCGGCGGAGGGGGTATTCCTGTGCGGGCTGGCCCACGGGCCGAAGAGCCTGGAGGAGAACATCGCCCAGGCCAAGGCTGCGCCGGGCCGCGCGGGCCCGGGCCCTGGCCCCGCCCCCCCGGAGGCC